>Ga0247713_1000062_pt1 | contig 78271 bp, 90 predicted proteins | sample 21E_NmetaG_FD_189936 | JGI IMG/M metagenome (GOLD analysis project Ga0247713, IMG submission 189936) | Soil microbial communities from hillslope of Landscape Evolution Observatory, University of Arizona, Oracle, AZ, United States - 2-1-E_N | ecosystem: Engineered > Artificial ecosystem >... | reverse complement strand
CCGATGTTGGCAATCCGTTGGCACGCGACGTTTTCGAGTCGGACCGCGAACGGGAATCGATCGCGAAGTAGCAGGTCACAATGCGTGGGTCGCCAGGGAATCGAACCCTGAACCTACGGATTAAGAGTCCGTTGCTCTGCCAATTGAGCTAGCGACCCGCCGCGGAGTCTAGCAGGGGCGCTAAACGCCACTCCCGGCGCGCCGAGACGCAGCGCCGCACTCATTTAGGGCGACCGACCGGATTCGAACCGGCGACATCCTGGACCACAACCAGGTGCTCTAACCTAGCTGAGCTACGGCCGCCACGTACGGGCAAAGCGTAGCAGGACGGCACCCGCGCGCATGCGGTTCCCGCCTCATGCTGAGAGATCGAACGTGAGCCTGAGCGCCGTATTCCACAGGTAATCGAATCGGACGTTCTCGATACGTGGCGGGCGTTCCGCTCCGGGGATACTGGATGGGTGAAACTTGCCACGCTGAAAGACGGCCGCGCGGTGCGGGTCGAGGCCGACCATGCCGCGGTGCTTCCGGGACGCCTCGTGGATCACCTGTGCGGCCCGGCTACCGGCGGGACCGAACAGATCGGTCTCGAAGGCGCTTCGTTCGGCGCGCCGATCGCGCGTCCGGGGAAGATCATTTGCATAGGACTTAACTACCGCGACCACGCCGGCGAGACCGGCGCCGCGTTGCCGGAACGCCCGTTGTTGTTCAACAAGCTGTCGTCGTGCGTGATCGGGCCACACGAGCCGATCCCTCTACCCGACTTTGAGTGTGATCTCGACCACGAGGCGGAGCTGGCGGTCGTGATCGGTCGACCGGCGCGCCGGGTCGCGGAAAATGATGCCATGTCCTTCGTCGGCGGATTTGCTTGCTTCAACGACGTTTCCGAACGGCGCGCCCAAAAGGGTGACGGACAGTGGCTCCGGGGCAAGAGCCTCGACGGCTTCGGTCCCTTTGGTCCTTATGTCGTCACTCCCGACGAGGTAGGGGACCCGCAGAATCTTTCGATCCGGTGTCTGGTCAACGACGCTGCACGCCAGGATTCGACCACGTCCGAGATGGTCTTTGCGGTTCCGTACCTCGTGTCTTACGTGTCGCGGTTCTTTCCGCTCGAACCCGGTGACGTGATCGCGACCGGCACTCCATCGGGAGTCGGCTTGGGTAGCGGGATCTATCTCGAGCGAGGCGATGAAGTGACGGTCGCGATCGAACGGGTCGGGGTGCTCACCAACCGCGTCGCGTGAGGAGATCTAGGACCGGGCGGGTTCTTGGATCTCCTCGACGCGCTCCGGGTCGCGGCGCGCCTCGGCGCGCCGCGCATAGCCGACCATGAGGACGAGCCCGCCGACGGCCACCAGCGCAGCCGCCGCAAATGCACCGTCGTAGCCGAACACTCGCGCGACTGCGCCGAGCGACAATGCGCCCGCCCCCATCGCGAGATCGAAGAACGCCGTGAACGTGCCGACGACCTCGGCGCGCTCGGCGGGAGGTGCAGAGCTCACCGCCAGAGACATCAACGTGGGGAACGCGAGCGCCTGCCCGAGCGCAAAAAGGATCGCGCCGGCGAAGAGGCCGGCGGGCGCCGACCACAGCGCTATCACCGCAAGCCCCACTGCCGAACAACTGAGCGCGGTACGGGCGGTGCGACGTGTGCCGAGGCGGTCGGGGATGCGCGCCCCGAAGAGGCGCAGCGACATGACGATCACAGCGTAGGCAACGAACACCGCGCGCGATCCGTCGAGGCCAAGGTCGAGCGCGTACAGCGGAACAAAGGTATTGAAGCCGGCCAGGCCCCACACACTCGTCGCGAGGATCGTTCCGGGAACGAGGCCCGCCGGGTGAACGAGCCGTCGCCCCGCCGTAACCGCGCGCGGTTCGAATTTCGTGCGGGTCTCGGGAACACCCAACGCGAGCGCGACCGCAATTCCCGCGCTCGCCGCGGCAACAAGCCACACCGAATCGAAGCTCGTGCCGGAGAGGACGCCCTCGCCGAGAACCGGCCCCACCCCTATGCCGGCATAGAGCGCAAGCGAGAAGAACGACAGCGCCTCGCCACGGCGATGGTCGGGCGCGAGATCGTTGATGACGGTAGCGGCACCGACGTAGAAGAACGCCTCGCCGGTGCCGGTGACGAGACGGAGAGCGAGAAGGACGACGTACGAGTCTGCGGCGAGGTAGCCGAGGACGGAGACGCCGACCATCCCGGCGCCGATCACCATCAGAATCCGCCGCCCCCGCCGATCGCCAAGGCGTCCCGCGAACGGCCGGAGCAACACCGCCGTCAAGCTGAACGACCCGACCGCCAGACCCACCGCGGCCTCTCCGCCCCCCAGGGGGCCGGCGACAAACCGGGGGAGGGTGGGGATCAACGCTCCGATCGCGACGAAGTAGGCGAACGTCGCGAACGTGACGAGGAGAAACACGGGCGTGACGAGCCGCTCGGCAGAGCGCTCTTTCGTCGCGGCACGGCTCACGCTCACGTTTTCCTCTCATCGATGGTGGCCGGGCGGGCAATCAAGGAAGCCGCCCGGCTCCGGACGGTCGTTGCGGCACAACCGTCACCTCCGGTGTCGCATTCCTGGGGCCGGCGAGCGGGGCGCTACCGGGCGCGGCCGAAAAACGCCAGTAGCTTTGTTTGTTGGTCGGCGTCCGGAGACACATCGACCTCGTCGCCGAACGCGCCCGAGGCGCGCAAAGTGTCCGCCATTGGGCGGTTGAAGTCCCAGCATGCAGCCATGAGGTCGCCGGGGAGCGTGTCGTCGCGGCCGATGGCCCGCGCCAGATCCCAAGAATGTATGAGGAGGTCGCTGAAGACCTGCATCGTGTAGAACGCGGCCGAGAAATCGCCAAAAGATAGATGGACCGTCCGCTCCATTGCACCCCTCTCGGCGATGGCGTCCTGTGCGGCCGCGGCCGCGTCGTCCCAGGCGGCGACCGGGTCGTCGCCCAGGAGATCTCCGTCGAAGCGGTTCCCGACCTCGTCGATCGTTCGCCCCGCCAACAGCTCGGGCACCCACAGTTCCTCGTTTACAAGATGATTTACGAGGTCGTGCACCGACCACTCGGCGCATGGCGTGGGCGCCGGCCATCCGTCGGCGGAAATTGCATGTACGTGCGACGCGAACAACTCCGCACCTCGATGATGGAGCTGGACGGGGTCGGGGCTCATTTCCGCTTCCTGCTCGAAGTGGCTTTCCCACCTAGGCTACTGCGCGGTGAATGACCTGACGAGGGCCTTCGGCGACACCCGCGCGCGCGTGATCGAACTCGTTCGTTCGATCGACGAGGCAGCGGCGATGACGGTCGTGCCCGCATGTCCGGCGTGGAACGTTCACGATTTGGTCGCGCACATTGCCGGAGTATCCGGAGACGTCATCACGGGCACCGTCGGGGGCGCGGGATCGGAAGCGTGGACCCGTGCGCAGATCGAGGCGCGCACCGAGAGTTCATTCGCCGACCTCGTGGACGAGATCCAGTCCAAGGGCGCCGAGGTCGAGGCGGCGCTCGAGTTTCTCCACCCGGCGGTGGCGGCTGCCATCTTCGGCGATCTGGTGACGCACGAGCACGACCTCCGGGGCGCCCTCGGCCGTCCCGGGGCGCGCGACTCGACCGCCGTGAGGATCGCGTTGGAGTCGTACGTCCGCTTTTTTGGACGCAGGATCAAGGATGCAGGGCTTCCCAGCATCTCGGTCGAAGGTGACGAGGAGTCGTGGATCGCGGGCGCAGGCGACCCGCGTGCCCGCGTCGCCGCTCCGGATTTCTCGCTGCTGCGCGGTCTGACCGGCCGCCGGACTCACGACGAGATCCGCGCATTCACATGGGGCGGCGAGCGAGATGAATACGTCGCCATCTTCTCGATGTATGGAATTCCACAGCGGTCGTTGCGGGAGGATCAACCATCGCCTTGACCCCGGGCCGAGCTTCGACCGGGCGGCTCCGGGAGGGTTGCGCGCCGTGCCGGAGGGAAATCTCCATTCGTTACTCTGGGCATTCACCGATACAGCTTCTCGATGGATGGTGGATTAGGTGGAGGACGACGCGAACAGGGACGAGATCGACCGCGAGCGCTTCGGGCCGAACATCTGGCTCGTGGACGAAATGTACCGTCAGTATCTCGAGAATCCCCATGCCGTCGGCGCGACGTGGCGCGAGTTCTTCGAGGACTACCGCCCGCCGCGCGGAGATGCCGGGCGTCCGGCGCGCCCCCCGTCGCCGCCCCCGGCTGTAGCGCGGGTCGACAAGACGGAGACGGCTCCGGCGACCGCGGGGACGACTCCGGAGGAGGTCCCCGATGATGCCGTTCCGCTGCGGGGCATCTCCGCCCGGATCGCGGAGAACATGCAGGCGTCGCTCGCGGTGCCGACGGCAACATCGGTGCGGGAGATTCCGGCGAAGTTGCTCGAGGAGAATCGCCGAATCATCAACCGGTACTTCGCCTCGTCTCGCAACGGCGGCAAGGTTTCCTTTACTCACATCATCGGTTTCGCCATCCTGCGCGCCCTTCAGGCGCGGCCTGCGATGAAGGCGGCGTACCAGGAGATAAACGGCGCGCCGTACGTGATCCAGCGCAAGCACGTCAACTTCGGGCTCGCGGTCGACGTCGAGCGCAAAGACGGCCGGGTACTGCTCGTCCCGAACATAAAGGAAGCCGACTCCCTCGACTTCTCGTCGTTCTGGGGCGCGTACGAAGACCTCATTCGCAAGGTGAAGACCAACAAGCTCACCCCCGATGATTTCGCCGGCACGACGATCTCACTCACGAACCCCGGCACGGTCGGGACCCATGCCAGCGTGCCGCGCCTGATGCAGGGCCAGGGACTGATCGTCGGAGTTGGCGCCATCACGTATCCGACTCAGCTGGAGGCAAGCGATCCCGCAATGCTTGCCCGCCTCGGAATCAGCAAGATCGTGACCGTGACCTCGACGTACGACCACCGGGTCATCCAGGGTGCCGAGTCGGGGCAGTTCCTCGCGTCGCTCCACGACCTGCTGCTCGGAGAGGAACGTTTCTACGACGAGATCTTCGCGAGCCTCCGGATCCCCTACGAGCCGGTGCGACGAAGCCGCGACACGTCGCCGTACGAGGGTGCCGACGCCGACCTCGAGAAACAAAGCAGCGTTATCCGGCTAATAAACATGTACCGGGTGCGCGGACATCTGCTCGCCGAGCTCAACCCAATTGGGTGGGAGGTGCTTTCGCACCCCGAGCTCGACCTCGCGACGTACGGCCTCACCGTGTGGGATCTGGATCGCGAGTTCCTCACGGACGGGCTGCCGGGTCCGCGCAAGCAGAAGCTGCGCGACATCATCGACCGTCTGCGCGACTCCTACTCGCGGAAGCTCGGGGTCGAGTACATGCACATCTCGCATCCGGAACAAAAAGGGTGGATTCAGCAGCGGGTGGAGCGTCGCAGTGACGACGAGCTGTCGGTCGAGGACAAGAAGCACATCCTCGACCGCCTGACGGCAGCCGAGGCGTTCGAGCGATTCTTGTCGACCAAGTACATGGGACAGAAGCGGTTCTCGCTCGAGGGTGCGGAATCGCTCATCCCCATGCTCGACGTTCTCTTCGAGGAGGCGGCGGCGGACGGAATGGTCGAGACGGTGATCGGCATGTCGCACCGCGGCCGCCTCAACGTTCTCGCCAACATCATCGGCAAGGATCTGCGCGACATCTTCGAGGAGTTCGACGGCCAGATCGATCCCGACACGGTGCAGGGTTCGGGGGACGTCAAGTACCACCTGGGAATGACCGGCCGATTCCGAGCACGCTCGGAAGAGGAGCTGGCTCTCGTGCTGGCGTCCAACCCGTCGCACCTCGAGGCGGTCGACCCCGTCGTCGAGGGAATGGCGCGCGCGAAGCAAGACGTAATCGGAGAGGACGGATACCGGCGCATCCTTCCCGTGCTGTTGCACGGGGATGCCGCGTTCGCGGGACAGGGGGTCGTCGCCGAAACGTTCCTCTTATCCGGCTTGCAGGGGTATCGCACCGGCGGAACCGTGCACATCGTTGTCAACAACAACATCGGATTCACGACATCACCGGCGGCGGGCCGGTCCAGCACCTATGCGACCGACATCGCGAAGATGATCCAGGCGCCAATCTTCCATGTGAACGGTGACGAGCCGGAGGCGTGCGTGGAGGCGGTGCGTCTCGCGTTCGAGTACCGGCAAACGTTCCACCGCGATGTCGTGGTCGACCTCGTGTGCTACCGGCGCCACGGCCATAACGAAGCCGACGAACCCGGCTTCACGCAGCCGCTCATGTACTCGCGCATCGAGGATCATCGCTCCCCGCGCAAGCTTTACATGGAGCAGTTGCTGAACCGCGGAGATCTCAGTGTCGAGGAGGCGGAGCAGTCTTTCGAGGACTTCCGTGCCCGCATGCAGCAGGCGTTTGACGAGACGAAGGAATCGGCGCCCTCGGAAGAGATAAAAGCGCGCACTCCCGAGAGCGGCAAGGTCATGGACGCGATCGAGACCGGCGTCGACCTCGATCGCCTTCAGCTGGTCCATCGCAAACTGACGTCGTTCCCGAGCGGGTTCGAACCTCATCCCAAGCTCAAGAGGATGATCGAGAAGCGCGCCGGCATGCTCGAAGCCGACGCCGTCGATTGGGCGGGCGCGGAGGCGCTGGCGATCGGGTCGCTTTTGGTCGGTGGCGTCACCGTTCGCCTTTCCGGACAAGACTCCCGGCGGGGAACGTTCAGTCAACGCCACTCCGTTTTGGTCGACCACCGCACCGAGGAGGAGTACACGCCGCTCAACGACCTCGGTCACGGCCAGATGCCGTTTCGCTGTTTCGACTCTCCGCTCAGCGAGTTCGCAGTGCTCGGATTCGAATATGGGTACTCGGTCGCGAACGGCGACGCGCTCGTCCTGTGGGAGGCGCAGTTCGGCGACTTCGTAAACGGGGCTCAGGTTGCGATCGACCAGTTCGTAGTTGCCGGAAACGACAAGTGGAGGCAGGAATCGAGCGTCGCCCTTCTCTTGCCGCACGGGTACGAGGGCCAGGGTCCGGAGCACTCGAGCGCGCGCCTCGAGCGCTTCTTGACGCTCGCGGCGGAAGGAAGCATCCAGGTGACGCAGCCGACGACGTCGGCTCAGTACTTCCACCTACTGCGCCGGCAGGCCCATCCCAACGTTCGCGTCCCGCTGGTGGTGATGACCCCCAAGTCGCTGCTTCGTCATCCCGCGGCACGCAGTGCGACCCGGGACCTCGTCTCGGGGCACTTTCGCGAAACCCTCGACGATCCCTTCATCACCGATGCCGCCGGCGTCGAGAGAATCCTGCTCTGCAGCGGGAAGATTGCTTACATGTTGATGGAGCGCCGCGCGCGGCTCGAGTTTCCGGCGGCCGTCGTTCGCGTCGAGCAGCTGTATCCGTTTCCGAAGGATCAACTGCTCGCGCTCTTCGACCGCTATCCCAAGGCGACTCAGTTGGTGTGGGTGCAAGAGGAGCCGGAGAACATGGGTGCGTGGGGCTACATGTTCCACCGGCTCTCGGCTATCGTCCCGGAGCGGCTCAAGCTCAGCCACGTCGCCCGCTACGAGAGTGCGAGCCCCGCGACGGGATCGTCGAAAGTGCACGAGCAGGAGCAGGACGCGCTGCTCGAAACCTCATTCCGCCGTTAGGTCGTCCCCCGGAGGCAAGGTGATCCCGGCCGCGTAGGATGCGGCGCAGTGGATGTGCTTCGGTGGCCCGGCTTTGTGTTGGGGATAGCGATAGTCGTTGCGACGTTGACGAGCTTGATCGTCTCGCTCGTTGTGCCGCGCAGCCAGGGAGCGCGCATGCCGCGCGCCGTCGAGCGTCTCGTGCGCGCGGTGTTCCTGCGCGCCGCGGGTCTGTTCGACGACTACGAACGCAAGGACCGCACACTCGGGTTCCAGGCTCCCGTGACCCTGCTGGCGCTGCTGGCGACCTGGATGTTTGCGCTCCTGATCGGTTTCGGGCTGCTGCTGTGGCCGCTCACCACCGACTTTCCCGAGGCGCTGCGGGAAGCGGGGTCGTCGTTGTTGACGCTCGGCTTTTCGGCCCAGCCGACCGCGGCCGCGGCCGCGGTCTACTTCCTGGCGGCCGCGTCCGGGCTCGTCGTCGTTGCGCTGTTGATCGCTTACCTCCCGGCGATCTACTCCTCGTTCAACCGGCGGGAGGTCCTCGTCACCACGCTTCAGGGGCGCGCCGGAGCGCCGGCGTGGGGGCCCGAGATCCTCGCCCGCCACCAGCTCGTCGGCCTGTTGGGCAATCTGCCGGACTTTTACGCCGACTGGGAGCGATGGGCGGCGGACGTCGCCGAAAGTCACTCGAACTATCCGCTGCTGATCTCGTTCCGGAGCCCGCATCCGCTCCGGTCGTGGGTCGTCGGATTGCTCGCGGTGCTCGATTCGGCCGCTCTTTACCTGTCGCTGTGTCCCGCCGGGGCGCCGATGCAGGCACGTTTATGCCTGCGGATGGGGTTCATCTCGCTTCGGGAGCTCGCCTCCGCGGCAGGATTGCCGTACGACCCCGACCCCTACCCGGACGATCCGATCGAGCTGACCTTCGAGGAGTTCGCGAGCGCAGTTGAACGCCTCCGAGCGGGTGGGTTCGAGCCCGAAGTGCCGGCCGAGGAGGCATGGCCTCATTTCCGCGGGTGGCGGGTCAACTACGAACAGGTTTCGTACGCCCTCGCCGACTACACCGTGGCGCCACCGGGACCCTGGTCCGGCTCGCGCCGGCACCTGCCGGGCATGGCGATCGTTCCGCAGCGGCCGGTCAACCGGCGGCCGGACGATGACAAACAGCGGCAGGTGCCGAAGATGGAGAGGCCGCGCTGGCGCGTGTGAGCGGGGCGAGGTTGCGATCGAGGATCAGACGCTCATGACGATGCTCGACGAAGCGGCACTCGAACAGCTCCTCGCCACCGGCGACGAGTGGCAGTCGTGGCGCGCGCTTCGTCTCGTCGGTGATGATCCGGGGCCGCCCCCGGCGATTCCGTACCAGGATCTTCTCGGCGGATTTTTCGGCGCCGCGGGCGGGGCGTCGCCGGGCGCGACCGGGGAGGCTCTGTGTCATCTGAGCCTGATCGGCCTTGGTGAATCCGCACCGGCGGCGATCGCCGCGGACTGGCTCGACGACGCTCGCACTCCCGCCGGTGCGTGGCTCGACCGGCCGGGCGAGGTTCCGGGGGTGGAACACGAACCCGCAGGTTCCCGGGTATGGGCTACCGCATCCGCCGTCTGCGGCTTGTCGGTAGCGGGTCGGCCCCGGGAAGAACGGGCGGTGGCGCTGCTGCGCGGCGAGTCGGGAAGCGACGGGCGCTTCACCGGTGGTGCGTATCCCACGTTTGCGGCCGCCGGTGCATTCTGGAAGGCCGACGGGCCCGGCACCGAGACCACCGAGTGGGCGCTCAGGTGGGTGCGCGACGCGGCGGAGGATTGGTGGGGGCCGTGGGAGCGAGCGACCGCGCTGACGTTCTGGGCCGCGGCGGGCGTTCCGGCGGAACACGCGACCGTGGATCGCTTCCTCGACGATCTGCGGCGCGCCGCACCCACCCGGGGGTGGGGCGACGATCGCGGGCTTACGTTGCGGACGCTCGAGCTCGTTCGCCACCTGTGGGGGTGACGGCCTCCCGCGGGGCCATCCGCTCGCCGGCGCGGATCATTGCGCCGCCGAGGCGGACCCGCCACGGGAGCGGGCGCGGCCGGGGGAGCCGACCCGCGGCGGCGCGCTCGGTTTCTTCGAGGCGAACGATCTCCTCCATCAGCAGCGGGTTCATGGTCCCTCCTTAGCTTGTAACCCGTCGAGCGTTTTGCCGGTTACTAACTGTTGACAGCGTAGACTGGTTGCTCGTAACCTGTCAAGCATGTGATTGGTGTCTAGGAGGGGGACAGATGGCGGGGGAGGAAGCGCCCGGAGCGCTCGAGCACGTTCGGGTGTTCGTCAACACCCGGGATGTGGAAGGCGGCATAGACGAGTTGGACGATCCCGGCGCGCTGGCGAAGTTCTTGCGAGGCCGGGGCCTGGTGCCCCACGGAACGGCCGCAACCGGGAGCGATCTCGCGGTGGCGCGGGAGTTGCGGGAGGCACTTCGTGCACTCCTCGTGCACAACGCGGGAGCCCCACTTGCACCCGAAGCGCTGCACGCGCTCGACCACATCGCGGCCGACTTCAAGATGAAACCTCGGTTCTCGGCGCACTCGGTAGCACTCGATCCCGAGGTGTCGGGCGCGCGGGCGGGTCTCGGAGGGCTGCTTGCGATCGTCGCTCACGCGATGGGAGATGGAACGTGGCCCCGTCTCAAGGCGTGCCTTCGCGACTCGTGCCGGTGGGCGTTCTACGACCACGCACGAAACCGGACCGGAAGATGGTGTTCGATGGCGGTGTGCGGGAACCGCACGAAAGCCGAGCGCTATCGCGCCCGTCATCCGCGCGGCGAATGAGCTGGAGCATCGACCTGCCGCTCCTGGGCGGGGGTGGCGAAGCAGTTGATTTCGCCCGGACGATTCATTCGCACGGCGTTGCGTCTCTGCCACCCGCGGCGGTCGACGACGACGTCCTCGAGGTGACGCTTCCCACATGGAGCCGTCCCTACATGGTCACCGTTCGCCCGACTGCGCCGGACCTGGCGGTGATCGAGGGCGCGGGGCGGATCCCGGCGCGCCGAGTCTGCGACGAGATCGCCGGTCGAGTGGCGCACCTTCTGCGCCTCGACGAAGACCTTTCCGAGTTCTACGCGCTCGTCGAAGGCGATGGCGAGCTGTCGTGGGCGACCGCCGGCGCGGGACGGATGATGCGAAGCGGAACCGTGTTCGAAGATCTCGTGAAGACGATCTGCACGACCAACTGCTCGTGGTCGGCAACCGTGCGAATGGTGACCCGACTGGTGGAACACCTGGGGGAGCCCGCAGCCGGCGCTCCGCCGTCGGGCCCTCGGGGCCGAACGTTTCCGACGCCCGCGGTGATGGCCGCGGCGGACGATACGTTCTACCGAGAAGTCGTCCGCGCCGGCTACCGGGGCGCGTACCTCCGGGACCTCGCCGCCCGCGTGGCATCGGGCGAACTCGATCTGGAATGGTTGGGACGAGCAGATTCGTCCCAGCTCGGCGACGACGAGCTCGAGGTGCGGCTTCTCGCGCTCCCGGGTGTCGGACCGTACGCGGCGGCACACCTCATGCTGATGCTCGGCCGGTATTCACGGCTGATTCTCGATTCGTGGACGCGCCCGACGTTCGTGCGGATTGCCGGCATGCGACGCGCCAAGGACTCGACCATCGAGAGAAGGTTTCGCCGCTACGGACGCTACGCCGGACTTGCTTTCTGGCTATACCTCACGCGCGGGTGGTTAGCTTCGGCGCCCGTCCCGCTCGAAAGCGAGTCCGCGGGTTAGTGTCTCGCGCCCTTCGGCGGTGGCGAGCTCGAACCACACGCACGACGTGCTTTCGCCGAGGACGCCCCACCGCCGGGCCAGCCGGTCGACGAGGAACAACCCACGTCCGGAAACTTCGAACGGAGACGGCGCTCCGAGGTCCACCTCGAACCCGGTGCCGGGGTCGCACACTTCTACGTAGGCCTCCCCCTGCCGTAGTTCCACGTTCACATGAATGCGCCAGTCGTCGCGCGAGGTCTTGCAGTGGCGCAGGCTGTTGGTGACGAGCTCGGTCACGAGCAGTTTGAGCGTGTCGAGCGAGGCAGCGTCGATCCGACCTCGAAGATCATCGAGGGCGAGCCGCGCGTCGCGCGGGGCGGCAGGTCTAGCCGGTAAGTCGAAGGTAATCTGCATCGTGCCCAACTGGCTCGGCAACTTGTGTAACCGCGGCCTTCATACCCGTCCGGGACACAGGGATAACCCCTTTTGTTCACATTTGTTCCTCGGCGGATCGACCCTTGTTCAGCGGCCCGCGGTAATGAAGCTCGACGTAGCGTCGCAAAGTGTCCTGGAGCGAAGCTCCTTCGTAGCCCGAGACGACGCCGAGCCACGGCAAACCGACCACGTCGAGAACCCTCCGGGCCGTGGGCGCGACGACCAGCCGCAGCGACGCTCCCGCGGCGGCGCAACGACTGTGGATCTCGACGAGCGCCTTGATGGCGGCGCTTCCGGGTGCCCCCACATCGGAGCAATCAACTCCGATGCGTTTGGCTCCCCGAGCGATGCCCGCCTCGACGGCATCGAGGAGCCGGTGCGTGGTCGCGGGGGTCAACTCGCCCGCGCATCGGATAAGCAATTCCTCGCCTGCGTCCTCGACGGAAACGACCAGATCATCATCTGCCGTCTTCACCGCACCCCCTTGGTCCGACGAGGGACGGTCTGGCCGCCCCGAAATAGCGTTGGCGGCTGAGGCTCAACCAGAGCAGGTTCTACCCGCAGGAATGCTGTTCATGCGCGGGTAGGTTGTGACGCCGTGACTCTTTCGAACGCGGTGCTCGCCGAGCTCCTGGCGCGGGCGGGCACCGAAGCCGACGGACATCGCCGCCGAGCCTACGAACGCGCGGCTGCGGCCGCCCTCGGTTGGGAGGAGGAGGTTGCGGACCTCCTCGCCCACGGAAGGGACCCGAGCGAGCTTCCTTACATCGGCAGCGGGCTCGCCGCGCGGCTCCGTGCGTGGTTTGACGATCCTCCGGAGGCGCCGGACGTCCCTCCGTCTCGTCGCGGATTTCTCACCCGGGCGGAGGTCCGCCGCATCCTCAACAACCATCCGTGGTTCGACCTCCCGGCAGGCGATCTTCAGATGCACACCACCTACAGTGACGGGAACGCGACCGTTGCGGAGATGGCGCTTGCGGCGCGACAAATCGGCCGCGCCTATATAGCCGTCACCGATCATTCAACGGGCCAACCGGTTCCGAGGGGAATGGATAGAGACGCGGCTGCAAGACAGCGCGCGGAGGTGCTCGAGGTCACGGCCGGCCTCGTCGCGGCCGGCGAGCCGTTCCGGGCGATCCACGGCATCGAGATGAATCTCTCGCCGTCCGGCGAGCCGGCCATTTCGGCGGACGAACGGTCAAACTTCTCGTGGGTGATTGGATCGTTCCACTCATCACTTCAGACTCAGGCGGATCAGACGAGTCGCTACATCGACGCGTTGCGGCGCGCCGGGATGCATGCTCTCGGCCACCCGACATGCCGCCGCTTTGGCCGCCGGCCGGGGCTCGTGGCGGAGTGGGATCGAGTGTTCGAAACCGCGGCGAACGCCGGCATCGCGCTCGAGATCAACGCTCATCCACACCGCCAGGATTTACCCGTGCCACTCGCTCGGCGCGCCGCAGCGGCCGGATGCTTGTTCTCGATCGGTACCGACGCACATGATCCTGCCGAACTCGAGCATTTCGATTTCGGGCTGGCCATTGCCGTCGCCGCAGACATTCCCAGGGAGCGAATCGTCAATTTTTGGGCCGCCGAGGATTTCCTGGCATGGGTCGGCGCCAAGGCTGCGGGATGATGGACTGCCGTTCCGAGAGGAGGACCCGTGACGAGCAGATTCACCGAGCTGTGCATCGATTGCGAGGACCCGCCGCGGCTGGCCGCATTTTGGAAGGAAGTCCTCGGGTGGGAGATTTCCGAGGAGGAAGAGGACTCCGTCGAGCTCAAAAACCCGGAGTCGGAGTGGCCGGTGTTGTTGCTCGTCAAGGTTCCAGAGAAGAAGACGACGAAGAACCGTCTTCACATCGATGTGAGCGCGCGCGATCGCACGCAGGATGCTGAGCTCGAGCGCTTGCTGGCACTGGGGGCGACGCGCGCCGATGTTGGTCAGGGCGAGGATGTGTCGTGGGTGGTTCTCGCCGATCCCGAAGGGAACGAGTTCTGCCTCCTCAGAACGATTCGTCCGTGACTCACTCATCTCCCGGCGCAAGGCGCCGGTAGCCACCGCGGAACAGCACGAGAGGGTCCCCCAAGTCCCCTAACTCGAACTCCACCCCCTCGGCGCGTACGAGGTGCGAATAGCCGGTAGGGCGCGAGTCCAGCAGCCGGCACGCGATTCGCGTCGACAGGAACGGAAGCACCGGCCCGAACTCCGAATCGTGCACCTCGATCGAGGCGAACGGCCCCCCGGGGCTGGGGCGAAGTCCGGCGAACACGTCGGCGAGAGTGCGGTGCCGTTCGTGTAGGACGTGGATTACGAATGCCCCTGTGTCGTGGATCGCTTCCCACACTGCAGTCGTGTCTGAAATGACCCCGGCAACTTCGGGCGGGTCGCCGTCGACGACGATCGTCGAAGAGACGGTCAGTCCGGCACGCTCCTGCGCTCCACCGCTTGTCCAAATCGTGACCCCGGCTGCAAGCCTGCCCCGCAGCCGGCGCACGGGGGAACGTTCGTCCGCGGGCGTCGCGAACGGATCTTCGTAGTGGATGCCGCCGTTGGTCATGTCGACACGGTAGCGCGCCGGTCGCGGCTGCGCCTCAGGGTGCGCACGGCCCCCATTCCCTAGTGTTTCGGGACGAACGTCAACTTTGCGACGAGGGCGCCGCACCTCTGCGTTGCCACGGCCACGTTCCTTCCAGTTCGACCTCGAGTGCGAAACTCAGAAACGTCCGAATCAGCACGATGATCGCAAGCACGCCGACACCCGAAAACGTAGGCGTGGTGGCGACGGTCCGAATGATGTCGCCGGCAACCAGGAATTCCAGGCCGAGCAAGATGACGCGGCCCAACCTCGTTCGCACCTCACCGTAGGTGGTCTCCGCCGACTTTCTTGTGATCGTCTTGTACCCGTACCCCACGAGCACCATCACACTGCCGGCGGCGAGGATCAGTACGCCGATGCCGTCGATGGTCTTGCCGACCAACTCCACCACTTCGTCAAAGCTCACTCGTTGCTGTTGCCCCTCGCTTCCGAAGCCAAACTCAGCGGGGCCACAGATCTCCATCGGCGATCTCGAGCACGTTCCCGGCGGGGTCCTCGAAGTAAAAGGACTGCATTCCATTTGGCCACGAGATCTCTCGAGTCACGGTCACACCTTTGTCTCGCAGCCGGCGTTTCCATCTGTCGTAATCGTCGGCGGCCACGACAAAACAGGTGTGGACGGGTCCGGTGGCACCGTGGGGGGGAGGATCGTCCTGAATCGACGACGTTTCTGCATTGAAGAGCAAGACCATCTGTTTCTCAGCGACTCGAAATGCATCGCCGCCGAGGCCCACGGGGCGCAAACCAAGCACGCCCTCGTAAAAAGTCCGCGTCTCCCTTTCGTTCTCCGAGGTGCAGTAAAGAACGGTTTCCAGGATCCCGCCGATACGAAGGTCGTCGCCCATACTCGCCTTGCTACCACCAAATCCCGGCGGCCGGCGCCGTGTGGACCGGCCCGGTTGCGGGTACTGGCCGTCGTAGGGCGGTGGCAACCTGACCACCGAACGTGACAAGTCGCACAGAACTGGAGCGCCGAACCCATGAGGCAACTTCTTTCGAGGTGGAACTTGCGGCGGGGCGTGATCGCGGTCGTCGCCGCAGCCGCGCTTGCCTCTTTTTCCGCGGCCGGTGCCACGTTAGGGGGCGGGGAGGGCACCGCGGATGCGACCGCGGACACCCTCGACGTCTCGTCTACCCCAAGCCCGGGCGCGCCGGGATCGTCGCTCGAGGGAACGGGCGGCGGGGGAGCCGTCAACAACGAAGTCGTCGTGCTGAATGTTACCGACGGGCGCTTCGCCAACCGTGCGGGTTCCGGCATAGCTCGGGTGACGGGCGGCGACGTTACGACTACGAATTCGGCCGCCGCGACGTCGTCGTGCACCGACTGCCGGACGGTTGCAGTGGCCACTCAGATCGTGCTGATCATGGGGGATTCCGACTACATCGCGCCCACCAACCAGGCAGTTGCCATCAACACAAATTGCCTCCGCTGCCACACCTATGCGCTTGCCTATCAATACGTCATAACGACCGACGGGATCGTTCGCTTCACGACCGCCGGCCAGCAACGTCTTGCCGAACTCGAGGCAGCCATACGGGATTTGGCCGCGAGCGAGCTTCCATTTCTCGAGCTCGAAGCTCAGATCGACGCGCTGGTCGAGCAGATGTGGGCGGTCGTCGACAACGAGCTGGTACAAGCAGGTTTAGACGCGAGGGGCTCGGCCGCCAAGGACTCGGATAGGGCCGATGAAGATGGTTCGGCGTCTGCGGAAGCGTCCTCGTCGCCCACGCCCGGTCCGACACCTTCGGATTCCTCCGAGCCTTCCCCGACGGTGAGCGAGTCGAGCCCAACCCCGACGCCGACGCCCACCCCCGACCCGACTTCGTCTCCATAGAGCCTTGGGTGGCGGTTGAGAGGGATTACCCTTAGGTCCAGTTGAGGGATCAGAGGCCCGGTCCGGCCTCGGCCGGAGGAGGGGGATATGAGGAGAATCTTCATCGCTGCCGTGGCGGTGGCGCTCGTCGTTAATGTCGGCTTCGCTTCTGCCGGGCCTGAGAATGCAGCTAGAGAGTCCGACGACGCCGGGGCGAATGCAGTTTCGCCCGACGACGGGCACGGACCCGCCACGGGACACCTTCCGCCGCGCCGGCAAAACATGAAGCTGTTGTCTCGCCTTGACCTCGCGCGCGGTCCCGCGGAGATCACCGACGTCGATGCCCACAAGGGATACGCCTACCTCGGCACCGACTATGCCCGTTGCCCCGACGGCGGGGGTGAAGGAAACGGCGTCTTCGTCGTGGACGTGAGAAATCCGAGGAGGCCGCGTCAGGTGGCGTTCATCGAAACGCGGGCCCGGAACGGTGAAGGAATTCACGCCTTCAGCGTTCGCACGCCCGCGTTCAGCGGTGACCTGCTCCTCATCTCGAACGAGAGCTGTGGTGCGGAACAGCATGGCGGCATAACCATCGTCGACGTGACGAACCCGCGGCGACCGAACGTCCTCGCTTTGGAGGTCGGCGACACCGATGCGAACGACCCCGATGATCCGACGCCGCTACTCGAGCCGAACGACGTTCACAGCGTCATGGGTTGGTCTCCGGGTAACAAAGCATATGCGGTGATGACCGACAACTTCGAGTTCGGGTTCCTCGACATCGACATCATGGACATCAGCAACCCGCGCAACCCGCGCCTGATTGCAGAGACGGGAATCGGCGACGACGCGTTCGCCGACGCGATCAGTCCGCAGCTCGCCCACGGCGACAACCCGAATCATCACGACATGTGGGTCAAGAAGACCAACGGTCGGTGGCTCATGATGGCGTCGTATTGGGACGCCGGTTGGGTGCTGCTCGACGTCGACGATCCCGCGAACCCGACGGTGCTCGACGACTCGGACTATGCGCCCGACGACCCGCTCGCTCCGGGATTCTTCCCCGAAGGAAACGCCCATCAGGGAACGTGGAGCAAGAACAACAGATTCTTCGTTGGAACCGACGAGGACTTCGCTCCTTACCGCGTTCGTAACCTCGACATCACATCGGGTCCCAACGCCGGCCGCTTCGACGCGGTTGCGGTCGGCGGAGGTGCATCTCCGGCACTGCTCCCGGACCGGAGGCTAAACGGCCCCGTCGTCTACGGCGGCTACGGATGTCCGTCCGATGCTTATCCGGGTGCGGCGCCGGTTCCGCAGCGTTCCGATTACGACTTCGATCTGGCGCGCGACGAAGAGGCGATCTTGGTTCTTCAGCGTGGTCCCGTGGACGACCCCTCCGCTCCCTTCGACGCATGCTTCCCCGGCGAGAAAGCGGCCGTCGCTATCGAAGCGGGGTGGGACGCCGTGATCCTCGTGAACCGGCACTTCGGTGACGCCGAAGCCGACTCCGCGTACTGCGGCTCCGGTGCGTTTCCCGAGGAGCCCCCCATCGTGACCGTGTGTACGACCCACACCGCGTTCCACCGGATGTTCAACGACGAGCCCGCCTACGGCCTGCCGTATGTAAATGCCGAGGAGCCCCGGATCGGCGACGTCGGTGAGCGCATCTCGGCAACGGCGGAGTTCGACGGCTGGGGCTACGCTCACCTGCTCGACGGGAGGACGCTCGAGGAGATAGATGTCTACGCTCCTCCCGAGTCCCACGATCCTCGCTACGCGTTCGACTTCGGCCCACTCACCGTTCACGAGGTCGAGACCGACAAGCGTCGCAACAGGAACCTCGCCTACTTCTCGTGGTACGCGGCCGGCGCCCGCGTCGTCAAGTTCGGCGCAAACGGTTTCCGCGAGCGGGGCGTCTACATCCATCCGGACGGTAACGATTTCTGGGGTGTGGAGACGATCAAGAGAGGCAGGAAGCGGCCTCTGCTCTTGTTCTCGGACCGTGACTTCGGGCTCTACGTCTTGAAGTACACGGGGCGCGAGTAGCACGCGAGTTGCGATCGGACACGGGGGCCCCGTTTTCGGGGCTCCCCTGTTGCAGTCCGGGTGGACGGCGGAACCGGCTCAGATCACGGGCATGCGAACGGTCCGTCTGTTCCGCGGCATGCCCTTGCTTGCCGTAGCTTCTCCCTGAGAGCCGAGGCGCGGGGAGCTTTGTGCGGCGCGCCGCCGACGAGCAAGTTATCCAGCTGCCAGGGATCGGCCATGAGGTCGTAGAGCTCGAAGAAACGTTCCCCCCGGTAGTTCTCGATGTACTGCCACTTCTTCGACCACAGACTCGCCCATGGAATGCTCTTTTTCATGTTGCGCCAGTATTCGAGCAGGATCCAGTCGCGTGTCCATGCGTTGTCAAGGAGAGACCTTCCGTCCATCGGATGAGCGGGGTCCGTGTGCAACCCGATCGCGTCGAGGACCGTCGGGGCGATATCGATATTTCCCACCAGACGGCGATCGATCCCTCCCTCACGTATCCGTGCGGGCCACCTCATCATCATCGGAATCCGAACGCTCGTGGTGTAGGGATAGCCTTTCTCGAGTAGGCCGTACTCGCCCCACATCACGGCGTTGTCGGACATGAAGAAGGCCAAGGTGTTGCGGTCCTGAGACGTGTCGTCGAGTGCCGCAAATATCTCGGCGACGAGATCGTCGACCGACGCCAGAGTCCGAAGTTGTTGCTTACGGTAGCGTCTGCCCTCCCGCAACGACGCCCTGCTCTCGCGGACATAAAGGGGCTTGGCGCGGCCCCGTGCCTCATCCGTCACGGCAGGATTTCCTCTCCACCGCTTTACCCGCGTTCTGGCGTACTTGTTCTCCGGGACGGACGGTTTGTGTGGCGCGACCGTTCCGACGACGAGAAACCACGGTTGCAGACGCGCGGTTTGCTCCGAAATGAACAGGTTCGCCGCGTCCGCCATGATGTTCGTCGAATAGCCGGGCAGATGACCGATTACCCCGTTTACGTTCCACAAGCCGCCGTAGTAGGAGCGTCCTTCGGCACGAATGTAGCGGTCGAAATACGGAGGAGGCTCTTCGAAGGGCCAGTCGTTTAGATACTTGCCGATGAGCGCCGTGGTGTAGCCGGCAGATTTGAGACGGTAAGGAAGGCCGGTGCGGGCATTGAAGTTCTCGGTGCCGTCGTCCCACGTATTCGCCTTCACGCCGTGATTGTGGGCGTACTGCCCGGTCAAGATCGAGGCCCGCGACGGACAACAAAGGGGGGTCGTGGCGAATGCGTAGGGAAATCTTGTCCCTCCATTCACGAACAACTTCCGTGTGCGGGGCATCATGCCGAGACCATCGCGCTGATCGTCGGTCAGGATAATCAAGATGTTTGGGCTGGAACGGTTCACCCGAGCCTCGCCGCGGCCGGCCGACGAAGGCGCGGCCGCGATGACGACGACGGTGAGGACCCCGGCGGTCCATCCCCGCACGAGCGCCTCGCGCCTGCCGCCGCGAGTCAGAAGCAATGGCGCCTCCCCATGTCTACTCCGAACGTCGCGCGCTTATTGGCGAATTCGGGCTGCGGGGTAACGCCGGCAGGAGGGGCGATACCAAACGTCCGGCTGATTCGTGTCTACTTCAAACCCCTAGACGCGTGGAGCTCGAACATGGCCGACGAGCACGATTTCGCCGAGCAGTGGCCTGCCCTCGCGCATCGGCTGAAGCGTTACCTGGCGAGGCGGAAGGTCCCTTCGTCGGTGCAGGACGACATAGTGCAGGAAACCGGGCTGAGAATTTTCCTTTATTGGAGGCACGTAGATTCTCGTCGTCCGTTGTGGCCGCTGACGCGCAGAATCGCGGGGCTGGTTTTGTGGGATAGCTACAACAATCAGGAACGGTCGGTGCCCGTGGCCGGAGTACCCGACGTGACGGCTTTCGACGACGTCGAGCAGGCCGCCCTCGCTCGGGTCGAGCTGGAGAGAGTACGCATGGCACTGCGGGAGCTGACGGAAGGGCAGAGGGAGGCGCTGCTTGTGGAGGTCGGGGAGACGGACTCCTCGGCCCGGTCGGTGGATGCAGTGAAGATGCTTCGCATGAGGGCGCGCCGGCGACTGAACGACATTCTTGGACGGAGCCACGGTCTCGTTTTCCAGAACCGGGGACGGCTGCAAGGTCTGTTCCGGCGCGTCTTGCAGGCGAGAGCGAAGGCGGGCGCGGAGGAGACGCTCGTGTTCGGCGCGGCTTCCGGTTTACTCGCCGCGGTAATGGCGTTTTCCGGACCGGCGCCGTCACATCTCACGGCAGCGCAGCACAATGCGGATACGACGTTCCTCGCCGCCGCCGGAGGAGCGACGCTACCGGATGTTCTTGCGATGGACGGCCGTGCAGAGGTTAAGGGCCTTTTACGAGACGAGCTTCGCGACGTGGCGCGCATGATGGTCGACAAGAGAAAGAAGGCTCGCGGGTTCTATCTCGCGCCCGTCGAGCTTGCGCAAGGTCTGTATCGCGACGCGACACTTGTCGCTCGAGCACCCGTTCGAAAAATGGTTCCGGCGCTCCAAAAGGGCATTCCCGCGATGCAGAGGCGGATCGAGAAGGGCGGTCGTTCGATCGGCTCTGAGGCGATCAAGTTCATCAAGAAGGTTGCTGGCAAGCAAAAGGCGACCGTTTCGTCGGTGACGAACCCTCCCGCTCGGGAGCGACATCGCAAGAAACGCCAGAGGTGACTCCAGCGGGCGTGCAGATGTTCTTAGTTTTGCATCTCCTGCAGCGCCGGTTCGAGCGTCGTTTGGGGCAGTCGAATGGTGTCGCGATGGCCGTTTAGCGCGGGCAAGACGTCGTAGTCGATTCGCAGCAACCGCGCATAACACCTCCCGAGGATCTCCGCGGCGCGATCCCACGTCGGCAACCTGCTCGCGTAGCGGAGGGCGGCACGTCCGAGCTCCTTCCGCGTCGAGAAATCGGTGAGGAGTGTGATGACCGCGGCGGCGAACTTTCCCGGATCGTCGGCGACGACGGCTGCTCCGTCGAGGTTCAAGCCCTGGCCCCCCACACTCGTAGTCACCAAAGGTTTCCCGGCGCGCAGCGCTTCGAGCACCTTCACCTTCATTCCGCCGCCGACCCTAAGTGGGCAGACGATGACGTCGGCGGTTTGGATGTACGGAGCGACGTCCTCAACGCGCCCGGTGACGATGGCCCCCTGTCGCCTTGCAAGCTTGATGAGGGAGGCCGGGGGCGCATTGCCGACCAGGAGTAGACGCACGCTGGGGACCTGAGCACGAATGCGAGGCAGGAGTTCCCGACACAGGAACCGGGCGGCATCGACGTTTGGTTCGTAGCCAAAGTTGGCTATGAAAGCGAGGGTCCGGCCGCCCTCCCGCCCGGTCTCGGGGGAACCGGACGTGGTCACGTGGTCGCATCCGTCCGGCACGGTCTCGACGAGCAACTGTGGATGCGATTCGAGTATCACATCGCGGTCGCGATCGGTGACCGTGATGCAGCGTTCGGCCCGCTCCCACGCTTCCATCTCCGCTTGCATTGTCACGAGATATTGCGAGAGGTGCCGGCGTCGGTCTTCCGCTGTCGTCGTGCCGATTGCCCTCTGTTTCCACAGAAGAAACTCGATGTTTTGCTCTCCCAGAACGACCGGAATCGACGCGTCGAGCGGCAGGTTCTGCATCACATAGAACCCTTCGACGTGAACGAGATCCCACGATCCGGTATCCAGGTCCTTCGCCAGTTGCGCTTTTAGATCCGGGGACCGGTGACGTGCGACCTGGTATGCCGCGCGCGGATTCGGATCTGCGGATGCCGGCAGTACCTCGACGGACTGGCAGAGATCCTCGAGATGATGAGCGTTCGCACGATCTTCGTCGTACGTCTTCGAAACGACTCTCAACCCAACCGCGAATCGCCTGCCCAGGCGCTTCAGTAGTTCTAGCTCCCGCAGCCTTCCCCCACTGATCGCGGGGAAGGGGAGGTGACAGGTGACGAACAGGATCCGCGGTTGGTGTTGCTCGGGCACCCTTATGTCTCCGTCGGGCATACGTTGAAAGTCTAGTTTGCGGCCTCAGAACCCGCGCCGGCCGCCGTCACCGTCGTTCATCGGCTGCCGTGCTATCGTGAGAACGACGCATCGGCGTCTGCTAAGGGGCATGTTCAGAACGAGCCGACTCTTGGCACCCTAAAGAAGAGTTGGGAGCCCCTGTGGAACGACCATCAGGTCGCCTCGCGCACACCGTCAATTCTCTGGCCGATCTTCACCTATCGGCCGAGTCGCTTGACTCGATCCTCGGCCACATCGGTAACCTCGGGGTTCACGCGCTCGAGGGGTGGGACGCGTGCGCTACGTCACTCGTGGAAGGCGACCGCGTCGCGACATTCGGCGCCACCGATGACCGAGTCTGTCCAATCGACAGCTATCAATACGACAGTGGCCAGGGCCCGTGCGTGACGGCGCTGCAGGGTGAGTCGCAATATTTCAACGGGGAGAACTTTGCCCCTGAGTGGCGCGAGTTTGGCGAAGCTGCCGCACGGGCGGGAATCTATTCGGTCGTCTCGTTCCCGTTGAAGCTCGACGATCAGGTCATCGGAGCACTTAACTTTTATTCCACTGAGCGCGACGCGCTGCGCAGCGGGCAGCGTGAAGAAGGCCTGTTGTTTGCGTCACAGGCGGCCGTAACGCTCTCGAACGCGCGGGAGTTCTTCGCCAAGAAGCAGCAGGTGGAGCAACTGCAGGACGGGCTTGGAACGCGAACGATCATCGGGCAGGCGACGGGCCTCTTGATGGCGCATGAGGGCCTGACATCCGAGGAGGCCTTCCAGAAACTCGTCAACGCCTCGCAGCAGGCGAACATCAAGTTGCGGGACATCGCACAGCGTTATGTCACCGCCTGGGAAGAAAAAGCACGGGGACCTTCCGCCGCGAGCTGATTGATCTTTTGGGCGTTCTGCGCCCCGGCGTGAGAGCCTTCTCACGCCCGTCTCACCTCCGCTTCAGGGCCAGTGGCTACCTTCTCGTAGACGACGGCCCAGGACACGAGGAGGGAGAGCCACATGACGATGGGAAAACTCGCGGTTGCAGTACTCGCGCTGTCGCTCGCGCTGGCGGCGGGCTTCACCGCAATGCGGGACGACCCTCAGGCGAGCCAAGTGCGTTCGGTCCACCTTGAGGATGAAGAGAATGCCTTCACGCGCCGTGATGATGGGGCGGACGTGCTAACGGCAGTGGAAGACGACGAGCCGAAGGGCGACGGTGACGCGACCGGCGGCAACGACGGGACGAACGGCGGCGACAACACCGGCGACGGTGACGCGACCGGCGGCAACGACGGGACGAACGGCGGCGACAACACCGGCGACGGTGACGCGACCGGCGGCAACGACGGGACGAACGGCGGCGACAACACCTACTCGGGCGGCGGCGACACCGGGAGCACGGGCGGGGGCGCCACCACCGGCTGATCGACGTCACGTGTTAGACGGGCGGCGGGTGCATCCAATGACCCGCCGCCCGGCGCGTCAGCCTCCGGCCGCTCCTTCTCCTGCGTCTGCGTTCCACGTTCGGCGCAGCACGTTTGCCTCGGCAGTTGGCGCGAGGCGCTTGAAGACCGACGGTGCGTGCGCCGTCACCTGATCCATGTTCAGGTACTTATACGTGGCGCCGGCATGTAGCGAAGACCCTGTCGGGTTCCGACCGTTCGTACTCACCCCGTACCATTAGCCGCCGCCGCGCAGGTCCTCGGCTGCCGTGCCTTGCTTCTCGTCGGCTTCGTCGGCCGGAGTTACGCCGCTGTGGGTCGAATGTACGGGCTGTTCGCCCGGTTCCATCTCGATCTCCGGGGTGGGGGCGTCTGCGCCGCCCGTCCCCTCCGACTCCCTCCCCTCGCCCGGGGTCCCACTCGGCGTCGACTGTGCACCGCCAAGGCCGTCGGCAAGTTCCTCCGGGGTACCCTCGTGCTGCGACTCCTTCTCGTGCGGCATGTCTCCCCTTTCGCCGGCCGTATTGCAATTCCGATCATGCCCCGGAAGAGCGTGTCGAACACTCCCGCCGACCGCCTGAGATGCTTTCTATCGAACTTCACCTCGTCCACATAACGTGGGACGCAGTATGTAGTAGCAGTGTGTGGGCGGTCGACTCGAGTGAGGAGGAACCATGCGAGCGCGGGTGATCACTACCACGGCGTCGCCTGAAGTGGTGGAGGCGGGCGTCCAGCTGACGAAGGACGTACTTGTGCCGGCGGCGCGCCACCAAGAAGGTTTTCGTGGATACATCGCGATCTACGACACCGACAAGGGAACCGGGATCGCCGTCACTTTGTGGGAAGACGAACGAACCGAACTCGCAAGCGATGAGGCACTGGGCGCAACGCGGGAGCAGTTCGCGACGACGTTCGGCGCCGAGGTGCTGGTGGACAAATACGATGTTGCGTTCGCGGAGGTGTCCGAATAGCCGTGACGAGCGACGCGAACATCTCATCGTTCTCATCGCGTGCGGAGAATGAAGCCGAATGGGATGCCGCTCGACCTCTCTCCTCCTGATGCGAATCGTTTTCTCTGCGCGGCCCGGTTTTGGTCATGCCTACCCCTTCAGGCCTGTGCGCGCTACGCCTTCGACGACATATCTCTGCGCCAAGACGAACAGGGCCAGTACGGGAATGCTGGCAACAACCGCGCCGCCCATGATCACCGAATAGTCCGTCACGTATGCGCCTTGCAGCCGCGTGAGTCCCGGCGGGAGCGTGAGGTTCTGAGCATCGATGAGGACGGAGAGCGGCCACAAGAAGTCGTTCCAGTTGGTGAGGAAGCTCAACACCGCAAGGGTCGCGAGCGCGGGCTTCGAGAGGGGCAGGATGACGCGGGTGAAGATCTGAAAGTGGTTGGCCCCATCGATAAGGGCTGCTTCCTCGAGCTCGCGGGGGAGCGACACGAAGAACTGTCGCATGAAGAATACGCCGAACGCACCGGCCGCCCCCGGGACCGCGACCGCAAGCAGCGTGTCTATCCACCCGAGGCCGTCGACGATGAGGTAGTTGGGAACGAGGAAGATGATCGGAGGTATGAACAGGGTCGCGATGATCAAGCCGAATAGAACTCTTTTCCCGCGGAATTCCATCCTTGCGAGCGGATAAGCAGCCATCGAGGCGGTGACGACGACGAGGATCGTATGGCCGATGCCGGCGACCATGCTGTTCATAAACCACCGGAAGACCGGCGTTTGGGAGGCAGGCCGCGACAGCGTTTCGTAGCTGTGCGTGGTGAACTCTTCTGGCAGCCAGGTGGGGGGAACCCGCGTGCTCTCGAAGCTCGTCTTGAAAGATGTCAACGCCATCCAAATAAAGGGCGCGACGTAGATCGCTGTGAGCGCCACGAGGGCCGCATACGACAACCATCTCAAATAGCGCCGCACGTCCCGGCCCTCTGACGCGCGGAATTTCGCTGCCCGGGCGGCCACCTGTTAGTCCACTTCCCGGTTGAAGAAGAGAAAGTTAAGAATGCCGACAACCGCCAGGAACAATCCGAGGACGGTGCTCATCGCCGCGGCCTTCCCCATCCTGAAGTTCACGATGCCTTCTTCGTAGATGTACATGATTGCGGTACGGGTCTCGTTCCCGGGGCCCCCCTGGGTCGTGATGTAGGACTGACCGAACATGTTCGCCGAGGCCAGAAGGGTGACGGTGATCACGAACACGAATACCGGGCGCAGGCCCGGTAGCGTGACGTAGCGGAACAACTGCCACGATGTTGCACCATCTACCTTTCCGGCGTCGTACAGGTCCCTGTTGATGCCCTGCAACCCGGCGAGGTAGATCGCCGTATTGAATCCGAGGGTCCACCACACGGTCATTCCGGTGAGCGCGATCCACGCCCACGGCAACCCGTTCGTCCATGGGATGTCGTTCGGGAAACCCAGCCGTTCGAGGTAATAGTTCACGACTCCGATGTTCGGGTCCAACAGGTAACGCCACAGCATCCCGACCACAACCACGCCGAGCACGTACGGTGCGAAATACACGGCCCGGAAGAAGTTCCTGCCGCGAAACCTGCGATTCAGAAGGAGCGCGACGAGGAGCGGCAACACCACGAGAGGCGGGACGCTGTAGAGCGTGAACTGCGCGGTGGCCTGCATGCTCTGCCAGAAGAAGCCGCCCGTCGGCGAGCCCGCGGTGAACAGCTCGATGAAGTTTTCAAGCCCGACGAACGGCTTATTGGGCAGGAGGTAGTCCCAGTCGTGGAGGCTTACCCACAGCGCCGAGACGCCGGGATAAAGAACGAAGGCAACGAACAGGACGAGGTAAGGCGCAATAAAGGCGTACGGTGTGAACCGCCCGACGCCCAGCGACCGCTCACGGCCACCGAGCTTACGGCGCGTGTCTGCGATCGGTCGGCCCTGCGTCGCCTCGCCGCTCGCCACCGGACTAACCGCCGTATTTTTCGGCGTTCTCTCGCAGGAGCTCGTCCGCTTTAGTTGCGGCCGCGTCGAGTGCGGCCTGGGGTTCTTCCTTCAAAAGGACCGCTTCGTTGACCGCCGTCGCCAAAGTTGCCTGAGGATCGGCTATCCCGGGAACGGGAGGAGGAAAGCGGACATAGTCGATCTCCCGGGCAAAGATCGATTGGTGCTCGAGGTCCTGGAACTTGGGGTCGTCGCGCACATCGGCGAGCGCCGGCACCTGTCCGCCCTCGGCCCACTCAAGCGAGTGTTCCGTCAGCCAGTTTATGAAGACCTTGGCTGCCTGCAGCTTGTTTTCGTCCTGATCGCGCTGGTTCATGATCACAAGGTTGTGTGATCCGGCCCACGCCGCCCGCTGATCGCCAATTTGCGGTAGCTCGGCGACCCCCCACTCGAGTTCCGGGACTTCTTTGTAGGCGTTGATCATCCAGATGCCGGTCCAGATGAAGGCGTTCTTGTTGTTCTGGAACGCGACGCTGTCCGCATCTTGCCCGACGTTCTTCGGGCTGTAGCCGCTCTTGACGATATCGACCATCCAAGTGAGAGCGCTGACGCCGGCCTCCGAATTGAAGGTGGCCTGCGTGGCGTCGGAGCTATAGAGTTCGCCCCCGAACTGCCACAGCAACGACTGGAAGACGAAAGCGCCTGTAAAGACGAAGGGCGACATCCAGTAACCCTGAATGCCCTTGGCCTCCATTTCTTCAAGAGCCTGTCGGTATTCGTCGTCGTTCGTCGGCGGCGCGTCGGGATCGAGGCCGGCCTGCTCCATCACCTTCTTGTTGTAGTAGAAGCCGAGCGGGTGCACGTCGAGGGGTATCCCGTAGCGCGAGCCGTTGTAGATCCCCGCCTGCCACACGGTGGGAGCGAAGTCGCTTTCTGCCAGACCGAGCGTCTGCGCAACATCGTCCAGGGGCAGGATGACGTTGCGCGCCGCATTCGTTGCCAAGGTGTCGATGTGCATCACGCCGACGTCCGGCCCTCTTCCGGTGGATACCGCCTGCGGCACCTTCGTGTAGTAATCGCCCCATTCGAGCGTGTTCATCTTGATGTCGATGTTGTCGTGCTCGGTGCTGAAACGCTCGACAAGTTTCTCCATGAACGGCCCATCGCCGCCGGTGAATCCGTTCCAATAGTCGAGGGTGACGCTGGGTCCTTCGTAGGTCGTCGACGCGGCGCCACTGCTGCCCCCCGTTCCGGTTCTCGTTTCCGGCGATCGCCCGAGGCAACTGGTCAACAGCAATCCTGCTCCGGCTGCACCCGTGCTGACCAGGAAATCACGACGGCTCAGAGGTCGCGCTTGCGGACGGCGATCATCACCCATAGTTCCCCCCTCCTGCTGCGGCTCCAGAAGTGCGGGGGAGCTTAGCACTTTCGGGTTCGAACGAAGCGCGCGCCCGGACTGGGGTTGAGGCTCGGCTATGTTTTCGTAGTGACCGTGGAGACGTATGTGAATCCGGTCTACCGCGGCTACTTTGCGGATCCGTTCGTGCTGAAGGTCGACGCCGACTACTACGCCTACGGTACCGGCTCGGTCATCGATAGTCGGGCCTTTCAAGTCCTGGCGTCGACCGACCTCGTCAACTGGCGTTCGTGCGGAGCTGCGCTCGAGCTTTTTTGGGTTCCGCCGGAAGCGCGCGATGCGTGGGCACCGGAGGTCGTGCGCGGAGATGACGGGACCTTTTACATGTACTACTCGCTCGGCAACGGTGACAAAAACCACCGGATCCGAGTGGCCAGGGCGGACCGGCCCGAGGGCCCGTTTCACGACAGCGGGCGTGTCCTCACCGAGCATGAGCCGTTCGCGATCGACCCGCACCCGTTCCGCGATGCCGACGGCACCTGGTATCTGTTCTATGCCCGTGATTTCCTCGACGGCGAACGGGTGGGTACGGCCATCGCCGTCGATCGTTTGACGGATATGGTCACTCTTGAAGGGAATTGGCGAACTGTCGTCCGAGCTTCAGCCGACTGGCAGATCTTCCTCGCGAATCGCTCGATTTACGACGCCGTTTACGACTGGTATGCAGTCGAAGGTCCGTTCGTTCGAAAGAAGAACGGCAGGTACTACTGCTTCTACTCCGGCGGAGCATGGGAACAGCCGAATTACGGCGTGTCGTATGCGGTTGCAGATTCACCCCTCGGACCCTATGACGACCGAGGGGCGGAGCCGAGCATTCTCAAATCGGTTCCCGACAGGGTGATCGGTCCCGGCCACAACTCGGTAGTCGAGGGCCCGGACGGCGACGACTACATCGTGTACCACGCGTGGGACCCGGGTCGCTCGGCGCGCAGCATGTGCATCGATAGGCTGCGGTGGAGCACGGACGGCCCGCTCGCGTCGGGCCCGACTTTCACGCCTCAACCTGCCCCACGTCGGCATAGTACGTGAGGCCTCTTCCGAAACGTCTGGCGGATGCTGCAGATGCCGGCATCGATCTGGCGGTCTCTGCCCCCGGCCGGGCGAATCTCATTGGGGAGCACACCGACTACAACAATGGGTTCGTGCTCCCCGTGGCACTCGATATCGCGACGTACATAGCGGGCGCAGAGATCGACGGGATCGTCTCTCTGACCTCACTCGAAGAGCCGGGTCGAGCAGTGGTCGATCTCGCAACCGGCCGCGGGACCGACAAAGGATGGGGCCGATACGTCACTGCGGTGGTTCGTGCGTTGCTCGACGAGTCGGTCGATCTCCGGGGATTTTCCGGTGTCGTTGGATCTGATGTTCCCTCCGGCGCAGGGTTATCGTCCTCCGCGGCGCTCGAGGTCGCGGTTGCGACGGCTCTCGTGCGTTCGCCGCTCGACGCCATCCAAATGGCGCGTATTTGTCGGCGCGCCGAAAACCACTATGTCGGCGTGAGGTCGGGGATCATGGATCAACTCGCGTCGGCCGCCGGACGCGCGGGCTCTGCCTTACTGATCGACTGTCGCGACGATACGTTTCGGTTCGTCGCAGTTCCGGATGCTGTGCGGATCGTCGTGATCGATTCGCGTGTCCGGCGCGACCTCAGCACCAGTGCGTACAACGAACGGCGAATGCAATGTGAAGACGCGGCTCGTGTCCTCGGCGTTGCGTCGTTGCGCGAAGCCGGTTTGGATCTGCTTACCGAACGGCGACGAGACCTCGGCGACGTTACGTTTCGCCGTGCGCGCCACGTGATCACAGAGAACGCTCGGGTGCTCTCTGCGGCGGATGCCCTCGAGGCCGGGGACTTCGTTCGGGTCGGGCGCCTCTTCGGCGAGTCGCACGAGAGCCTGCGGAGCGACTACGAGGTATCGCATCCACAGTTGGATGAGCTGGTGCGTATCGCATGCGGGACATCAGGCGTCTACGGGGCGCGGTTGACCGGGGCAGGGTTCGGCGGTTGCACGGTGCAGGTGGTCGATGCCGGGCGTGCCGAAGCGGCCGCGACCGAGATCGCCGAGGGATACAGGCGTATGACGGGCGAGCATGCACGCTGGTGGGTGTCGGTCGGCGCAGAGGGAGCGGGTGAATGTAGCGTCGATGGCTCTAAGCGTCGGAGCTAGCCCCCTTACTTCTGCGGGCGAAGACCCGCAAGCGTCACCTCGACCAGGCGGCGCACGGCGGCCTTCGACGTGAGGGCACTCGCGGCCGTGAGTGCATGGAGGCAATAACTCGCGAGCTCGCCGGGCGCGATGTCGTTGCGAACGTCGCCGCGGGCTGCGCCTTCTTTCAGCAGGTCCCGAAGCATTTCACGGACGCGATGCTCCGCCCGGACGACCTGGTGGTCCCGGTGCAGAAGGGCCGCGAGCTCGGTGTCGCGGTGTCCTCGCGACTCGTGAGAGATAAGGGCGTATGCCTCGAGGACTGCCGCCAGCCGCTCCCCCGGAGCCGCGCCCTCGTCACGTGCCCGGGCGAGGTGGCTGAGGTGATCGTTGATCTGCCGTTCGTGCCACGCCTGCAGAATCGCTTCGACGTCGGGGAAGTACTTGTAGAGCGTGGCCCGCCCGATGCCGCTTTCCTCCGCGATCTGCGACATATTCACCGACAGCAGGCCGCGCTCCGTCACCAACGAGACGGTCGTGTTCACGATGGCCTCGCGGACCTCGCGGCGATGCTCCTCGATCGTGTCGCTCCACAGCCTCGGCACGATTTTATTGTACGCGCTCCGCCCCCCGGAACACTATGTCGAAGATCGAGACATAGTGTATCGTAAGCTTACAGCGAGACTGGCGAGGAGGAGAGGCATGATGAAGGAGCCGGCGCACCAAGACGCATGGCCGCGCGGGCGGCCACGATGGGTAACGGTGTTCGGGATCGTTGCGCTCGTGCTGGTCGCGGTGGTCGCGGTCTTCTTCCTCCGCGGCGGCGAGCATGGACCCGGACGTCATTTGCCGGGAGGCGACGGCCTCGAGAGCCACGCGCCGCCCGCGGAACACCGGCCCTAGCCTCACGCTCTTCATGAGGATGAACCCCGGGGTCCGGAAATTTGCCCTCACCGCGCACTTGACGTTGTCGGTCGGCTGGATCGGCGCGGTCGTTGCCTATCTCGCTCTCGGGATCGCCGCTGCGAGGAGCCAAGATGTCGAGATAGTCCGGGCGGCGTGGACGGGCATGGAATTGATCGGTTGGTACGTCATCGTCCCGTTCGCGCTCACCTCGCTGCTTACCGGAGTTCTCATGGCGCTCGGCACCAAGTGGGGGTTGTTCCGCCACTACTGGGTCCTGTTCTCCTTCGTTCTAACCCTGGTAGCCACGATCGTGTTGGTTTTGCACATGCGCGACGTGACTTCGCTCGCGGACCTAGCGCAACGGGTCGAAGGTGCCACTTTGGAGGCTCTTGGGGGCGATCTCCTTCATGCGGGGCTCGGGCTTGTCGTGTTGCTGGTGGTGCAGGCGCTGAACATGTACAAGCCGGCCGGGATCACGCGGTACGGGTGGCGCCAGAAGCAGTAGACAACCTGTCGCATGGTGACGAGCTCCCGCGTCTCGGTTTTGGTCTCGGCGCGATGGGAACGCCACCGGGGAGCGACGCTAGAGGACGAGCTGCAGCACGTTGGAAGGAGTTTTTGGTGCCTAACGAACGAGACGTGGAAAAGGGCTATTCAACGGCAGAGGTGGTGGCCAAGCTGAGGCGGCTGGCCGACGCCCTGGAGCAGGAGACTCCGTTTCGCATCCAGGTTGCGGGCGAGAGGATCAGGGTTCCCGCGAGGGCGGAGTTCACGATCGAGCACGAGCGAGGCGAGGACGAAGAAGAGGTCGAGTTCCAGCTGAAGTGGCGGCTCGATACCGACGAATCTCCGGCCGACGACGACGAGCCGATAATCTGACCGTTACTGCATCGAACTAGGTGCCGGAATCGCCCGCCCGTTTCTCGTCGACCTTCTTCTCCAGGTTCTCTTCTTGCTCATCGGTCGGCCCACCCGAGCCGCCGAGGTCGTCGGTGATTGCTTCCGCCGGCGACTTCTCGGTCATCTCGCGCGTCATCTTCTCGGTGAAACCTTCATCTTTATTCGACACGCTGCACCATCCCATTCGTGAGGCGATTGTCCATACCTAGCTCGCTTCTTCGTCGCGAGGACTCACCTTGCCGTGCGTGGAATGCAGAGGCTGATCGGCTTCCTCCAGCTGGCGCTCGGGCGTCTGCGTTGCGGATTCCTCGGACTCTTCGCCATCCGCCGCCTTCGCAGGCGGCCCGCCGGGGGCCGATTCATAGCCACCTGAACTCTTGGCCACCTGGTCCGACTTTTCCTGCGCGCCCTCATCTTCGTTCATGTCTCTCCTCTCCCGCTCCCTGTTCTGTGTGGGTATGCCCGCAACGAGGGCAATCGACACTGCCGCCCGGCAACTCAGTCCCGCATGGTGTGGAGCGGTTTGGACGACTCAGGTTTGGGCATCTTGCTACATGGTTCAGCTATGAGCTCCTCGTGGCTGAACTTCTGTCGTTTAGGTACGGACGGGGGGAAGTCGAGGCATCTCGAAGCTCGGCGCGACGCCGAACGAGGACGCGCGGCTCGTCTAGTAGTAACCCAATCTGTTGGTGGAACGGCGAGGAACGGAGGGCAGCGCAGTATGAGCACGAGCAGCGAGGATCTGGAGCAGCAGGTACAGGACCTGCGCAAGGACCAGGAGGTTCAGGCCGCGTCGCAAGCGGGCGCCCAAGCCACCCAGGCGGCCACCCAAGCGGGCCAGGCAACCACGATGGCGGCCACCCAAGCCGGGACGTGGTCGACGATTGCCGCCGGTTGGATAGGGATGGTCGTTGGGATGTTCCTGGGGCTGGCGATAGCGAACACTCGGCGCTAAGCGGCGTCGTAGCAGTCGGCTGAGGCCCCTCCGGGGGCCTTTGTCGCGTTCCGACCTAGCAACGCCGATCTGCCACCGGTACCCCCTATTGATTCGCCCGCGGCCGCGTTGCTCAGGATGCTCTAGGCTGGACTGCGGAGTGGGAGCGATCGCCGATAGGTTGAGGGAAAAAGCGTCGCTCCTGGAGGCGGTTCGGCTCGACAAGAATTATCCGCTGCTCGGCGCCTCGATGCACTGGGACGACACCGTCATGGCGCTCTGCAAACTCCTCATGACTGCCGATCGGGACGCGCGTGACGCGTTCTTCTTGGCCCTCGGCGACAGACAGCGTGCTGCCTTGGGCCGCTACGCCTATCGCTCGCCGATGCTCGCGCTGTGGGAACGCTCCGAGCAACGCTTGCGCACGGGCCTCGTCGCAGCGGCCTTTTCCCAGCCGGAGCGGTTCGATCACCGAGACACCATGATCGGTCTCGCCCTACACCACCACAGCGCGCGCGAACTAGGACTCGACCCGGCAGCGGTTTTCGGCGAGGCCGCGGCACTCGCACCGGCCCATACGGCGGACCTCTTGCGTACGTTCGGTCGGCGGAACGATGTCACCCTCTCTGTTTTCGGATGGGAGGAGGTGCCGACGCGGGACGGGCCCGCTTTTCGCCCCGTTAAGGGATGAACGTAAGGCGCACTCCGGGTTGAACTTTCGCAGGAACGCGACTTTCCTTTTTGCGCGCCCGGCAGGATTCGAACCTGCGGCCCATGGATTAGAAGTCCATCGCTCTGTCCAGACTGAGCTACGGGCGCACTGTATTCGGTTTTCACGCCCTTCGATCGGTGGGGCTTAACCGCCCATTAAAGAGTCCGAGGCTCCGGCCGAGCTACGGGCGCCTCGTCTATTCTCGCAGAGTTCACTCCGGTGCCTAGTCGCGGAAGGCGGTTTCTATCGAAGCGAATGGTCGTTATGCGTGGAGGCGACCCGTTGCAGCCGTCCTGCTGGTCCTGGCCTTCGGGATCCCCACCGATGGTTATGTCTCCGAAGCGAACGCTTCGCCGAGGCCCTTTGTCCTTCCCATCCCTCCCGGCCAGACCTGGTACGTGTGCCAGGGATACAACGGCCAACTCACCCATTCAGGAGTCCCCGCTCTGGATCTTTCACTCGCGCCCCGTGCGGCCGGCCCCAGAGGATGCATGGCAAGCAGTAAGTACACGTCGGCGGGATCAGTCGTAAGTTCTCCTGCCGCGGGGACGGCTTATCGGTGGCCCGGATGTTGCGGCGACGATTTCGTTTGCGTGAATCTCGACTCGGGTGGCAGCGTTGCGCTCGGCCATCTGGACAATCGGATAGCCAGCGGAACGCGTGTCGCCACGGGGGCGCCTGTCGGAACCGTCGCGTGGCCGCATCGTTCGAACGGGGACTACGCACACATCCACATCCAGGTTCACGGTCGGCCGAACTGTACGGAAGGTAGCGCTCCGCTGGCTTTCGATGTAGCCCACGGCTTCAAGTTCGCCTGCACCCCCGACCTTCCTTATTCGGGCGCGCCGAACCAGTACTCGGGACTGGCCGTCAGGAGGTGCAAGTCATCCGACGGTGTGGAGTCGAATACGGGGGCTAAGGGGGGAGCTACAGACCGTGACGCATCGAACCGGATGATGCGCATGGCCATTCGCTCGGTGGAACTCCTGATGAAATTCGTGACCGGCGGGCAGCCGGGCTGAAACCGCGCCGGGATCGGGTTATCTGACGATGACGGTGCCGAACATTCCGGTGCCGTCCGGCAGTCCGTGCACCCGGCAGTAATAGGCGAATTCTCCGGCGGTTTCGAAAACGTGAGTAAAGACGTCGCCCCGGCCCAAGCACATGTCCGAATCGAGCGGGCCGCAATCGGGACTGGAATCGAAGGAACCATCGACGGCGGTGACCGAGTGAGGTTGGTCCCCGACCTGTTTCCAGTCCACGGATGATCCGACCTCCACCTCCACCGTTACGGGCTCGAAGTCCGTGTCGATGATTTCGGCGGACACGCGGGTCGAGTTCGGCCGGTCGCTTCCTTCGGTTGATCGCGAAGCCGTTCGTTTGGGGGTGGGGGTCGGCCCACTGCCGCTCTGAGGGTCTTTTTCAGCGCATGCCTCCAGTGCGACGAGAGCAAGCAACGCAACCCCCACGGTGAGCACCCTCGCTGGCATGGTCGGTTGTTCGGAGCCCATCTCCGTCACGGATTGGTGAGCTTGGGTGCGTTATCGGGCGACACCATGAAGTGATGTCCGAGACGAAAACTCATCACTCCAATCCGCACCGACGGCGGTAACCGAATCCAAATCATGAAGGCAAAGGGGAGAGGGCGGGTTCTAAGAACGGCCGCCGTGATGGTCGTGCCGGCGCTGCTTGCTCTCTACTTCACTTCTTGGGGGGCACCCGAGCGGACGCCGAAGGTGACCAGGGTCATCGACGCCCTTTCCGACGGTCATAACGCCGACAAAACGCGCGCCCAGAGCGATTCGCCGGTAGGGAGCGCGACCGAGGGCGGGGGAGATATCTCGATCGACTTCACGAGGGGCAGTCGGGTGGCGCTGGGAATCATGGAGATCCCCGCCATTGGATTGCGCACCAAGTTCTTCGACGGGGTCGTCGACGAAGCCGTCGAGCTAGGTCCGGGCCATTGGCCGGGCACTCCGTGGCCGGGTCAGGCGGGAAACAGTGTCTTCGCCGGGCACAGGACCACTTACACCCGTCCCTTCGGCGACCTCGACCTGTTGCAGAACGGTGCTCGGGTGCGAGTCGCCATGCGGAACGACAAGCCCATCACCTATCGCGTCTTCAAGACCAGCATCGCCACCGAGGCCGAGTACGCCGACGTCGTTCTCGAACAGCCCCGCAGCAAAAGAGCGCGGATCATCACCCTCTTTGCGTGCACTCCTAAAGGCTCCAGGAGTCACCGCATCATCGTGCAGGCCCGTGCGATGCCGGTCGGGGCGAAGCCGGAGAAGCAAGGGGGGCGCGATGAGTTTTTCGTAAGCGCGAACCGCAATCGTTGATTCCTTACAAGGAGGTGTGCAGCAAGAATGGCTGATAAAGAGATATTCAACGGAGAAGCGGTCATGTCGTTCGAGAACGAACACGACCGCCGTAATTTCCTCAAGTGGGCCGGAATCGTCGGCGTCGGCAGCAGCCTTGCCGTCGCAGGATTCAGCCGGGGATCGGTCTCCGCTCAGGCGGAAGACAGTGACCTGGAGATCCTGAACTACGCCCTGACCCTCGAGTACCTGGAGGCCGACTTCTACAACCGGGGCGTGGATGGTGGAGTCGTGTCGGGGAGAGAGCTGGCGCTCGTCACCCCGATCCGCGACCACGAGGACGCGCACGTTGCGGCCTTGACCTCGACGATCAACGACCTTGGTGGGACCCCGGTCAAGTCTCCAAAGTTCAAGTATCCGGAGGGGACCTTCACCGACAAGGCAACCTTCCTGGAGACCGCTTCGGTATTCGAGGAACTGGGAGTGACCGCTTATCACGGTCAGGTGACCCTCATCAAGAACGTCGACATCCTCGCCGCGGCCGCTGCGATCGCGGGTGTTGAGTCTCGTCACGCCGCGATCCTCGCGGACCTAACCGGAGGGGACCCCTTCCCGGCACCGGTGGAGGACACCGCAACCATGAAGCAGGTCCTTAAAGCCGCAACGCCATTCATCAAGAGCTAAGGAGGCGAAACGATGGATAGACGCTTTTTCTTGAAAGGTTCGGCTGCCGTAATTCCGGCGTCCGTCGGCCTGCAGATGCTGTCGACGCGCTGGGCGTTCGCTCAGAGCGCCGACTTCGGAAGCGACGAAGATGTGCTGAACTACGCGCTGACGCTCGAGTTCCTGGAGTCCGAGTTCTACCGTCAGGGCAACGACGCCGGGCTTCTTTCCGGCAAGGAAGCGAAGTACACCCAGACCATCGGTGCCGATGAGGACGCGCACGTTGCGGCCATCACGGAGACCATCATGAAGATCGGCGGCACGCCCGTCGAGGCGCCGGCCGTTGACTTCGGCGAGGCATTCGCAAGCCGTGGCAGCTTTCTCGAGACGGCCCATGTCTTCGAGAATCTGGGCGTGGGTGCGTACCTTGGAGCTGCGGGATTCATCAAGAACAAGGACATCCTGCAAGCGGCCGCCGGTATCTTCGGCGTCGAGGCACGTCACGCCGCGGTCATAGGCAACATGCTTCGACTGGAGCCGGAGGGCGGGGTCTACATGGGCTCTACCGAGACCCCCCAGGACAAGGCGGCCGTGCTGAAGGCCGCTGCGCCGTTCCTTGCCGGCGCAGGCGCCATGACCGGAGGTGCGGCAGCAACGCTCTAGCACCAAGCCCGGTCGGGAGTGGGTGCCCCGGCGCCCCCTCCCGACCGGTCCCCCGAGCGTTCGCTTTAGTCGGCTGCGCTCGTCCGATCCATCAATCGAAGGAGAACGCAATGAGTTTGCCAGGTGGAACCGAGCTGCTGCTGATCCTTGCAGTCGTCATGCTCCTTTTCGGAGCGAAGAAGTTGCCGGAACTCGCCAGGTCCATGGGCAGAGCCGGTACCGAGTTCAAGTCAGGTCTCAAGGAAGGTGCAGCCGAGCAGGTCGTGGAAGGCCCCTGCCCCTTCTGTGAAACGCCGGTTGCTGCCGATTCGAAGTTCTGTCCCGGTTGCGCGCGCACCGCTGAAGAGATCATCGCCGCCCGTCCCGCATCGTTGTCGAAAGTGTCGTAGGTGATTCTGAGATGCCACAGGTGGGACCCCTGGAGATTTTGATCGTCGGAGTGCTGGCGCTGCTCGTATTCGGTCCCGAGAGACTGCCCGAGATAGGCCGGTCATTGGGCAAGGGCCTGACGCAGTTGAAGAGGATGGCTTCGGACGTCAAATCGGAGTTTGACTTCGGGCTCGAAGAGGAAAAAGCCGCCGCGAAGCCGACGGGGGAGGTCCTAGCCGATCCGGTTGTAGATAGCGATCCGCGTCGGGCCGAGATGACAAACGGCTCGGTCCCAAGCGCATGAGTACCGCCACCGGAGTCGGCCGTACCCGCTGGGGCGCTCGGCGACGCGAGCGCGTGGCTGCACGTACGACGACGGACCTGATAGGTCACCTGCGTGAGCTCAGGCGCCGGATGGTCTTTTCTCTGATTGCCTTCATCCTCGTGTCTATCGCCGCCTTCTTCTTTTATCCGCTTTTGCTGGAACTCATTCGCAAACCTCTCTGTTCATTGGACTCCCGTTACCTCGGCCCCCAGGGGTGCGACCTCATCTTCACCAAGGTCGGTGGAGCTTTCATGTTCCGTCTCAAGGTCACTGCCCTGGCCGGGATCTTCCTGGCGTCGCCCGTCTGGATCTACCAATTGTGGGCCTTCGTAACGCCGGGCCTCACCTCCAAAGAAAAGAAGTACGCCCTGCCTTTCTTATGCACCTCCGCGATGCTGTTCATGGCGGGTGGAGCCCTTGCTTATCTGGCTCTCCCACAAGGGTTGCAACTCCTTCTGACGATCGGCGGAGAAGGTCTCGTCGCCTTTCTGGACGCAGAGAAATACCTCTCCTTCGTCGGGCTGATGATCCTCGGATTCGGCGTGATGTTCGAGATGCCGATCTTCTTGTTCTTCTTGGGGTTGGTCGGTGTCCTGTCCTCAGCTCAGCTAAGGCACCACCGAAGGACCGCTGTGGTCGCGATAGTCGCCCTCGCAGCCATCGTCACTCCGAGCCAGGATCCCTACACACTCTTGGCGCTGTCTGTTCCGCTCTATGTCATGTACGAGTTAGTCATCGTCGCTCTGCGCCTCGTCGATCGAGGGCGCGCCAAACGAGAGCTCAAGAGCGCGTAGACCGTCGTCCTTCTGGTTCGTGCGCAGGAGTGATGTGGTTGAGCCCCCGCGATCGGCGCGGCGGTCTGTCGCGGCTGCAGCACCTCGGTTCTCACCGCTCCACGATGACGGGATCTCCTACGTTGATCGTGCCGCTCGTGACGATTCGTCCCCTGACTCCGCCGCGGCCCATCATCGGTTTCAGCAGGGGCTTTTTCACCAGGTCCTGGAGGTACCTGCACGGCGGGTTCGGACCAAGGGCTTCGATCTCAACCTCGCCGACGCGGAATTTCGAGCCGATGAGGCCGTCGAGGTCGATTCCTTGGGTGACGATGTTGCGGCGCAGATCGAGGGGAGTGAGCTCGAGTCCGCCGTCGCGGGCGGCCGCTTCGATGCCCTCTAACGTCACCAGCGTTATCTCGTTTTCGGGATCGTGGTCGCCGCTCGCGTGGCGCCGGTAGTAGCGGTCGCCTTCGAGCCCGAGGCCGGCGACCGCCCGGACGCCCGAAACCTCCACAACCGGCCCGCGTTCCTCGGCCCCGACGATGATGTGGACGACCACTCCGCTCTTCACGCGCCCGAATAGTACGGCCGAGCAACACGAGCAGGGCGCGCGGCAACTCCGATCTGCCCAACTTGCGTATGGGTCGGTGCTCAGAAGTCGTCGATAAATAGGTGTCGGCGCCGGCAGCATCGGAGGAGGATTTCGGGTGATTCGCACTTACCGCCATTTTGTTGCGGTGACCGCCCTCGCAGCAATGATGGCGATGCTGGGGCCACTTGGGAGCGGCACGGCCGCTGCCGGGTCCTGCTGGTCGTGGAATGCCGCTGAGAAGAAGCTGGCGCGCACGACGAACGAGGCGCGAACACGACGAGGCAAGCCGAAGCTCCGGTTGGATCCCGAGTTGTCGAAAGCTGCAAAGGTGCACACAAACCTCATGGCGAGGACGGGAGTTCTTCAGCACACGGCCTCCGACACGCTTGCCTACCGGGTGACGAACTGGACGATCCTGGGAGAGAACGTCGGCTACGGATCGGGCGTTCGCGAGGTGCAGCGCGCGTTCATGGACTCGACGGCTCATCGGGAGAACATCCTTAACCGTCGCTTCCGTCATGTCGGCATCGGCATTCGCACCGAGGGAGACACGATGTGGATCACGGTGTTGTTCTCGGGCCGAGAGAATCCCGGGACGCGCCTCGACATGCCTTGTTGAGGTCGTTCTTTTCGACCACCTAGTCACGCGCCGAGATGGATACAACATCGTTCTGCAGTTAAACAACTCTGTCTCGTTGCGGAAAAGATTTCCTTCATCTTTACCGGCGGCTTTTTCGTCGGAAAGGCTTGCGCCCCGGAGCCGCGCCGCCTAGCCTGCGGACCAACGCGGGAGATCCGCTTCGATTCCGATTTTTGACTTCGGAGGAGGCGTCTTTGATGCTGTCCACGTTTCGGCGCGCCCTTGTGACCTCGGTCGTCGTGGGGCTCATTGTGGTTGCGTTTCCGTTCACGACACCGGGCGCCGCGGCCCGATCGTGCTGGTCGTGGAGCGGCAGCGAGCAGAAGCTGGCCCGCTTGACGAACGGTGCGCGAACGCGGCGCAGTCTGTCGAGGCTGTCGCTCGATCCCGAGCTGTCGAAGGTGGCGGATGTGCACTCGAGAGAGATGGCCCGTAAGGGAACCCTGTATCACACCCGGTCGAGCACGCTCCAGAAGAGAGTCACGCGCTCGCGGCGTCTCGGCGAGAACGTCGGCTATGGAACGAGCGTGCGCCGGATTCACCGGGGGTTCATGCGGTCCTACTCGCATCGCGCCAATATCCTGAGCCGCAGGTTCAGCCATTTCGGGGTCGGCATCCGCTCCGCCCGCGGCTACCGGTGGGTGACGGTGGTCTTCGCAACGAGTTCGAACCCCGGAACCACGCTGAAGATGCCCTGTTGAGGACGTTCGGCCCGACGCGAGGTGGGTAGCATCGCCCGGTGGAATACCGATCGTTGGGTGGTGCAGGCGCGCGTGTGAGTGAGATCGCGCTCGGAAACTGGGTCACGCACGGCGGTCAGGTCGGGGAGGAGGCGGCGCGGTCGTGCGTTCGCGCCGCGCTCGACGCGGGAATCAACTTCTTCGACACCGCAGACATCTACGAGATAGGCGCCGCCGAGACCGTTCTGGGCGAGATCCTCGCAGGTGTGCCGCGCCATTCCTACGTCCTCGCGACCAAGCTCTTTTGGCCGATGAGCAACGACGTCAACGATCGCGGGTTGTCGCGGAAGCACATCATGGAGTCGATCGATAAATCGCTCGCGCGCCTCCGGACCGACTACGTCGACCTCTATCAGGCTCATCGGTACGACTCGAACGTCCCGCTGCACGAGACCCTTCGCGCCTTCGACGACGTCGTCCGATCGGGAAAGGCGTTGTACATCGGCGTCAGCGAATGGACGGCCGACCAAATCAAGCGTGCACTCGAGATCGCAGACGACATGCGGTTTGATCGGCTCGTTACGAACCAGCCGCAGTACTCCATGCTGTGGCGCGTTCCTGAGGCGGACATCATGCCGCTGTGCCGCAAGGAGCAGGTCGGTCAGATCGTGTGGTCGCCCCTCGCGATGGGCGTGCTCACAGGGAAGTACGAACCCGGTAGTCCGCCGCCGCAAGGGAGCCGAGGCGCGTACGGCCAAGGTGTGCGCCGCGAATATCTGGAACGCCGCACTCTGGAAGCCGTACAGCAGTTGAAGCCGCTTGCCCGCGACGCCGGTCTTTCGATGGCTCAATTCGCCATCGCATGGGTCCTTCAGAACGACAACGTCTCTGCAGCGATCATCGGAGCAACCCGTGCCGAGCAGGTCATCGACAACGTGGGTGCGTCGGGCGTTCGACTCGACCCGGAAGTCATGGAGCGGATCGACGACATCCTGGCGGGATGCGTCATGACCGACCCGAGCCTCACCGGAAAGTGACCAAACCGGGCACCCCCAGTAAGGTTGCACGGAGGTCGTAAGCGGAGGTCCGGGATGCATGCACGTATTTTCAGCCTGGTGGTTGCGTTTCTTTGCGCCATGTTCCCACCTGCGATCGCCGCTCCTGCGGAGGTGTGCGAAACACTTGGGGTCGAGTCGTACGACCTCGAGATCTCCGGCTTGCGGCGGACGTATCCGATCGGCGGCCGGTTCGAGGTGACGGTGGGCGTCTCTCGCAAGGGGACGGGAACACCGGTCGAGGGGGCGCGCACGTTCGTTGGACTCGCCGGCGAGGACAGGTTCTTTGTTGCCGTCGGTGAGACGGACGAGAACGGGGAGGCGGTTCTGAGCGGGTCGCTCCGCCGGGCGCGCGCGGGCCGCTACGACTTCTTAGCGTACGCATACACCGGCATCGACACCACGTGTGCCGGTGTTCAAGAGTATGGACAGGAGTTTCGGAAGCGGGCGGTGATGATCCACCAGTAGCCGATCACATGGAGATCGCGCCGTCGGGGGGACCCGCGCGGGTGGCCGCGTTCTGGTAGCGATCAGAGCTGCTTGATCAAATACAGTTCGTCCCGATCGTCTCCCGGAGCCACCCGGATCATGGCGGGGATGCGGGCGACCACTTCGTAGCCGCGCCGGACGTAGAACGCCTCCGTTCCCATTCCGTCACGTGCGGTGAGATGAAGCGCCTCGAGGCCGAGGCGCCTCGCCGCATCCTCGACCGCGCTGAGAAGACGCCCACCAACGCCTTTTCCCTGGAGGCTCGGATGAACCTGGAGGCGCTTGACGGTCGCCCAGTGCCGAAACAAGGGGCCGGGTCGGTGCTCGAGAAATGCGAGCCCGACGGGCTCATCCCCGAGCCCGGCGACGATGATGTGAGCGCCCCCCGCGGACGCGCCGTCGAGCGCCGGGTCGGCAACCTGCTTCACGTCGTCTCTCGTTACCGGGGGCACGAATCCCACGGCACCTCCGGCGTTCGCGACATCGGTCCAGAGATCGATTAGTGCGTCCCGCATGTGGTCGTCGAGTGGAGGGTCGAAGAGGAAGTCGACGAGGATCTCGTCGTCACTCATCGAGGTTGCCGTACGCGCGCAGCCATCCGACTGTGTATTCGATGATTCTGAGGAAGTCGTCGACGCGGCAGTTCTCGTTGGGCGCATGGATGTTGGAGTCCGGCCGGCACACTCCCGCGGGAGAGACCGTTGGGATTCCGAGCGTGCGGGCGACGGGATACATCGGCCCCGTACCGATCATCATCGGCGATATCGCAGGCTCTTCCGAGAACATCTCGTTGGCCGCGGCCACCGCGGCTCTTCCTATGGCCGAATCGGTCCGGCATCGCACCGGATGCTCCATCGACATGCTGGAATTGATTTCGATATCGGTGAACCCGCGCTCGTCGAGGTGCTTGCGGAGCTTTGCCACCACGTCGGTCGGGCTCTGGTCGGGAACGAGTCGCATGTCGAGTTTCGCGAGCGCGTGCCGCGGGAGCACCGTCTTCGACGCCCCCGGCACCGTGAAGCCCGCGATGATGCCGGCGATGTTGCACGTCGGCTCGAAGAAGTACCTCCGCACGAGCTCGAGCCCGGTGGCGCCCCCGACGAAGGCCTCCACCCCCAGTCGTTCCCGCTCCGCGTCCTCCTCGAACGGAAGCGCTCTAAGCATCTCCATGTCTTCGTCGGTCGCGGGAACGACGTCGTCGTAGAACCCGTCGATCAATACGCGCCCATCGGGCGCGCGCAGTGTCGAGAGCGCCTCGACGAGGCGCCATACCGGGCTCGGCGCGACCACGGCAAGCGACGAGTGCTGGTCGTCCTTTAGCCCCGTCGAGAGAAGTTCGACATACGCGAGCCCCTTGGCGCCGAACACGATCTCGGGGCGGCCCTTGTGGTCGATGCCGTTCCCTTCCCAGACGCATCCATCGGCCGCGAGTTTGGCCGCATAGCGACTGACGAGCCCCTCGAACGATTTGCTTCCCGTTTCCTCCTCGCCCTCGACAAGGAACTTCAGCGTGAAGGGCGGCGCACCGTAGAGGTCGTGGAACACGTCGAGCGCGGCGATGCGCGCAACGAGATCGCCTTTGTTGTCGGCGGCGCCGCGCGCATAGAAGATTCCGTCGCGCACGGTCGGTTCGAAGGGGTTCGAGTTCCACAGCTCGATCGGATCAACCGGCTGGACGTCGTAGTGGTCGTAGACGAGAACGCGGCGGGGACCGTCCCCGATCGTCGCAAGAACTGCGTCCGGCGCACCTTCGAAAACGAGGCGCTCACTCGGCGCGCCGAGGTCTTCGAAGCGGTGCTCGAGCCATCCGGCCATACGTTCGAGCTCGTCGGGACTTCCGGCGAGGCTCGAGATCGAACATGCTTCCGTGAGCCAGCCCACGTATTTGTCTGCGCGTTCGGCCACCACGTCTTTGACGGGCATGGAACCCCCCTAGAAGGTCGCTGTCGGTCGAGCGGGTGAAGGGAATCGAACCCTCATGACCAGCTTGGAAGGCTGGAGCTCTACCATTGAGCTACACCCGCGCGGGCTTCATCGCCGTCGGCGCGAAGCTGCTTCGCCGCTCGATGCTACCGCGCCGGTTGACGCGCATACTCCGGTCGGAGTACACGGGGATACCTCCGGGGGCGATGACATGCCGTGCGCCGCGCCGTACGGTTTCTTCGTGACTCCCGAACATGGTTCAGCGCAGCATGCCGCACGCGCGGTCGGGCCACCATGGGGCGCGCCGTGGCAGGGGGGTCCCTACCGCCTGGCCGCGCTGGTCGCGGTCTTTCAATTGGTGGGGACGTCGTTCGCGGCCGACGAGCAGCCGGAGAGGCGGGCCCTCGATGCGATCGCGATCCTGCTCCTCGTCGCCGGTCCCGCGGCGCTGGCTCTCCGGCGCCGCTATCCCGTGCACGTGTTGCTGTTTGCCTTCGGCACTGCTCTGACTTACGACCTGCTCGGATATCCGCACGGGCCCGTATTCGTGTCGCCCGTGGTTGCAACCGTCGCCGCGATCGGGGGCGGCCACAGGAAGGTCGCAATCGTCACCCTCTTTGTCGGATACGTCTCCTTCGTGTGGCTCGACTACCTCGTCGGCGTCGACGACGCCCCCACCTTCGGGGAGGCCCTTGCCGCCGCCGCCTGGATCGTCGGAATAATCGCGGTCGCGGAGATCGGCCGGACTCGCAAGGAAGCCGCCCGGGAGGCGGCACGAACCCGCCGTGAAGAGGAAAAGAGGCGCGCCAGTGAGGAACGACTGCGAATGGCGCAAGACCTTCACGACGTCCTCGCTCACAACATCTCATTGATCAACGTCCAGGCGGGGGTTGCATTGCACCTGATGGACGAGAATCCGGAGCAGGCCCGGACCGCTCTCAGCGCGATCAAGGAAGTAAGCGACGGTGCGCTCGGCGAGCTTCGCTCCGTTCTCGAAATCCTCCGGCGCGCCGACGATGATGCCCCGCGCGCCCCGAGTCCCGGGGTAACCGACGTCTCGCTGCTCATAGAAAGGAGTCGCGCGGCCGGGCTCGAGGTGACGACAGAGGTGGCGGGGCAACCAAGACCTCTTCCTCCCGCCGTCGATCAGGCGGCATTCCGGATCGTGCAGGAAGCACTCACGAACGTGGTTCGCCATGCCGGTCGCGCTCACGCCCACGTTCGCCTCACCTATACGCAGGACAACTTCGTCGTCGAGGTCGAAGACGACGGGAGCGGACCGGCTCCGGTCGACCCGGCCGCAGGCGGAGGAAACGGGATCCCGGGGATGAAAGAGCGTGCGCAGGCCCTCGGAGGCGAGTTCCGTGCAGGTGCCCGGCCGCGCGGTGGTTTTTCCGTTTACGCACGAATACCGCTTCCCGACAAGGCGCGCGTCCGCACATGATTCGTGTCGTGCTGGCCGACGATCAGGCATTGGTGCGAGCCGGATTTCGTGCGCTCCTCGACGCACAGCACGACATCGAGGTCGTGGGGGAGGCGTCGGACGGAGCCGAAGTCGTGGAGGTGGCGCGCCGGGAAACGCCGGACCTCATCTTGATGGACATCCGCATGCCGGGAGTCGACGGGCTCGCGGCGACGAGAACGATCGTCTCCGACGATGTGCTCCAAGACGTTCGCATCATCATCCTGACGACGTTCGATCTGGACGAGTACGTCTTCGAGGCGCTGCGGGACGGCGCCAGCGGATTCCTCGTCAAGAACACGGAACCGGCCGAGCTCATCCAGGCGGTCCGGGCCGTCGCGGCCGGTGAGGCGCTGTTGTCACCGGGGATAACGAAGAAGCTCATTTCCGAGTTCGCACTTCGTTCGAAGGAGCCGACGCCGCTGCCGCGACTCGAGCTGCTCACCGAACGGGAGAAGGAGATCGTCGCCCTTGTGGCGGAGGGACTGTCGAACGACGAGATCGCGCGCCGTCTCGTCGTGAGCCCCGCCACGGTCAAAACGCACGCGAGCCGCGCCATGATCAAGCTGGGGGCGCGCGACCGGGCGCAACTGGTCGTATTCGCCTACGAGTCGGGGCTCGTCCGCCCGGGCTGGCTCGGGTGAGCCGCGTACGTCACCAGGACGAAGATCTCGGACGAAGTTGCTTCGACGGCGGTAGTGGAACTGCCTCCGTCCGGGCGACGACATCGAGACCTGCCTCGTAGACGATGAACTCGTTGACGGTCCACAAGGGGCCGCTCGAACGAGGAGGTCGATGATGGACCTTGGGACTCTCATCCTGGCGGTGAACGAGCACGCGGGGCACGACGGAGGGTGGTGGCCGTTCTTCCCGATCTTTTGGATCTTGTTCTTCGTCGGGTTGTTCTGGCTTCTGAAGAGGCGTGGCTTCGCGCATCACGGCCGCATTTCGGGCGAGACTGTTCTGGCGGAGCGGTTCGCGCGCGGTGAGATCACCGAGCAGGAGTACGGGGAGCGGCTGCAGATCCTGCGGCAGCGTCGTCGCTAGCCGATGTAGATGGGGCCGGGGCGGGTGCTCCGGCCCCATCGTGGCCCGCCTGCGGCCGCAAAAACCTCCGTCGGATAATCGTTTCCGGTCGGGGCGGGCGGATTCGAACCGCCGGCCTCGTGCTCCCAAAGCACGCGCGCTAACCAAGCTGCGCCACGCCCCGCCACTCAAGCATCCCACGGCAACTTCCGTCACGAGCAACGGCCCGAAACTGTGGAATTGTCGTACGCCGAGGAGCGTTACCGTGGGGAAGGGCACGGCGTGCTAAGTGGAACCACCCCTCTCGGGCGGCCGAGTTGGGAGTCAGGGGCCGTCATCCCCACTTTCGTCCGCCTAGCGCGGTCTCTGACTCCCAACCCGGCTTCCCAACTCACGCCGGCGCATGCATCTTCGCCGTCGCCTCGCCTTTTCCTGTTTGCCCCAATTCCAGGCGTAGGACGCGTGCCTCCGGAGGGGCACCGGGGACGTCACTCCCGACAAGTAGGATCGCAGCCGCATGCAGACGACAGCCGAACGAGTGCAAAAGGACCGCGTCAAGGTCCGCGTCGAGGTGCCCGAGGATGCGCTGGGGCCGGCACTCGATCAGGTCTATCGCCGGTGGGCGACTCAGATAAAGGTCCCCGGCTTTCGGAAGGGCAAGATTCCGCGGCAGATCATCGACGCCCGCGTGGGGCCCGAGCTGATCAGGGAAGAGGCCCTTCGGGACGCGCTGCCGGACTTCTATCGCGATGCGCTCACCGCCGAAAGTCTGGAGGCGATAGCCCCGCCCGACATCGAGGTGGTCGAGTTCGCCCCCGGAACTCCAATCGTGTTCGAGGCGATCGTCGACGTCCGGCCGGAAGTTCGGGTGCCCGAGCTGTCGTCGTTGAGGATAGAGGCTCCGCCCTCGGAGGTAACCGAGGACGACGTCTCGGATCAGCTCACGCGGCTTCAAGAGCGTTTTGCCGAACTCGATACGGTTCCGCGGGAGGCGCGCCGGGGGGATTTTGCGCTGATCGACCTCAAGGCATATCGCGGGGACGAGCTGGTCGACGACGCAAGTGCCCCCGACTATCTCTACGAAATCGGGTCTCGTAGCGGGCCGCCCCGCCTCGACGACGAGCTCGAGGGAAACAAGGCGGGGGCCATCCTCAAGTTCACCGCGGCGGTATCTGCGGCCGGCGCCGAGGAGCAACTGGGATTCACCGTGCTCCTCAAGGAAGTGAAGGCAAAGAGGTTGCCGCCCCTCGACGACGAGTTCGCGAAAACCGTCGGCGAGTTCGACACGCTCGACGCCCTCAAGGACGAGCTGAGAGGCCGCCTCGCCGAGATGAAGCGCGTGACGGTCGGCGAGGAAATCCGCTCTCGGGCCCTCCAAACTCTCGTCGACGCGGCCGACCTCGATCCTCCAGAGAGTCTCGTCGAACAGGAGTTTCAGCACCGGCTCGAGCACTTCCAGCAGGATCTCGCGGGCGCGGGGTTGACCATGGCCGAGTACGAGGCCCAGGTCGATGCCACCGAGCTGGAGATTCGGCGCGATCTCCGCGCCGGGGCGCGGAGATCGGTGACCGCGGAGTTGCTGCTCGAGCAGATCGCACGCGATCAAGACCTCGGGGTGACCGAGGAGGATTTTGGGCGCGAGGTAGCGCGCGCCGCCGCCCGGGCGGGACGGGATCCGAAAGAAGTAGCGCAGGAGCTCGTCGACGGTGGTCGGTTGAGCGCGGTCGCGGCCGATATCATGCGGCGCAAGGCCCTCGATTACGTGGTCGAGAAGGTCAATGTGATCGGCGGCCCGACCGATGAGTTCGTGGAGGGAACGAACGAAGGGGCCGGTGCACGGTCGTGATCGCATCGCCCGAACCGAACGGAGGCAACGCCTGAATGGACCCCACCGAGCGCTACCACAACTACCTCGTCCCGGTCGTCGTCGAGCAGACGAGCCGCGGCGAGCGCTCGTTCGACATCTACTCGCGGCTCCTGAAGGAGCGGATCATCATTCTCGGCACGCCCGTAGACGACCAGATCGCGAACCTGATCGTCGCTCAACTGCTTCACCTCGAAAGCGAGGACCCCGAGAAGGACATCAGCCTCTACATCAACTCGCCGGGCGGCATGGTGTACGCCGGACTCGCGATCTACGACACGATGCAGTACATCAAGCCCGACGTATCCACGATCTGCATGGGCATGGCAATGTCGATGGGGGCGATCCTCCTCGCCGGCGGCGCGCCGAACAAGCGGTTCTCGCTCCCGAACGGCAAGGTGATGATTCACCAGGGCTCGGCCGGCTTTCAGGGAACGCCGACCGACATCGAGATCCACGCCAAGGAGGTGCTGTCTCTGCGGCGGCGGATGGCGGAGATCATCTCCCAGCACTGCAGCCAGCCCCAGGAGAAGGTCGAGAAGGACATCGACCGGGACTTCTTCATGACCGCCGAGGACGCGAAGGCCTACGGTATTATCGACGACGTTCTCACCAGCCGGACAACCGTTCCGGCTGTGGCTGCCGCCCTTTCTCAGGACGGCCCGCGGCCGATCGACACTCCGCAAGGTGAGGCTTCTCCGGCAGAGAAGCCCGAGGGCTAGGGGGACTGGGTAGTGCCGAAATTCGGCGACGGTGGTGACCTGCTGAAGTGCTCCTTCTGCGGCAAGTCGCAGAAGCAGGTAAAGAAGCTGATCGCCGGCCCCGGCGTCTACATCTGCGACGAGTGCATCGATCTCTGTAACGAGATCATCGAGGAGGAGCTCGCGGAGACGCCCGAGCTCAAGCTCGAAGATCTTCCCAAGCCCAAAGAGATTTACGAGTTCCTCAACGACTACATCGTCGGCCAAGATCCTGCGAAGAAGGTCCTGTCGGTCGCCGTCTACAACCACTACAAACGGATTCAGGTGGGCACGCGCGGCGATAACGACGTCGAGTTGGCGAAGTCGAACATCTTGCTTCTGGGGCCGACCGGATGCGGCAAGACGCTGCTCGCGCAGACGCTCGCCCGCATGCTCAACGTCCCGTTCGCCATCGCGGATGCCACCGCTTTGACCGAAGCCGGCTATGTCGGCGAGGACGTGGAGAACATTCTCCTGAAGTTGATCCAGGCAGCCGATTACGACGTGAAACGCGCCGAGACCGGGATCATCTATATCGACGAGGTCGACAAGATCGCGCGCAAGAGCGAGAACCCGTCGATCACCCGCGACGTATCGGGCGAGGGAGTCCAGCAGGCATTGCTCAAGATTCTCGAAGGGACTACCGCATCGGTGCCACCGCAGGGCGGCCGCAAGCACCCCCATCAGGAGTTCATCCAGATCGACACCACGAACGTCCTGTTCATCTGCGGAGGTGCCTTCGCCGGCCTCGAAAAGATCATCGAGAGCCGCATCGGCAGCAAGGGCATCGGGTTCGGCGCCGACGTCCGCAAGTTCGAGGACAAAGACGTGGGAGAGATCCTCAGCCACGTCCTTCCCGAAGATCTCCTCAAGTTCGGCCTCATCCCCGAGTTCGTCGGGCGCCTCCCGGTGCTGACCAGCGTTCACAGCCTCGACCAGGACGCGCTCGTAAAGATCCTGACCGAGCCGAAGAACGCGCTGATCAAGCAGTACAAGAAGTTTTTCGATTTCGACGGCGTCGAGCTCGAATTCGCACCCGATGCCCTCGACGCGATCGCGGATCAATCGATGCTGAGGGGCACCGGTGCCCGCGGGCTGCGGGCGATCCTCGAAGAGGTCTTGCTCAACGTGATGTACGACCTGCCGAGCGAGGAGAACGTCGGCAGGTGCATCATCAATCGCGAGGTCGTGCTCGAGAAGGTCAACCCCACGCTCGTCCCTCGCAAGGAGCGCGCCGAGCGCACCCGCGGCGAGCGCTCCGCCTAGCATTAGCGGGCAACTCATCTGCGTCGGGAGGCCATCGTGAAGGTAAAGATCGTCGCGGCCGCGGTTGCGGTCGCAGTCATAGCCGGTGGTGCGTACGCGGTCACGAGATTCATCGCACCGGCCCACGATGATGCCCTGACCCTCGTTCCAACGCACTCGGTGTTGTACGCCAACGTATTTCTGTCGCCGTCGACCTCACAAAAGCGTGCGCTCGAGGATCTGCTGGCGAAATTCGAAGCCATCGAAAGCCCGGAGGAGGCGGAGGACAAGCTCACCCAGTTGATCGACTACCTGCTGAGCGATTCCCCCCTCACCTACGAAGACGACCTCGAGCCGTGGCTGGGGCCGCAGGCTGCATTTTTTGTCGGCGACTTCGACCAACTCGTGCCGGAGGCGGCGGCATTGATCGCGACCACCGACGAGGACGCGACGCGCGCCATGATGGACAAGCTCGATGAGGACGCAGGCGAGGAGCCCGAGGAGGCGGAATACGAGTCCGTCACCTACGATTTGTATCCCGACGAACAGCTCGCCAGCGGTTTCGTCGAGGATTTCTGGGTTGTCGGTTCCGAATCGGGATTCAAAGCGGTCGTCGACACCTCGCAGGCGGAGGAGTCTCTGGCCGACGTTCGCCAATTCGACTCGGTCACGTCGCGCCTCACGGACGATCCCATAGCCGTGTTCTACGCCGACATCTCCGCGCTCTTCGAGGCCTTCGGGCGTGCCGCGGGAGCGGCGGGCATCACCGCCGAGGACCGAGCGGCTTTCGACGCGCTGGGATTTGACGACTTCGGACCGGTGGCGGCCGCGTTGTCGCTGAGGGAGGACGGCGTCCTGTTCGAAAGTGCGTCGAGGGTTCCGGCCGAGGGGCCGCTGGGCGCCTTCGTGAACCCCGGCGCCGGGCTTTTGTCGGAGCTTCCCGCCGAATCGTGGGTGGCGCTGGGACTCGGAGATGTCGGCGCATACGTGGAGCGTTTTCTTGATCTGGCAATCGATCTGGCGCCGCCCGGCACCGATCCCGCGTTCTTCGAAGATCAGTTCATGGCCGAGACCGGACTCGACCTTCGCCGCGATCTGTTGTCGTGGATCGGGGACGCCGGGCTGTTCGTGCAGGGGACGGGCTTTCTCGATCTCGGCGGCGGCCTGGTCCTCGAGGCGACGGACGCGGCCGCGGCTGCGGATGCCCTCGACAAGCTCGCGGTCCTCGCCGCCCGGGAAGGCGCTCCGCTTCAACCCGAAGAAGTTGCCGGCGCCGAGGGATATGCCTTTCAAGAAGTCGGGATGCCCGAACCGGTCTACGCGGTGGCGAGCGACGAGCGCGTGGTCATTGCTTACGGGGAAAAAGCGACCGAAGACGCACTGTCGGGGGCTACCCCACTCTCGGAGGCGGAAGCATTCGACAGGGCTGCGGCATCGTTAGGAGAAGGGTTCGATGCGTCCTTTTACCTGAACGCCGCTACAGCAGTAGCCCTTGCCGAGAACATGGGTGCAAACCGCGACGATGCCTACCGGCGCGACGTCGCGCCGTGGGTTGAGCCGCTGTCGCACGTGATCGCAGGCTCCAAGCTCGACGGCGATGTGATGTTGCAGCGTTTCGTGATCGGGGTTGAGTGAGCAAGGGGGCCGCGGAACAGCGGGAGATCGAAGACCGCTGGCGGCGATTGTGGGAGGAGTCGGGAACTTACCGATACGATCCCTCCCGCGGGCGCGCCGAGACGTTCGTGATCGACACGCCGCCCCCCACCGTGTCGGGCTCCCTTCACATCGGCCACGTCTTCTCCTACACACACACCGATGTCATGGCGCGTTATCGACGCATGAACGGCGACAACGTCTTCTATCCGATGGGATGGGACGACAACGGGCTTGCAACCGAGCGGCGGGTTCAGAATGTCTTCAACGTGCGGTGCGAGCCGTCGCTCCAGTACGACCCGGAGCTGTCGTTGGAGTTCGGCGGCGAGGGGGACGCGGTCGAGGTGTCGCGGCAGAATTTCATCGAGCTGTGCGGTCGCGTCGTTACCGAGGACGAAAAGCAATTCAAAGAACTGTGGCAGCGGCTCGGGCTGTCGATCGACTGGAGCGAGAACTACGCCACGATCGACAAGCGATCGCGCTATGTGAGCCAGCTCGCGTTCTTGGACCTGCTGGCAAAGGGCGAGGCGGAGCTGCGCGACGCGCCGACGATGTGGGATGTCGACTTCCGAACCGCGGTGGCGCAGGCTGAGGTCGAGGATCGCGAGCGGGAGGGGATCTTTCACAAGATCCGATTTGATGTCGAGGGCGGCGGAGATTTCGCAATCGCGACCACACGCCCGGAGTTGCTTCCGGCATGCATCGCAGTCGTCGCGCACCCCGACGACGACCGCTACAAGAACTTGTTTGGGAAGCGGGCCGTCACGCCGCTGTTCAATGCGCCGGTTCCGATCTATCAAGATGAAAGCGCCGATCCCGAGAAGGGGACCGGCATTCTCATGGTGTGCACGTTCGGCGATGCCGCCGACGTCGACAAGTGGCGGGCGCTCAAGGTCCCCGCCCGCGAGGTGGTCGGGCGCGACGGCAAGATTGCGCCGGCGGCATGGGGTGAAAGCCCATGGGACAGCCTCGATGTACCTGCCGCACGGCGCGCCCACAAGGAGATCGCCGGTCTCTACGTCAACCAGGCGCGCCGCCGCATCGTCGAGTTGCTGCGTCGTGCGAACGCACTGGCGGGCGAGCCGGAGAAGACGCAGCAGTTCGTGAAGTTCTACGAGCGCGGCGAGCGTCCACTCGAGTTCGTCGTGTCGCGCCAGTGGTTCGTGAAGATCCTCGACAAGAAAGAGCGTTTGCTGGAGCAAGGGCGCAAGCTCGCTTGGCATCCGGAGCATTTCCGCAAGCGGTACGAGGATTGGGTGGAAGGCCTCAACCAGGACTGGTGCGTGAGCCGCCAGCGCTACTTTGGAGTTCCGATCCCGGTGTGGTACCGGGTACGCGACGACGGTTCGGTCGACTACTCGGACGTGATCGTGCCCGACAAAGAGGCTTTGCCGGTCGATCCGGCGGCGGAGGCCCCTCCCGGATACGACGTCGCGCAGCGAAATCAACCGGGTGGATTCGTCGGGGATTCGGATGTGTTCGACACGTGGGCGACCTCGTCGCTGACTCCGATCATCACGTCCGGGTGGCCGGACGATCCGGCGCGCCACGCGTCGCTTTACCCCACCTCGCTACGGCCACAGGCTCACGACATCATTCGGACGTGGGCGTTCTACACGATCGCGCGGTCGCTGCTTAGGGACGGGTCGATTCCGTGGGAGCACGTGGCGATCTCGGGCTGGGTGGTCGATCCCGACCGCAAGAAGCTGTCGAAGTCCAAAGGGAACGCGGTGATTCTCCCGACCGATCTGCTCGACGAGTTCGGCGCCGATGCCGTTCGCTACTGGTCGGCTTCGGCGCGCCTCGGCGTCGATACGACGTTCGACACCAACGTCATGCGCGAGGGCAAGCGTTTGACGACGAAGATCAAGAACGCGGCGCGCCTCGTACTCGGCTTCGAAGGCGACGGTGGAGCGCCGACGCATCCCCTCGACCGCGCCCTCGCGTTCCGCCTGCGCAGGTTGGTGGCGGACGTGACGGACGAATGGAATGCATGGGATCACGCAGGTGGGCTGGCGCTCACCGAGGCGTGGTTCTGGGGTGATTTCTGCGACAATTATCTGGAGCTTGCCAAGGCGCGTGCCTACTCGGGCGACCCCAGTGCGATCGGAATGCTCCGGCGCGCCCTCGACGTCGTGCTGCGGCTGTTTGCACCGATCGTGCCGCACATCACCGAAGACGTGTGGAACTCGATGCACGGCGCGCCGGAATCGATCCACCGCGCGCGGTGGCCGAGCGAGCCGGAGTTGGCGGAGGGCGAAGACGGCGGGCGTTTCGACGCCGCGGTCGAAGTGCTCACGCAGGTCCGGCGGGTGAAGTCGGAGGCGAAGGTATCGCTCCGCACCCCCGTCGAGCGGCTCGTCGTCACGGCGCCGTCCTACACGCTCGCGTTGCTGAAAGAAGTCATCGACGACGTCAACGCGACGCTTAACGTACGCGACCTCGAGCTGGTCGAAACCGACGTCGCGACAGGGATAACCACGAAAGTCGAGCTCGGGGAGCCCGAGCCCAAGAGGTGAGCTATCCGCAGGCGCTCGCCCATCTCGACGCGCTGGGGGTCGATGCGATGAAGACGCTGTCGCCGTCGCTCGATCGCATAGAGGCGCTCACGGCCGCGCTCGACCACCCCGAGCGCGTGTTGCCGGCAATTCACATCACCGGTACGAATGGGAAGACGTCTACCGCCCACATCGCAACCGGCGTGCTCAGCGCGACCGGGCTGCGCGTCGCGACATACACGTCGCCTCATTTACAGGACATCACGGAGCGGTTGACGCTCGACTCCGTTCCGATCTCCGAAGAGGCGTTCGGGGAATTGTTCGGGCACATCAAGCCGTACATCGATCTCGTCGAAGGGGAGAGGGGCGAGACACTGTCTTACTTCGAGGTCCTCACCGCGATGTTCTTCTTGTGGGCGGCCGACGTCGCCGACGTGATGGTCGTCGAGGTAGGGCTCGGCGGGCGCTGGGATGCGACGAACGTGATGACGAACGTGCCCGTCGCAGTTATCACCAACGTCCGCCTCGATCACACCGGAATGCTGGGGATGGACGAGACGACGATCGCCAAGGAAAAGTCCGGGATCATCAAACCCGGCGCGACGGTCGTGACCGCGGAGTTGCGTCCCGACGTACTGGAGATAATCGACGGCGAGGCATCCGGCGCGGGTGCAAACGTGGCCAAGATCGAACGGGATTTTCGCATCCTCGACAACCGGATGGCCGTCGGAGGTCGTCTCGTTACGGTGCGCACTTCGAGCCGTGACTACGCCGATCTCTTCCTCCCGCTCTACGGCGCGCATCAAGCCACCAACTCCGCGGTCGCGCTCGAGGCGGTCACGTCGTTCTTGCCCGACGACACGTTGGGCGAGGAGGTCGTCGCGGCAGGACTTTCCGCAGTACACGTACCCGGTCGCCTCGAGATGTTGAAGGGTGAAGACCCCGGCGCGCCGCGGGTCGTGCTCGACGTCGCTCACAACCCGGACGGGATGGCCGCCCTCGCGTCGAGCCTGCACGAGGCGTTTGCGTTCGAGCAGGCGGTAGTCGTGATCGGAATTCTCGCCGACAAGGACATTAGGGGGATGCTCTCGGAGTTGACGAGGATTCCGTGCACCTTGATCGCGACGCGGGCGGAAAGCGTGCGTTCCGCGGTGCCCGAAGCGCTCGACGAGGTGGCCGCCGAAGTCGGCCTCGGCTGTGAGGTCGTCCCGTCCCTCCCCGCCGCCCTCCGGCGCGCCGTCGGTAGCGCCGGGAGCGACGGGCTGGTAGTGGTGACCGGCTCGCACTACGTCGTAGGCGAGGCCCGGCGCTACGTGACCGCGTAGCCGAAGCCTTCCCCGCGCCCGGCTGCCTTTTCGCCCCAACCGACATCTGGGCGTTTTAAACGCGTACGCGCGTGTTCAGAGCGCGCCTGGGCGTTCAAAACGCCGGGATGACGGTCCGGCGCGGGCCCCCAGGCCGCCCCGAGCGGCGCGCCGTGCCTTTTTCGCCCCAACCGACATCTGGGCGTTTTAAACGCGTACGCGCGTGTTCAGAGCGCGCCTGGGCGTTTAAAACGTTGGGGTGACGGTTGGGGGCGGGGCTCGGCGGTGGCCGGCGGGCGGATTTTTCTGGGTAGATCGCGTCAGGATGGGTACCCGAAGGTCCTCACCCTTGCGAATGGAGATGACGATGCCCGACTTCCGCAACATCGCCAGACACTCCGCGGCGAGTGAGCACGACGATCCGCAAAACACCGAACGACCCGGCGACCGCTCGGGCGAGCCCGCGGGAGCCGGCGAGGCGGAGCGCAGCTATGCAGTGCTCGTGCTTACGTACCTGAGCTTCTTGATACCGCTCCTGGCGCTCGCGGATCGGCGGGGGCGGCTGGCGCGCCGTCCGTCTGCTGCGCACATCGTGGTGTTCGGGGTTGCAACCCACAAGCTCAGCAGGATTCTGTCGCGCGGCAAGGTTGCCTCCTTCGCCCGCGCCCCGTTCACCGAATACGAGGAGGCGTCGCATCTCGCAGAGGTCAACGAGCGCCCGCGCGGGCGCGGCCTTCGGCGCGCCGTGGGGGAGTTGCTGACGTGTCCTTTCTGCATCGGGATGTGGATCTCCGGTGCGTTCACGGTCGGCAACGCGTTCGCTCCGGGGGTAACGCTTGCCGGAGCCGCGGTGCTCAACTCGCTCACGCTCTCCGACTTCTTGCACCTCGCTTACGTGCGGGCCGCACGGGCGACCGAGTAGCCGGCGGAAGCCCTTCGCAGCCGGGGTGTTCTCCGGCTGCTACGTTTTTCGGTTCTGGATGAGTGATACCGATGTTCCGGGAGGTTCCCGCAAATGCCCCAGGTGCAGCAGACGTTCATCATGGTCAAGCCCGACGGCGTCCGTCGCCGCCTGATAGGCGAAATCGTCCGGCGCGTCGAGACGAAGGGCTATGACATCAAGGAGATGAAGCTCTTCACCATCGACGAGTCACTCGCGAATAAGCACTACGCCGAGCACAGCGAAAAGCCGTTCTTCGGCGAGCTTGTCGACTTCATCACGTCGGGTCCCGTTGTTGCGATGGTCGTGGAAGGTCCGGATGCCGTCGCGGGGATGCGGCAGATCATGGGGTCGACCAACCCGCTCGAAGCAGTGCCCGGATCGATCAGAGGCGACTTCGCCTCGGTGATCACGGAGAACCTGGTTCACGGATCCGACTCGCCGGCTTCGGCCGAACGCGAGATCAACTTGTTCTTCGGCTCCTAGTCGGTTCGCGCTTGCGTCGTCCGGTACCCTGTTCGACGAGCCGCAGACGAAGTCGACAAAGAATGTGAGGAGCTCTTGATGGACAGCATGTTCCAGTTCATCGGCCGCGATATGGCGGTCGACCTGGGCACCGCAAACACGTTGGTCTACGTGCGCGGGCGCGGAATCGTCCTCAACGAGCCGTCGGTGGTCGCCATCAATACGAAGACCGGAGCGATCCTGGCGGTCGGAGCCGAGGCCAAGCGAATGATCGGCCGAACCCCGGCCCACATCGTTGCCATCAGGCCGCTCAAGGACGGAGTCATCGCCGACTTCGACGTCACCGAGAAGATGCTCCGTTACTTCATCCAAAGGGTGCACCGCCGCTCGTTCCTCGCGAAGCCTCGGTGTGTCGTCTGCGTTCCGTCGGGGATCACCGGAGTCGAGCAGCGCGCGGTCGAGGAGGCGACGATATCCGCCGGCGCCCGGAGTGCGTTCATCATCGAGGAGCCCATGGCGGCGGCGATCGGCGCGGGCCTCCCCGTGCACGAGCCCACCGGCAACATGATCGTCGACATCGGAGGCGGGACGACAGAGGTGGCGGTGGTGTCTCTCGGAGGCATCGTCACGAGCCAATCGATCCGGATCGGCGGCGACGAGCTGGACGAGTCGATCATCAACTACATCAAGAAGGAATACTCGCTGATGCTGGGCGAGCGGACCGCCGAAGAGATAAAGATGCAGATCGCCTCCGCCTTCCCGTTGCCGGACGAGCAGCAGGCGGAGATCCGGGGCCGCGACCTCGTGACGGGTCTTCCGAAGACGATCGTCGTCGCGGCCGAAGAGATCAGGCGCGCCATCGAGGAGCCGGTCAACGCGGTGGTTGATGCGGTCAAGAACACCCTCGACAAGACGCCGCCCGAGCTGGCGGCAGACATTATGGACAAAGGCATCGTCCTCGCCGGCGGAGGATCGCTCCTCAAGGGTCTCGACGAGCGTCTGAAGCACGAGACCGGCATGCCCATACATATCGCCGACGATCCGTTGTTCGCGGTGGCGATCGGATCGGGCCGCTGCCTCGAGGAGTTCGAGTCGCTGAAACGTGTCCTGATCTCCTCGACCCGCCACTAGCGCCGCCCGGGCCGCTCCGCTTCTGCAGGTCCACAGGGGTAATCGGACCGCGGCCGCCCGCGAGGGGCTACCATGGTGACGCAGGGCGGCCTGAGGGGCCGGGGCGGCACGTGTCGCTCCGGAGCGCCGGAGACGAGTTTCCGGCGCGCCCGGGCTCCGCAGGCAAAGAGAGGCCGCCCCCGAGTTTGCAGGGTTAGCGAGGTTTTGATTTGCGAATACAGCGGCGCGCCGGGCGAGGACGGCTGGTCCTTCTCGTCTTCTTGACGCTGAGCGTCGGGCTCATCACGCTCGACTTCCAACAAAACGAGGGCGGCGTAATTGAAAGCGCCAAGGATTTCTCTGCCGCGGTCGTGGAGCCGGTTCAACGCGGCTTCGCCGCCGTCTTCCGCCCGGTCGGCAACTTTTTCTCTTCGGTCGGCGAGCTCGGCAGTCTCAGAAGCGAGAACGCGCGTCTCGAGGCGGAACTCGAGGACTTGCGCGCCGACAGTCAGGAGGCCGACGCGATCCTCGAGGAGAACGCTCGTATTCGCGCCGAGCTCGAGCTGGACGAATCGTGGGCGTCGATGGACCGCGTCGCGGCCGAAGTCTTCAACAAAGAACCGTCCAACTACCAGTGGGCGTACACGATCAACAAGGGTTCGGCCGACGGCGTTCGCAAGGACATGACGGTCGTCAACGCCCTCGGCCTGGTCGGCAAGATCGTCGACGTGGCCGAGCACTCCTCAACGGTGCTGCTTGCAATCGATCCACGATCCGGCGTCACCGCCAAGGTCGAAGGCAAGGGGTTCACCGGGAGCATCAGCGGCCAGGGCGCCGGCGAATCGCTGTCGCTCGAGCTCATACCTGTGGACGCCGACGTCGAGCGCGGCGACAACGTGGTCACGTCATACCTCGGAGGAATATTTCCGCCCAACATCCCGATCGGAACCGTCTTAACGGTAGAGGGAGATGCGGCGGGAACCGAGCAGGTCATAACCCTCGAGCCGTACGTCGACTTCACTTCGATCGACTTCGTCCAGGTCCTCCTCGAGAGCGGCCCCCGCGGGCGGGAGCGAGGCTCGTGAGCGTCGTGAAGGACGCCCGCCGGCCTGCCGGATTGCTCGACGAGCTGGGGATCACACGGATGGGTGCGATAGCCGTCGTGATCATCGTTGCGCTCGCGCTTCAGTCGACGGTTCTCAACCGCGCCACGCTTCTGGGTGTCATCCCGCAGGTGCTCCTCGTCGTGCTGGTGAGCTTCGCCTATCTCGACGGCGAGAGGGTGGGCGCAGCCACCGGATTCTTCGGAGGACTTCTCCAGGACTTTCTCATCGTCGGCTCGATCGTCGGGCTTTATGCGCTCGTCTACACGCTCGTCGGCTTCGCCGTCGGATCGTTCAGGAAGTATGCGCCGGCCGAGTCCGTGTGGACCCCGGTGCTGATCGTGATGGTGGCATCCGGCGCGGCGGAGTTCGGGTATGCAATCCTCAACATCCTGATGGGCCAGCGGTGGGTGAGCCTCGGCTACACGGCAAAGGTCGGCGGCCTCGTCGTCCTCTACAACACGCTCCTCACTCCGTTCGTGTTTCCGCTCGTGAGGCGCGTCGCCGACCGGTTTCGCCCGGAAAGGGTCCACCAGTGGTGAGCAATTTCTCCGCCGGGCCGAAGGGCGAAAGAGGCGGCGGCATCGACCGAGTCCTCCTCCGGCTTGCGGTTCTCGGCCTCCTGGTCGTGGTCGCTTTCGTAGGCCTCTTTTCCCGGCTGTGGTTCTTGCAGGTCCTGGCGAGCGAGGAATACAACGCGCTTGCGCAGGAGAACCGCGTCCGGCTGGTGTACTCGGAGCCGCCTCGGGGGCTGATCCTCGACCGAGACGGCGACGTGCTCGTACAGAACCGGCAGACGCTTGCGGTCACGATCGACAAACAGACCATCGACGACGCAACCGAGCGAACGAGGCTGCTGCGCCGCCTGGCCAAGGTCCTCGACGTCAAGAAGAAGCAACTCGAGGAGAAATTCAACGACACCACCGTGTCGCCGTACAAGCCGGTGGCGGTCGCATACGACGTGCCGAAGAAGGCGGTCTTGTGGATCGACGCGAACTCCGAGGATTACCGCGGTGTGGCGATAGAGAAGCTGTCGATCCGTGAGTACCCGCAGGGGAAGATGCTGGCCCAGATGCTCGGTTACGTGGGCGAGATCAGCGAGGACGACCTCGAACTTCCTCTGTTCAAGAACGCGGACCCCCGCTACGAGCCGGGCGACCTCGTGGGCAAGGCCGGCCTCGAGCGCGCCTACGACAGGTGGCTGCGCGGGACGCCGCGAATAGAACGGATCGTCGTGAACTCGACCGGGCGTGTGGTTCATGCCGAGGAAATCCAACAAGAGGAACCCGGCAACAACCTCGTGCTTGCGATCGATGCGCAGGCGCAAAAGGTGACCGAGAAGGCACTCGCGTCGGGAATCGAGGCGGCGCGGGGCGCCGGCTACGAGGCGCCCGAAGGGGCCGCGTTCGTGATGAACCCAATGACCGGCGAGGTGATCGCGTCGGCGTCGTTCCCGTCGTACGACCCGTCGATGCTGGCCGACGGTTTCAGCCAAAAGGAGTACGACGAACTGATCGGCTCCGGCGAGGATGCTTCCGAGGAGAGCAAGCTTCTCAACCGCGCGATCCAGGCGCAGGTTCCTCCGGGATCGACGTTCAAGGTGGTGACTGCGGGCGCCGCGATCGCAAACGGTGTGATCGGGCCGTACGACACGATCGACTGCAATCCGGCTTTCGTCTACGGCGCCGACAACCGCGTGTTCGCCAACTGGACGTCCGCCGATATGGGGCCGATGGCGCTGGCGCGATCGCTCGAGGTCTCGTGCGACACCTACTACTACCAGTTGGGTGCATGGATGGAGGATCGGTGGGGGTGGGCGAACGGCGACCGAAGCGAGAGATTCCAGGCCTACATGCGCAAGGCCGGTTTCGGCGCGCCGACCGGGATAGACGTTCCGGGGGAAACGGCGGGGGTGGTTCCGGACCGGGCGTGGTGCGCCGAGATGTACGAGCAGACCGACGGCGCGCTGTGTCCCGACGACTGGCAGCCCGGCTACTCCGTAAACATGTCGATCGGGCAGGGCGACCTCCTGGTGACGCCGGCACAGATGGCGGTGACCTTCGCCGCGATCCTGAACGGCGGTGAGATTCTCGAGCCGCGCGTGGCACTGCAGGCGGAGAAAGACGACCAAGTCGTGGCGCGCTTCAAGGCCGAGGTCCGCCGCCGGCTGCCGATCGGGCAAGAAGTATGGGACGAGATGAAAGAAGGACTCGAACTCGTCGTCTCGGGCGCCGACGGCACCGCCGGCTCGGCGTTCGCAGGATTTCCGCTCGATCGGGTTCGCGTCGGCGGCAAGACCGGCACGGCGCAGATCGGCAGCGTCGATTCCGGCAAGAACTACGCGTGGTTCGTCTCGTACGCCCCGGCGGACGACCCGCAGTACGTCATTGCCGTCTATCTCGGACGCGCCGGCCACGGCGGGGAGAGCGCCGGGCCGGTGGCGCGCCAGATCCTCGAAGGCATCTTCGGCATCGACGATAGCGCCGACGTGCAATTGAGCGTGGACGGGTCGCGATGAGCATGGAGGGGATCTTCGGAGAGGGCGTCGACCGCATCGGCGGCGAGCCCATCAGTGCCCGCATGGCTCGTAAGGCTCCCATCCGGCACATCGACTTCACGTTGTTGCTCACCACGATTGTGCTCGCCATCTACGGCGCGGCGATGGTCTATACGGCCACCGCCGCCAAGCTCGAGGCCGCGGGCGACGACCCCAACGCATTCGTGACGAGGCAGTCCTTTTACTTCTTGGCCGGCACCGTGTTGCTGGTTCTGTTGGCAGCCTTCGACTACCGGCATCTCAGCGGGCTCGCCCCGATCCTCTACGGCGGGATGGCCCTGCTGCTCGTTGCCGTGCTCACCCCGCTGGGGCAAGTAAGGAACGGAACCAAAGGGTGGTTCGACTTCGGACTGTTCGATGTGCAGCCGGCGGAGCTTGCGAAGATCGCAGTCATCATTGCTGCGGCCGCTTATCTTGCCGAACGGAAGGGAGATATTCGCGCCCGCGACGTCGGCATCGCCCTGGGGATCATCGGCTTTCCGTCGCTGCTTATATTCGCCCAGCCGGACCTCGGCACGATGATGGTGTTTCTTGCGTTTACCGGCGGCCTGCTGCTCGTTGGAGGCGCGCGTCTACGTCACTTTGCCGCCCTCGGGCTCGCGGGGATAGTGGCCGTCCTCGCCGTGTTCCAATTTGGGTTGCTGAAGGATTATCAGGTCGAGCGGCTTACCTCGTTTTTGGATCCCAACCCCGACGTGAGAAGCGTTGGATATAACCTGACGCAGTCGAAGATCGCCATTGGATCCGGTGGCATGAAGGGCAAGGGCATCCGCAGCGACGACACTCAAACGTCGCTCGAGTTCGTTCCGGAGCAACACACCGACTTCATCTTTACCGCGGTGGGCGAGCAACTCGGGTTTATCGGATCGGCGACGTTGCTGGGGTTGTACGCGCTGCTGATTTGGCGCGCGCTCCGAATCGCCACCATGTCGCGCGACATGTTCGGGACGTTGCTTGCATCGGGCATTGCGGCGATGTGGGCGTTCCAGGTGTTCTTGAACGTTGGGATGACGATGGGAATCATGCCGATCACCGGGGTTCCGCTCCCGTTCATGTCCTACGGTGGATCGGCGATGGTGGCGAACTTCGTCGCCGTCGGGCTGCTGATGAACGTCCATATGCGGCGGTTCCTCCGCACGTGACACCGCGGGGAACTCGGTCGCCGAGAGAGGCCGGCCCGTCGTGACCGGGGACGCGCCGCGCCGACGTGAGAAGGCGTCCGACTTTGCGAGCCCGGCGGTCGATCCCGTCGAGCCGGCGCAGAGGCCGGCGCCCCCCCGGCGTCGTCCCGCCCGCACGGGGGGCGTGGACGCGACCGCCGCGACCGCTCCGGCGCCGGGCGAGGGGAAGGCAGAACAACCGCGCGCCGATCGCGCCGGAGAAAGCGGAAACGACGCCCGGACCGGCGGCAGCCGGCGCCGGGGAGGGCGTGGCAGGCACCCGCAACGGCGGGAACGGCCGCGCGTAGAACGCGTCATGCTCGTGCATGCGCACGAGGGAGGAACGCAGATCGCCGTTCTCGAGCGCGGCGAGATCGTCGAGCACTACGTGGCCCGTCCCGAAGATCGATCCTTCGTCGGAAACATCTACCTCGGTCGGGTCCAAAACGTGTTGCCGGGGATGGAGGCCTCGTTCGTAGACATAGGGGAGTCGCGTAACGGCGTGCTGTATGCGGGTGAGGTCGGGATCGCGGGCGACGAAGGCGACGAAGTCCCGCGCATCGAGACCGTGCTCAAGTCCGGCCAAGCGATACTCGTGCAGGTAACCAAAGACCCGATGCGCGCCAAGGGCGCGCGCCTTACCGCGCTGGTGTCGATAGCGGGCCGCCATCTCGTCTTGGTTCCCGGCGCCGACACCGTCGGCGTCTCCCGGCGACTCCCCGACAAGGAACGTGTGCGGCTAAGGGACCTCGCGGCCGAGGTGCAGCCGCCGGGCCACGGGCTCATCGTGCGGACCGCCGCGGAGGGAGCGCAGCGGAACGATGTCGAGCGCGACCTCGCCCGCTTGCTCGACACGTGGGGCGAGATCAAGACGAAGGCCGACCGCTCGAAGGCTCCGGCGCTCATCTACGAGGAACCCGAACTCGAGCTGAGGGTCGTCCGCGACCTCTTCAACCGCGACATCGCGCGCTGCATCGTCGACGACCCGCATCTCGAGGAGGTGCTGAGGACCTACATACGACAGACGACCCCCGATCTCGATCATCGCGTCGAGCTCTACGAAGGCGAGCTTGCGATATTCGAGGAGCACCGTGTCGCAGAGCAAATTCGAAAGTCGCTCGACCGCCGCGTGTGGTTGCCCTCGGGCGGCCACCTAGTCGTCGACCGTACGGAGGCGATGACGGTGATCGACGTAAACACCGGAAAGTTCGTGGGGAAGTCCAACCTCGAGGAGACCGTCTTCCGCACCAACACAGAGGCGGCGGTCGAGGTCGCCCGTCAGCTCCGGCTGCGCGACATCGGCGGCATCATCATCATCGACTTCATCGATATGGAAGACCAAGCGAACCGCGACGAGGTCCTCAAGGTCTTTCGAGGCGAGCTCGACCGCGACCGGACGCGGACCCAGGTATTCGATATCTCCCCGCTCGGGCTCGTTCAGATGACGCGCAAGAATGTCTCGGCGGGAATCGTTGAGGCATTCTCCGATCCGTGCCCCACGTGTGAGGGGCGTGGCATTTTGATCCACGACGTCGACTGACTCGTTTACGGCGCCGGGGGAGCTTCTGGTATTCTCGGAGGCCGATTTCACAGAGTTCGTCGTGTGGAGAGGAATCCCAGCATGTATGCAGTGATTCGCGCGGGCGGCAAGCAGCACAAGGTGGCGCCCGGTGACGTGATCGAGGTCGAACGACTGTCGGGTGACGGCGACGTCTCGTTTACGCCGCTGCTCGTCGTCGACGACAACGGCGGGGTCAGTTCCGCCCCCGGCGATCTCGCGCGCGCCACGGTGTCGGCGAAGGTGGTCGGCGAGACCAAGGGGAAGAAGCTCCACGTCTTCAAGTACAAGAACAAAATCGGCTACCGGCGCAAGATCGGCCACCGGCAGAAGTACACGACCCTCGAGATCGGCGACATAAAGCTGTCGGGGGCGACGAGCACGAAGAAGGAGAACGGCTGATGGCCCACAAAAAGGGAGCCGCGTCGTCGCGCAACGGCCGCGACTCCGAGGCGAAGCGTCTCGGCGTGAAGGTGTTCGGCGGGCAGGAGATCGGAACGGGGCAGATCATCGTGAGGCAACGGGGAACCCGCTACCACCCCGGGCTCAACGTCGGCCGAGGCGGCGACGACACGCTCTTTGCGCTCGCCTCCGGAACGGTAAAGTTCCACAACATGCGCGGCCGGCGAGTAGTGAGCGTCGTCTCCGAATAGATCCCGCCGGGCACGGACGGCGGGGGCTTTCGCCCCCGTTTTTGTTTCCGCTTGTGTTTCTGCAAGTATCTCGCCATGGCGTTCGTAGACGAGGCGCGCATCAAGGTGGCCGCCGGCAGCGGCGGCTCCGGCGCGTCTTCGTTTCACCGGGAGCCCTTCAAGCCGAAGGGCGGCCCCGACGGCGGCGACGGGGGTGACGGCGGAAGCGTCGTTCTTCGTGCCGATGTGTCGGTCGGGACGCTTCTCGAGCTGCGCGATCACCCGCACGTCAAGGCTGCCACGGGTGGTCACGGCGCCGGATCGAGAAGAAGCGGCGGACGCGGTAAAGACCGCGTGATCGAGGTCCCGCCCGGCACGGTTGTGTTCGACGAGGACGGAACGCTCCTCGCGGATCTCGCCGGCGCCGGCGATGAATTCGTGGCGGCAAAGGGCGGGCGCGGCGGCCGCGGCAATGCGCGCTTTGCCACCCCCACCCGGCGCGCCCCGGCCTACGCGGAGAAGGGGGAGCCGGGCGAGGAGCGATGGCTGCGGCTGGAGCTTCGTCTGCTGGCGGACGTGGGGTTGGTCGGCTTTCCCAACGCGGGAAAGTCCACGCTGATCGCGCGCGTGTCGTCGGCGAAGCCGAAGATCGCCGACTATCCGTTCACGACCCTCACTCCGAACCTTGGGGTCGTTGGGCGGGCCGGCACGTCTTTCGTGGTTGCCGACATACCGGGTCTGGTGCCCGGCGCGAGTGAAGGCAAGGGACTGGGCGACAAATTCCTCCGGCACATCCGGCGCGCCGCGGTCCTCGTGTTTGTCGTCGATCTCGCGGCGCCCGACCGCGACCCCGCGCGCGACGTCGAGGTGCTGCAAGCGGAACTGGCGGCATTCGACCCCGACCTCGCGGCACGACCGTCGCTCGTCGTCGCTAACAAGGTCGACGTAGCCGGCGACAAGTTGCCGGCTCTGTCGGACGGGCTCCACGATTTGCTCCCGATCTCCGCCGTCACGGGCGAAGGCATCGAGCACTTTCTCGAGCGCGTCACGGACGAGGTGACGAAGGTGCGGGCGGAGCGTCCGCCGGCACTCGGGTACGTGCGCCACGTGGTGAGGGAGGATCCGTTGAGCGTCGTACGCGAAGACGATGCCTGGCGCGTGAGCGGCGCGCGCGTGGAGCGCGCGGTGGCGATGACCGACTTCAACAACGACGAGGCGGTCGAGCGCCTGCAGAAGCGCCTTGTGGGAATGGGCGTCGAGCGTCTCTTGACGTCGACGGGGGCCGTCGAGGGTGACGACGTCAGGATCGGCGACACGGAGTTCGAGTTCGAACCGGAAGACGATACGTGAGGCTCACCCTCGAGCGCGGCTCACGAGTCGTCGTCAAAGTGGGGACGACGGCCCTGGTGGGGCGCGACGGAACGATCGAGGATGCGCGCCTCGCGTCGCTTTGCGACGGCATCGTGACGCTGCGCGACGACGGCATCGATACCGTCCTCGTGTCTTCCGGAGCCATCGCGGCCGGCATCGCTCCGCTGGGGATGAACGGGCGGCCCGTGGATATTCCCTCGCTTCAAGCTGCCGCCGCCGTCGGGCAAGGCCGTCTCTTCACGCGCTACGGACGGCTGTTGGGCGACCGCGGCGTTACCGTCGCCCAGCTCTTGCTGACACGCTACGACTTCATGCGCCGGGTCCATTACCTAAATGCGCGCAACACCCTCGATCGGTTGCTGGCGCTCGGGGCACTGCCGATCGTGAACGAGAACGACACGGTAGCGGTGGACGAAATTCGTTTCGGTGACAACGACCGGCTTGCGGCGCTGGTCGCCAACCTCGCGGGCGCCGCGCTTCTCGTCCTTTTGACCGATGCCTCGGGCGTGCACGCACAAGACCCGCGCCGCCACCCTGCCGCACCGGTGTTGGACGAAATCGAGCGGATAACGCCGGAGATCGAGCGCGGCGCGGGCGGACGCGGAACCGAATTCTCTTCGGGCGGGATGGCATCGAAGATCGCGGCGGCGTGGGTTGCGACGTTCTCGGGCGCCGCGGTGGTCGTCGCCGATGCGTCCGAACCCAACGTCCTCGCTCGCGTTCGCGCCGGTGAGCGCGTCGGGACCTACTTCCATCCGCACCCGACGCGCCTGTCGGCGCGCCGCCTGTGGATCGCATTCGCGCAGCCGCCGCAGGGGACGGTGGTCGTCGACGAGGGCGCGCGGCGCGCCGTGATCGAGGGGAAGCGGAGCCTCCTCGCGGTGGGCGTAGTGAGGGTCGAGGGTACGTTCGGCGCGGGCGATACCGTCGATGTCGCCGGCCCGGCCGGGAGGCCGTTTGCCCGCGGCTTGGTACGCTACGGGTCCGACGAGCTGGCCGGCGCGCTCGGGCGGACGAGCGCCGAACTGTCCGGACGCGAGGTGATCCACCGAGACCAGCTCGTGGTCCTTTCGGATGATCGGGGCGGAGAGGGTCCATGACCGACGTAGCGGAGATCTGCCGACGAGCCAAAGTTGCGGCCCCGGCACTAGCGCGCCTCACGGCGGCCGAGAAGAATCGGGCGCTCGAAGCGATGGCGGATGCACTCGAGCGGCGGAGCGACTATCTCACCGAATCCAATGCAGACGACGTCGAACGAGCGCGCGCCGACGGGATCTCGTCGACGCTCATCGACCGGCTCACGCTCACCGCGGCGCGCCTCTCGTCGATGGCCGACGGGCTGCGAGTTGTTGCAGCTCAGCCGGACCCGGTCGGTGAGGTGGTCGGTGGTTGGCGCCGTCCGAACGGGCTGACCGTCACGCAGGTACGTGCTCCCCTCGGCGTTGTCGCAGTCATCTACGAGGCGCGCCCCAACGTAACCGCGGATGTCGCAGGCCTTTGCCTCAAGTCTGGCAACGCCTGCGTCCTTCGTGGATCGTCTACTGCGCTCGCGTCGAACGGCGCCATCGTCGACGTCTTACGGCATGCACTTGCGAGTGTGGAGGTTACGCAGGACGCAGTGCAACTCGTTCCGGGAACGGAGCGCGGGTCGGCCACCGAGCTCATGCAGGCGAAGGGGTTCGTCGATCTGCTCGTTCCGCGCGGCGGCAAGGCGTTGATCGAAAGTATCGAACAGCATGCAACCGTCCCGTACATCATCGACGGTGACGGCAATTGTCATGTCTATGTCGATGCCGAGGCCGACCATGACATGGCAACGCGCATCGTCGTCAACGCGAAGACGCAGCGACCCAGCGTCTGCAATGCCGCCGAAACCCTGCTCGTGCACGCGGAGATCGCAGACAAGTGGCTCGGGGGCGCCCTCGACGATCTGGCCGCAAAAGGCGTGGAGGTGCGGGGAGACGAACGGGTACGAGCGCTGTGGCCGAACGCGGTGCCGGCGACCTACGACGACTGGGATAGCGAGTACCTGGATCTCGTTCTAGCGGTGAGGGTAGTGGATTCGCTCGACGAGGCGATCGCACACATCGCCCGGCACGGGACGTCGAACGCGGAGGCGATCGTGACCGATGATCTCCGTGCCGCGCGGCGCTTCACCTCCGAGGTCGACTCCGGGTCGGTGTTCGTCAACGCGTCGACGCGATTTTCCGACGGCGGCGAGTTTGGCTACGGAGCCGAGATCGGAATCTCGACGCAAAAGCTTCACGCCCGCGGCCCGATGGGCCTGGAGGCGCTGACGACGACGAAATACGTCGTGTGGGGCGAAGGACACGTGCGCGAGTAATTGCACCGGCCCATCCACAGATGTGGATAGATGTGGCCGGTTCTTCACGTCGTCGACGTGTGGGCGCCACCTCCCCTTCATGTCCGATCCCTAGTTTTGGCATGCCGAGCTGGTCACTCGGTGAGCGGCGTCCTTCCCCCGGATTCCCCGTCAGACGGCGGCCGGGAGGGCGCGGCTCGGACGAGCCGCCCTCTCGGCTCGTCCCAAACTCCTCCGGTTACCGCAACCGCGGCGCGATTTCGGGTTGACTAAGGTAATGAGCAGCGATTCAGGACCCGTCCACGCGGTGCGGAGGATCGGTGTTTTCGGCGGCACCTTCGATCCGTTTCACGTCGGGCACCTTGCCGCCGCACGGGAGGCGACGAACGCGTTCGATCTCGACCGCGTTCTCTTCGTTCCGACGGGTTCCCCGTGGCAGAAGGCTCGGTACTCTCCGGCGGAGGACCGCTTTCTCATGACGGTCCTCGGCACCGCCGAGGATGAAGCCTTTGCCGTGTCGCGCATGGAGATCGACCGCGACGGACCGACCTACACCGCAGACACCATGGAGCACCTGCGCTCGTTCTACGGCTCGGCAACCGAGCTGCTCTTCATCGCAGGCATCGACGCAGTACTGAACCTGGGGTCGTGGGTGGGCCTCGACCGCCTCGCCGGCCTGGCGTCGGTTATCGCCGTGCACCGACCGGGGTTCGAGGTCGCAAAACTTCGCGCGGAGCCGGAGTGGCCGGCGCTGCGCATGCTCGAGATGCCGGGGGTCGACGTGTCGTCGACCGAGATCCGCGCCCGCGTGGCCCGGGGGGAGCGCGTCGACGCCATGGTCCCCCCCGATGTAGTGAGGTATATCCGCGCCCGCCGGCTCTACATCGACCACGCGGAGGCGGCCGGTGCCTGATGCGACCGGCGGAAAACCGCCTCCTCCCGCACCGCTGCCGCCGGAGCGCGTCGACACGGAAGAGCTGGAGCCGAACGACGAGCGTGATGAGCGGAGCGCGCCGCCCGGCCCCCGGCGCGCCGCACTCCGCCGGAGGCGCAAACGCCGGCGACGTCGTCTTCTGCAACGGACGCTCGCCGTGGCGGTGATCGCGTCCATCACCGGGGCCGGCGCGGCATGGTGGCTCACGCGGGAGACACCTGCACGCGAGCGGGAGTCGACCAAGACGGTTCCGGCCGCGGGTGACGACGCGATCTCGTCGGTCCTGCTGTTCGGATCGGCGGAAGCGGGATCACCGGCGTCGTTTCTCACCCTCCTGTCGATCGATCAGGAGGACGGCCGCGGCGCCGTCGTCTACATCCCCGCGGCGACCGCGGCCGAGGTTCCGGGCCGGGGCCTTCAGGGCGTCGGCGCGGCGCTTGGAAGCGGCGGGGCCCCTCTGCTGCAGGTCGCCGCCGGGAATCTGCTGGGCGTCGAGATCGACGCGCACCTTCAGCTCACCGCCGACGATGCCGAGGTGCTCCTGGCGTCCGTCGGGCCCCTCGAGGTAGACGTTCCCGGCGAGGTGCGGGTCGCCGCGGGCCGCGACGGCGCTCGGCTTCTGTTCCCGAGCGGGGAGCAGCGACTGTCCGCGTCGATGCTTCGGGAGCTGCTGTTCACGGTGGGGCTCGACGGCGACGAGGTCGAGCTCGGTGCCCGGCACCTGGCGGTGTGGGACGCGCTGCTCGATACCTTCCACGACGACCCCGAGAGCCTCGGCGAGCAGGTGGAGGCGGCGTCGCGTGCCCTTGCCCGCGCAGACGCTCCCGCGGCAGAGATTGCAGCGCTGTTCGAGGCCCTCGCCGAGATCGACCCGGCGCGCCGCACGCTTGCGATCCTTCCCGTCCGCCAGGTGAGCGCCGGCGGAAGCGAGCTGTATGCCGTCGACCAAGAGGAGATCGCGGCGTTTCTGACGGAGACCCTCGGGGGCGGCGTGACCGCGGTCGATCTCGTAACCGTCCAGATCCTCAACGGCAACGGCCTCCCCGGGATCGGCCAGCAGGCGGCGGAGCGGCTGGTAGGTGAGGGATTCCGCATCGCCCTCACCGGAAATGCCCCCCGCCTCGACTACCGTCGGACGAGGATCGTCACCTACGACGACTCCGCCGAAGGAATCGAAACCGCCCGCATCGCCCGCCGGCTTCTCGGCGTCGGCCGGGTTCAGGTATCGGCGCAAGAGCAGGGTAGTGTGGATCTGACCATTGTGATTGGAAAGGATTTCCTGCGAACCCGGAGACGATGACCGCCCCCATACCCGAAATACTGATCGCCGCGGCCGCGGCCGCCTCGGACAAAAAGGCAGTGGATATCAGGGTGCTCGACGTTTCCCGGCACCTCGTGATCACCGACCATTTCCTCATCTGTAGCGGAAACACCGAGCGTCAGGTAAAGACGATCGCCGAGGAGATCGACAAACGTCTCGGCGAGCATTTCCGCACCCGTCCGTTCCGCCGGGAGGGGGAGCGCGAGGCGCGCTGGGTGTTGCTCGACTACGTCGATTTCGTCGTCCACGTTTTCCATCACGACGAACGTGAGTACTACGACCTCGAGCGTCTGTGGGCCGATGTCCCGTCGGAGAAGTACGAAGACCCGGAAAGCACCGATGAGCCAGCCGCGGCGAAGGCGACGTAGGCGCGGCGGCGGGGCGAACCGGGGCCGGCCGGCCGACACCCCCCCGCAGAACGAGGTAGCGGCCGACGGCAGGACCGGGGCGGTAGCGCGCCGCCGGCGGCGTCGTCGGGGGGGAGGCCGCGGCCCCTCTCACCCCGCGACCTTGGAGGGCATCCTCGCTTCGTTTCGGACGCCCCGCGACGCCCGGCTCACCGCCGACCCCGACGGGCAGGATCTCGACCTGATCATCGGGGAGCTGCAGTCGCGGTGGGGCGTTCCCCAGTACCCGCAGGAGTACCGCATCACGATCAAGGTCGCCGAGGAGCGGCAAGAGAAGGTGGAGCGCGGCAACGGCAACGGCAGCGGCAACGGAAGCGCCACTGCGCCGGAGCCGCGCCGGGGCCCCACCGGTGCGGTGCGCGAACGGGCTCCCGCCGCGCCGCGGGTCGCGGCCGCCGCCGCGGACGACGCCGCCGAGGAGCGATCCAAGCCGCGCAAGCGCCGGCGCCGCGGCCGGAGGCGCCGCCCGGACGGGGACGGCGCGGCCGGCTCCTAGGCGCGCCGGGACCCTCTGTTAGCATCGGCGAACTCCGGGGCCCGTAGCTCAGTAGGTAGAGCGCTTCCATGGCATGGAAGAGGTCAGGGGTTCGATTCCCCTCGGGTCCACTTGACTTCCCGGTGCGCGACCAGCGCCGGGGACTCCGTAAGTCGGGATGATCTTATCTCGGCTCATCACCTTCAGCTCCTTTCCGAGCTTGCGGATCAGGGCCTTTCTCTGCTGCGGCGTGCCGCTGTAGAGGGCGACGTCGAGGGTCTTGGCCCATTCGGCCACTAGCTCCGGTGTCGGAGAGGCACCTCCGCCTCCTCCTGTGCCAGCGCTGGAGGACTCTCTCTAATAGGTCAAGACCTCGATCGATGGCCCGTGATGGCGATCTGGGTCGGAAACGCACCGGCTCGCAACATGGGTCGATCGACGACTACGTCGTTCGGCTTGGCGTATCCGACTGGAGCGGGAAGGGGCCTCCGCGAATTGGCTTGTCGACGACTACGCGCTGTTCGTTGTCGCGCACGCGCGGCTCATAGTGCGAGAAGAACACCTTGCCCACGAGTTCGCGCCGGCTGCGGACGCCGGTCTTCTCGAACACGCTCTTTAGATGCTCCTGCACGGTGTGGGGCGACACGAACAGCGTGTCGGCGATCTGGGTGGTGGAGTCTCCTCGCAGGACCAAGCGGGTGACGTCCTGCTCGCGCTCGGTCAGCCCGTACGCCGCCATTAGCAGCGGGATGATCCGTGCCGGGCCCGCGGGCTCCACGATGACAGCGACGCGCCTGGCGTCCTCGGCCACCAGCGCGGCCCCGTGCAGCATCACCCAGCGTCCGGCGCGCGACAGTACGCGGGAAACCGCGACTTCCCCTGGGGCATCCTCGTCTTCGGCGGTGCGCAGCGCCCGGGCGGCCACCGCCACCACCGAGGTGGGGAGCTTGCCCTCCCCGTCGAAGTCGCCGCCCGGTAGTTCCGAAAGCCAGCGCTCGACCCCGGGAGTGAGCGACGCCACGCTCCAGTCACGGTCCAGCACGACGAGCCCCGGAGCGTCGGGCGTCTCGGCGTCGGTCGCCTCCCCCACCAGAAGGCCCCGCCGCACCCCCTCTGCGAAATAGGGGGCCACCGCGACCAAGAAGTCGAGCTCATCGGAGTTGAACTCGGGCAAGCCCGGCTCGCGCGCGAGACTCACGGTTCCCCACACGTCTCCCGAGCGCGCCCGCAGGGCGACGTCGACCATGTGTTCGATCCCGCGGGGCTGCATGTATTCGCGATACACGCGGGAACGAGTTGGATTACCGCCGGTGGCCTCGAGCAGGGTGTGGATCCCCCGTTCGGATCGGGCTACGTCGACGGCCTTCATGACGTCGTCCTCGAGGTACTCAACCAGCAGCATCTCGTGCGTGATCTCTGCCATCCCTTCGCATACGGAGCTCGTGATGAGCAGCGAAGCTGGATCGAGCGTGGTCCAGGACGGAGCGACGCTGGACGGGACTGCCGCGACGATGGCGTCGGCGGCCTCCTCGAAGAAGGTGGCGACGTCAAGACCCCGACCAGCGAGCCGTCCGATCCGCTCTTCGGCCAGTTCCTTGTTGTCCCCGCCCATGAGCCGATGCTACGCCCGTGCCATTTCGAGATAAATACCACCTTTCTGGAATGGTCAGGCGATCCTTGTCGATCCATCCTCGGCAGGCATGGACCGGGAGCGCACTGCGGCCCCTTGGTAGGGACAGAGGAAGAGAGGCTCGGTATGACCTTGGCGGCAAACCTCGTTCCGGTTTCTCTCGCGCAGCTGCGCGAGAGGTTCGGCCGGGTGATTGCTCCGGGTGATGCCGAGTACGACGAGGCGCGTAGCGTCTTCATCGGCGGCGTCGACCGCCGGCCGGCGGCGATCATCCGTCCCGCGAACTCAGCAGAGGTTGCAGGCGTTATCAACCTTGCCCGGGACACCGGGAACGAGCTGGCGGTCCGCAGCGGCGCTCACAGCATCGCCCATCACAGCGTTAGCGATGGGGGGCTTGTGCTCGATCTGTCGGACATGAAGGCGTTGGACATCGACGTCGAGCGGCGCAGCGCGTGGGCGCAGACGGGGTTGACCGCTGGCCAATACACCACCGCGGCCGCCGTCCACGGTCTGGCGACAGGGTTCGGCGACACCGGCTCGGTGGGGATCGGCGGGCTCACCCTGGGTGGTGGCATCGGTTATCTGGTTCGCAAGTACGGACTCACCGTCGACAGCGTCCTGGCGGCCGAGGTCGTGACCGCCGATGGTCAGATCCTCCACGTCGACGCGGACAACCACCCCGACTTGTTCTGGGCGATCCGCGGGGGCGGCGGGAACTTCGGCGCCGTCACACGTTTCCAGTTCCGGTTGCATGAGGTCAGCACAGTCGTGGGCGGCATGCTGATGCTGCCGGCGACACCCAAGCTTGTGCATTCGTTTGTGGCCGAGGCGGAAACCGCGCCGAATGAGCTGACAACCATGGCGGATATCATGCTCGCGCCGCCGTTGCCGTTTGTGCCCCCCGACCATCACGGCAAGCCCGTCATCATGGTTCGCCTGTGTTATGCGGGCGCGACCGCAGCTGGGGAACGGGCAATCGCGCCGTTCCGTGCGCTGGCCACGCCGGTCGTCGACTTGGTGCGAGAAATGCCGTACCCACAGATCTATCAGGACGAGGATGACGGTCACCCGCTCGTGGCGCTGCGGACGATGTTCCTCGATACGGTCGACGAGGACATGGCCGAGACTATGGTGAACCGGCTCCACGACTCGAGCGCGCCGATGGCTTCTACGGAGCTGAGGGTACTCGGCGGCGCAGTGGACGAGGTGCCGGCTGAGGCGATGGCCTTCGCCCACCGCGGCCGGAGCATCGTGGCCACCGTTGCGGCTATCTACCAGCAACCGGACGAGACCGCACAGCACGAGAGCTGGGTTACCAACGTCGCCACGGCGTTGAGCAACGGCGCCTCCGGCGCCTACGTCAACTTCCTGGGGGACGAAGGCGAAGCACGGGTCCACGAGGCGTACCCAGGCCCGTCTTGGGACCGTTTGAGCGCGATCAAGGGCCGCTACGACCCCACCAACCTTTTCCGGCTCAACCACAACGTCCCCCCACGGAGTCACTGAGGGCGCGCTCACGACCATGGGCTCCCTCAACCCCGCCGTTTCCGGCAAATACCACCTTTCTGGAATGGTCAGGCGGCTCAAGCCGACCAATCATTGACGCCATGAGACCAGGAGCGAGCACGCCGGAGGAACTCGAGACCCTGTTCGAAGACGCGTTCGTGATCCGCGACCAGGATGCGCTGGCGCAACTGTTCGAGGACGACGCCGTCCTCGTTGCGGGCGACGGCCACGGAGAAGCGCGCGGGATCGAGGAGATCGCGCGCCGTACCGCCGCGCTGTGGGAGCGCGAGCGCACATATCTCGCCGACCCGCGGTGGGTCCTCCAGGCGCGGGACACCGCACTGGTCCTAGCGGATCGGGGCATCGCCGTGATGCGCCGCGGAAGCGACCGCACCTGGCGCTACGCGATCGCGCTCCAATCACTCGACCAGAAGGGGCAAGAGACATGACCGCAAAGGAGGAGCGATGATGCAGCAGACGAGCACCAGCCCCACAGATGTGATCGTCCGGGTCGTAGACGAGTTCGTCAACCGAGGGCTGTTCGACAGCTTCGATGAGCTCATCGACGCAGACATCGTCAGCTACGACCCTGCCGGAGACGCATCGATCCGCGGCGGCAATGCCTACCGAGCGGAGATGCAGTCCTTTCGCGGCTCGTTCGCCGACTTCCACGTTCGCATCGACGATCTCGTCGCCGACGGCGACAAGGTCGCCTACCGCTGGACCGCGACGGGCCGACACGTCGGCGAGTTGCTCGGGATCGCGCCCACCGGTAACCACGTGGAGTTCACCGGGATCGACATCGCCCGCGTGCGTAACGGCCGGGTCGTGGAGGAATGGATTAACTGGGACACGCTCGGGCTGCTGCGGCAGCTCGGCGCCGAGAGGATCGAGTGGTAGGCGAGATGACGCGTAATGCGCTCCCCGCCGTCCTCGCCGCGGCGATCCTGCTCGCGGCCACCGGTGCCTGCGGCGACGACGGCGGCGATCCCGGTGACGACCGGCGCGCCGCCTCGGTTCGGGTGACTGCCGCCGACTACGAGTTCCGCGGCGTGCCCGAGAGCGTCCCTACCGGCGCCCGCCTCGAGCTGGCCAACGCCTCCCGAGCCGAGGTTCATGAGCTGGTCGCCGTACGGCTCCCCGACGGCGAAACGAGGGCGGTCGATGAGATTCTCCAGCTCCCCGAAGAGAAACTCGGACGGCTGCTGAGCGACGATGCCGTCGCGACGGTGCTGGTCGCAGCACCCGAATCTGCAGGCAGCATAATGGTCGGAGACGGAACGCTCGACCGGCCCGGTCGCTATGCCATCGTCTGCTTCCTGCCTACCGGTGCGGACCCCGACCAGGTTATGCAGGCTGTGGAGGCCTTCGACCCGAAGTCCGGCGAGGAACCACAGCTCCCGACCGCCGGGCCCCCACACATTGTCCACGGCATGTTCACTGAACTCACCGTTCGCTGAGGCCCAACCTGTACACGCGGGATCGTTGACACGACCTGCGGTTTCAAGAATTCTCCGGTGCGTGCGTGCCCCGGAAGGGCACCACCAAAAGGGAACGGACGCAACCTGGTGTTTCGGGCCACCGAGCTGCTACCTGGTCACGGAGATGGCGCCCGTCTTCCAGCAGGATGCGGTCCGCGCATCGGTCGATCGGGTCCACGAATCACAGTCGTGTAATCAGCCGCTCCTCATGGTATGATAGCGGAGTTCATACACTTGGAGGTGGCGTTCATGGCTCGCCGGACCGTAAGCCTGCCCGACCACACCGATGCGCTCGTGCGGAGGATGGCGCGTGATGACGAATCCTTTTCCGCCGCGGTGGCTCGGCTGATCGAAGCAGGAGCTAGAGCGCTCGAGGGACGACGGTCGCCCAGTTACGTCGGGGTCGGCGATGGACCCGACGACCTAGGACGTAGGGCAGAGGCATATCTGAAGGAACTCGTGTCCAGCAGGTGAAGGTTGTCGCGGATACGGGGCCGCTGGTTGCTGCCACGAACGCGCGCGATAAAGCTCACAAACTGTCGGCGTCCCTCGTTTCAGAGCTTGGCCGCCAACTCATCATTCCGGACGTCGTGCTCGTCGAGGTCGATCAGCTGCTTCGGGCGCGGGCGAGCAAGAACGCCGCATTGGCCTTCTTGAAAGCGATCTCGGCGCGCGAGCACGAGGTCGCTTTTCTTTCTCAGGGATTGCTTGTGCGGGCGGCCGAGATCGACGGCCGGTTCTCCGATCTTGACCTCGGGCTCGTGGATGCTTCGGTCATGGCCTACGCCGAACGTCACGAGCTGCCAATACTCACCTTTGATTTCGACGACTTCCGTGCGGCGCCACCCGCGTCGGGCTACTGGCGGTTGGTCGTCGATGAAACTCGATACGCAGAGGCGACGGGCTGAATATCAACTCGGCGCGGTTCACGCACCGGTCAATCATCTCCACCCGAGTCAACCGGCGCGCGGTGGCGATCTCGGCGCGGCCCCGGTCGGTGACCACTACCAGCGCCGCGCGCCTGTCGCCGGGGTCGGGGCGGCGCTCGACGTAGCCGCGCGCCTCCAGCGCGTCCACCAGTAGCCCATCGACTGATTGGTCATCTGGGCGCGTTCGGCGAGGACCCCGACCCTCGTTCCGCCCCGCTCCAGATGCTCGAGGACTGCGCCGCGGAACCGATCGGCAGCGATTCCTCCTCCCCCAACCACGACGCGAGCGTGCGGGTGATCGAGACGTTGTTCGGCTGGGTGTCGCGATCCGCCGCGTTCGAGGCGGCCTTGACCGAGGTCGAGGCCGCACCCGCGATGGCGACCTAGCCACCGTTCCGGGACTTGAGCAACACGTCCGCCGCTCCGACGATGAGCTTGACAGTCGAACACATGTTCGATAAAGTGACCTCGTCCG
>Ga0247713_1000061_pt1 | contig 78558 bp, 71 predicted proteins | sample 21E_NmetaG_FD_189936 | JGI IMG/M metagenome (GOLD analysis project Ga0247713, IMG submission 189936) | Soil microbial communities from hillslope of Landscape Evolution Observatory, University of Arizona, Oracle, AZ, United States - 2-1-E_N | ecosystem: Engineered > Artificial ecosystem >... | reverse complement strand
TGCCCACCCGTCCCGCCCCGACCATGATCTGCCGGCTGACGAAGAACGGCAGGATCTGGCGCACGATCTCCCCGAACGGCACGGTGCGGTCCACGATGTAGTTCTCGTGCATGCCGTACGCGGCGCCCTTGCCGTCGGTGTTGTTCTTGGTGATCACGATCCGACCGGGATCGTCGGGGCCGGCGCCGGGCAGCAACGGCTGGGCCTTGGCCGCGGCGATCTCCAGGATCCGCTCGCCTGCCTTGTCCCAGATGACCGCGTCACGCGGGTTGGAGCACTCCGGCGAGCTGTACTCGGGGTGCGCGTGGTCGACGTAGAAGCGCGCGCCGTTGGTCAGGATGGAGTTGGCCAGCCCGATGTCGTCTTCGGGCGGCGGCTCGTGGGCCCCCGGCTGGGTGAACCCACGGGCGTCGCGCAGCGGGTTCTCCTCCTCGTAGTCCCACCGGGCGCGGGGCCGACCGTCTGCGGAGTAGGCGTTGACCACCAGCGACGACGCCAGCACGGGGTTGAAGTCCGGGCGACCGACGACGGTGATCCCGTATTCGGTCTCGGTTCCCAGGTACTTCGCAATGGCCACGGTCGGTCAACCTTCGGGTCGCAGGGGCCTTCGTTGCTACAGGTACTGGCCCGTCTGGACGTTCTCGATGGACTTGCCGGGCTCGGTGCCGTCGCCGATGAGGGTGCGGACGTAGACGATGCGCTCGCCCTTCTTGCCCGAGATCCGCGCCCAGTCGTCCGGGTTGGTCGTGTTCGGCAGGTCCTCGTTCTCTTTGAACTCGTCACGGATGGCGCGGAACAGGTCCTCGGCCTTCAGGCCCTTCTGGCCCTCGTCGAGGAAGCGCTTGATCGCCATCTTCTTGGCGCGAGCGACGACGTTTTCGATCATCGCCCCGGAGTTGAAGTCCTTGAAGTACAGCAGCTCCTTGTCACCGTTGGCATAGGTGACCTCGAGGAACTGGTTGTCCTCGGTCTCGGCGTACATCCGGCGGCAGGTCTCGGCGATCAGCCACTCGACCGCGGCATCCTCGCCGCCGTGCTCCTTGACCAGGTCGGGGTGCAACGGCAACGACGAGTGCAGGTAGATCGCGAAGATCTCACGAGCGGCCAGCTCGTCGGGGCGTTCGATCTTGATCTTCACGTCCAGCCGCCCCGGACGCAGGATCGCCGGGTCGATCATGTCCTCGCGGTTGGACGCCCCGATGACGATGACGTCCTTGAGCGTCTCCACGCCGTCGATCTCGGACAGCAGCTGCGGGACGATCGTCGTCTCGACGTCGGAGGACACGCCCGACCCGCGCGTACGGAAGATCGAGTCCATCTCGTCGAAGAACACGATGACCGGGAAGCCCTCGGCGACCTTCTCCCGTGCGCGCTGGAAGATCAGTCGGATCTGACGCTCGGTCTCGCCGACGAACTTGTTGAGCAGCTCGGGGCCCTTGATGTTGAGGAAGTACGAGCGAGCGTCGGCCCGGCCCTCCTTCTCCGCCACCCGCTTGGCCAGGGAGTTCGCGACCGCCTTGGCGATCATGGTCTTGCCGCACCCGGGAGGCCCGTACAGCAAGATGCCCTTGGGTGGGCGCAGCTCGTGCTCGACGAACAGGTCGGCGTGGACGAACGGCAGCTCGACGGCGTCCTGGATCGCCTCGATCTGCGGGCCAAGCCCGCCGATGTCGGTGTAGGTGATGTCGGGCACCTCTTCCAGGACGAGCTCTTCGACCTCGGGGCGCTCCAGGCGCTCCAGCGCCCAGTTGCTCCGGACGTCGACCAGCACGGAGTCGCCGGCGCGCAGGCGGGTGCCGCGCAGCGGCTCGGCGAGCTGCACGACCTGCTCGTCGTCGGTGTGGCCGATCACCAGCAGCCGGTCGTCGCCGAGGCGGTCCTTGACCGTCATGACCTCACCGGTCACCTCGAACTCGGCGGCCTGGATGATGTTCAGCGCCTCGTTGAGCACGACCTCCTGCCCCCGGATGAGCGAGTCGACCTCGATCTCGGGGCTGACGGTGACCCGCAGCTTGCGACCCTGGGTGAAGATCTCGACGACGTCGTCCTCGACGGGCCGAAGGTAGATGCCGTACGCCGAGGGCGGGGCTGACAGCTTCTCGACCTGCTGCTTGAGCGCGACGATCTGGTCGCGGGCGTCGCGCAGCGTGTCGGCCAGCTTGGTGTTCTGCGTGCCCGCGGAGGCGAGCTGGCCCTTGAGCTCCAGCAGCCGCTCCTCCAGCGCGCGCACCCGCGACGGCGAGTCCTCCAGCCGCCGGCGCAGCAGGGTGGTCTCTTCCTCGAGGAATCTGACCTGGGACCGCAGCTCGCCCAGCTCAGCCTGCTCGTCTGCCATCGCTTCGGCTCCTGTGGGGGCGTCCGACGGCCGAGTATAGGGTCGCCGACCCCCCGCCGGCCGTCATTTGCCGGGCTCAGAGGGCGGTGTCGGCCAGACGTCGCGCGGTGGTCAAAAACGCGGTGTGCGCGACCATGCGGTGGTCAGGTCGGACCGCTTGGCCGTCGACGTGCCAGGTCCGCACGAGCGTCTCGCTGGTGGCGGCCAGTCCCCAGCGGGCGTCGGCGTCGAGCGCCTCGCGCAACCGCATGACCTGCACCACCGACGGCGTGTACCCGAGCAGGATCCCGCCGGGATGCAGCGCCTCGGCGGCCACCTTCAGGACAGTCCACGGCTCGGCGAGGTCAAGGATGACGCGGTCGCAGTCCACCTCGGCAAGGCCCGCCACGACGTCGCCCCGGCGCAGCTCCCAGTTGGCCGGCGCCCCGCCGAACCGCTCCGCCACGTTGCGCTCGGCGATGTCGGCGTGCTCGTCGCGCAGCTCGAAGCTGATCACCCGCCCCGCTGGGCCGACCGCGCGCAGCAAGGCCGAGGTGAGCGCCCCGGAGCCGGCGCCGGCCTCGACGACCGTGGCACCCGGGCACACGTCGGCCAGCGACACGATCATCGCCTGGTCCTTGGGGTACACGACCTGCGCGCCGCGGGGTGCCTTGACCGTCCAGTCGGCAGCCGTCGGGCGGAACACCAGCAGCGTCGAACCCTTGGTCGTGCGCACCGCGGACCCCTCAGGCAGTCCGATCAGATCGGTATGCGGGACGAACCCGTGGTGGGAGTGCCACTGCCCGTCGGCTTTCAACGTGATCAGGTAGCGCCGCTGCTTGCGGTCCAGCAGCAACACCTTGTCGCCCTCGCTCAACGGCGCGGCGTGTCCCGGGTGGTGCGGGCCGCCCGGCTGATGCGACGCGTCAGACACCCGCCACCTCCCGACGGTCGATGGTGCGCAGGATGCGCCCACGGGTGCGACAGAACGCGCACTCCGCACCGGCGTCGCCGCGAGGGGTGCTGGTGGGCTGCCCGCACGAGGTGCACGCGGTCAGGTCGTCCGCGGCGGCGTCGGCGCCCGCGAAGAACTCTGGGCGGACGCGGTCGAGGAACCCGAACAGGAACTGTGCCTTCGTCCCGGGCGAGTGCCGCTCGAGGTCGTTGAGCGCGTCCTTGTACCGCAGGACGGTGTTGCCGCCGACCATCGGGCACTCCTCGACGACGTAGTCCAGGCCCTTGATGACGCAGTAGGCCGCCATCTCGCGCTCGCCCAGCCGATACAGGGGCTTGACCTTGCGGGCCATGCCGTTGTCCGCGGGGAGCACCACCGACTGACGGGCCATGAACGGCGTCTGCCAGCGCAGCACGTTGCCCAACAGCTGTGCGGCCTCGTCGTCGAGGTTGTGGCCGGTCGCCATGACGTCGTACCCGTGCTCCAGCGCCACCCGGTTGAACACGTACCGCTTGGACAGACCGCACACGCCGCACGACGACCGGCTGCGCAGCGTCGCCGCCTGCGGGATGGCGTAGCCGTACTCGTGGGCGAGGTCGACGGCGTGCAAGCGGGCCTCGCGTCGTTGCGCAAATTCCTGCACCACGGCGTGTGAGCGATCGGAGTACTCGCCGATGCCGAGCCCCAGGTACAGGCCGTCGGCGCGATACCCCATGTCCAGCAGCACGTCCCACAAGGCCAGCGAGTCCTTGCCGCCGGACACGGCCACCAGGATGCGGTCGTCGTACGACAGCATCCGGTGGCGGCTGACGGCGTCGCGCACCTGAGAGCGCACGTGGTCCACGAAGTGGTCGGCGCAGTAGGCGGCGCGGTGGCGGGCGATCTCGATGACCGCGGTGAGACCGCAGCCCTGAGTGGAGCAGCGCGCCGGCCCCGCGCCCCCGGAGATCACGGGGCGCACTTCGATCTCGGCGTCGTCGGGGATGACCACGTCCTTGGTCACCAATGTGCCGTCGTGGATGACGAGCACCGTCTCCGGGTTGACATCCAGGCGTGCGAGCAGGTCACCGACGCGCGCGGGGCCCGCCAGCTCCTCGGTGCGACTGGGGTGGTGAAACCGAATCTTCACAACACGTCGAAGGTAGCAGCGGTCAACCCAGCACGACCCATCCGACCCAGGCCGCGATCATCGCCAGCCCGGTGATGAACTCGGCCAGTGCCGCGAAGCCGAAGCCCACGACGACGCGCTTGGTCGTCGCCCATGCCGGCGACCACCCGCCCAGCCGCCGGTACTCCCCGACCAGCACGCCCGCCACCGCGCCGATCGGCAGGCCGAGGACCGGGATCACGAAGAACCCGACGATGCCGCCGACGATCCCCAGGCGCAGCGATGACCCGGCCGCGCCTCCCTTGACGCCCGCGCGATGGGGCAGGACGTAGGACAGCACGGACCCGCCGACCAGCAACGCCGTCATGACCACGAACAGCGCCACGCCGACGGTGCCGAATCCCGCCGTCAGTCCGTAGACCAGTCCGGCCGCCCAGATCAGCAGCAGGCCCGGCATGACGGGCACGATCGTGCCGATCAGGCCGACCGCCATCACGGCGGCGATCGCCGCCAGCCCCAGTCCGCTCATCGCACCTCCGTACACTACGGCCATGCCTGCCGACACCGCCGCCGCGGTGACCACGCTCGCGTTGAAGGAGTGGGGCGCCGTCGTCCACGCGTTGCTCGACGGCCGCCAGACGGTGCTGCTGCGCAAGGGCGGCATCCACGAGAAGGCCTTCCACCTCGATCCCGCCGGCCGGTTCGGGCTGTTCCCCACCGTTGCCCACAGCCACGCCGAGCGGGTCCGCTCCGAGCATCGCGATCTGCTGGCGCGCGGAGCAGCCGACGTTGACGACGACGCGCAGACGTTCGTCGTTCGGGCGGGCATCACCGTGGTGCGTGCCGTCGACGTTCACCGTCCGGACGGCCTGGCGGCCATCGAGGATCTGCACATCTGGACCGCGGAATCGATCCGCGCCGACCGGCTCGACTTCCGACCCCGGCACCCGCTGCAGGCCATCGTCGTGCGCGCGGTCGCGTTGCCCGAACCGGTGGTGCTGCCCCGCATCGACGCCTACGGCGGATGCCGGTCCTGGGTGGACCTGCCCCTTGCCTGGGACGGTCAAGGCGAGAGCGCCGTCGACGACGAGCAGCTCGCCCGTGCCGCACAGCGCGTCGCCGACGCCGTCGGCTGAGGTCGCGCCGGCCGAGCGCGCCGGTCGGATCGCTGCGAAATAGTCGATTGCGACCATTGAGGACTAGACGCCTGTGCGCGGACACTCCGACGTGGCAGATCGTCCCCGTCTGGACGCGGGAGGTGATTCGACGTGGGTCTTCGTTGGGCGTAAGCCGTGTGTTTGACCAGAGCGGCGCCGGTGCTTCCGGCGCCGCTCTTGTCGTTGTCAGGGGCCGGCGCGGGTCGTCGCAGCGGCAGTCACATCAGCCACAGAAGATCACAGCAGGCAACGTCACACGCCTGTGGTGACGGTGCGTATACCTCCAAAGGGGTGCGTGGCTCGGAAATAGCCGATTGCGACCATTGAGGACTAGCACCGCCGCAACCCACACTTCCCGACGGCAGATCGTCCCCGTCTGGACGCGGGAGGTGATTCGAAGTGGGTCTTCGCTGGACGTAAGCCAAGACAGCGGCGGACCGGGGCTGAAGGGGAGCTGACACTGCCCTTCGGACCCCGGTCCTCCTGTCGCCTTCCGGTCGCTCCGGCTGATGCGGGAACTTGGCAGATCGCCCCATCCGCGCGGGAGTCGCGAGCCGATCGGCGAAACCGATCACATCTTGAGTTGTGGAGCAGCCGCAGTGCTCACAGAAGCTATCGACCAGTGTGCCGAAGATCTTGAGGAAATTCTTCCTCCGTCGACGGCAGCAGCCTCGCGGGTTGCGGCGCGCCCCGAGCTGGAGCTGGTCCCCCCACTGGAGTCCGAGCCGCGGCTGGGACGCGACTTCACCAAGCTGTGGACCGCAACGGCGGCATCGAACCTGTCCGACGGCATCCGCCAGGCCGCACTGCCGCTGCTGGTCGCATCACTGACCCGCGACCCCACGCAGGTCGCCGGGGTCGCGTTCGCAGGCCAGGCTCCCTGGTTGCTGTTCGGTCTGGCCAGCGGCGCCATCGTGGACCGCTTCGAGCGCCGGCGGATCATCGGCGCGGCACACCTGTTCCGCATGGCCGTGGTCGTGCTGCTCGCCGTGGCCGTCGCCGGCGGGTTCGCCACCATCCCCCTTCTGTATGTCGCCGCCTTCCTGCTCGGCATCGCCGAGACCCTGTTCGACAACGCGACGCAGGTCATCGTCCCGGAGCTCGTCGACGAGTCACTGCTCGAGGTCGCCAACGGCCGGCAGACCATGGCGCTGGTCACCGGGCAGCAGCTGGCCGGACCGGTCATCGGCGCCGCGCTGTTCGCCGTGGCGGTGTCGGCCCCCTTGATGGTCGACGCACTTGCGCTGTGCGTGGCGACGCTCGCGGTATTCAGCATCCGTCGTGGCACTCCCCCGCCTGCCCGTGCCAAGACATCGATCCGCCACGACATCGGCGAGGGGCTGCGCTGGCTGTGGGGCCACCGCGCCGTTCGCACGATCAGCCTGGCCGCCGCGGTCGTGAACATCGCCCTGGTCGCGCACATGGCCGTGTTTGTGCTGTTCACCCTCGACGTGCTCGGCCTCAGCGGTGTCGGGTACGCACTGATCCTGGCGTGCTATGCGGTCGGTGGGGTCGCCGGCGGCTGGATCGCGCCGCGAGTCGCCGCGGCGCTGCGGCCGCGTGGCGCGATCATGCTCGCGTTGGCCGGGGCGGCAGCCGCGGTGCTGGTCACCGGGTTGACCTCCAGCCCCTGGGTGACGGCAGCCATGCAGGTGGTGCTGGCCGTCGCCGGCTCGATCTGGCACGTGGTGACCTGCACGCTGCGTCAGCGGCTCACACCGCCCGCGCTGCTGGGACGCGTCACCGGGACCCACCAGCTGCTCAGCTGGGGCGGGGCGTCGCTGGGCGCGCTGGCCGGCGGGATCATCGCGGCGCACCTCGGCCTGCGCGCGCCGTTCCTGCTCGGCGCGGTGGCGCTGGCGGTCGTCGCCGTGGTCTTCGCCGTCGTGAAGTTCGAGCCACGCCGTCTGCCCCGCCACGCCGCGCCGCGCCACCGGTACTTCGCCCGCTCCACGCCCCGCCACGCCGCCTGAGGGCGGTACCGTACGCCCGTGCGGGCGCTGCAGCTGACACCCTGGTCACCGCGGATCGCCTACGCGGCGGCCGCGGGGCGCTACCGCCCCGATGCGTGGGCCGGGGGCCGTGGCTCGCCGTTGCGCCTGACCGACCTGCCGTCGCCGGCGCTGCCCGATGACGGTTGGGCGCGCGTCGACGTCACCATGGCCGGGATCTGCGGCTCGGATCTGAAGTTCCTCAAGGTGCGGATGCCGCCGGTCGCCACCGCCTTCGTCGACTGGCGTCAGCCGATCGTCCTCGGACACGAGATCGTCGGCACGGTGTCCCACGCCGGTTCGGCGGCCGGCATCGCCGAGGGCACCCGGGTCGTCGCGGAGCCGATCCTGTCGTGCCGAGACCGCGGGTTCGCGCCGTGCGATGCCTGCCGGGCCGGCGAGGATCACCGCTGTGGGCGGGCGGCGGAGGCCGGGACGCTGCCGGCCGGGCACGGCTTCGGGTTCAACGCGCGCTATGGCGGGGGGTGGGCCGAGCAGCTGGTGGTGCCGGCCTGGCGCTGCCTTCCCGTTCCCGACGAGCTGGCCGACGAAGACGCCGTCCTGGCCGAGCCGCTGGCGGTCGCGGTCCACGCGGTCGACCGGATGCAGCCTCCGCGGCGACGCGTGCTGGTCGTCGGCCCCGGCACCATCGGCCTGTCCGTCGTGATGGCCTTGCGTGCGCTGCACCCAGACGTCGAGATCGGCGTGGCGGCGCTGGGCACGTTCGCCGACGAGCGCAGCCGCCACGCCGGCGCTCACCATCTGCTGCACGGGTCACGGCGCACGCTGATCGAGGCGGCTGCCCAGGCGACGGGGGCGCAGTTGCGCCGGCCGGTCGCCGGTCCCCCGGTGCTCGACGGCGGGTACGACGCCGTCATCGACTGCGTCGGGTCGCCGCAGACCATCGACGACGCGTTGCGGGTTCTGCGGCCGGGCGGCGAGCTGGTGATGGTCGCGCTGGCCGGACGCCAGCGCGTGGACTGGTCGCTGGTGTGGCTGCGGGAGCTGACGGTGACCGGGACGCTGTACTACGCCGACCGCCCCGACGGCTCGCGCGCGTTTGCCACGGCCCTGGACATCCTGCGTGACCGGCGCCCCGGCGAGCTCGTCACGCACCGCTTCCCCCTGGAGCAGGCGACGACCGCCTTGCAGACCGCCGCGGCCGGCCCGGCGGCCGGCGCCGTCAAGGTGGTGTTCACGCCTCAGACGCCGTGACCGCGCGGGACTGACCCGGTACGCTCATTCGTACCGAAACGCCCGATTCGGTTTGTCCCACCGGGTCGCCGTGGCAGCATGGAGGCAGCAAGCTCGCCGGCACGTAACTGTCCGGGGCGTGCCTCGTTGGTATTTGCCGAGCGCCGGTTCGCCGCAGCCGGTGCGCAAACGCAATGGTGAGATCCCTTCCGTGTCGACTCCGCAGGCGCTGAGCAAGTCCAAGAAGCTCAAGGTCGGTCTCATGACCGGCCTCGCCGCGCTGGTCCTGACGACGTGCGTCGCCGGGGTCGACCAGTTCCCGCTGTCCGCTGAAGGGGGCGAGGAGCGGGGCGGCCCGCTGACCACCGACACCACCGAGGTCCCCGGCCGCCTGGTGAGTCAGGACGAGCTGGTCGATGCGCCGCCGCTGGCCGAGCCGGCGCCGGCCCCCGGTCAGGGTTCGGCACCAGTTGAGTCGGTGACCGATCCGGCTGAGGAGCTGCAGCCCGGCCCCGTGGAACCGGCGGCTGAACCGGTCGAGTTCAAGAAGGTCAAGGTGCACCAGCCTCGGCTGCGCCTGACGGCCGTGCACGACCGGGCGCTCCAGCAGATCCGGAAGATCGACGGGGTCCGCAAGGCCACCGCGTTCCAGGTCGGCAAGGTTCCCGTCGGCGAGCGGGGCACCGAGGTGACCGTGGCGGCGGTGGACCCGCAGAAGTTCCGGGTCATGACGCCTGAGGTCACGGCCAACGAAGCGGCGGTCTGGCAGCGCATCGTCGAGGGGGACGCTGCTTTCACCCACGACACGGGCAACCGGCTGAAGGCGGAGCTGGGCAGCTTCGTGCCTGCGGGCACCGAGGGGTACACGCTGCGGGTCGGCGCATACGCCTCCAACGGCATCCCGCCGGTGGCTGATGCTTTGGTCGCGCCCGACACTGCGCGCGAGCTGGGGATGCTCACCCGCCAAGACGCGCTGGTGTCGCTGACCGACAGCGCCGACCCCGAAGCGGTCGCACGCCAGATCCGGCAGGTCGCAGAGGTCAACGTCGAGATCATCGAGGAGCCACAGGCGCGCCGCGCGTTCCTGACGGGGGCCGACGCGCGCAGCGCCTTCGAGCCGTTCACCTACATCGACATGGGTGACGGCATGATCCAGATCGACCCCGACTGGGTGCGCCGCAACATCGTCCGTCGGCCCATGCCGCTGCTCAAGGGCGAGGTCGTGTGCCATCGGTTGATGGTCGATCAGCTGTACGGGGCCTTGAAGGAGATCGAGGACCGCGGCCTGGGCCACCTCATCGACCCGTCCCAGTACGGCGGATGCTGGGTGCCGCGGCACATCGACTTCAACCCCTCCAAGCCGCTGTCGATGCACGCATGGGGCATCGCCGCTGACTTCAACGTCTCGACCAACGGTCTGGGCATGAAGCCGCAGATGGACCCGAGGATCGTGGCGGTGTTCGACCGTTGGGGGTTCGTCTGGGGAGGCCGCTGGAGCCGCCCCGACGGCATGCACTTCGAGCTGGGAGCGCTGGTCCGCAACAGCCCGCAGGGCTGACGCGGGTGGCCGGGCGCAGCGGCGCCGGTACCCTTTGCGGCGCCTGATGGCCGCGGGCATACTCGGCCATCTCCACCACGTCGGCGTGGCGGAATTGGCAGACGCGCCAGACTAAGGATCTGGTGCCCTTCGGGGCTTGGGAGTTCAAGTCTCCCCGCCGACACTCTGAACGGCGGCTTGGCCTCGGCGTTTTGAAGGCGAGGCGGGAGCTCCTTGGCGGGCCACCTGCCCAAGGCTGTGGGGATCTGGGGAATGTCGCGGGTTGCCGCCTTACCCGCCGGCGCCGATGAGAGCGCCACGGCGCTGCCGTCTGAATGGGGTCCGGGCAACGTGCCGCGCGCGTCAAGGAAGGCCACCCAATGAGACCACTTCGATACTCGATCAACGTCACGCTCGACGGCTGCTGCCACCACGAGGCAGGGCTGCCCCCCGACGACGAGTCGATGCGCTACTGGACCGCTCAGATGGAACGAGCCGATGCCCTGATCCTGGGCCGGGTGACCTACGAGATGATGGAGTCCGCGTGGCGGCGGCCGGCCGCGGGGACGTGGCCCGGCTGGATGAGCGAGTGGGAGATCCCGTTCGCCGAGGCTATCGACCGGGCGCAGAAGCACGTCGTGTCGAGCACGCTCGCCGAGGTGAACTGGAACGCCGAGTTGGTGCGAGGCGACTTGCAGCAAGCGGTTCAACGGCTCAAGCAGGAGCCAGGCGAGGGGCTATGGGTAGGTGGCGTGACGCTCCCCCTGGCGCTGGCAAACCTCGGGCTGATCGACGAGTACGAGTTCCTCGTGCAACCTGTGCTTGCCGGACGCGGCCCGACGTTGCTCGCGGGCTTGCGCGAGCGCATCCAACTTGCGGTCGTGGACCGCCGTGAGTTCCGGTCGGGGGCGGTCGCCCTGCAGCTTCGGCCCACTACAGTCGCGACCTGACGCGCTCCTATGGCGCCATGGGTCTGACGTCGGCCGCCGCCTGCTGCTTGCCCAACTGCTCGTCCCGCAGGCGCACCAGCGCGCCGTGAACGTGCGACTTGACCGTTCCCACCGAGATGCCGAGCGCCGCCGCCGTGTCGGCCTCGGTGAGGTCGTCGAAGTAGCGCAGCACGAGCACCGCGCGCTGCCGCGGGGACAGCCGGCGCAGCTCGTCGAGCAAGCCAATGCGGTCGGTGCTGTCGTGATGCACCGTCTCCGGGACAACGTCGGTGATCACCTCGCGCCAGCGGCGACGACGCCATCGGTTGACGGACTCACGCGCGAGCACCTGCCGGACGTACGGCTCCGGGTGGTCCTTGATCCGCCCCCACTTCGGCACGATCTTGATGAGCGCAGACTGCACGAGATCCTCGGCGTCTTGATGATCCCCGGTGAGCAGGTACGCCGTGCGCAGCAGCGCGGCTCTCCGCGCGATGGCGAACTGTTCGAACCCCGGCGTATCCGCTCACGACCCATCACCGTCCGCCTCAAGCGCCTGTGCGAGCAGGTCGACGGCGAACGTGACTGGGTGGGGTGCTCCTGGACTGACGACCACACGACGCAGTGCCGGGTCGTCGAACGGCCAGTCGGCGCTGTTGCGGACGTCCAGGGCGACCACTGGCCGCTGGCGGTTGTCCGGCCCCTCGTAGCCGGAGTTCAGATGACCGAGCAGGACCTCGTGGCCGATAACGCCCAGCTCGTCGCACAGCACCGACTTGGCCGTTCTTCGATGGTCCGCCCTGTGGTCGGAGATGCCCGGCGACCTGCACGGAGGATCGCCTTCGACGATGACGACGGGCGGGCCGAGTCCGCCCGGCCAGTCCAGGTAGGTGTGGGGGTTGACCCGTTTGGGTGCCGTGCCCGGCTCCCAGATCCAACCGTTCGTGTCGCCTCCGGTAGACCAGCCGACGAGACGGGTGGAGTCGAGCCATGTGACGCCAGGTCGCACCCCGAACTCGAACGCGTCCGAGTGGTCCTCGCCGCTGACGAGATCGCGGACGACAAGCTGCCAGCCCCTCGGATCATCCTCGCCCCAGCTTCCCTCCGTCGGGATGAAGTAGGCGACCCTGCGGCCGTCTGGAGACAGCGTGAGCGCGAGGTGGTGGACAGGAGCCTCGTAGATGAAGAGAGACAGGTCGATCGGGAGCGTCCCGAACGTTCCGGTCTCCGCAACCAGACCGACCGCTTCGGGCGCCCCGCCCACCTCGGCACGGTGGGTCAACCAGACCGCAGCGAGGGGTCCCGGAGCGTCGCCGAGGTTCGGCAGCTCCTCTCCCACCGGGTACTCGATGGGCAAGGTGATGCCGCCGGCACCTCCCGGCGCAAGCAGAACGTCGGGGTCGCCCTCCGGAAGGCCCACGCCGAGGCGGGCGCCCCCCGCGACGAGGACCAGAACCACGCTCGTCAGGGCAGTCGTCCTGAGGCGGTGGCCGCGTTGGCCGCGCGCCCACAGCTCTGCCGCCGGCGCACCTCCCGTAGGTGCGTCGTCGGCCAGCTCCGCCAGGCGGTCGCGCAGCGTGCCATGGGCGCCTCGAATCAGAAAGCCTCCTCCATCAACACGCGATGAGGAAGCCTTCTAAAGGGGTCCGTTCAAAAGGGTGCGGTGAGGTCGGGGGTGAAGGCTCAGGCCGGCTTGCCGTTCTCGCGCAGCCACGCCCACGCCTGCTCTTCGTCACCCGTTTCGAAGTAGCGCGCCTCGGCGAACACATCGGCAAGGCGGGTGGCCCACTCCTGCCACCTGCGGTCGCCAACGACCGCCGCCCGCTGGACGTGGCGGGTGTACTCGGGGACCATCTTCATGTCCTGCCACACCGCGGACGGCTCCACGTCTTCCATGCCCTCGATGCGCGCGAGCAAGCGGGTCGAGCCGTGCCGCTCCATGGCCTCCCCGATCTCCGCCTGCATCTGCTCGACCTCGTCTTGTGTGATTCGTCCTTCGATGGCGTAGCCGAGCACCTGGTCGCTGCTTCTGGGGAGCTTCCGGTACATATGTGCCTCCAGTGATGTCGCCCTTTGCCGCCACCCTCCCCGGGCGGGTGGCAGGAGATGCGCCCGTAGCCGGGGCAAAGGAGGAACCACGTGGTCGCACGTTCACTCGCACTGTTCGTCGCGGCCGCCGTAGCGGAGATCGGCGGCGCATGGCTGGTGTGGCAGGGAGTTCGCGAGGGCCGGGGGGTGCTGTGGATCATCGGCGGCGTCATTGCTCTGGCCGCATACGGCTTCGCCGTCACACTGCAGCCCGACCCACACTTCGGTCGGATCCTCGCTGCCTACGGGGGCGTCTTCGTCGCCGGCTCACTGCTGTGGGGTATCGCGGTGGACGGATTCCGCCCCGACCGGTTCGACCTCATCGGCGCCCTGATCTGCCTTCTCGGAGTCGCCGTGATCATGTACGCGCCGCGTGCCGTGCGGTGACGCCGGCGGGCTGGCCTGACCGCGCTTCAACCCGTGGTGCGTGGGTCCGAGTGCACGGTGGTGCACTCAGACCCACACGGGCGGGCGGCGTTCCACCCAGACCCACACACCCCAGTACGGACCGTCAGGCGTCGGCGATGCCGCCGCCGGCCACCGAAGCGACCAATGTGCCTGGAATGGATGAGCCCGCAGTCCGTATCGTTCCGCAGATGGAACAGCGGGTCAGCCTCGTCACATTGGGCGTAGCCGACGTCGACCGCGCGCGGGCGTTCTACGCGCAACTGGGGTGGGTGGGGCAGGAGGTCGAGGAAACCGTCTTCTTCCAGGTTGGCTGCCTCGGCGTCGCGCTGTGGAGCCGTGAGAAGCTGGCTCTGGACGCGGGGGTCACTGATACCGGCACGGACGGTTTCGGCGGCATCGTTCTGGCTCACAACGTCCGGTCGAGGGCGGAAGTCGATGCCATCCTCGACACCGCCTCCCGCGGCGGCGCCGTGATCACCAAAAGGCCGCAGGACACCTTCTACGGCGGTTACGCCGGATGCTTCTCAGATCCCGACGGCCACCTGTGGGAGGTTGCGTACAACCCGGGCTTCCCGTTGGCCGACGACGGTTCGATCACCATCCCCGACTTCGGCGTCGGATAGGCAGGCCTCGAGGAGCTCAGCTCGTCGGCTCGAGGATGACCACTGGGATCTCGCGATCCGTGTTCCGCTGGTAGGCGGCGTAGCCCCGGTAGACCGAGACGATCTGCTGCCACAGCTGGGCTCGCTCGTCAGCATCCGCGGTGCGCGCCCGCATGGCCCGCCGCTCGCCGTCGACCACGAGCTCCACGTCCGGGTTCGCGACGAGGTTCTTGTACCAGTCAGGGTGGTCCGGATGGCCCCCCTTGGAGGCGACCAGCACGACCCGCTCCGGCTCGAAGATCGGCGCGGTGAGCAACGTCGAGCGCGGCTGGCCCGAGCGCCGGCCCGTGTGGTGCAGCTCGACGGGCTGCATCCCGGCCAGCCGTTTCGGAAAACGGCCGCCGGTCAGCGCCAGCAGCGCCCGGTGCCCGTTCTCCAGCGCCCATGCGCCGACTTCGATCGCGCGTCGTGGTGGCCTCATGGGCAGTTTCTACCTGCTCACACGAATCACAGCACCGGCAGGCGCTCAACGAGTGTGCCGGCGTCACGCCTTTGCTGTACCGACGGCGGCACGCGACCGGCGCCGACCAGCACGGCCTCGGTGTCCGCCCAGGTCACCGGCAACGCGCCGCCGGCGAGCGCCTCGATGGTGGCCCGCGCGATTGTGAGTCCGGGCGCCGGCGGCGGCGGTAGGTCCAGCTCTCGGGTGAGGTCGAGGTGGTGCACCGCGACCTCACCCGAGAGCTGGACCTACCGCCGCCGCCGGCGAGCGCCTCGATGGTGGCCCGCGCGATTGTGAGTCCGGGCGCCGGCGGCGGCGGTAGGTCCAGCTCTCGGGTGAGGTCGAGGTGGTGCACCGCGACCTCCACCGTCCACGTCGCCAGGAAATCACCGGTGGTCAGCACGCGGCGCTGGAACGCCACGGCGCCGTCAGCCATTCGGCTCACCGCGAGCGTGACGCCGTCGACGGTCGGGCGCATGTGCCCCACCAACCCGGTGGGGCGTCGGTAGGCGCTGGTGAGCAGCCGTGTGAAGCGGATCTGAGCGATGTCGTCCTGGGCGGCCTCGTCGTCGTTGCTCGGCGGAGCAAGACGCCAGTAGCCGGCGGCGTCGGTGTCGGGATCCGCGTCGGTGGTTGCGACGATGCCCAGCAGCATCTCTTGCAGGCCGAGGTGCAGGTGTGTGAGGACATCGCCGACGGTCCAGCCGCGGCAGTAGCTCGCGGCCTGGAGGTCGTCGTCGGACAGCCGGTCGACGACGCGCATCAGCGCCGTCAGCGACGCACCAAACGCGGCTTGGGCGACATGGTGGTCGACGTGCATCACCCTTCCCCCTTCAACGCGACCCTCCGATCCGGTGATGGCAGCCGGCCGGACGGGTCTGTGCCGACGAGCGGAAAAGCGCGAGGATTGCACAACCACGAGAACAGGAGGCGCGATGCCGCGGGGCGAGGCGCTGCTGGAGACGATCCGCACCAACCTCATCGGACGCGACGAGGCGGTGCTGGGCCCGTTCGGCCCTCGCCGGGTCACGTATGCGGACTACACCGCCAGCGGCCGGGCGCTGGCGTTCATCGAAGACTTCCTGCGCGACAACGTCCTGCCGCTGTACGCCAACACCCACACCGAGTCCAGCGGAACCGGGCGCCAGACGACTCGGTTCCGCGAGGACGCACGCGCCATCATCCGCGACTGCGTCGGCGCGGGCGACGACCACGCGGTGATCTTCACCGGCTCCGGCTCGACTGGGGCCATCGACAAGATGGTCCGGGCGCTGGGCTTGCGGCTCCCAGAGCAGCTGGATGACCGCTACCGCCTGTCCGCGCACATCCCCGAGGCGGAGCGGCCGGTGGTGTTCATCGGACCGTACGAGCACCACTCCAACGACCTGCCGTGGCGGGAGTCGGTCGCCGACGTGGTGCAGATCCACGAGCACCTCGACGGGGGCATCGACCTCGATGACCTGCAGTCGGCGCTGGAGCGCTACGCGGACCGCCCGCTGAAGATCGGCAGCTTCTCGGCGGCGTCCAACGTCACCGGCATCACCTCCGAGGTGCCGAAGGTGACCGCGCTGCTGCACCGCCACGGGGCGCTGGCGCTATGGGACTATGCCGCCGCGGCCCCGTACGTGGAGATCGATGTCGCGCGCGACGACCTCGACGCGGTCTTCATCTCCCCGCACAAGTTCGTCGGCGGACCCGGGACGCCCGGCGTTCTGGTGGCCCGCCGGTCCCTGCTGACCGGCCGTGTGCCGACCGTTCCCGGCGGTGGGACCGTGGCGTACGTCAACCCGGAGGAGCAGCGCTACCTCGACGACGTGGAGGCCCGCGAGGAGGGTGGAACGCCCGACATCGTCGGTGCCATCCGTGCCGGGCTGGTCTTCGCGGTCAAGCGCGCGGTTGGCCCGGAGCTCATCCGCGAGCGCGAGACCGATTTCATCCAGCGCGCGGTCGCGCGATGGAGCGCCAACCCGGCGATCGAGATCCTGGGCAACCACGACCACGAGCGCCTGTCGATCGTGTCCTTCGTCGTGCACTCCCCAGGAGGGCGCTACCTGCACCACAACTTCGTCGTGGCGTTGCTCAACGACCTGTTCGGGATCCAGTCCCGGGGCGGGTGCTCGTGCGCCGGCCCGTACGGCCACCGTCTGCTCGGCATCGACCTGGAGGTCTCACACGCCTTCGAGCGAGAGATCACCCGGGGCTGCGAAGGGATCAAGCCGGGCTGGATCCGCGTGAACTTCAACTACTTCATCAGCGAGGCGACCTTCGGGTTCATCCTCGACGCCGTCGACCTGATCGCCCGCGACGGGTGGCTGCTGCTTCCCCTGTACACATTCGACGAGGCCACCGGACTGTGGGAGCACCGCGACGGCGTCCCGGAGCCACCCATGCGGTTGCACGACGTCGCGTTCGACGCGTCGGGACAGCTGCAGTTCCCCGCTCATCGGCACCGAGAGCGACGCTCGCGCTTCAGCGATTACCTGGCGCTCGCGCGCGACATCATCGACGAGGCCCGCGCCGGCATCCCGTGTCAGACGCCCGCGTTCAACGCCGACTTCGAGGCGTTGCGCTGGTTCCTGCTCCCGGGCGAGGTTCCCTCCACCCCTCCGAGCGGCGCCACGGTCTGAGCGCAGCCAAGCAGCGCAGGTAGGACTTTCCACCGGGTGCGGCGAATCACCCGCCCCATGACACGTCTGGCTCGCCTTGCCCTGCTCATTGCCCTCATCGTCGGGCTGCTGCCCGCCGTCCCGTCCGGCGCTGCGGCGCGGCTGACCCCGCCGGTGACAACCGTGCACTACGTGCCCACGGTCGGCGATGCGGTGATCCGTGTCGAGGTGACCCGCCACACCGAGCTCGACGCTGCCGGCCAGGGGGTGCTGCTGACCTACTCGCCGTACAACACCCTCGGCGACCCGACGGGCACCGGTACGGTCTCCGGAGCCTCGCCGTACCTGTCGATGGGCATCGCGCGGGCGCACGCCGACGTGCTGGGCACCCGCGGGTCCACGGGCTGCTGGGACTACGGCGGCGCGGCCGAGCAGCAGTCCGGCGTCGACGTCGTGCGGTTCCTGGCCGGGGAGATCGCCGACACCGACGGCACGGTGCTCGACTGGTCAAACGGCAACGTCGGGATGACGGGCGGCTCCTACAACGGGACCACGGCGACCATGGTGGCCGCGACGGGCCTTCCGGCGCTGAAGGCCGTCGAGCCAGTCGCAGCGATCAGCCACTGGTACGGCTACGCCTTCCACGACGGGGTGCGCTACTTCCTCAACTCCGAGGTCCCCACGGACGAGGGCTTCGACACGCCGCTGGCGTTCGACCACGGCTTCGGTGACACCTTCCACACCGACAACCCGGAGTCGCTGACCGCCCGCGCCGGCGAGTGCGGCGCGATCGAGCACGAGATGCAGGCATACAGCCGCAACCCCGACTACACCGACTTCTGGAAGGAGCGCGACTACACCCTCGCGCCCGAGAAGTGGACGGCCGCGACGCTCATCCGGCACGGGTGGAACGACTACAACGTCAAGCAGGACGAGGCCGTCCGGCTGTTCACGGCGCTGCAACCCCACGCCGACGACCCCGCCACCGCCGACCGCGAGGGCCCCCAGGTCTTCCTGCGCATGACGCAGGGCAGCCACTCGACCGGTACGACGCCGGACCACAACAACCTCGTCACCGCGTTCTGGCGGGCGCACCTGCTCGATGACGCCGACGCGCAGGCATTCCTCGACGACCAGCCCCGGGTCCTGACCATGGGCACCGTCCCCGGTGGCCAGCCCAAGATCACCACCGGCGACTCCTGGCCGCTGGAGGGCACCGAGACCCACAGCTTCTTCCTCAACCGCACGTACGAGCAGGACATCCCCGGCGTCACCGTCCCCGGCCCCGGCACCGGCGAAGTGGGCGAGCTGAGCTATGAGAACCGCTGGGACGGCCCGCTGCCCGGTGGGCGAGGCGGCTTCTACGGCCCCACCGTCGGCTGGTTGGACACCGGTCTGGCCACCGAGGAGATCAGCCGCAACGACCCGTGGTCCAACGACGGCAATCCCGGTCCCGGGCCGGGCGGCCAGGGCTACTACTCGTTGGCCTTCCAGACAGGGCCGTTGACCGAGGCGGCGCACATCGCCGGCTCGGCGGTGCTCGAGGGCCGGTTCAACTTCCTGCCCGTCGCCGGCGCGACGCTGACGCCCATCCTGGTCGACATCGACCCCTCGGGGACGTACCGGACCATCCAGCGCGGCTTCCTCAACCTCGACTACCGCAACGGTCGTGAAGAGCGGGCGGGCACGCCCAGCGGCTGGATCGACGCGACCGTGCGGTTCCTGCCCGAGGACTACACCGTCCCCGAGGGCCACCGCATCGGTCTGCTGGTGCAGTCGTCGAACACCGTGTGGGCGCTGCCCGGCAACCCGGCCGGCTTCGTCTCCATGGGCCTGGGCGGCAAAGACCACCCCGGCACCCGGCTGCACCTGCCGCTGATCAACCCCTCGGACCGCATCCACCCCGACTTCGGCGCCCCCTAGGCCTCCGCGTCGGTCCCCCCGGGCATCTCGTCGTAGGCTCGGGGTCAGGACCGACGCGAAGGATGGGTGGATGAGCGACTACGAGGTCGTCACGCAGCAGCTGCAGGCCGGGGGGCAGGAGTTCACCTACTACGGGGTGGACCAGGTCGAGGGCCACCAGCGCCTGCCGTACTCGCTGAAGATCCTGCTCGAGAACCTGCTGCGCCACCTCGACAACAGCGAGATCACCGGCGACCACATCGCCGCGCTCGCCGGTTGGGACCCGGCGGCGGAGCCTTCGACCGAGATCGCGTTCACGCCCGCCCGGGTGCTGATGCAGGACTTCACCGGTGTGCCGTGCGTGGTCGACCTGGCGGCGATGCGCGAGGCGATGGCCGACCTCGGCGGAGATCCCGACAAGGTCAATCCGCTGGCCCCGGCGGAGCTGGTCATCGACCACTCGATCGTCGCCGACGTCTTCGGCGTGCCCGACGCGTTCATCCGTAACGCCGAGCTGGAGTTCAACCGCAACCGAGAGCGCTACGAGTTGCTGCGGTGGGGTCAGAGTGCGCTCGCAGACTTCAAGGTGGTGCCGCCCAACACCGGCATCGTGCACCAGGTCAACCTCGAGCACCTCGCCCGGGTGGCGTTCACCCGCGACGGCGTCGTCTTCCCGGACACGCTCGTCGGCACCGACAGCCACACGACCATGATCAACGGGCTCGGTGTGCTCGGCTGGGGCGTCGGCGGCATCGAGGCCGAGGCGGCGATGCTCGGCCAGCCGGTGTCGATGCTCGTTCCACGGGTCGTGGGCTTCAAGCTCGCCGGCGAGCTTCCCGAGGGCGCCACGGCCACCGACCTGGTGCTCACCGTCACGGAGATGCTGCGAGAGCACGGCGTGGTCGGGAAGTTCGTGGAGTTCTACGGTCCCGGCGTCGGCAACGTCCCGCTGGCCAACCGGGCGACCATCGGGAACATGAGCCCCGAGTACGGCTCGACGGTCGCGATCTTCCCGGTCGACGAGGAGACGCTGAAGTACCTGCGCTTCACCGGACGTCCCCCGGAGCTGGTCGAGCTGACCGAGGCGTACTACAAGGCGCAGGGGATGTGGCACGACCCCGACGCGGAGCCGGACTACTCCGAGCACCTCGAGCTGGACCTGTCCACCGTCGTTCCCTCGTTGGCGGGACCCAAGCGCCCCCAGGACCGTGTGCCGCTGTCGGAGGCGAAGACGGCCTGGCGCATCGCGGTGCGCGACTACGCGTCCACCACGGAGACCGAGCCGCGCAAGTCCGGCGTGCCGCAGCACAAGACGCCGGCCGGCGCGGCACCCGGCGGTGTCGACCAGGCCAGCGCCCAGTCCTTCCCCGCGTCGGACCCGGTGGCGGTGACGGAGGGCGCCGAGGGCGACAAGCCCCGCGACCCTGGTTCCAACGGGGGGGACCGGCCCCACGATCCCGTGGCTGTCTCCCTGGACGGCCAGGACGTCGAGGTCGACCACGGGGCGGTGGTCATCGCCGCCATCACGTCGTGCACCAACACGTCGAACCCCTATGTCATGGTCGGGGCGGCACTGGTCGCCAAGAAGGCCGTCGAGCGCGGATTGGAGCGCAAGCCGTGGGTCAAGACCACCCTGGCGCCCGGATCCAAGGTGGTCATGGACTACTACGACCGCGCCGGCCTCACGCCGTACCTGGAGAAGCTGGGCTTCAGCCTGGTGGGCTACGGGTGCACGACCTGCATCGGTAACTCCGGCCCGCTGATCCCCGAGGTGAGCCAAGCCGTCAACGACGCCGACCTCGCCGTCGTGTCGGTCCTGTCCGGCAACCGCAACTTCGAGGGGCGCATCAACCCCGACGTGAAGATGAACTACCTCGCGTCCCCACCGCTGGTCGTTGCGTACGCGTTGGCGGGGACGATGGACCTGGACCTGGTCAACGAGCCCCTCGGTGAAGGCAGCGACGGGCAGCCGGTGTACCTCAAGGACATCTGGCCCTCGCAGGCCGAGATCGCCGAGGTCGTCGGCGAGGCGCTGCAGGCCGACATGTTCGAGTCCGGGTACGCCGATGTGTTCGCCGGTGACGAGAAGTGGCAAGGGCTGCCGGTGCCCGAAGGCTCGTCGTTCGCGTGGGATCCCGACTCGACCTACATCCGCAAGCCGCCGTACTTCGACGGCATGGACGCCGAGCCGCAGCCGGTGGCCGACATCGAGGGCGCGCGGGTCCTTGCCTTGTTGGGCGACTCGGTGACGACCGACCACATCAGCCCGGCCGGTGCGATCAAGAAGGACTCCCCCGCCGGGCAGTACCTCATCGACCACGGCGTCGACCCGGTCGACTTCAACTCGTACGGTTCGCGCCGCGGCAACCACGAAGTGATGATCCGCGGCACGTTCGCGAACATCCGGCTGCGCAACCTGCTGGCACCCGGCACCGAGGGCGGCGTCACCCGTTACCTGCCCGACGACGAGCAGACGACGATCTTCGACGCGGCGATGCGCTATGCGCAGGACGGCACGCCCTTGCTCGTGATCGCCGGCAAGGAGTACGGGTCGGGCTCGTCGCGGGACTGGGCGGCCAAGGGCACCCAGCTGCTGGGGGTCCGGGCCGTCATCGCCGAGTCCTACGAACGGATCCACCGGTCCAACCTGATCGGCATGGGCGTCCTGCCGTTGCAGTTCCGCGACGGTGACAGTGCCGAGTCACTGGGGTTGACCGGGGAGGAGACGTTCACCATCCGTGGGCTGGCCGACGTCGACCACACCACACCGAGCCTGACAGTGGAGGCCGGCGACTCGCAGTTCGAGGTCGCCGTCCGGATCGACACGCCCGGCGAGGCGGCCTACTTCCGCCACGGGGGCATCCTGCCCTACGTCCTCCGGTCGCTCATGTAGCGCGGCGGCCAGCCTTCGCACCACCATCGCGGGGCACCAAGAGCAGCCATAGCCCCACGGCGGCCCACAGCGCCCGTTGCCCGAGGCCCGTCAACGGCCCGTCGTGCAGCACCGGGCTGACCAAGACCAGCACGCCGGCGGCGCCGGCCGCCCACCCCGCAACGCCGACAGGGGCACCGCGGCGCACCGGGCGCAGCAGCGACCACCACACGGCGGCGCTTGCAACGCCCACCACGGCGATCGCCGACGCGACGCTGTGCACGGCGTCGCTGCGGGCCGAGACCTCCACCCGATAGACGCCTGACAGCGCCATCCCCACGGCCGCGCCGACCAGCACGGCGCTGAACAGCGAGTCCAGCGCGGTGCGTCGCGATCGCCACAGCACCGCCACAGTGCCGAGCAGCGCGACCGTCATGGCCGCAAAGCCCACGGCCATCAGCCAACCATGCGGGCCGATCGCGTACGGGCTGAGGCGGTCGCTCAAGGGGGACAGGTCACGCCGCAGCACGTGCAAGGCGGCGATCGCGGCGGCGGCGACGGCGACGCCGGCGCGGACCACCGCCGCAGCGCTCACACTCCGCGCAGCTTGTCGGGATTGACCAGGATGTGGACGCCGGCGATGGCCTGCGTCGTTGCCGACATCGTCACCACCGCCAGGGGCGCACCGTCGCCATGGCGCACGATCACGCCGGGTTCGCCGTTGACCCGCCGGAGCTCCACACGGGCGTCGGCGGGGAGACCGCCGAGGATGCCCAACAGCAGCGGAGCGACCTTGTCGCGACCCTCGACCGGACGGCGGGCGGCGCGCACCGTTCCACCACTGTCACTGAGCAGGACCACGTCGTCGGTCAGCAACGCCATCAGCTCGTGCATGTCGCCGCCGGTGCACGCCTGCACGAAGCGGTCCATCAACCGCTCGTGTTGATCCTCGGACGCGGTGAAGCGGCCACGCTGCTCGGCGATGTGGCGGCGTGCCCGTGACACCAGCTGGCGGCAGGCGGTCTCGGACCGGTCCAGAATTGAGGCGACCTCCGCGTAGGGGTAGTCGAAGACCTCTCGCAGCAGCCAGGCGGCTCGCTCGTCCGGCGTCAGGCGCTCAAGCACGATCATCAGCGCCGTCGACACATGCTCGCGGCGCTCCACGGTCCGCTCGAGGTCGTCGACGATCAGCGGTTCGGGTAGCCACGGCCCCACGTACTGCTCCCTGGCCCGTCGCGCGGATCGCAGGTGGTCGACGGCCAGCCGCGTCACGGTCGTGGTCAGGTACGCCCGCGCGGAACGGACTCGTGATCGCTCCGTCCGCTCCCACCGCAGGTAGGCGTCCTGCACGACGTCCTCCGCCTCGGACCGCGTCCCGAGCATGCGGTAGGCGATCCCGAGGAGCAACGGCCGCAGCGCCATGAACTCCTGGTCGTGGTCTGCGACGGGGTCGGCTGTCACACCGAGACAGGCTCGCACGTCTTGATTGGTGTCACGACCCCGACAGGAGTGCTGCCATGGACAAGACCGTCACCATCCCGGTGTGGCTGGGCATCGCGTTCTTCGTGGTGTTCGGTCTCTGGGCGTTCGCCCACCCCCCGTCGTTCTACGAGCTGGTGGCGACCTTCCCGCCGTACAACGCTCACTTCCTACGCGACGTCGGCGCGTTCATGCTCGGCCTTGGCATGTGCCTGGCGGCGGCGCTGCGATGGTCCGACGCCATGCTCGTGGCGCTGGCCGGGACGGCGACGGCGGCGGTCGCACATCTGGCCAGCCATGTGATCGACGGGGCGCACGGGCCTGGCGGCATCACGACCGGCGGCCTGGTCCTCGTCGCCCTTCTGCTGGTCATGGCCGCGACGGCACGCGCGAAGGGAGCGACCCGATGAGGGTGCTGGTGGCTGGTGCTCGCGGCGAGCTCGGCAGCCGCGTCGTCCCCCTGTTGCAGGCCGGGGGCCACGAGGTGGTTGCGTTGACGCGCTCGCCTGTCGTAGCCGCGCAGCTGAGGGCGTCCGGCGTGGCGTCCGCAGTGGGTGATGTGCTGGATCGCGAGGGGGTCCGCCGGGTGCTGGCCGACATCCGGCCCGAGGCCGTGGTCCAGGCACCCATCGCCCTGCCGGCACGCGGACCACTGCGCTTCGCCGACATCCGCCAGACCAACCGGCTGCGACGCGATGGCACCGCGGCCCTGGTCGCAGCCGCGGTCGCGGCCGGCGTCCGTCACTACGTGCTGGAGTCGGTCGTGTTCAGCTACGGCTACGGCGACCTGGGCCCCGGACCGCTGGCCGAGGACGTCCCCGTGCAGACGACCGCGCCCGTGGCCGCCGGTCAGCCCGCCCTTGATGCCATGCACGTCGCCGAGCAGACGGTGACGGCAGCTGCCCGTGAGGGGCTGCGAACCGTCGTCCTGCGGGTGGGGCTGTACCAAGGCGACGTCGCATCCACCCGTGGGCTGGCCGATCTGCTGCGTCGTAGACTGCTGGCCTTGCCGCGCGAACCCATGGGCAGGCTGTCGTGGGTGCACATCGACGATGCCGCCCGGGCGGTGGCCGCTGCAGTCAGCCGTGACGACGTGACCGGCACGATCAACGTCGTCGACGACGAGGCGGTGTCACTGGGTGACGTCGCCGATGAGCTCGCCGGCATCCTCGGCGTACGCCGCCCATGGCGCGTCCCGCCGCAGGTGTTCCGGCTCGCCGGCTCCTATCTGGCGCTGGCCACGTCCACGAACCTGATCTGCAGCAACGAGCGGGCCCGGGCCCTGCTCGGTTGGACGCCGAGGTGGCCCACCTACCGCGAACAGCTGCGCGAGGCATTCGATCCGGGGGCTACCGTGGGCGAATGACCGTCGAGCGCCTGACCGGTCCCGGGTGGGAACGACTGCGTGCGCTGCGGCTGCGCGCGTTGCGGGACGCACCCGAGGCCTTCTGGCGACGAGCCGACGAGGAGGAGGCGTCGGCGCCGGCGCAGTGGCGTGCGCTGCTGACTGCTCCTCGGCGGGCCTGGTTCGTCGGCCGCGACGTCGACCGCGACGTGGGGCTGGTGTCGGTCGGTCCGTACCACGACCATCCGCGCGACGCGGGCCTGTGGTCGCTGTGGGTCGCGCCGGAGGCGCGGGGCACCGGGCTGGCCGACGCGCTGGTCACCACCGGGGTCGGCTGGGCACGCGTCGAGGGCTTCGCACGACTGCGGCTGTGGGCAGCGGACCGCAACGCCGCTGCCATCCGCTTGTATCGGAGGCATGGGTTCACGCCAACCGGGGCGGTCGGCACGTTCCCCCCGCCCCGCAATCACATCACCGAACACGAGCTGGCCGTGACCCTGGACGAGGAGGCGGCGCCATGACCACCGACCGCGATTACGCCGACCTTCGGGCGCTATACGTCAACTGCACCCTGACGCGATCCCCCGGGACGTCGCACACGCAGACGCTCATGGACCGGTCGATGCAGATCATGCGCGCCCAGGGGGTCGCCGTCTCGTTACTTCGCGCCGTCGACCACGCCATCGCCCCCGGCGTGTGGCCGGACATGACCGAGCACGGCTGGGACCACGACGACTGGCCGGCGATCTACGAGCAGGTGATGGACGCGGACATCCTGGTCCTGGGCACCCCCATCTGGCTGGGTGAGAAGTCCTCGGTGTGCACGCGGGTCATCGAGCGGCTGTACGGCAACTCCAGCCTCCTCAACGACAAGGGGCAGTACGCGTACTACGGGCGGGTCGGCGGCTGCCTGGTGACCGGCAACGAGGACGGCATCAAGCACTGCGCCATGAGCATCCTGTACTCGCTGCAGCACCTGGGCTACACGGTCCCTCCGCAGGCGGACGCCGGCTGGATCGGCGAGGCGGGTCCGGGCCCCTCGTACGGCGACGACGACGGAGCCGGCGGACGGGCGGGGTTTGACAACGAGTTCACCGATCGCAACACCACATTCATGACCTGGAACCTGCTGCACACCGCCCGCCTTCTGCGAGACGCCGGCGGCGTGCCCGCCCACGGCAACCAGCGCTCGGAGTGGGACGCCGGTTGCCGGTTCGACTACCCGAACCCCGAGCACCGGTAGCGGCGCCGGTTCCACCGTTTTCGCCGCGCGCCGCGCTACCGTCCGTGGCGCGGTGATGAACGTTGCGCGAGATCGGCTGACGGGGCGGCCCGTGTCGTCCAACCTGCGAGGGTGGCGCCGGCCCACCCTCATGGGTGTCACGGGTGTGGTGCTCCTCGGGCTGGCCGCAGGGTGGGCCGGACGCCCGACCGAGCCGAGCGCGTGGCAGCTGGCCGGGGTGATGGCACTGACAGGCGCAGCGGTGACCTGGATCCGTACCGGTCGTCGCGGTCAGCGAGTGGAGACGGTGGGCCCGTGGCTGCTGCTCGCGGTCGTGGCGCTGTCCGTGGTTGCCACCGGCGGCGCGGCCAGCCCCTACACGCCGCTGGCGCTTCCCGTCCTCGGCTACGCCGCGGTGTTCACGAGCACGCGGGTGTTCGCCGCGCTGTTCGTGGCAGCAGCCGGCGTCGCGGTGGGGCCGGCCCTTGCGACGGGTTCGGCGGCCGGGGTCGCCGGCGCCGCGGTCACCACGGTCACGTGGCTGGCCGTGGCGGTCTTCGTCCACCGGCTCGTGCGCCGGCTGGACAACGCCGCACAGACCGACGGCTTGACCGGCCTGTGGAACCACGCGGCCTTCTGGCGCCGGCTGCACGCCGAGGATGCCCGCGCGCGCCGGACCGCCAGCCCGTACAGCGTGCTGATGATCGACGTGGACCACTTCAAGCAGCTCAACGACCGCCACGGCCACCAGGCCGGTGACGCCGTCCTCAAGCGCATGGCGGACATCCTGGCCAACCGCATCCGGGGCAGCGACGTACTGGCCCGCTACGGCGGTGAGGAGTTTGCGGTCCTGCTACCCGACACCCCCCAGGCCGCCGCCGCGGACGTCGCCGAGAAGCTGCGAAGGCTGCTGTCGGTCGCGTCGATCAGCGTCAGCATCGGCGTCGCCGACAACGCCGACCTGCAGGCATCCCCGGACGAGGTCGTCGGCGCGGCCGACGCCGCGCTGTACGACGCGAAGCTGGCCGGCAGGGCACGGGTCCGCACGGCCCCCGCCGCGCATGTCATCGATCTGCCCGCGGGTCAGCGGCGGGTCGCAGGGTCCCCCCGCTGACGGGGTTGACATCGAGGCCGGCGGGGAACCGCTGGCACATGACCGACTCCACCGCAGACCAGCCTGGCACCACCGAGGACGACGACTTCGAGCGCAAGCAGGGACTGCTCGACCGGTTCCGGGGCACCGGCGTCGGCGTCGAGGACCCCCACATCGTGGGTGACACCGATGCGACCGACGTCGCGCCCGGCGGCGACCCCGATCCCGACGCCGTGGGCCGGCCACCGGCAGCCGACGACGCCGGCGACCCCGACCACCCGCCGGGGCGCGATGTGGACACGCCCCCGCCGGGCGCCTAGTTCCCCTCGTCGCCGGGCGCAGCGTCGTCGACGCCCTGCGCCTCGAGCATCGAGCGCAGCACCTGCGCCCTGCGCATCGCCTCGTCGGCCTTGCGCAAGGCCACCTGAAGGTCGCCGGCCAGGACCTCCGCGCGGTGCTCCTCGGCCTCGGCGATGGCGAGATCCATCGCCACCTGCCGGCGGGCAGCGTCGATCTCGTCAGGCGTCATGCCGCCGCTCATCTGCTCCCCTCCGGACCACGGGCCGCTGTGCGGCGTCATGGTGACACGGTGAGCGCGGATGCCGAAACACCCGCGCCCGACGCGGGGCGGGTTCAGCGCTTGCGTCGCGGCGTGGGGCCGGGGATCCAACCCCGGTGCAGGCTGCAGGTCGAAGCCGGGTTGTAGCGCGACAGCAGTGCGCGGCAATCGGGTGCCCCGCAACGGCGCTGCTCGCCGAACTGCTCTAGCGGATCGCCGGTCTGCAGGGCGTTCATGCGGCTTTCGCGCCTGCTGACCGGGAAGTCGACGATGCTCAACGAACGGGCCTTTCTCGGCGGTGGGAACGTTCAGCGGCTCTGATCCCCGTCGATACTGCAGACTAAACAACGCTAAATCAGTGCCTGCCTCTCGCACGGGCGACTCAAGGCGGGACGGCGATCGGCCGATAGGGGGTGGACCGCGTCGACCCTGGAGCTGACCGCGTGAAACGCGTGACCCTGGCCGTGAGCATGGCCTGCCTCGTGCTGGCCGCTCCCGGCTGGGCAGGCGCCGCCACCGGCGACCTCGACGGCCGGGTGGGCGAGCCGGACGACCGCCTCGTGCCGCAGGTCACCGCGCCGGTGGTGGACCAGCGCGCACTCGATGACGTCAGGCGCGCAGTCGGCCAGACCGCCACCACCACGGTCGACGCCGTCACGGAGACCGTCACGAAGGTCTCCGAACCGCTTCCCAAGCCCGTCCGTGACGCGGTCGCTCCGGTCGTGGACGCGGTACAGGACTCGGTGGCCCCCGTGGTCGACGACGTGCGCGACGTCACCCGTCCGGTCACGGACGCGCCAGACCCGGGCCCGCGCCCCGACCGTGACCGTGACCGGCCTGCCGCCGGCGGCGCTCCCCCCGCACCACCCGCGGGGACATCAACGGCTGAACGCCCCGCGCCCGCGGGTCCTGCCGAACCGGCACCGCGCGCCGACAGGCGGCCAGCGGTCCCCGCGCCCCGCGATCAGCCCGCCGCGGCGGCGGCCCAAGCCGATGCCCCACCCCCGCCGTCGGGTGCACCGCACGACGGGCCCGTGCGCACCCTGATCGAGGCGGCTGAGCCGTTCACCTTTCCGCTGACGGTCGCGGCGCTGGTGCTGCTGTTCCTGGCGGTCCAGGGCCGGATCGACGCCCGCGATCCCAAGCTGGGCGCCGCCGCCGACGCCGAGGAGCTGGTGTTCGGTTGAACGACATCGTCCCCCTGCGAGCCCGGCTTGGCGCGCTGTTCGTGCTGCGCCTGGCTCTGGGCATCGCCGTCCTCGGTCTGCTCGGCGCAGCGGCCGTGCCGGTCCCGGAAGACGTCACCGTCATCATCGTGGCCGCCCACCTGCTCGTGGCCGTCGTCGTCGAGGCGGTCCGGCAGCTGCGCGGCCGCCTGCCAGGCCCCACCGTGGCCGCCACGGTGCTGCTGGACTGCGTCTTCATCGCTGGCGTGGTGACGGTCAGCGGTGGGCCGCTCAGTGCGGCCGGGTTCCTGCTGTACGCCCACCTGATCGCCGTGACGCTGCTGGTCTCGTACCGGACCGGGTTGAAGGTCGCGGTCTGGCAGAGCCTGCTTCTCGTGGTCGCCCACTACCTGCCACCTTCCTTGACCGGTGTGGCGCCGATGCCAGTGACCGAGACGGTCCTGGCGATGGTCGCGTTCCTCACCGTGGCGCTGGTCACCGCGGCGTGCTCGTCGATCAACGAGCGTGAGCTGCGTCGCAGCCGCACCGGTTTCGCAGCCCTTGCCGGCATGGGTGGTCGCATGGAGGACGCCCACAACCCGGACGAGGTGGTCACCGAGCTGCTGCGCAGCATCGCCGACGCGTTCGGCTACGGGCGCGCGGCGGTCGTGCTGCACGAGCCACCACAGGTGGTCGTTGCGGAAGGCACACAGTTGACCACCACGGCCATGGCGGCGCCGGTGATCACCGGGGTCGTCGCCCGTGCGCTCGACCAGCGTGGCACCGTCCTGACGGCATCGCTGGATCCCGCCGCTGACGCCGCTTTGGATCACGCACTGCCCAATGCGCGCAATCTCGTTGTGCTGCCGCTGACGGCAGACGGGGAAGGGCTGGGGACGCTGGTCGTGGAGCGTGGCGGGTCGCGCGGAGCACGCATCCATCCGTCCACGGTGGCGCTGCTGGCCCAGTTCGCCGCGCACGCCGCACTGGCGTACCGCAACGTGCGGCTGCTGGCCGAGATCAAGCACCTTGCCGCCGTCGACGCGCTGACGGGCCTGGCCAACCGCCGCACCTTCGAAGCCGCGCTGCAGCGGGAGGTGGCGCGGGCCGGCCGCAGCAAGGAGCCCCTGTCGCTCGTCCTGCTCGACATCGACCACTTCAAGCAGATCAACGACACCCACGGTCACCCCATGGGTGACGAGGTGCTGCGCCATGTCGGGCGTGCGCTGGCCGACGCCGGCCGCGAGCAGGACCTTGGCGCCCGCTACGGCGGCGAGGAGTTTGCGGTGGTGCTGCCCAACTGTCCCGCCGACGAGGCGGTCCGCGTCGCCGACCGCTTGCGCGCCGCCGTCTCAGCCGGCGCACCGCTGCCGGTCACGGCCAGCGCCGGCACCGCGTCGCTGCACGTCTGCGCCACGGACGCCGAGACGCTGGTCAAAGCGGCTGACGCGGCGCTGTACCAGGCGAAGGTCAACGGCCGTGACCGCACCGTCGCGGCCGGCGGCCGCCTGCAGGTCGTCAGCGCCTGACCGTCAGGCCATCACTCCCGCCGGCATGCCGACCTCCAGCGTCGCGCCGACCGGGAACCGCGTCGCCCGTCCCCCCTGCACCATCGCGACGTCGTGCTGGCCCACCACGGTGAACTCGTCGCCCCGCCCGACCAGAGCGGTCTGGTCGTTCAGGCCGAGGATCCGCAGCTTGGGGTAGCGGCGGCTGACCGCCCGCGCCCAGCGGTGCAGCCCGTAGCGGTCGAAGTGCGGGGCGGCCGCCGTTCCCGGCAGCACGCGGAAGGCGCCGGGGACCAGCCGGAACGGGCGCGGCGGCTTCAGGTACTGCCGCCACTCGCACAGCGCGATGGCCCCCGCCGACGACCCGGACAGCGGCACCCCGGAGTGCCACAAGTCAAGGATCCGCTCCAAGACCGGCGAGCGGTCCAAGCGGGCGTGCAGCAGCCAGGGATGGCCGCCCGTCAGCACCACGATATCGGGTGCCGCCAAGGCGTCCAGCGCCCGCTGGGTCTCGTCCGCCCCTCCCGCCATGGCGATCTGCACGTCGCAGCCCAGTCGTCCCCAGTACGCGTGCGCCTCGTGCGTCTTGAACGCTCGGCGCCGCGGTGTGGACGCAGCGAGCACGACCGTCACCGACGGCCGATCGCTGCCCACCTCCTCCAGGAGCCGGCGGTCGATCGCCTCGCACCCCTCGGTGTGCTCCTGACCGCCGAGCAGAGCCAACAGCCCGCTCACGTCACCCCTCCTGTCCCCGCCCCGACCGGCGGACGTAGGTACTGCGGCACTCCCAGGAGCACCGGAATCCAAAAAGAGATCAGCCGATAGGCCAGCACCGCCGCGAGCGCCACCGAGGTGTCGATCCCCAACGCCACATACGTCCCGGTCATGCCGGCCTCGACCAGCCCCAACCCGCCGGGGGTGTGCGGCAAAGCGGTCACGAGGTTGGCCACCCCGAACCCCAGGATCAGCACACCCAGCTCCATGTGCAGGCCGAGGCCTGCGAACACGACCCACAGCGCGGCGATGTCCAGCCCCCAGTTGACCGCCGACCAGCCGACCACGGGGAGCATCAACCGTGACGGTGGCATCGTCAGCGCCAGCTCATCCAGCGCGGCCCGCCACCCCACGACCCGGTCCTGGGCGCGCGGCACCATGCGTTCGATGAATGCGAACAGCGCGCCCCGCGCGCTGGCGGACCGGACCAGGGCCGCCGTGGCCCACCCCAGCGCCGCGAACACGGCGGCGATCACGCAGGCGGCAACGACGCTGCGGGCGGTCACGTGCCCGCGGAACAGCGCACCGATCGCTCCCGCCGTGACGATGGCACCCAGGGTGGCCATCGCCAACAGGCCCTCGATGACCACACCGGTGCCGGCCTTCGCCCACGGGACGCCGAACCCCCGAAGACGGCGAGCCGCCCAGATCGCACCCGCCGCTCCCCCGCCGGGCAGCACGCGGCTGAGCGTGAAGGCGCCCATCGACACTTGCAGTCCCTGCGCGTACCCCACCGACGTGCCGACCGCGTTGAGGGTCCTGCGGTACACCTGCGCCAGGCAGGCGACCGCGCCGACCTCCAGCAGCAGGGCGAACAGCAGGACGCTGGGCCGGATGGTCCGCATGACGTCGAACGCCGCGGTGATCTCCGGCCACGCCCGCCACGCGACCCAAGCGACCAGCACCAGCGACGCCGCTACCAGCACCCGGCGCACGGTGCCCGACCGCGATGGCGCGCCTGCCGTCACGTCGCGCTCAGTGGTGGTGCTGTTCGTGCCGACCTGCAGCCCCAGCGTGTCCTGCCGGCTGCTCACTCCGCCCCCCTTCCGTGCCCCCGCCCGGGCACCGCCAGTGGACCACCTCGGCGGCGCTCTGCCAAGGGTTTGTGCCGTTCACTCGGTGTTCACCGCGTTGCCCCGCAGCGCCAACCCCGCGGCCGCGGCCAAAAGGCACTGGGCCGTGAGGTCGACCGTGATGCCGTCCGGATCGGCGGCGGCGTCCACTTCGACGAGGTCGATGACCGTAACCCCCGGATGTGCGCCGGCAGCGAACGCCGCCTCGACCAGCTCGTACGGGGCGATCCCACCGGGCCGCGCACCCGGGCAGCCGGGCACGAACGCGGCGTCGACGACGTCGACGTCCAGGTCGACGTAGATCTCGGCGCACCGCCGCCCGAGGAGTCCCAGGTGTTCCTGCACGGTGGCGCCTACCTCGGCGCGCCGTGCCTGCGCAGCGGTCACCACAGTCACCCCCTGCTCGTCGCAGTAGCGACGGTAGTCCGGGGCGTTGGTGAACATGCCGATGCCGACCTGGACGACGTTGCCGCCCGGCAACCCGTCGTCGATCAGGCCGCGGACGGGGGTGCCGTTGGACCGCCCGGCATGAAAGTCGCGGACGTCGTGGTGCGCGTCGAGGGTGAGCAGGCCGGCCGACGTCAATGGCATCGCGGCACGCATGGCGGGGCGGGTGATCGCGTTGTCGCCGCCGAGGAGCACCAGGAGGTCTGCCGGGCGGCGCAACGCCGGCGCGTCCTCCAGCTCGGCGACGGCTGCCTCGACGAGCAACTGGGCGTCGTCGTTGGCCAGCTCCGCGAGGTCGAGGTCACCGAGGTCCGCCACCTCCACCGCACGCAGGTCGACGGTGTCCGAAGGCAGGGCGGCAAGGATCGAGTAGCGATGCAGCGCCGCCCTTACCGCCGCCGGCGTGCGGTGGGCCTGCGACGGCGAGATCGACGCCTGTGACAGCGGCGCCCCCAGCACGGCGAGCAGCGGGGCACCCCCGGGCGGCGGGCCCAGCTCACCCGCCAGCCACGCGGACGCCCTGGGCCACAGCGGGTCATCCATGCTGGTCATTGTCGTGCACGATGACCCCGGCCCGGATGACCCGCGACACCAAGCTCACGCCCGGCCGGTACGCCAGGTGGATGTGGTCCGGTGCGTCGAGCACGACCAGGTCCGCCGAGGCCCCGACCCCGAGGTGCCCGATGTCGTTCACGGCCAGCGACGCCGCGCCCCCGCGGGTGGCCGCCCACAAGGCCTCGTCTGGCGACAGGCGCATCTCCCGGCACGCCAACGCGATGACGAAGGGCATGCTCGTCGTGTAGCTCGTCCCTGGGTTGCAGTCGGTCGCCAGGGCTACCGTGATGCCGGCGTCGAGCAGCTGCCGCGCGGGCGCGTACGGCGAGCGGGTGCTGAACTCGGCCGCTGGCAGCAGCGTCGCCACGACCCCCGCCCCTGCGAGCGCATCGATGTCAGTGTCGTCGAGGTGCGTCAGGTGGTCCGCGGAGACCGCGCCGAGCTCGGCAGCGAGCTGGGCGCCCGGTCCAGGTTCCAACTGGTTGGCGTGCAGCCGCAGCCCCAGCCCCGCGGCTCGTCCAGCCTCCAGGACTCGCCGCGCGTGCGGCGCGTCGAACACCGACGGCTCGCAGAACACGTCGCACCACCGCGCCGCGCCGGCGCAGGCGTCGAGCATCTCGGTGGCGACCAGCTCGGTGTACTCAGCCGTGCGGCCCTCGTACTCCCCGGGCACCACGTGGGCACCGAGGAAGGTGGGATGCACCGCGGGCAGACCTCCGCGCTGCAGCCGCGTAGCGATGTGCAACAGCCGGCGCTCATCGACGGTGGTGAGGCCATAGCCGGACTTGACCTCCATCGTGGTGGTGCCCGACCGCAGGGCCTCCCGCGCCAGCCGAGCGGCCGCCGCCGAGAGCTCGTCGTCCGACGCCGCACGCGTTGCCCGCACCGTGTCGCGGATACCGCCACCGTCGTAGGGCTCGCCGGTCAGACGGCGGGCGAACTCCCCGGCGCGGTCCCCCGCGAACACCAGGTGGGTGTGCGCGTCGACGAACCCGGGGACGACGCACGCCCCGCCGACGTCGACCCGCCCGTCGCCGGCCGCCTGCGGTGTCGCCTGCCGCCGACCGACCCAGGCGACCCGGCCGCCGTCGACGACCAGGGCGGCATCCTCGATGACGCCCAACGCGCCGTCGCCGAGCTCGGGGTCGTTGGTGATCAGCCGGCCGATGCCCGTCAGGAGCACGGTTCGTCGTCCCGTCGCATCGGGATGGTGACCCCCCGTTCCGCGGCGACCTCCACGGCCCGGTCGTAGCCGGCGTCGGCGTGCCGCATCACCCCCGTGCCCGGGTCGTTGGTCAGCACCCGGTCGAGCCGCTCGGCTGCGTCGGCGGTGCCGTCAGCCACCACCTGGGCGCCCGCGTGGATCGACTTGCCCATCCCTACCCCACCGCCGTGGTGGACCGCCACCCACGCGGCTCCGGACGCCACGTTCAGCATGGCGTTGAGGATCGGCCAGTCCGCGATCGCGTCACTGCCGTCGGCCATGGCCTCGGTCTCGCGGTACGGCGATGCGACCGACCCAGAGTCCAGGTGGTCACGGCCGATGACGATCGGTGCCTGCACCGCACCCGAGGCGACGAGGTCGTTGAACCGGGCACCGGCCTCGGCCCGCTCGCCGTAGCCCAGCCAGCAGATGCGGGCGGGAAGCCCCTGGAACGCCACCCGTTCCTGGGCCAGCCGCAACCAGCGCTGCAACGCGGCGTCGTCGGGAAACGCCGCACCGACGGCTCGGTCCGTGGCGGCGATGTCCGCTGGGTCGCCGGACAGGGCGACCCACCGAAACGGCCCTTTTCCCTCGCAGAACAACGGTCGCAGGTACGCCGGCACAAAACCGGGGTAGGCGAACGCGTCAGCGAACCCGCCCAAGCGGGCCTCGCCGCGGAGGTTGTTGCCGTAGTCGAACACCTCGGCGCCGGCGCGCTGGAAGCCGACCATCGCCTCGCAGTGCCGGGCCATCGACGCGCGGGCGCGCTCGACGTACTCGGCGGGTTTGGACCGGCGCAGCGCCACCGCCTCGTCCAGGGTCAGCCCGGCCGGGACGTACCCGTTGAGCGGGTCGTGGGCGGACGTCTGGTCGGTGACCACGTCGACGGGGACCCCGCGGTCGAGGATCTGTGGGAAGGCCTCGGCGGCATTGGCGATCAGGCCCACCGAGAGCGCTCGCCGCTCGGCGATCGCCTGGGCGGTCATCGCCAGCGCGGCGTCGAGGTCGTCGGTGACCTCGTCGAGGTAGCGCGTCTGGACACGCCGGTGGGCGCGAGCCGGGTCGACTTCGACGCACAGTGCGACACCGCCGTTCATGGTGACGGCCAGCGGCTGGGCGCCACCCATCCCGCCGAGCCCTCCGGTGAGGACCAGACGTCCGGCCAGGGTGCCGCCGAAGCGCTGCTCGCCCACCGCGGCGAACGTCTGGTAGGTGCCCTGCAGGATCCCCTGCGTGCCGATGTAGATCCAGCTGCCAGCGGTCATCTGGCCGTACATCGTTAGCCCGGCCGCCTCGAGCTCCCAGAAGTGCTCCCAGTCCGCCCAGTCGGGCACGAGCAGCGAGTTCGCGATGAGCACCCGCGGGGCGTGGGCAAACGTGCGGAACACCCCGACGGGTTTGCCTGACTGGACCAGCAGCGTCTCGTCGTCGGCGAGGGTGGTCAACGTCCGCTCGATCGCCGCGAGCGCCTGCGGGTCCCGCGCGGCTTTGCCGCTGCCGCCGTACACCACGAGCTCCTCCGGGCGTTCGGCCACGTCCGGATGCAGGTTGTTGCGCAGACAGCGCAGTGCCGCCTCCTGCAGCCACCCTCGACACTCCATGGCGTCACTCCTCTCCCGGGTCGCCTCCCGGCACCGTTCGCGAGATCCCGGCGGCCTCGACGAGGGCGCCGGCGCGCACCAGGTCGCGGACCGCCGCGATGTCAGCGGCCAGGAACCGGTCGGTCCGCATGGGCTCCACCGTCGTGCGGATCCGGTCGAGCACCCGGCGCGTCGCCGGCGCCGCGGCGATGCCACTGTCCTGCTCGGACAGCAGGTCCAGGCGCTGCTCGAGCCCGGCGGCGGCCACCAGCGCCTCGATGCCCAGGATCGCCTGCAGGTTGCCGATCGCAGTGCGCAGCTTCATCCCGGCGGACCACCCCATCGACACGTGATCCTCCTGCATGCCCGAGGTCGGGATCGAGTCAGCGCTCGCGGGGACGGCGAGCCGGCGGTTCTCGGCGACCAGCGATGCGGCGGTGTACTGCCCAAGCATGAATCCGGAGTTCAGTCCTGCCTCCGGGGCCAAAAACGGCGCCAGCCCGTGGGAGCGCGCAGGGTCCAGCAGCCGGTCGGTGCGCCGCTCGCTGATCGCGCCGATCTCCGCGGCGGCCAGCGCCAGGAGGTCCAGCGCGAACGCGACCGGCTCGCCGTGGAAGTTGCCGGTCGACTCGACCGACCCGTCGGCGAAGACCACCGGGTTGTCCACGACGGACGCCAGCTCACGGTCGCGGACCAGCGCCCCCCACGACAGGGCGTCACGGGCCGCCCCGTGGACCTGCGGCGCACAGCGCAGCGAGTACGCGTCCTGGACCGCGTGACGGCTGTGGCGGTGCGACGCCAGGACGCCACTGCCGTCCAGCAGCAGTCGCAGGTTGGCCGCAGAGCGCCCCTGGCCCGGGTGCGGGCGCAGCTGCTGCAGCCGCTCGGCGAACGGCCGGTCGGTGCCGAGCAGTGCTTCGACCGACATGGCGCAGACCACGTCGGCGGTGTCGGCGAGCACGGCGAGGTCCTCGCAAGCAAGCACCAGCGTGGCGAGCATGCCCTCGGTCGCGTTGAGCAGCGCCAGCCCCTCTTTGACCGACAGCGCCAGCGGTCGCAGCCCGGCGCGCGCCAGCGCCGGGGCTGCCGGAGCCGGGGCGTCGTCGTCCCCGATGACCCACCCTTCTCCGGTCAGCACGCTGGCGACGTGCGCCATGGGCGCAAGGTCACCGCTGGCGCCCAGCGACCCGTGCAACGGAACGGCGGCGCGGATGCCGGCGTTGAGCAGCGCCGCCATCGCCTCCACCACGTCGACACGCACGCCGCTGTGACCGGTGGCAAGCGTGCGGGCGCGCAGCGCCGTCATCGCGCGAACCACGTCGTCGCCGACCAGCGGTCCGATGCCTGCGGCATGGCTGCGCACCAGCGCGTGCTGCAGCTCGGCCGCCTGGTCGGGTGGGACGATGGTGTCGGCCAGCGCACCGAAGCCGGTCGTCACGCCGTACACCACCCGGTGCGACGTCAACGCAGCCTCGACGACGTCACGGGTGGTGGCCAACTGGGCCGCCACCGTCGGGGCGACGGTGACCGGCGCGCCGTCGCGGGCCACCGCCACGACGTCGGAGGGTCGCAGTGGTGTGCCGTCGATGACGACTGGTCGGCCCGCCATGCGGGGCAAGGCTACGACCTCACGCCACCGTTGTGCGGCCTAGTTCTTTCGGGCCATATCCGAAATGGCCTGCGGTGGCGCGGTTGGTGGGGGGGCTGTCCGGTGACACTCCGATCGCCCGGTTCGGGGTGTTCGCCTCGCCGGCCGTGCCACGCAGTCACGCACGGAGCCGGTGTGCGAGGAGGATCCATACGCGTGGTGGCAGCGGCCGCCAGGACCGACCTGTACCGCGTCGTCATCGCAGACGACGTGGCCGACCTGCGCTTCCTTCTCAGCCGCGCGCTGGAGAACAGCGGTCGCTTCCGCGTCGTCGGCACCGCTGCCGATGGCCGGGAGGCGGTACGGGTCGCCGCGCAGCAGCAGCCGGACCTGACGCTGCTGGACCTGTCCATGCCGGTGCTCGACGGGCTGGAAGCCCTGCCGATGATTCGGGCCAGGGCGCCCGACGGCGTCGTCGTCGTGCTGTCCGGGCTGGACGCCGACGACGTCGTCGCAACCGCTCGCGAGCGCGGCGCGGTGGGGTACCTGGTCAAGGGCATCGGCCCCGACGACCTGGTCGACGAGCTGCTCACCCTGCTGGCCGAGGCGCACCCGCAGCGCCGCCCGGCGCCCTCACACGATGCGCGCGCCCACATCGAGCTGCCCGCGGAGCTGCGCAGCGGCTCCCAGGCACGCCGCTTCGTCATGGGCTGTCTGGACGACTGGGAGCTCGAGTCCCTGGCGGACACCGCGTTGCTGCTGACCACCGAGCTGGTCACCAACGCCGTGCTCCACGCCGGCACGAACGTCGGCGTGACGGTCCGCTGCACCCATGGCCGGCTGCGCGTCGAGGTCGGCGACACGGGACCCGGCGCCCTCATCATGCGGCGCAGCGGCGCGGACGCGACGACGGGGCGCGGGCTGCAGCTGATGGAGGCGCTGGCGCACCGCTGGGGGACGAGCACGCTGGACAGCGGCAAGCTCGTGTGGTTCGAGCTGCAAGCCGACCGGTGAGCTCAGCCGGGCGCGGCGCGGTCCAGCAGGGACAGCACCAGGGCGGCCTGCCCCAGCTGGTACGTCACCATCACCGCGACGCGGGCCCACGACCACGACTGCACGAACCGCGACCACGCCAGCGTCGCGTCGCTCACCGCGAACAGCAGCGCTCCTGCCGCCGCCAGGGGCAGTGCTGAGCCGAGCGCCAGCACGACCATGACACCGATCGCGGCGATGTAGCCGTACAGCGGAACGGCCACCTCGCGGGCGGTGCGGCGCACGGCGCGCAGCAGCGGCCGAGCGTAAAGCGCGAGCGCGAGCACCATCACCACCGCGCCGGCGGCAGCACCCGCTGCCGTCAGCGGTTCGGTGGCGAAACCGGCGACGTAGCAGAGGTGGGCGACCAGGAAGCTGGCCAGACCCGCGATGAACCGGTCCCGCGGCAGCATCAGCAGGACGTCGCCGCCCAGGGAGAACACCCCGGCAGCGACGAACCAAGCCCGCCTGGCGGGGTTGGCCGGCTCCAGCGTCAGGGCGACACCGATGAGCGCGACCATGACCAGCGGCTTGCAGACGTACTCGATGCGGCGGCGGTCGCGGGCCACGGCGTACCAGTCGACGACCGCGGCCACCGCCGCGACCGCGAGCAACACCGCTGCCGCTGTCGTCACGCCCGTTCCTTCGCCGTCGACGCCGAGGCAGGGTAGACCGCGGTCAGCCGCTCAGCCCGTTGGCTTCGAGGAATGCAGCCAGGGCGCCGTCGTACCGCTCGGGTGCGCTGTTCCAGGCCGACACGTGCCCGGCGCCGGCCACCCGCAGGTAGCTGACGGCTCCGGGGGCTGCCTCCGCGTAGGCGTCGGAGATCTCGACGGGCACCACCAGGTCACGGTCGCCGTGGACCAGCAGGACCGGGATCGCCAGTGGTTCTCCCCCGTGCAGGTGGTTCAGCGCCGCCCAGTCGATCCGCGCCTGCCAGCCGGCGGCCGTCATCACCGGCGGCACCAGCCACCCGGGGATTCTCCGTTGCCGCGCCATGTGCCGCAGGATGGGTCCGTAGTTCAGCGCCGGCGCATCGAAGACACAGCCGACGACCTTCGACGCCAGGGCCGAGCGGCGCATGAAGGCGGCGATGAGCGCGCCACCCATGCTCATGCCGCCGAGGACGAGTGCACGCGCGCCGTCGTGCCACGCCCGCGCCGCAGCAGCTTCCAGGTCACGCCACTCGCGGTGGCCCAGGTGCATGCGCCCGGAGGGGTCCGAGCACGTCGGGAAGTCGTTGCGGTAGCTGATGACGAGCGACGTGATGCCTGCGCGGTGCAACGTCGGCACCAGGCGGAGCATCTGGGCACGGTGGGTGCCGCGGCCGTGGACGAGGATCGCCCAGCGCACCCCGTCGCCGGCCGGGAACAGCCAGGCCGGCAGCGGCCCGGTCTCGCCCTCGATCACCCGGTCGTACCCGACGATGCCGGTGTCGGCGGTGAACACCTCCCGGTTGGGCCACACCGCGGCGGTGAAGTGCCCTGCCACCCCGTCCGCCGGCGGATCACCCGCGAGCAGCCGGAACGGTCGCACGGCCTCGTCGAGATCGCCGTGGCGGACGGGACCCACCTCGCCGAACCCACCCGGGTATTCCACGCCCCAGCGCGACGGCACCCCCGCAGCCGGTCCTGTCACACGCACCAGGCCCCGCCGCGGCGCTGACAGCCGCAACGTGGAGATCGGTAGCCGGTTGCGCAGTGATGACGGCGGTGCGGTGAGCGCCCGGCTCAACGCGACGCTGGCGGTCGCGACCCCAGCAGTGCCGACCGCCGCCGGTGTCCACACCCACGGGGACCGCGAGAACCGCAAGGCGGCAGCGGCGTACCGACGCCATGCCGGCAGCGACAGCGATGACGCGCTCACCGTCGATCGCTGTTCATAGCCAGGCCCTTACGACTCCCCGTCGTCCTCGGGCTGTGCGGCCTCCACACGTTCCACCCCGGTGGTGACCTCCCAGGGGAACACGTGGCGAAGAAGATCTGCGGCTGTCATCGCCGACCTCCTTGTTCGGGGACTCGAACTACCGAAAGGTATCGGCGGTTACCCACCGTTCTTCATCCCCAAAAAGGACTAATTCAGGACAGCAGCTCTCGGGCGCGCCCGATGTCGTCGACCGCCAGCACCAGCCGGTTGCCCGTCGCGAGGTACGCCTGCTCGACGTTGATGGATTCGTCGGCCAGGCGTCGCGTGAATTCCCCCAGCGCGCCGGGCCGGTCTTCGATGTCGACCACGATCACGTCCCGGGCGGCCCTGACGTCCAGGCCGGCGGCCGACAGCGCCTCCAGCGCGGCTTCGGCGTCGGGCACCAGCACGTGCACCACGCCTTTGCCTTCACCGGTGAAGGCACTGATGCCCTCGATGTTGATCCCGGCCGCCCCGGCGGCTTCGCCCAGGCGGGCCAGCACACCGGGCTGGTCGTCGGGGATGAGCACGAAGTCTTTGCGCATTGTCGTCTCCTCGCGGTGGGTCGTGGCGGACGACCTTAGTCGGTCACCGCCCGTCGGCCCAGGCGCCCAGCAGACCCCGGTAGTGCGCGACGAAGTGATCGTGCTCGTGCTCCGGAAAGGTGGACTGGACGGTGGCCACCAGCAGGTCGTCGAACTGGGGACTGGTGACGTAATCGTGCACGACGTCGTCGATGGACTGCAGGTGCCGCTCGCAGAAGTCGCGGTAGTCGTCGACGGTGAAGTATTCATCGCTCAACCGGCGGTACTCGCGCAACTTGTCCTCGTAGGACATATCGGAGTCACCGATGTCGAACCACCGCCGCAAGTCGAGGTTGACCCGCATCCGACGGTTCGTCGCCGCACAGAACACCGACCACTTCAACAGGGCGGTGATCGCCCACGGGAAGTAGTAGTGCAGGCTGATCAGCGAGATGTCCGGGCAGGCGTTGGCGTAGTCGATGGGGTACACGCCGTCGCCCTTGATCAACGTCTCGCACGAGTTGAACTCCCACCGGAAGAAGGCGTTGACGGTCCGCCCGATCGTGACGACCTCCTCCCCGACCGACGGCTTGAGGAAGCCGTGATCGACCTGGTAGCGATCGTGTTGGGGACGGTCGGGATCGAACCGCATCACCATCGTCTCGGCGCCGATGGACAAGCTGCGGGCGAACACGTCGAACCCGTCGACGGCCGCCTGCAGGTGCATCAACCGCTCCCCCGACTCGTTGTAGGCGGACCGCAGCGCCTCGGCGTCGGCGATGCGGCTCACTCCGACCCACGCACCGCCGTCGAACGGCTTCATGTACAGCGGGTAGCCGATGGTCTCGGCGATCTGCTCCAAGTCGAACGGCTGGTTGTAGCGCGACGAGGTGTAGGGAAACCGCTCGTTCTGCGGCGGGTTCTTGTGCGGGATCAGCCACGTGTCGGGGATCTTCAGCCCAAGACGCATCATCGCGCAGTAGGCGGCGTGCTTCTCCATCGACTGGAAGGTGAACGGGTTGTTCAGCAGATACACGTCGTCCATCAGCGCGATCTTCTTCAGCCACTCGCGCGGGACGAAGTACCAGTGGGCGAGCCGGTCGATGACCAGCCGGTACCGCGGCTGCGCGCGCAGGTTGAACGGCTCGATGGTGATCCGTTCGCAGTCGAAGCGGTGACGGTCGCCCCCTTCGAGGATGTCGAGGCCCGCGCGGGCCAGCAGGGCCTCGAACGCACCCGACCAGTCCTCCTCGGTACCGATCAGCAGGCCGAGCAGGTGCGTCGTGGGCATGGTGTCCTCCTTACCAGACCTTCGCGAGCAGGTCGCACAGATGCGGGTCGAACGTGTCTCGCCACCCGACGTAGTTGTGGGCGTCGCGGTTCACGGCCAGGCGAGCGTCGTACCCCTGACGCTGCAGCGCCGCCGTGACTGCGCGGTTGTTGGGCAGGTTCTCCTCCACCGTCCCGCAGGTCAGGACAACCGGGACGGGATCGGCGAAGGACTCGGCATTGAGCACGCTGCCGACGAAGCGGCTGATGCGTCGGAACCGCGGAAAGCCGCTCTCCTGCCGGTCGTAGCGCTGACGGAAGTAGCTGCCGGACTGCAGGAACAGCCCGCCGAAGGCTTGGGGGCGCAGTCGGTGGGCGTGCAGCAGGGCCAGCGCACCCAGGCTCGCGCCCATCGCCACCCGCTGCCGCCGGTCACCGCCGGTCGGCGCCAGCCACTCAAGCGCCGGCAAGATCTCGGTGACCAGCGCCCGGGCGTAGGCCGCCGACGCCGAGTAGTGCTCGTCCCGCGGCCACGGTGGCTGGAGCAGCGCGACACGCATGGCCGGCAGCACACCGCGGTCCGTCATATGCGCAGCGAACCCCAGCAGCGACGACAGCTCGGCGTACTCAGGCCCGTCGTGCGCGACGAGCAGCGGCGCGTCGTCTTCGACGTCCACCTCGGGGCTGCTCCAGACCGCGACGTCGACCTCACCGCGCAGCGTGCGGCTCGGCAGCGACGCGCGCAGCAGCAGCCCGGCCGGCGACTCCGACGCCCACACGGGCGGCCGGTACCGCGGTGCCTGCAGCACCGACTTCTCCCCGAAGGCCCCGGGGGCGCGCAGCGGGTTCGCCGGGTCGCAGAACACCTCGTCGCCGCTACCGTCCGCCAGCACCCCCTTGAACTGATACTCCATACGGTCGACGGGCAGCCGTGGGAAGTCCAGCTCCCAGATGTCGCCGCGGCGCTGCAGCGGCATCCAGTCACGTGGACGGCGCAGCTCCTGCAGCAACCCCACGGCGCGGTAGTGCTCCTGCGGGTCGTGCAACCGGAAGCAGACGACATCGTCACGCATCTCGGAGACGACGTGTTCGGGGGCCGACATCATCGCCGGGCGAGCATAGGGGTTCAGCTGCCCTCCCACCGCTCGTCCTCAGCCTCCCACGCCTCGTTGCGTCGTTGCGCCGTCTCGGCGTATTGCTCGGCGGCTTCCCGTGAGGGATACGGGCCCATCCGGCGGTCGGCCGAGCACAGCTGCTCGGACTCCACCCGTCGGTGGCGCAGGCACCAGTAGTACCGGGGGGCGTCGTCGTCGCTCACGGAAATCCTCCGCATCCGGGGTCTCGGGTGTGTGCATACCCTCCTCGCGGGGGATTGCGACCGCAACTGACCAAGGAGTCCATCGTGAGCGACCTGCCCGGCGCCCCCGCCTCGTACTGGATCGAGTCGACCCCCGCGCCGGCGTGGCCGGCGGCTCGTGGTGACGCAACGGTCGACGTCGCGGTCATCGGTGCCGGCATCGTCGGTCTGACCGCCGCCGACCTGCTCAAGAAGGCGGGCCTGAGCGTCGCCGTGGTGGAGGCTCGGCGTGTGGCGGAAGGCGTCTCGGGCCACACGACCGCGAAGGTGACCGCCGGCCACGGCGTCATCTACTCGGAGATCGCGCGGACGTTCGGCGAGGACGGGGCGCGCACGTACGCGGCGTCGAACCTGGCGGCCCTGGAGTACATGGCCGTGCTGGTCGACACCGAGGCGGTGGACTGCGAGTGGGTCCGCAAGGACAACTACATCTACGCCGACAGCCCGGACAGCGTCGACACGGTGCGACAGGAGGCGGAGGCCTGTGCGGCGGCAGGCATGGACGCCGAGTTCGTCACCGAGGTGCCCCTGCCCTTCGAGACGTTCGGGGCGGTGCGGCAGCGCAACCAGGCGCAGTTCCACCCCCGCCGGTACTTCCTGCACCTGGCCGACGCCGTCGACGGTGACGGCAGCAGCGTCTGGGAGAACAGCCGCGTCACGAAGGTCCATGACGGCACGCCGTGCCGCGTCGAGACCGAGCACGGTGTCATCACCGCCCGCGACGTCGTGATCGCCACGCACATGCCGATGGCCGACCGAGGTCTGTTCTTTGCCAAAGTGCACCCGTTCCGCGAGCACGTGGTCACGGCAAAGGTCGCCCGCGCCATGGTCCCGGACGGCATGTTCATCTCCGCGGGGCAGCCGACGCGCTCGGTCCGGGGTACGCCGTACGGCGACGATGCCCTGTTGGTCATCAGCGGCGAGAAGCACAAGGTCGGTGAAGAGAGCGACACCGAGCAGCGCTATCGGCTGTTGCAGCAGTGGGCGTCCGAGCGGTTCGCGGTGGAGGCGTTCGAGCACCACTGGTCGGCACAGGACAACTACTCCGTCGACGGCGTCCCCTACATCGGGCGGCTGTCGCGGACGGCCCAGCACCTGTACACCGCCACGGGGTTCAACGCCTGGGGCATGACCGGCGGGACGTTGGCGGGCATGCTGCTGTCCGACGCCATCCTGGGCCGCGACAACCCCTGGGCGTCGCTGTACGACAGCAACCGGGTCAAGCCGGTCGCAGGCGCCAAGGACTTCATCAAGGAGAACGTCAAGGACGCGGTGCACTTCGTCGGCGACCGCCTGGCCAAGGAGGGTGAGGACTCCGCGGACGCGCTGGCACCCGGTGAGGCGGCGGTCGTGCAGGCAGACGGCGGTCCGGTCGCCGCGTACCGCGACGACGACGGCGCCGTGCACGCGGTGTCCGCGGTCTGCACCCACATGGGCTGCCTGGTGTCGTGGAACAACGGGGAGCGCAGCTGGGACTGCCCGTGTCACGGGTCCCGGTTCGCAGTCGACGGGCAGGTGCTCAACGGCCCCGCCGTCCAGCCGCTGGAGCGCAAGGACCTGCCGGACTGACCGGGTCAAGTCACCCGCCGGCGCTGCCGATGCAGTAGCCACCGCCGGCCACCTGCCGGTATCGGGGTGTGCGAGCCGGGAGGGCAGATGACGCAGGAGTCGGTGGCCGGCCGTCTCGGCGGCGGTCTGATCGACGCCCTCTCGGCTGACGTCGGCGCCGCCCGTGAGCGGGCCCGGCAGCGCCGGCTGCTGCTCCTGGGCGCGCTGCTCATGCCGGTGGCGGCGTTCTTGTGGGGTCGCATCCTGGCGGGCGCGCCGTTCAACGTCTTTGCGCTGCCGTCGCTGCCCGACGACTGGGTGATCTACCTCATCCCCCTGGCGCTGATCCTCGCACTGGGCGCCGCCGTCGCGATGCCGTTGCTGTCGGGACGCTCGCCGCATCTGCTGTTCCAGCCCGAGCAGATCGAGGTCGGCTTCGACGACGTCAAAGGGCTCGGCCCCGTCGTGGACGAGGTCATCAAGACGCTGAACACCTTCCTGGGGTATGCGCTGTACCGGGAGCGACTGGGCGGCAACCCCCGCCGTGGCCTGCTGTTCGAGGGCCCCCCGGGAACCGGCAAGACGCACCTTGCCAAGGCGCTGGCGCGGGAAGCCGGTGTCCCGTTCCTGTTCGTCTCCGCGACCAGCTTCCAATCCATGTGGTACGGCGCCACCGCGCGCAAGATCCGCAACTACTTCAAGGCCCTGCGCGCCACGGCGCGCAAGGAGGGCGGCGCGATCGGGTTCATCGAGGAGATCGACGCGATCGCGATGACCCGCAACGGGCTCAACAGCACGCCGACCGTCCACCCCTCGGTGCTGCGAGCCTGCAACCGGATGGGCCTGACGGTCAGCGCCTTCGGGACGTCCGAGGGCACCGGCGGCGTGGTCAACGAGCTGCTGGTGCAGCTGCAATCGTTTGACACCCCGCCGTGGCGCGAACGGCTCGTCAACCGGCTGGTCGACGTCGTCAACGCCTACCTGCCGCCCCATCGGGCCGTGTCCAAGCGCAAGCCGCAGTACAACAACATCCTCGTCATCGCCGCGACCAACCGCGCGGACAACCTCGACCCCGCGCTGCTGCGGCCCGGGCGGTTCGACCGCCGCCTGGCCTTCGAGCTGCCCGCCAAGCACGCCCGAGTCGAGCTGCTGTCGTACTTCCTGGACCGCAAGGCCCACAGCGCCGAGCTCGACGACCCCGCTCGTGTCGACCAGCTTGCCGGCCAGACGTTCGGCTACACGCCGGTGATGATCGAGCACCTGCTGGACGAGTCGCTGGTGATCGCTCTGCGCCACGGCCGCGACGCGCTCACGTGGGCCGACGTGCAGGAGGCCCGGCTGACCGGCGAGGTGGGGATGAAGAACCCCGTGCCGTACACCGACCTCGAGCGGCGCACCGTCGCCACGCACGAGGCCGGTCACGCCACGGTCGCGTACCTGGCCGGCACGCGCCGGCTGGAGGTGCTGTCGATCGTCAAGCGCGCCGGCTCGCTGGGTCTGCTCGCCCACGGCGACCCGGACGAGGTCTACACACGAACGCGCAGCGAGATGCACGCCCTGCTCGAGATCGCGATGGGCGGCATGTGCGCCGAGGAGCTGTACTTCGGCGAGGCCGGCACCGGGCCGGGTGGCGACCTCGCCTACGCGACGCAGGTCGCCTGCGAGATCGTCGGATCCGCCGGCATGGCCGGCTCCCTGGTGTCACTGGCCGCGGTCGAGCAGGGTGCGCTCACCGGCTCCAACCTCGTCGGCCGGGTGCTCGCCGACCCCGTGGCGCGCCCAGAGGTCGACCGGATCCTGGCGCAGGCCAAGGCCCGCGCCCGCGCGCTGCTGTCAGCCAACCGGCACCTGGTCGACGCGCTGCGCGACGCCTTGCTCGAACGCGACGAGCTGATCGGCGAGGAGATCACCGACGTGCTCGCCGGCGCCGGCGCCCCGGTGCGCGACGGTCTGGTGATCGAGCGCCGCGGCATCGACCGGCGCCGGCGCGACTGGCTCGACGCCGGCGCCTGACGCTCACGCCGCCGCCCATCCCCACTGAGCTGTGTGGGTCCGGGTGAAACACCACATGGCCGTGTGGGCCTCCGTGCACGTCAGTGCACACAGACCCACACGGCCGAGGGTGAACCCGCGGCGGCCGCGACTGAGGCGACCGGCCGCGGAGAGGGCTTGCTTAGCGCAGGCCGAGCTTGGCGGCGCAGGCCGGCCACGCGCCCCAGCCTTGCTGCGCCTGCAGCCGCTGGCCCATGGCGATCTGGGTGCTCGCGCTGTGCTCGTGGGGGTAGCCGCTGCCGCCGACGGCGCGCCAGCTCGACAGCGAGAACTGCAAGCCGCCGTAGTAGCCGTTGCCGGTGTTGATCGACCAGTTCCCACCGGACTCGCACTGCGCGAGGCTGTACCAGACGCCACCACTGGGCGCCGTGGTTGTGGTGGTGGTCTCGCTGCTGCGCGACGCCGCAGCGCCCTCACGGCGGGGGGCGACGGCCTCGGCCGCCGGCAGCGCGCGGCGCTTGACCTTCTCACCCTTGTCGGGGACGGTCAGCCGCTGACCCGGCACGATGAGGTCGGGGTTGTCGATCTTGCGGTTGGCATCGAACAGCCGACGCCAGGCGTTGATGCCCTTGTAGCCGTGGTCCTCGGCGATGGACTGCAGCGTGTCGCCGGACTTCACGCGGTACGTCTCGGCCGCAAGGGCCGCCCCCGGGAGGGCGCCGGTCAGGCCCAGCGTCACCGCGGTGACGGTCGCCGCCGCTCGGGTGCGACGTGGGCGGGCAGCATTCGACTGCAGGGTCTTGCCAGACATTCGTCCTCGATGGTCTCAGGGCTTGAAACGGACGCAGCTGCACGAGGCAGCGCACTGACTGCGGGCGTCCGCGGCCCGGTCCCTTCCCGGGCCTGGCACCAGGTGCCTATGCGGCACGCCGATGGCCGGCCACCCTCTCACGGGCGGCGATGATTCGGCCGACATCGACGGCTCGGTTGTGGACTGCGCTCACATCGGGGCAGCCCGACGACACGCGTTGCTGGGTGTCGCTGGGTCGACCCTACCTCCGTTACTGCTAACTAATGCAAGCGCACCTGTCCATCCGGACAGGTTTAGCCAAGTTCGGCCAGATGCCCCTTCAGCTCTCGCCGCGCCAGGCTCATCAGGTGGACCTCGTCGGGTCCATCGGCCAGGCGCAGCGTGCGGGCGTGCGCGTATGCCTGGGCGAGCGGCGTGTCCTGGCTGACCCCGGCACCGCCGAAGGCCTGAATTGCACGGTCGATGATGCCCTGGGCCATGCGCGGCGCGACGATCTTGATCATCGCGATCTCGGACTTCGCTGCCTTGTTGCCGACCGTGTCCATCATCCAGGCGGCCTTCAGAACGAGCAATCGTGCTTGCTCGATCTCGCACCTGGATTCGGCGATCCAGTTCTGGATGACCCCCTGTCGCGCCAGCGGCTTCCCGAACGCCGTGCGGGAGATCACCCGCTGGCACATGAGCTCGACGGCCCGCTCGGCCATGCCGATCAGGCGCATGCAGTGATGGATGCGCCCGGGACCGAGCCGCCCCTGCGCGATTCGGAAGCCGTCGCCCTCCTCCTGCAGCAAGTTGCCGGCCGGCACCCGCACGTCGGTGAAGGTCTGCTCGACGTGGCCTTCGCCCTCGTCGTAGCCGAACACCGACAGCGTGCGGACCGTGGAGATCCCCGGCGTGTCCAGCGGCACCAGGATCATCGACTGCTGCTGGTGCAGGGGTGCCTCGGGATCCGTCTTGCCCATGAAGATGCTGATCCTGCAGCGCTCACGGGCAGCACCGGAGGTCCACCACTTGCGTCCGTTGATGACGTAGTGGTCCCCGTCGCGCTCGATCCGGGACTGAATGTTCGTTGCGTCCGAGCTGGCGACGTCCGGCTCGGTCATGGAGAAACACGAGCGGATCTCGCCGGCCAACAGCGGCACGAGCCACTCCTCCTGCTGTGCGCGCGTGCCGTACTGCGCCAGCACCTCCATGTTCCCCGTGTCCGGGGCGTTGCAGTTGAACGCCTCGGGCCCGATGACGCTGCGGCCCATCAGCTCGGCCAGCGGCGCGTACTCGAGGTTGGTCAGCCCCGCCCCCCACTCGGGGTCCGGCAGGAACAGGTTCCACAGCCCTGCCGAGCGCGCCTTGGCCTTCAGCTCCTCCATGACCTGTGGGTGATGGTGCGGGTTGCCGCTCGCTGCTACCTGCTCCCGGTAGACCGACTCGGCGGGCATCACCTCGCTCTCCATGAACTCGCGCACCTGGCGCTGCAGGTCGAGTGCCTTGTCGCTGAAGGCGAAGTCCACGCCGTCCTCCCGGGTCGAAGGAGGCGGATCCTAGGCCTGCTGGACCTGGACGAGGACCCGGTGGTAGCCCGTGGCGCCGTCGGGCATCACCGGAGACCGCTGCGCGGTCTGCACCTCGCCGTCGCCATCGGTCGCCCGGACCTGCAGGACGTGCGAACCCGGCTCGGCGTCCCACTCCCACACCCACTGCCGCCATGTGTCGACGTGGGGGACGGCCGCCAGCCGCGCCTCGTGCCACGGGCCGTCGTCGACCTGCACCTCCACCCGCTCGACGCCCCGCTGCTGCGCCCACGCAACGCCGGCAACCACCACGCGGCCTGACACCACCCGCCCCGCCCGGGGCACGTCGATGCGCGACTGCGTCTTGACCGGCGCCTGCTTCGCCCAGCCACGCGGGACCCAATAGGCGTCGAACGCATCCACCGTGGTGAGCTCGATCTCGCTGAGCCACTTGGTCGCGGACACGTAGCCGTACAGCCCCGGGACCACCAGACGAGCGGGGAACCCGTGCTCGGTCGGCAGCGGCTCCCCGTTCATCGTGACCGCGATCAACGCCGTCCGGCCGTCGTACGCCACCTCGGTCGGGAAGCCGGCGGTCCAGCCGTCCACCGACCTGCCGACGATCTGCGACGCACCCACGTGCACACCCGCCAGATCCAGCACCTCGCGCAATGGCACCCCGCCCCACAGCGCATTGCCGATCAGGCGACCGCCGACCTCGTTGGAGACGCAGCACAGCGTGGTCCAGTGCTCGGTCAGGCCCCGGCCCACCAGCTCGTCGAACGTCAGCTCCAGCGGCCGGTTGACCATCCCGGTGACGCGCAGGCGCCACGTCGCCACGTCGACCCGGGGCACCGACAACGCGGTGTCGATGCGGTAGAAGTCGGTCGTTGGCGTGGTGAACGGGTCAGCGCCCGCGATCTCCAGATCGGCCCCCGCCGGCAGTGCAGGTGCGGGCCGCCGCGGGCGCGGGATCACCAGGCCCAGACGGCTGCGCGCAGCGGCTGACGCGGTGGTGAGCGCGCGCCCGGCCACCGCGAACGCCGCTGCCAGCCCCACCGCCGCTGTCACGCCGGCCAGGAACCGCCGGCGCGAGACCGGCGGGTGGTCGTCAGCGGCGGGGCTTGCGCCGCGGTCGCCACGCAGCAGTGTGGCCAGCGCGGCCAGCCCCGCCACCACCCCGGCCCCGACGGCGATCGCCGAGGAGACCGCCGTCGCCTGCGGGTCCTGGCTCGCTGCGGCGACACCGATCCCCCCGGCGGCCACGAGCAGCACCACGGGCACCCACGGACGCCGGCGGGCAACGGCGCCCGCGGCCCCGCCCGCGGCGGCGGACACCACCGCGATGCCCACCAGCAGCGCCACCTTGTCGTTGACGCCGAACACCGCGATGGCCAGGTTCTTCAGCCACGCAGGCACCCGGTCCACGACCGCGTCACCCACCGCCACCACCGGCGACGCGGCCCCCGCCAGCAGTCCCGCGGCGAGCTCGGCGACGCCCAGCGCCACGGCCGTGACGGCCACGCCGGCCACCAGACCGCGCCACCTCGACCCCGGCTGGGGCACGTCCATCAGGCCAGGCTATCGCCGTGTGTTCGTCCGGCCGCCGAGGGGTACAAACCCGGCAAGCCGGCCCCCTGGACCCGGGTGCTGACGCCGACCGCGCTTTGCGGAGCGGGCGATACGGGGTTGCCGGTGCCCTTCGCCTCCGCCGCTGCGCCCGAGTATGAGGTCCTCCACTGATCGACCTGGATGCCGCGCTGCAAGCGCACTTCCCGGAGCACCCCGACTTCCGCCCCGGGCAGCGCGAAGCGCTCGAAGCCGTGTTGCAAGGACGCGACGTCGTCGCCGTTCTACCGACCGGTGGCGGCAAGACGCTGGTGTACCAGCTCGCCGGCGTGCTGATGGAGGGCACGACCGTCGTCGCCACGCCGCTGATCGCGTTGATGCAGGACCAGGTCCGCCGGCTGTCGGAGGACCCAGGAACCCACCAGCGCGTCGAGTCACTGACCGGAGCGGTGCGTGGCGAGGAGCGGGCATCGCTGCTGGACGACCTGCGCGCCGGCAAGCTGGAGTTCCTGTTCGCGACACCCGAGCAGCTGGCCCGCGACGACGTCCGCCGCGCGCTGCGAGACGCCAAGATCGACCTGTTCTGCGTCGACGAGGCGCACTGCATCTCCGAGTGGGGATTCGACTTCCGTCCCGCCTACCGCGAGCTCGCCTCGGCAGCGAAGGCCATGGGTCGCCCGCCGATACTGGCGCTCACGGCGACGGCCCCCGAGACGGTCCGCAACGACGTCGCTCGTGAGCTGAAGCTGCGTGACCCCCTGGTCGTCGCCCGCGGCTTCGACCGCACCAACCTGACCTTCTCCGTCCAGCGGGTCACCGATCCCGATCGGCGCGACCGACAGCTGGCGAAGCTGCTGACCCGCTACGGCGGCAGCTCGGTCGTCGTGTACTGCACCACCCGCCGCGAGTCCGAGGAGACGGCGCTCGCCCTGCTGGAGCTGGGCATCAACGCGGGCCACTATCACGGCGGCATGGACCGATCGCTGCGCGACGAGGTGCAAGAGGCGTTCCTGTCCGACCCCGAGTACGGCGGGCTGGAGGTGCTGTGCGCCACGAGCGCCTTCGGGATGGGGATCGACAAGGCGGACATCCGCGCCGTCATTCACCGCACGATGCCGGACTCCCTGGAGGCGTACTGGCAGGAGGCCGGGCGCGCGGGCCGTGACGGACAGCCCTCGGATTGCGTGCTGTTCTACCGGCCCGAGGACCAGTCGGTGCACCACCACCTGCACCGGCGCAGCCGTCCGTCGGAGACGACGGTCGCGAAGATGGTCCTGCTGCTGTCGCGCATCGACAAGGCCACGCCGCAGTCCGACGTCGTGGCCCACATCGCCGAGGGCGCCGAGGTCGCCCGCTCGGGCGTCGTGTCGCTGCTCGAGGACCTCGAGCGGCTGGGCTACCTCAGCGAGTTCAAGTCCGGCATCCGGTTCAAGGGCGACCCCGCCGAGGCGATGGAGGCGCTCGCCCGTCACTACGCCATCCAGGTCGAGGTGGAGACGTCGCGGCTGGAGATGGTCGCGTCCTACGCCGAGACCGTGACCTGCCGCCGCCGCTACCTGCTGAACTACCTCGGCGACGAGTACCCCGGCGAGCTGTGCCTGCGGTGCGACAACTGCCTGCGGATCGCCGAGCAGCGCGGCACGGAGGACTGGGATGTCGAGCTGCAGCGCGAGCGCGTGGCGGCAGACCGCAGCGGCCCGTTCTCCGCGGGCCAGCCGGTCCGTCACCCGGAGTGGGGCCCCGGCGCGGTGCAGCGCGTCGACGGCGAGGTGCTGGTGGTGCGGTTCGACAGCGTCGGCTACCGGTCGATGCACGCCCCGACGGTGATCGATCTCAACCTGCTCGAGCCGGTGTAACGGGCCGGGGTCACCCCAGCCGCTCGCCGACGGCCCGCAGGGTCGCGGTGTGCGCCTCCTCGCCCGGTGCAAGGCACGCGATCACCGGCACGGTCACGCCGGCGTCGATGTACGCCCTGACCCGGTCGGCGACCTCGTCGGCGCTGCCGATCGCGGTGACCGCGTTGAGCAGCCGGTCGCTGACGGCCGCGGCTGCGGCAGCGCGATCGCGCTCCTTCATGGCCGCCAGCACCGCGTCGGCTTCCTGCTCGAACCCGTGGGCGCGGTAGAAGCGGTTGTAAACCGAGGTCGCCACGTACGGAGCGAAGAACCCGCGCAGGAAGTCGCGGGCGTCGTCGGGCCGGTCGGTGACCAGGCAGAACAGCCGGTCAACCACGGGGAGCCCGTCGACCGATCGCCCGGCCGCCTCGGCGCCCGCCCGCCACTGGTCGAGCATGCCGCCGATGTCCTCGGCGGCGACCTGGTTGAGCGCCAGGCCGTCGCCGATCTCTCCCGCCTGACGCAGGCTGCGTTCGTTGAGCGCCCCGACGACGATGGGGACCGGAGCGGGCGGCGGTGCGAACAACCGGTATCCCGCGGTGGTGATGAACTCACCGTCGTGGCTGACCTTCTCCCCCGCCAGCATCGCCCGAACGACCTCGACGGTCTCTCGGAGCTGCGCGAGGGGACGGCGGAACGGCAGTCCCGACCACTGACCGACGATCACCTCGCTGGAGGTGCCCAGCCCCAACGAGAACCGACCGCCGGAAAGGTGCGAGAGGGACGCGGCCGTCGCCGCCAGCAGCCAGGGGGTGCGGGTCTGCGCCGGCGCCACGGCGACGCCGAGGTCCACGTCGGACGCGACCGCCACCGCGCCCAGCAGCGACGCGAAGTCGGGGCCGGCGACCTCACTGCCCCACGCGGCGGTGTACCCCCAGCGCTGCGCCTGACCGACCAGCCGGACGGAGTCGGGTAGGGAGACGCCGAGCATCGGCAGGCTGACCGCGAGCTGCATGACCATCCCCTGTCGCTGGACGGGGCGGGAGCGTAGCGGCTGAAGGTGCACCGGCTAGCGTGGCACGGCTCGTACCGCCTCCCGGGAGTCCGCCACGCCCACCTCCGCCGCATCGTCCCCCCGCGCCGGCGTCGTCCGGCGTGGTCTCGTCGTGCTGGGCAAGGCCATCAAGACCGAACCGCGGCCGTTCGCCGTCGCCCTGTGCGGGGCGCTGTTGTACGCGGCCACCACCGTCGGTTCCGCGGTGGTGTTCGGGCGCATCACGGACCTGGTCATCGTGCCGGCGTTTCGGACCGGGCGAGTCGGGGCCGGCATGCTTGCGGCAGCCGCCGCGGCGGTGTTGGGCGTCTCGATGCTGACCGCGGTGGCCATCGTCGCCCGCCGCCTGGGCGCCTGGGTGATGCAGCTGCGGTTGCACGCGACGTACCGGCGCCGCATCACACGGCACTACCACCGCCTGCCCATGTCCTGGCACCGGAATCGGTCGACCGGCTCATTGCTGTCCAACGCCACCGCCGATGTCGACGCCGCCTTCTGGCCAATCGCCCCGCTGCCGCTGTCGTGCGGCGTGCTGGTGATGCTGACCGTCACGGCCGTGATGCTGGTGATGACGGACTGGGCGCTGACCCTGGTCGGGTTCTCCGTCGGGCCGGCCATTGCGCTGCTGAACTGGCGCTACAACCGTGCCGTCGTCGAACCCGCGACCCTCATCCAGGAGCGGCGTGCCCAGGTTTCGGGCATCGCCCACGAGAGCTTCGACGGCGCCCTTGTCGTCAAGACGCTGGGGCGCGAGTCCGCCGAGACGCAGCGGTTCGAGCAGCATTCCGAGCGGCTGCGCGACGAGCTCATCCGCTACGGGCGAATCCGCGCGATCTTCGACCCGATCATGGAGGCCGTACCCAACCTCGGGGTGCTCGGCGTGCTGGCCGCCGGCGTCTGGCGCATCCAGACAGGGATGCTGTCGGAGGGTGACGTGGTCCAGTTCGCCTACCTGTTCACCCTGCTGGCCTTCCCCATCCGGGCGATCGGGTGGGTGCTGTCGGACATGCCCCGGTCGGTGGTGGGGTGGGAGCGGCTGCAGAAGGTGCTCCGCGCCCAGCCGGACACCACGGACCACGGCGGGAGGATCGGGCGGTTCGGCGACGTCCGGGGCGGCCCAGCCGAGACCGACCTGATCGACGTCGCCTTCCGCTACGAGTCCGACCAGGTGCTGCACGGCGTCAGCTTCCGGGCGCCGCCCGGGCGCACCATCGCGCTCGTCGGGCCGACCGGGTCGGGCAAGTCGACCATCGCCACACTGCTCGTCCGCCTGGCCGATCCTGCCGAGGGCGCCGTCCGCCTCGACGGCCACGACCTGCGTCTGCTGACCCGCGGGGCCGTCTCCCGCAGCGCCGCAATCGTGTTCCAGCACTCCTTCCTGTTCGACGACACGATCCGGGAGAACATCACCCTCGGGGAGCCGTACAGCGACGAGGACGTGTGGCAGGCCTGCGAGCTGGCGCAGGCGGCCGGGTTCGTCCGCGCGCTCGGGTCCGGTCTGGACACGGTCATCGGTGAGCGGGGGACGTCACTGTCCGGTGGGCAGCGGCAGCGCATCGCGCTGGCCCGGGCCTTGATCAGGCGGCCGCGGCTGCTGATCCTCGACGACGCCACGTCCAGTGTCGACACCGCAGTGGAGGCGGCCATCCTCCGGGGCCTGAAGCAGGCGGACCTGCCCTCGACCATCGTCATCGTCGCGTACCGGCAAGCCACCATCGCGTTGGCCGACGAGATCGTGTTCATCGAGGCCGGCACGGTGACCGCCACTGGCTCCCACGACGAGCTCATGACCCGCGTGCCGGCCTACCAGCGGCTCGTGACCGCCTACGCCGACGCGCGCTCCGCTCCCCCGGAGTCACGGTGAGTGCCGCGACTGCCGCCACCGGGGTCGAGGAGCTGGACCGCCGTCAGCCCGACGGCGCTTGGACCACGCTGGTACGAGGCCTGCGGCTGACGCCCGAGTTCCGGGAGGGGCTGTGGGTCACCCTGCTTCTCGCCGCTGTCGCAACGGTCGGAAGGGTCGTCGTGCCGGTGGCGGTCCAGCAGGTCATCGACCGCGGCCTGAGGACCGGCACCGGCGAGCCGGACGTGACGCTGGTCATCGTGCTGGTGACCGTGTCGGCCGTCGTGGTGGGTTTGACGGCGGTGGCGGGCTACTTCATGAACTACCGGCTGTCGCGGGCCACGGAGACGGCCCTGTCGGCGCTGCGCGTGCGTGCATTCCGCCACATCCACGACCTGTCGATGCTGCATCACGCCGGCGAGCACCGCGGTGCGCTGGTCTCGCGCGTCACGTCTGACGTGGACACCATCAGCCAGTTCATGCAATGGGGCGGTGTGGTGCTGCTGGTCAACCTGGGCCAGCTGCTGATCGCCACGGCCGTCATGCTCATCTACAGCCCGCCGCTGGTGCTGCTGGTCATCCTCAGCTTCGCTCCCCTGATCTTCCTGCTCCGCTGGTTCCAGCGTCACCTCTCGGCTGCCTACAGCGCCGTGCGGGAGCGGGTTGCCGAGCTGCTGACCGCGATCGCGGAGAGCATCGTGGGCGCCGAGGTCATCCGGGCGTACCACATCGAGGAGCGCACGTCCCGCCGGCTGGACGACGCGGTCGACCGGGAGTACCGGGCGCAACGCAAAGCCGCGGTGCTGTCCACCTCCATGTTCACCAGCGCCGAGCTCTTCTCCGGTCTGGCCATGGCGGGGGTGGTGGTCGTCGGCGTCCTGCTGGGAGTGGACGGCCAGATCACCGAGGGGCGCCTGGTCGCCTTCCTGTTCCTCGTGACCATGTTCATCAGCCCGATCCAGATCGCCACCGAGGTGCTCAACGAGGTGCAGACCGCCATCGCAGGGTGGCGGCGCATCCTCAACGTGTTGGACACCGAACCCGACGTTGTCGACCCGGCGACCGGTTCGAACGCGGTCGAGATCCCGCCCGGACCGATCGGGCTGCAGTTCGAGGGGGTGACCTTCGCGTACCCAGCGCGCGACGACGAGGATCCTGTCGTCGTCCTCCACCCGCTGGACCTCACCATCGCCCCGCAGACGCGCGTCGCTGTCGTCGGGGAGACCGGGTCGGGCAAGACCACGTTCGCCAAGCTGGTGACGCGCCTGATGGACCCCATCGCGGGGACCATCCGCATCAACGGCGCGCCCCTGGACAGGGTTCGCTTCGCGAGCCTGCGCCGGCGGGTCGTCATGGTTCCCCAAGACGGGTTCCTGTTCGATGCCAGCATCCACACCAACGTCGCGCAAGGTCGGCCGGGCATCAGTGCAGAAAGCGTTCGGCTGGCGTTCGTGGAGTTGGGACTTGCCGATTGGCTGGAGGGGCTTCCCCACGACATCGAGACTCGCGTGGGGGAACGGGGCGAAGCGCTGTCCGTCGGCGAGCGCCAGCTCGTGGCGCTGGCACGCGCGTATGTCGCCAGTCCGGACCTGCTCGTGCTCGATGAGGCGACGTCGGCGGTCGATCCTGCCACCGAGGTGAGGATTCAGCGGGCGCTCGACGGCCTGACCCGCGGCCGCACCTCCATCGCGATCGCACATCGTCTGTCCACCGCCGAGGCCGCCGACGAGATCCTCGTCTTCGACCGTGGGCGGATCGTGGAGCGCGGCACGCACGCACAGCTGCTCAACCGGGACGGGACCTATGCGCGGCTGCATGCGAGCTGGGTGGCCGGCACCGCCGTGCTCTAGGACAAAACCCCCGTCGACGGGAACTCACCGCAGGGCTGGTCCGTTGCACGACGTGCGGAGGAGCGGTGCGCCACACGACCAGCCGCTCCGCCCGGAAAGCCGTTGCAGGAAGCCGTGCTCTGCTACCTTCTTGCGCCAGTTCCACAGGGCCGACCCGGCTCGACGAACCACCAACTTCCGGTGTCCACCCGCTGCAGGCGGGGGCCGGTTCCATGGACGCACGCCGTCCGAGGAGGAATGTATGGATCTGATCCGCAAGCCGGCCCGCTGGCTGGTGCTCTTGGCTGTATTGGGCCTGCTCGCTGTCGCCTGCGGCGGCGGGGAGGAGCAAGGCGCCGACCCGGACGCGACAGAGCTCGGCGGCGAGGCGACGGAGACGGAGGGCGACACGGCCCAGGGCGAGCCGGTTCAGGGCGGCAGCGTCGTCTTCGGCCTCGAGCAGGAACCCGCGATCCTCAACCCGTGGCTCACCGAGGGGAACCTGTTCGCCACCTCCAAGGTCATCGCGACGATCCTGTACCCCCTGTGGCGGATCACCCCGGAGTTCGAGTACGAGCCGCTGCTGCTCGAGGACGTCCCCGAGACCCGCGGTGGCGAAGAGGGCGACGACGAGCCCTTCACCGTGACGTACAAGCTGCGCGAGGAGGCCAACTGGAGCGACGGCACGCCGATCAGCTCCGAGGACCTGAAGTTCACGTGGGAAACGTGCATGAACGAGGACTGGGACATCACCTCCCGCGCCGGCTGCGATGAGGTCGAAGAGGTCAACATCGTCGACGAGAAGACGGCGGACTTCGTCTTCAAGCGTCCCTACGCCCCGTGGCGTGAGCTGTTCAGCGTCCACAGTGGCGTGGTGCTTCCCGCCCACGTCCTGGAGGGAGAGAACTTCAACCGGATCTGGAACGACGGCATCGTCGACGCTGACGGGGAGCCCATCTCCAGCGGTCCCTTCCAGTTCGAGTCGTGGGAGAAGGGCCAGCAGATCACCGTCACCCGCAACGAGGAGTTCTGGGGCGAGCAGCAAGCGTATTTGGACGAGATCGTCTTCCGTCCCATCGAGGACGTGAACACCCTCATCCAGCAGTTCCGCGGCGGAGAGGTCGAGGTCATCGACCCGCAGCCGCAGCTGGACCTCGTCAACCAGATCGAAGGCGCGGACGGCCTTGAGTACGAATCCTCGACGGGCCCCCAGTGGGAGCACCTCGACTTCAACTTCGAGCGCCCACCGCTGGACAAGGCGTACGTCCGACGGGCCATCGCCATGGGGTTGAACCGCGAGCAGCTCGCCTCGGAGCTCATCGCTCCGATCGATCCCGAGGTCGAGCCGCTGAACAACGTCATCTGGCTGACCAACCAGGAGCAGTACCAGGACAACTGGGGCGAGGTCATCAACTACGACCCCGAGGGTGCCGTGCAGCTGCTCGAGGAGAACGGCTGCACCCGCGGCGACAACGACATCTTCGAGTGTGACGGCGAGCCGCTGGAGTTCGACTTCGTGACGACCTCCGGTAACGAGCTGCGTGAGCTGACCTTCGAGGTCATGCAGCAGCAGCTGCAGGAGATCGGCGTGCAGATCACCGCCGACTTCGGCGAGCCGGCGGTGGCCCTGGGCGAGCGCCTGCCCGCCCAGGACTACGACCTCATCCTGTTCGCCTGGGTCGGCGCCCCCGACCCGTCCGGTGGCGACACGATCTGGCAGTGCGAGGAGACCACGGGCGATGCGAGCCTGAACTACACGGGCTACTGCAACCCCGAGGTCGACGAGCTCATGCAGCAGCAGCTGGAGACCGTCGACGCGCAGGAGCGCGCCGACCTGTACAACGAGGCGGACGCCCTGATCGCCCAGGACGTTCCGGTGGTGCCGCTGTACCAGAAGCCCGCGTTCCAGGCGTGGAGCAGCGACATCGTGGGCGTGCGCACGAACAGCACGCAGTGGGGTCCGACCTGGAACGTCGAGGAGTGGGGCCGCACCGAATAGCACCGCACGTGGCCTTCGGTTGAGGGCGGCTCCCGCGGCATGACGCCGCGGGAGCCGCCCTCGCCGCGGCGAGAGGGGCACCTGGTTGGTCACCTTCATTCTCCGCCGACTGCTGTTCAGCATCCCCGTGATCGTCCTGGCCAGCGTCGTCATCTTCTTCGGGGTGTCATCGGTCGGGGACCCCCTCGGGGAGCTCCGCACCCGCCCCAACGTCAGCCAGGTCACGCTTGACAACATCGTCGAGCGCAAGGCGCTGGATCAGCCCCTCCCTGCGCAGTACCTGCTGTGGGTGCAAGAAGCGACGACCAACCGGTTCGGAACGACGCTGCTGGGCGACCGGCCCATCTGGCCGGACCTGCGGCGGGCGCTGTGGTTCACCCTGCAGTTGGTCATCGCGGCCGAGGTGCTGGCGCTGATCATCGGCATCGGCCTGGGCGTGCTGTCCGCCAAGCGCCAGTACTCGGTGTTCGACTACGCGACCACGACCATCAGCTTCCTGGGCTACTCGATCCCCATCTTCTGGTTCGCCCTGATCCTGCAGGTGATCTTCACCAACATCTACCGCGCGACGGGTACGCGGATCTTCTACACGGCGGGTTTGAGCTCGACGAACCCGGGGACCGGCTTGGAGTTCTTCATCGACCGGCTCCAGCACCTGGCGCTGCCGATCATCGCGCTGGCCTACATCAGCCTGGCGCTGTACAGCCGGTACATGCGCTCATCGATGCTGGAAGTCATCAATGCCGACTACGTCCGCACCGCGCGGGCGAAGGGGTTGCGGGAGACCCTGGTCACGCGTAAGCACGCCATGCGCAACGCCCTGATCCCCATCGTCACGCTGGCCGCCCTGAACTTCGGCGCGCTCATCGGCGGCGCCATCGTCACGGAGGCGGTGTTCTCCATCCCGGGGATGGGCTCGTACTTCATCCGAGCCCTGACGGCGCGGGACGTGTACCCGATCATGGCGTTCCTCATGATCACCACGATCTTCATCATCATCGCCAACCTCGTGGCCGACATCCTGTACGGCTACCTGGATCCCAGGATCCGCAATGAGTGAGGAAATCCGCGAGCGCACGCCGCGAGACGCCGCCGTCGAGGGGCACAGCCAACCCGGCGGCAGCGGCGGCCCCCCGCCGCCCGCCGACAGCGAGCTGGACGCCACGTACCGCGAGGGTCTGCGCATCGAAGCGCGCAGCCAGTGGCAGCTGTTCCGGCGCCGGTTCGTCACCCACAAGCTCGCCATGGTGAGCCTGTTCATCCTTCTGATCATCTGCGGCGCGGCGCTGTTCGCCGACCGCGTGGCGCCGTACGGGTTCGAGCAGATCGACCTGGGTAACCGCAGCAAGGCGCCGACGCTGGAGGACAACCACTTCTTCGGCACCGACAAGATCGGCCGTGACTACTTCTCCCGCGTGCTGTACGGCACGGGCACGTCCGTGCGGGTGGCGTTCTTCGTCGCATTCCTGTCCACGGCGATCGGCACGGTCGTCGGCGCCCTCGCCGGCTACTACCGCGGGTGGCTGGACAACGTGCTGATGCGGTTCGTCGACTTCCTGCTCGCCGTGCCCTTCCTGGCGGTGCTGCTCGTCGCGGCGGCATTCCTCGGACGCGGGTCGCCCTACCGGGTGGCGACGATCATCGCGCTGCTGTTGTGGACCACGATTGCCAGGATCGTGCGGGGTCAGTACCTCTCGCTGCGCGAGAAGGAGTTCGTCGAAGCGGCGCGGGCGTCAGGCGCGAGCGACGCGCGCATCATCTTCCGGCACATGCTGCCGAACACGTTCAGCCCGATCATCGTCAACGCGACCTTGACCGTGGCGCTGGCGATCCTGCTCGAGGCGACCCTGTCCTTCCTCGGCTTCGGCATCCAGCCGCCGACGCCGGCCCTGGGCAAGCTGATCGATGACGGCAAGGGCGCCATGCTCACGGACTGGTGGCTCGTGACCATGCCCGGTCTGATGATCGTGACGATCTGCCTGTGCATCAACTTCATCGGCGACGGCCTGCGCGACGCGCTCGACCCGACGCAGTCGGAGCGCTGAACGATGGTTGAGCCGGTCCTCTCCATCCGCAACCTCGTGACGGAGTTCACGACTCCCGACGGGGTGGTGCGCGCGGTCAACGACGTCTCGTACGACGTCTACCCCGGAGAGACCCTGGGGGTCGTCGGCGAGTCGGGTTCCGGCAAGAGCGTCACCGTCATGTCGGTGCTGCGGCTGATTCCGCAACCCCCCGGGCGGATCGTGAGCGGCGAGGTGCTGTTCGGCGGCCGGGACCTGCTGCAGCTGTCGGATCGCGAGATGCGCCGGATCCGCGGCAAAGAGATCGCCATGATCTTCCAGGACCCGATGACCTCGCTGAACCCGGTCATGAAGGTCGGACGGCAGATCGGGGAGGCGCTACGGGTCCACGACCCCGAGCTCGACGACGACGGCGTGCGCACACGCGCCGTCGACCTTCTGGACCAGGTCGGGGTGCCGAACCCCTCCGACCGGTTCGACCAGTACCCGCACCAGTACTCGGGCGGCATGCGCCAGCGGGCCATGATCGCGATGGCCATCGCCAACCAACCGAAGCTGCTCATCGCCGACGAGCCGACGACCGCGCTCGACGTCACGATCCAGGCACAGGTGCTGGGGGTCCTCAACACCGCCCGGGACCAGACGCAGGCCGCCACCATCCTCATCACCCACGACCTAGGGGTCATCGCTGAGGAAGCCGACCGCGTGGTCGTCATGTACGGCGGCAAGGTCGTCGAGGTCGGCGACGTGCACACGATCTTCAACGACCCCCGCCACCCCTACACGGTGGGGCTCATGTCCAGCCTGCCCCGCCTCGACACGGACCTGGACCGCCTGGCACCGATCGGTGGCCAGCCGCCAAGCCTGATCAACCTCCCGCCAGGGTGCTCCTTTCACCCGCGATGCCGGCTGATGCGCGGACGTGAGCGATGCCGCACCGACGTGCCGCCGCTGTACGACACCGGCCCGGAGCATCGGGCTGCATGCCACTTCCACGAGGAGGTGCCGACCCTGCGCGAGGAAGTTGAACAGGTGATCGGCGCCGAGCTCACGGCGGGAGGGTCGCAGGCGTGACCGACACCGCGGAACGCCAGTCACCGCTGGACGAACGCACCCCTGAGGGTGAGGAGATCCTCCGCGTCGAGGACCTGAAGATGCACTTCCCGATCAAGGCCGGCGTCGTCAAGCGGCAGGTCGGGGCCGTCTACGCCGTCGACGGTGTGAGCTTCTCCCTGAACGCCGGCGAGACCCTCGGACTGGTCGGCGAGTCCGGCTGTGGCAAGTCCACCGTCGCCCGCACGATCCTGCGCCTGCTCGACCCAACTGCCGGGCGGATCGAGTTCAAGGGCCGCGACATCAGCGGCTACAGCCGCAAGCAGATGCGTGCCATCCGACGTGAGCTGCAGATCGTCTTCCAGGATCCCTATGCGTCACTGAACCCGCGGATGACGGTGCGCGACATCATCGCGGAGCCCCTGCGGATCCACGGCCAGTTCAAGCAGGCCGGCGGCCTGAAGCGGGTGTCGGAGCTGCTGCAGCTCGTTGGCCTCAGCCCGGAGCACGGCAACCGCTTCCCCCACGAGTTCTCCGGGGGTCAGCGCCAGCGCATCGGCGTGGCCCGGGCGCTGGCCCTCAACCCGCAGGTCCTCATCCTCGACGAGCCGGTGTCGGCGCTCGACGTGTCGATCCAGGCACAGGTCATCAACCTGCTCATGGAGCTGCAAAGCGAGCTGGGGTTGGCGTACGTGTTCATCGCGCACGACCTGTCCGTCGTCCGTCACATCTCCGACCGCGTCGCCGTGATGTACCTCGGCCAGATCGTCGAGATCGGCACCCGCCAGCAGGTCTACCAGGAGCCCACGCACCCGTACACGCAGGCGCTGCTGTCCGCCGTGCCGCTCCCGGATCCGACAAAGCGGGGCCGCAGGCAACGGATCACCCTGGAGGGGGACGTGCCGAGTCCGGCGAACCCGCCGTCAGGATGCCGGTTCCGTACCCGCTGCTGGAAGGCCGAGGACATCTGCGCCGAGGAGCCTCCGGAGCTGATCGACCGGTTCGGCCATGGTCACCCTGCGCGCTGCCACTTCGCGGAGATGCTGCCCGTCGTCCCGACCTAGGAGGACCGACACACCACCCCATGGACTCCATGGACAAGGCGGGATGGATCAAGGCCGTGGCGGTCGCTGTGGCGTTGCTGCTCGGCGCCGTCGCCTGCGACGACGGCGGCGACGCCGAGGCACCGGCCGACGACACGGCGTCGCCGACAGAGGCCGGCGCGGCGGAACCGGACGAGCCGGTCGAGCGCACCCCCGTCAACGGCGGAACGGTGATCCTCGGGGCGGACGAGGAACCCTCAACGCTCAACGCAGCGGTGGAGGAGGGCAACACCTTCATCAACGGCTACATCGCCACGGCGGTGCTCTCCCCGCTGTGGCGCATCACCCCCGAGCACACCTTCGAACCGTTGCTGCTGGAAGACGCCGAGGTCACCACTGACCCCTTCACCGTGACCTACCGCCTGAAAGAGGGATTGCAGTGGAGCGACGGTGAGCCGATCACCGCCCACGACGTCGTCTTCACGCACCGGACGATCATGGACGAGCGGTTCGACATCATCAGCCGTGAAGGCCACGAGCTCGTGCGCAACGCGCAGGCCATCGACGACCGGACGGCGCGATTCGTGTTCCGCCGCCCCTACCCCGCCTGGCGGACCATGTTCAGCGAGCCGGAGGGCGCGATCCTGCCCCGCCACCGCCTCCGCGGGGAGGACTTCAACGAGATGTGGCGGGAGCACATCCCGGTCTCCAGCGGCCCCTTGGAGTTCGACCGCTGGGAGCCCGGCCAGGAGCTGATCCTCAAGCGCAACGACCGCTACTGGGGCGACGCCCCGTCGTTGGACGAGGTCGTGATCTCCTTCTACGACTCACTGCAGGACCTGCTGCTGGCCCTGCGCGAGGGCGCGGTCGACGTCCTGTACCCGCCGACGGGATTCGGCCTGCGCGAGCAGCTGGAGACCATGGATGACATCGAGATCGACAGCGCCGGCGGCCCGCTGTGGGAGGTCATCGACTTCAACACCGCGGCACCGCCGCTGAACCGGCCCTACGTCCGGCAGGCCGTCGCGAAGGCCATCAACCGTCAGCGCCTGATCGACGAGATCCTCGCCGAGGTGGATCCCGACGTGGCGCTGCTCGACAGCGTCTTGTGGCTCGCCGAGGAGCCGGACTACCAGGACCACTGGTCGCAGCAGCTGTCGTACGACCCGGGAGAGGCGCAGCGGCTGCTGGCCGACAACGACTGCACACGGGTCGAGGGGATCTGGCACTGCGACGACCAACCACTGCAGCTGCGGTTCGTCACCACCGCTGACGTAGAGCTGCGCAGCCGGCAGTTCGAGCTGATCCGCCGGGACCTGGCGGCAGTCGGCATCAAGGTCGAGGAGGAGTTCAGCGCTCCGGAGGAGATCTTCGCGCCCGAGTTCCTGGCCAGCCGAAGGGACTGGCACCTGTTGTCCTTCGCCCGCCGCTACAGCGCCAATCCCCTCGACGTGCAGGCGCCATGGCGGTGCGACGTCGCCCGGGACATCAACAACACGAAGTACTGCAACCGGCAGGTCAACGCCCTGTTCGACCGGGCGGCCGCCGAGGTCGACGACGAGCGGCGCGTCGACCTGCTCCGGCGGGCCGACAGCCTGATCGCCCAGGACGTGCCGGCGATCCCGCTGTACCAGCGGCCGACGTTCCTGGTGTCTCGTGGTGCGATCCAGGGCCCGCGGAACAACCCCACGGAGTGGGGTCCGCTGTGGAACGTCGAGGACTGGGTGCTGACGCAGTAGTTCAGGGGACGTCGCGCTCGACGACCCGGACGTGCTCGAGATTGGCGGTTCCCATAGGGCCGTAGATCAATCCCCGAACCCGCTCGGCCACGACGGTGCCTCGTCGCGGGTTGACCACGGGAATCACCACCTGGTCCCGGCCGATGACCAGGTCCTCGATCCGCCGGTACCGCGCGACCCGGGCGGCCGGGTCCTGCGTCGCGGCCGCGCGGTCCAGCAGGCGGTCGATGTCAGGGTTGCGGTACCGGCTGTAGTTGGCGCCGCCACGCTGCGGCGTGGCGGCGGAGTGCAGCAGCGGACGCAGCGCGTTGTCCAACGTGGGGTAGTCCGGCGCCCAGCCGAAGCGGAACAGCCCTGGCTCGGCGGTCATGGCGGTGCGGAAGCGTTCGAAGCCCACGGCGCGGACGCGGACCCGCACGCCAGCGGCGTCGAGGTCGCGCTGCACCCTGGCGGCCACGCGCTCGTGGTCCCCGCCCCGGTTGACCCACAGTGCCACCTCACCCACCGCCGCGTCGCGTAGCGCCCGCCGCGCCCCGGCGGGATCGAAGACGCAGGCCAGGCAGGTTCGCTGCCGGGCCCCGGGGAGGACGGGAGGTACCAGGGTGCGCGCTGGGCCCGCCTGCCCGGCAAAGGCGCTTTGCGCCATACCGGTCCGGTCCAACGCCATCGCGATGCCTCGTCGCGCGTTGACGTCGTCGAAGGGCGGGCGTGACGTGTCGAACACGAGCAGGTAGGTCGCCGGAAGCGGGCCGCGCAGCAGACCCGGGCCGGTGTACCTCGTGGACACCGGGAACCGCGAGCGGTCGTCGGCACCTGGCGGGAGCGATGCCACGTCGACACGGCCTTGTGCGAACGCGAGATACGCCGTTGCAGCATCCATGACCTGGAACACGACCTCGTCGAGCAACCGCCCGGGCCGCGCACCGTCGGACTGCTCGTCAGCACGTGACAGGCGCAGGAAGCGCTCTCGAGCCCAGGACTCGGCCAGGGTGAACGGACCGTTGCCGACAGGCTGAACCCGGTTCGGCGCACGCGGGCGAGGCATCGGCCCAAGCGCGGGGTGCCCCGCGACGGCCGGCCACTCGTAGTTCGGCCGGCGCAACCGGACCTCCAGCGTCGAGGTGTCGACGGCCCGCACGCCGGACAGCACATCCGTGCTGCCGTCGCGCACCGCCTGGTAGCCCTCGACGTCGGCGAGGTGGTGGTGCGCCGCTCCGCGCGACGCCATGACGTTCCAGGTGTCGACGAAGTGCTGCGCCGTCACGGGTGTCCCGTCGTGGAAGGTGGCGTTGCGCCGCAGCGCGAAGCGCCACACGCGCCCGCCGCGCCGTGCGGTCCAGCGCACGGCGGTGGATGGGACGACCTGCAGACGCTCGTCCCAGGCGGTCAGCGAGTCGTAGAGCGCGTCGACGACCAGAAGGTCGTCGGGCGTGACCGCGTCGATGGGCACGATGGCCGTCGGTTCGCCGATCGCCCACCGCAGGCTGCTGTCGGCCGACTGAGCGGTCGGCGTGGGGACGGCGACACCGCCGTTTCGCGGCGCCTGCTGTGGGGGTGGTGATGGACAGCCGGCGCCGATCAGCGCAAGAAGGCAGGCGCCCAGCAGCGCCTGCCGCCGCATCATGCGAGCGCGAACCCGCCTCGGTCGACCGTCAGGCGAGTCGCAGCGCCAGGACGATCGTCGTGACGGCGAACAGCACACCGGTGATGACCGTGAGCCGGTCCAGGTTCTTCTCGACGACCGTGGAGCCGGTCATGCTGCTCATCGAGCCGCCGCCGAACATGTCCGACAGGCCGCCCCCGCGGCCGGATTTCAGCAGGATGAACATGATCAGCATGAGCGAGACGAGCACGTGGACGACCACGATGGCGCCGGTGAGCACGACAGACCTCCGAACGGTGCGCGGACGGGCGGCATGTGACGGCGCGCCCGACCTGTCAGGGTAGCAGTCCCCCACACGCCGCTGCCCTAGGAGGCTGGAGATGAGTCTTGACGACTTCCAGCGCGTGCCGCTGCTGTTCGGACCCTCCCCCATTCACCCGCTGCGCCGGCTCACCGACCACCTCGGTGGTCACGTCGAGATCTGGGCAAAGCGCGAGGACTGCAACTCAGGCATCGCGTTCGGCGGCAACAAGGTGCGCAAGCTGGAGTACCTCGTCGCGGACGCGCTGTCGCAGGGCTGCGACACGTTGGTGTCCATCGGCGGGGTGCAGTCCAACCACACGCGCGCCGTGACGGGCGTCGCGGCGCATCTGGGGTTGAACGTGGTGACGGTCCAGGAGCACTGGGTCGACTGGCCGGACGTCGTGTACGACAAGGTCGGCAACATCCAGCTGACGCGCATCATGGGCGGGGACATCCGGATGTCGCCGGCCGGTTTCGACATCGGCATCCGCGACAGCTGGCAGCAGGCGCTGTCGTCGGTCAAGGAGGGCGGTGGGACGCCGTACGCGATCCCCGCGGGCGCGTCCGACCACCCGCTGGGTGGACTCGGGTTCGCCAACTGGTGCCGCGAGGTCGCCGCGCAGGAACAGGACCTTGGCGTGTTCTTCGACACCGTCGTGGTGTGCACGGTCACCGGCTCCACGCACGCCGGCATGATCGCCGGGTTCGCTGCCGAGGACCGAAGGCGCCGCGTCATCGGTATCGACGCCTCGGCCACGGTCGAAAAGACCCGAGAACAGCTCACGCGCATCGCCCGCTCCACCGCCGAGGCGATCGGATTGGACCGCCCCCTCACCGACGACGACGTCGAGCTGGTGGACGGGTACCACGCGGGCATCTACGGGGTTCCCGACGACGTGACCCTTGAGGCGATCCGAACGGCGGCACGTCTCGAAGGCATGCTCACCGACCCCGTGTATGAGGGAAAATCGATGGCCGGCTTGATCGGCATGGTGCGCTCCGGCGAGATCCCCGCAGGGGCGACCGTGCTCTATGCCCATCTGGGGGGCCAGCCCGCGTTGTCGGCGTACGCCGGCGTCCTGTGACGTTCCGGGCCGCGGTTAGCGGCCCTCTTGGGCGACGACGAAGAACCCGACCTGGGGGCCGGCGTCGGTCAGGGTGAGCAGCGGCCGGGCGCGGACGGCGTCGCGCGCAGCCACCGACGCCCACGCCGGCATGGGGCTGCGCTGCCACGCCATCCCCTCGGGCGCCTTTGGCACCGTCGCCGGCGCGCCCGCCAGCCACTGCGCCTGCGTCTCCACACACGGACACCCGACCGAGAGGTTGCCGCTGGCCGGCGCCATCGACGGTCGGGTGGAGGGCGGGTACCCCTCCAGCCCGCCGCCGGCCACCGGCGCCGGCGCCAGGGCGCGGAACGTGGCGAAGGCCGCGGACTCGACCGGATCGGCAGGTGGGGGCACATAGCCGATCGCGATCGAGTAGGTGTCGAGCTCGGAGGCGATCCACGGCGGCACGACCACCGCACCGACCAGCGCTGCGACCAGGACCACAGCCGTCACCCAGCTCTCCAGGGCCCTGCCGCCCCGGGAACGGACGGGCGGGGCGCTGACCAGCCGCTCCACGCGACCGGTGACGACCCGCGCTCCGGTGGCGACCGCCACGGCCCCGCACGCCGCCAGCGGCTGCGTGCGCGGCACCGCGCCCTCCCACACTTTGAGGATGCTCGAGGCCAGCGCCCCGGGCCGGCGGGTGTGCACGGCAGCCAGCTCGTCGGCGCTCTCCTCCCGTTCGGCATTGAGCCAGCGCGTCGCGAGGTGCACCGTGGGCAGGAAGAACGTGAGGTCGGCAAACACCCCGACCACGACGCCGAGCAACGTGTCGCGGCGGGCGACGTGGGCGATCTCGTGGGCCAGCAGACCCTCGAGCTCCTGGGCGTCCAGCGTCTGGATGAGGACGGGGTCGAGCACGACGACCGGACGGCGGACCCCGGTGGTCAACGCGCCACCGGGGCAGTCAGCCAGCAGATGCAACCGGACGTGCCGGGTGCCCATCGCCATAGCCATGCCGTCGACCACCCGCTGCAGCTCATGAGCGGTGGGAACAGGCGAAGCCAGCCGGAGCAACCGCCGCGTTGCGACGACGCCCCACACCCGCCGGCTGAGCAGGACCAGGACTGCCACCGCCCAGGCGGTGACCAGGACGTCAACGCCGCGGTCCGACGAGATCACTCGAAGCTCGCCGAGCAGCTCGAGCACCTGCCCGGAGGCGCCGTTGGCGGTCGTCACCCACAGCTGTGGCAGGTAGGACTCGGCCTCCACGACGGACGCGACCCCGGCCACGGCCGCGGCCAGGATGGGCGCCAGGACGACCAGGCGCCGCGTCAAAGGCCGTCGGACCCACACGCGGCGCAGTGCGACGGCCGCCAGCGCTGCGGCGACCACCGAACCGAGCAGTGCCCGCACGGCGAACGACTCCGTGAGCAACGACAGGAAGAACCCTGCCGGCGCCACCGGCGGCGACGCCGGGCCCATCAGCCCTCCTGCGCCCGCAGCTCGTCGATCTTGGCCCGCAGCGCGTGGACCACCGCTGGGTCCTCACCGTCGTTGACGACCTCGACGAAGTAGCTGATCGCCGGCTCGGGGAAGCTGTGCACCAGCCAGTCGACGACCGAGTGGACGGTGGACTGGGCGTACTCCTCCCGCGACAGCGTCGGGCGGTACCGGTGCGCCAGCTCAGACGTGTCGCGGGCGAGCAGACCCTTGCCGGCCAGGCGCCCCATGGTGGTCATCACGGTCGTGTACGCGATCCGGCGGCGGCGGTTGAGCGCGGCGTGGACATCGCGGACCGTCGCCTCACCGCTGTCCCAGACGGCTTCCATGACGTCGTTCTCGAGTGGACCGAGAACTCCGTCGAGTTGTGACTTGCGCTTCGCCATGGTCACCTCCGCTGCGGACACGCCAAGCGTACCCCCGCTACTGCCGGTGCCAACGGCAGATGACGGCGAAATCCTCCGCATCCAGGCTGGCGCCACCGACCAGCGCCCCGTCGATGTCGTCCTGGGCCATCAAGTCGCGGATGTTGCCCGGCTTGACGCTGCCGCCGTACTGCACGCGCACCGCATCGGCGGTCGCCTGGTTGTGGACGCCGGCGACCACCGACCTGACAGAGGCGCACATCGACTGCGCGTCCGCGGCGGTTGCGGTCTTGCCCGTCCCGATCGCCCAGACAGGCTCGTAGGCGACCACCATCTGCTGCACCTGGCCCGACTCCAGGCCGTCGAGCCCCGCCCGGACCTGGCCGGCCACCACCGTCTCGGCGTCTCCAGACTCGCGCTGCTGCTCAGTCTCGCCGACGCACATGATCGGCGTCATGCCGGCGGCGATGACGGCTTTGACCTTGCGGTTGACGATCTCATCGGTCTCACCGAACAACGAGCGGCGCTCGGAGTGGCCGCAGAGGACGTACTGCACCTTCAGCTTGGCGAGCATCGCTGGGCTGATCTCACCGGTGAACGCGCCGGCGGTCTCCCAGTGCGTGTTCTGGGCGCCGAGCCCGATGGCCAGGCGGTCGCCGTCGATCAGCGTCTGGATGCTGCGCAGCGCGGTGAACGGGGGCACGACCACCACCTCGGACGCCTCGAAGTCCCGTGTCTCCAGGTGGTAGGCGAGCTGCTGGACGAGCTGGATCGCCTCGAGGTGATCCAGGTGCATCTTCCAGTTGCCGGCCATGATCGGTGTTCTGGCCATCAGGTGTCCCCCTGCTCGCGACGGAGGGCGGCCACGCCCGGCAGGTCGCGGCCCTCCAGGAACTCCAGCGACGCCCCGCCGCCGGTCGACACGTGGTTGATCTGCGACGCCAGGCCGAGCTTGCGGACGGCGGCCGCGCTGTCGCCACCGCCGATCACCGTGAACGCGGACGCGGCGGCCACCGCACGTGCCACACCCTCGGTGCCGGCGGCGAACGCGTCCCACTCGAACACGCCCATCGGCCCGTTCCACAGGATGGCCCCGGCATCGACGGTGGCGCCGGCGAACCGCTCGACGGTCTCGCCGCCGACGTCCAGCCCCATCCAGCCCTCGGGTATCTGATCGGCGGCTACCCGACGGTGCTCGGCATCGGCTTCGAACGCCTCGGCGGCGATCACGTCGACTGGCAGCAGCAGCGGCACACCGTCGGCCTCCGCGCGCTTGAGCAGTGCGCCGCAGGTGTCCACCTGGTCGGCCTCGACCCGGCTCGCGCCCACGTCGTAGCCCTTTGCCGCCAGGAAGGTGAAGCACATGGCCCCGCCGATGAGCAGGCGGTCGACGCGGCCGAGGAGGTTGTCGATCACGCCGAGCTTGTCCGACACCTTCGCGCCGCCGAGGATCGCGACGAACGGCCGGGGCGGGTCCGTCAGCAGACGGGACAGCACGTCGAGCTCGGCGTGCATCAGCAGCCCCGCGACCGCGTCCTCCATTCGCGCCGGCAACCCAACGACGCTGGCGTGCGCACGGTGCGCCGCACCGAAGGCATCGTTGACGTACGCGTCGCCCAGCCCCGCCAGTGCGTCGGCGAAGGCGTCGTCGTTGGCCTCCTCCCCCGCCTCGAACCGCAGGTTCTCCAGCAGGGCCACCTCACCATCGGCAAGCTCGCCGACGACGCGGCGGGCATCGTCACCGACCACGTCAGTGGCGGCGGCGACCGGCGCCCCGAGCAGCTCGGACACCCGTTGCGCCACCGGCGCGAGCCGCAGCTCCTCGACGACCGCGCCCTTGGGGCGGCCGAGGTGGCTTATGAGCACCACCCGCGCGCCTGCCTGGGTCAGCCGGCGGATCGTGGGCAGGGACTCCTCGATGCGCAGGTCGTCGGCGACCTGCCCGTGCGACAGCGGGACGTTGAGGTCGACGCGGACCAGCACGCGGCGGCCGGCGGCGTCGAGGGCGTCAAGCCCCGGGATGACAGCGGTCATAGCGGCGAATGGCTGGCGTTACAGGCGCTCACCCACGTACAGGGCGAGGTCCACCAGACGGCATGAGTAGCCCCACTCGTTGTCGTACCAGCCCATCACCTTCACCATCGAGCCGTTGGCCATGGTCGACAGGCCGTCGAGGATGCAGCTGTGCGGGTTGCCGACGATGTCGGCGGACACGATCGGGTGCTCGGTGTACTCGAGGATCCCCTTGAGTGGGCCGTCGGCAGCCGTGCGGAACGCCTCGTTGACCTCCTCCTTGGTGACCTCGCGCTCCAGGGTCACGACCAGGTCGGTGATCGAGCCGTCGGGTACGGGCACGCGCAGCGCCAGGCCGTCGAGCCGCCCTTCGAGCTGCGGCAGCGCAAGCGACGCGGCCTTCGCCGCGCCGGTGGATGTGGGGATGATGGACACGGCGGCGGCGCGGGCGCGGCGCAGGTCCTTGTGCGGCTGGTCGTGCGTGCCCTGGTCGTTGGTGTACGCGTGCACCGTGGTCATGAAGCCCTGGGTGATCCCGAAGGACTCGTCGAGCACCTTGCTCATCGGCACCACGCTGTTGGTGGTGCAGCTGGCGTTGGAGATGACGTCGTGCGACCCGGGGTCATAGTTCTCGTGGTTGACGCCCATGACGAGGGTGACGTCCTCGTTCTTGGCGGGCGCGGAGATGATCACCTTGCGGGCCCCCGCCTCCAGGTGCGCCGCAGCCTTGTCCCGCGCCGTGAAGATGCCGGTCGACTCGATGACGATGTCCGCGCCCAGGTCCTTCCACGGAAGGTCTGCGGGGTTGCGCTCGGACGTGATGACGATCTCGTCGCCGTCGACCACCAGGCCGCGTTCGGTCTCCTCAACGGTGCCGTCGAAGCGGCCGTGGACGCTGTCGTAGCGCAGCAGGTGGGCCAGGGTCTTGTTGTCGGTCAGGTCGTTGACGCCGACGATGTCGATGTCGGCCCCCTGCTCCCGAGCGGCACGCAGGAAGTTGCGGCCGATCCGGCCGAAGCCGTTGATGCCAACGCGGATTGCCATGTCTGCTTCAACTCCAAACAGTTCGTGATGGGCTCGCGGTGCGGCGGAGGGGCCACACTCTACCGAGCGCCCCTATCCCGGCCCCAGTCCCCTCAGCCGTCGAGGTCGGCGATCCGCAGCAGGCGCCGGTGGACCGTGGCCTTGCCCACGGGTGGGTCGTGCAGCGCGGCGAGCTCCGCCAGGCTGGCTTCCGGATTGGCCAGGCGCGCGAGGGCGGTCTCCCTCAGGTCGTCGGGAAAGGCGTCCCACCCCAGTCGAGCGACCGCCGCCTCGATGTCGGCGACCTGCCGAGCGGCGGCGCCCGCGGCCCTGCCGAGGTTGGCGCGGTCGGCGTTGGCAGCGCGGTTCGCCTCGCCCCGCAGCTCACGGCGCAAGCGCTCGGCGTCCCAGTGCAGGAACGACGTGTGCGCACCGGTGCGAGCCAGCACCGCCCCGATCTCCTCGCCGTTCTTGACCACCACTCGCCAGCCGTCGTCACGCTGCGCCGCCCGCGCCCCTGCCGCGCCGCACCGGTGCAGCAGCTGCACCACGGTGGTGGCGCTCTGGCGTGACGGTGTCCGGATCTCCAGATGCGCGCCACGGCGGGGATCGCTGACGCTCGCGGCCACCATCAGCGCTCCGCGGACGTAGGCCGCAGCGTCATGCGCGGTCATCAGGAGACGGGCGGGCGGGCGCTCGGCCGGCCGCCCTTCGTCGTCGAACAGGCCCATGCGCTGCAGCACGTCGCGGGACGGGCCTGCCAGCACGAGCCGGTACCGCGTCGGCTGCAACCCGGTGGGCTGGTGCACCTCGATCTCCGCCCGCACCTCGTACAGGTCGACGAAGGCGCTGTGCAACCTCCGGGCGACCGCCCCGACGGTGATGTCCACCACCCAACCCGGTCCGGCTCCGGACACCTGCAGGGCGCCGCCCAGGCGGGCGATCGCTGCCGTCTCCGCTGCCCGGCAGCAGGTCTCGCCCAGGGGCGCGTGTGCCAGCTCCTCCCGCACCTGTGCGGTGAAGCTCACGACGCCAGCAGACCGTTCAACGCGTCAGCCAGCCGCTGTGGGTCGTGCATGCCGGTCACGGCACCGTCCTGGCGCAGGGCGAGGTCGGCGCACACCACCTGGCGGACGGCGGGATGGTCGAGGTCGGTGCCCAGCGGCGTGCCGGCGCCGGCGCAGGCTGGGCCGTCGTGGAGCAGGACCGCATCGAGCATCAGTCCCGGGACATGGGCGATGAGGGCCTCGACATGATCCGCGGCGCTCAGCTCGCTGGTCTCCCCGGGTTGCGTCAGGAGATTGCACGCCAACACCACGGTGGCCTCGGCGGCCACGACTGCCTCGCCGATGCCGGGCACGAGCAGAGCGGCGAGGACGCTGGTGAACAGGCTGCCCGGTCCGAGGACGATCAGGTCCGCCTCGGCAATCGCCTCGACGGCTTGCGGGCAGGCCGGGGGTTGCGCCGGCTCAAGCCACACGCGCTCCACCCGATCGGTGGCGGTGGCGACCCGGACCTGGCCGCCGACCTCACGCCCGCCGATGCAGCCGTGGAGCTGGACGGGTTCGTGCGTGCTCGGCAGGACGCGACCCTGGCATCCGAGCAACCGGCCGGCGCGGTCGAGCGCGGTGACGATGTCGCCGTCGCACTGCTCTAGCAACGCCAGGAGCACCAGGTTGCCCAGCGCGTGGCCCTTCAGGTCGCCGACGTCGAACCGGTGCTGGAAGACCTCGGCCAGCTCGGTGCCGTCTGCCAGCGTCGACAGCGCCATCCGCAGGTCCCCGAGCGCGACGACGCCGTGCTCCTGGCGCAACCGCCCGCTGGACCCGCCGTCGTCGGCCACGGTGACGACGGCGGTGGGCTGCAGATCAAGCAGGCGGAAGGCGGTCAGTGCACGGGACAGGCCGTGCCCCCCGCCGATGCCGACGGCCTTCACTCGCGACCCCGGTCGCGGTGTTCGATCTGCACGGCGACGCCGAGGGTGCGCAGGTGGTCGGCGAGGACCTGGCCAAGCACCACCGAGCGGTGCTTGCCTCCTGTGCAGCCGATGCCGACGGTCAGATAGTGCTTGCCTTCCCGCACGTACGCCGGCACGAGGAAGTCCAGCAGGTCCTGGACGCGTCGCAGGAACTCCCCCGTTTCCGGCTGGCCGAGCACGTAGTCGCGGACCTTGGGGTCAAGCCCGGTCAGGGGCCGAAGCTCGTCGACCCAATGCGGGTTCGGCAGGAAGCGGACGTCCAGGATCATGTCGGCGTCGAGTGGTGTGCCGTTTTTGAACCCGAACGACACCAGGTTGACGACCATCCGGTCACGACCGGCCTCGCCGAACGCCTCCTCCAGCCGTTCGCGCAGCTCGTGGACGTTCAGCGAGGTCGTGTCGATCACCAGGTCGGCCTCCTCTCGGAGCCCCACCAGGTACTCCCGCTCACGCGCGATCCCATCGACGAGCCGGTCGTTGCGTGCCAGCGGGTGCACGCGCCGTGCCGCTTCATAGCGCCGCACCAGCGTCTGGTCCGAGGCCTCCAGGAACAGCACCCGTAGGTCCAGATCGCGCCGGCGCAGGGCGCGGATCGTCTCGCGCAGCTGCTCGCCGTGGTCCTCGACGCCCGCCCCGAAACCCTCGCGACCCCGGACGTCGACGACCAGAGCGAACCGGTCGACCGCCGAACCCGGGGTGGTCGCCAGGTCCACGACGCGCTCGATCAGCGCCAGCGGCATGTTGTCGATGACGAAGAACCCCAGGTCTTCCATGACGGCCGACGCCGCGCTGCGGCCGGCACCCGACAGACCGGTGATGACCGCCAGCTGCGGCCGCCGGTCAAGCGGTGCGGCACGCGCGGGCCCGGTGGGATCCTGCTCGGTGTCCATGCTCATCGGCTGGGGATCTCCTCATCGGCTTCCAGCTGTCGACCGTGCAGCGCCTCGTGGACCCGCGCTGCCATCACCTGCGAGAAGCCTTCCACCTCGGCGATCTCGTCGACCGTCGCGTCCCGCAGCCGCTTGAGCGACCCGAAGCGGTCCAGCAGCGCCCGCCGGCGCGCCGGCCCCACGCCGGGGATCTCGTCGAACGCCGAGGCGGTCATCTCCCGCCCCCGCAGGCTGCGGTGGTAGCTGACGGCGAACCGGTGCGCCTCGTCGCGGATCCGTTGCACCAGGTACAGCGCCTCGCTCGACCGGGGTAGCACCACCGGGTCGGGGTTCCCGGGCAGGAAGACCTCCTCGAGGCGCTTGGCCAGCGAGCACACCGCCACACCTTCGACGCCGAGCTCCTCGATCGCCCGCACCGCGGCGTTGAGCTGTCCCTTGCCGCCGTCGATGATCACCAGGTTGGGGGCGTAGGCGAACTTGCGCTCGCTGGCGGGTGCGTCCTTGGACGCCAGGTAGTTGCGGAACCGGCGCGTGATCACCTCGTGCATCATCGCGAAGTCGTCTTGCCCTTCCACCCCTCGGATCTTGAAGCGCCGGTACTCGCTCTTGCGTGGCAGCGCGTCCTCCATCACCACCATCGATGCGACGGAGTTGGTCCCCTGCAGGGTGGAGATGTCGTAGCACTCGATGCGCAGGGGGGCTTCTTCCAGGCCGAGCGCCTCCTGCAGCTCGTGCAGCGCCTGGCTGCGGGCGTTGAAGTCCTTGGCGCGCTTGAGCCGATGCTGTTGGAAGGCCTCGGCGGCGTTGTCCTTGACGCTTTCCAGGAACGTCCGCTTCTCGCCGCGCTGGGGGACCCGGATGCTGACGCGTGCGCCCCGCAGCTCCGACAGCAGCTCCTCGAGCGTGTCGCGGTCGGCAGGCTCGGCGGGGACGATCACCTCTCGTGGGATGTCGTCGCTGCGGTCCATGAACACCTCGAGCAGGAAGCGCCCGAGCAGCTCGCCGGCGTCGAGGTCCTCGACCTTGTCCACGGTCCAGCCCTTGCGGCCCACCACGCGGCCCCGGCGGACGAAGAAGGCCTGGAACGCCGCCTCGAGGTCGTCGTCGTGATAGTGGACGGCATCGAAGTCCTCGGCGCGACCGGTGACCATGACCTGCTTCTCGAGGGCCTTGCGCACCGCGGTGAGCTGGTCGCGCAGGCGGGCGGCGGCCTCGAAGTTCAGCGACGCCGCCTCGGCGCTCATCCGCCGTTCGAGGTCGGCCAGCGTGTGCTGGGTGTCCCCCTCCAGAAAGCCGATGAGGTCCTCGACCAACCGCCGGTGGTCGTCGTGGCTGATCTTGTCCACGCAGGGAGCGGCACACCGGCCGATGTGGTGCAACAGACAGGGGCGTCCCAGCCGGCGGCACCGGTCGTACACCCCCTTCGAGCACGTGCGCACCGGGAAGACGCGCAGCAGCAGGTCAAGCGTCTCGCGGATCGCGTAGGCGTGCGCATAGGGCCCGAAGTAGCGGGTGCCGTCCTTGCGCGGGTTGCGCCGCACCATCGCACGGGGGACGTCTTCCTGGACGGTGACCGCGAGGTACGGATAGCTCTTGTCGTCGGTGTAACGAACGTTGTACCGGGGCCGGTGTCGCTTGATCAGGTTGTACTCGAGGTGCAGCGCCTCGACCTCGTTGGCGCACACGATCCACTCGACGCTGCGCGCCGCTTCGAGCATGGACCGGGTGCGCTGGGGGATGCCCGACCACGCGCCGAAGTAGCTCGACAGCCGCGCCCGCAGGCTCTTGGCTTTGCCGACGTAGATCACGCGGTCCGCGCGGTCGCGCCACAGATAGCACCCCGGGTCGGTGGGGATCGTCCCAGGGTCGGGACGAAAGCGCAGGGCGGGGTTGGCGGGCACCCCCCCATGCTCGCACGCGAACCTGGGTGGCGAATGGACAGGGGTAGGCCTGAACCGGACCGGGTAGGCCAATGGGTGAGGGCGAAATGCCCGGATCACGAGCGTGGCGTCACCGCCGGGGGAAACGGCGGCAGCACGAGGAAACGCCCGCTCAACGCAGCGAACGCGACGAAGGAGCGATAGCCGCATGAAGACGATTCAGTCCAGCATCGAGGTTCGCCAGCCGGTGACCACCGTCTAC
>Ga0247713_1000060_pt1 | contig 79651 bp, 73 predicted proteins | sample 21E_NmetaG_FD_189936 | JGI IMG/M metagenome (GOLD analysis project Ga0247713, IMG submission 189936) | Soil microbial communities from hillslope of Landscape Evolution Observatory, University of Arizona, Oracle, AZ, United States - 2-1-E_N | ecosystem: Engineered > Artificial ecosystem >... | reverse complement strand
CGCCGGCGGGGCCGGGGCGGCAGTGCGCGGCAAGCCGGGGTTGCCGCCAGCCGACCCGCCGGCGCTGCCTCAGGCGTAGCGGCGTTCGAGGTCGCGGTGGCCGGCGAGGTCGACGACGTCGGCGAACCCCTCGAAGGACACGACAAGGTCGGGGTCGTCGCGCAGCGTGCCTTTGGCGCGCAGGACGGCGTACGCGTCGCGCAGGGCGCGGGCGGCGGCGAACAGCCCGGTCAGCGGCGTGACGATGAGGTCGTAGCCGAGGTCGTGCAGCTCGGCGGGCGTGAGCAGCGGCGTGCGTCCCCCCTCGATCATGTTCGCGACTCGGACGACCCCCTCCACCTCGCGGGCGACCCGCTCGAGGTCGTCGACCGTCTCGGGCGCCTCGACGAAAACTGCGTCGACCCCGAGGTCACGTGCGGCCTGGGCGCGGGCGATGGCCTCCTCGAGCGACACTGCCGCCCGCGCGTCGGTGCGCGCGACGACGAAGAGGTCGACGCCTTCTCCGCGGAGGTCGCGCACCGCGCGAAGCTTGCCGAGCCACTCCTGCCGGTCGACGACCCGCTTGCCGGCGAAGTGTCCGCACTTCTTCGGCCACTCCTGATCCTCGAGGAACAACCCCCCGGCCCCGGCCCGGTGCAGCAGCCGCGCCGTGTGCATCGCGTTCAGCGGGTTCCCGTAGCCCGTGTCGGCGTCCACGATGACCGGGCTCGCCGTGTTCGCGCAGACCGCCCGCGCGGTGTCCACGATCTCGGTCTGGGTGAGGTAGCCGTAGTCGGGCATGCCAAGACGCGACGCCGCCACGGAGTAGCCGGAGACGAACAGCACCTCGAACCCGCCCTCCGACGCCAGGCGGGCCGACAGCGCGTCGTACACCCCCGGCATGTTCACCGTCGTGCCGGCGGCGAGCAGGTCGCGGATGCGCTGCGCCGGGCTGCCTGCGTTCATGGGTGCCTGCCTTCCGCGTCGGGTCGCCGCGCACGATACGCCGGGCAGCCGGTGCTCACCCCTCCTCGGCGGGGTGCACCGCGAAGCCCTTGCGCCACGGGCGCAGCACGCGCTCCTCGACGAATCCGGTCGACTCGTACAGCGCCCGGGCCGCCCGCAGCGTCTCGCGGACGGTGAGGCTGACCGTCGTGCAGCCCCGCTTGTGCAGCCAGGCGACGCCGCCGGCGACGAGCGTCCGGCCGATCCCACGGCGGCGCAGGTCGGGCCGGACGCCCACGAAGTCGATGTAGCCCTGGTCCTCGGCCTGCCGTTCCACGACGACGTAGCCGGCGAGGCGTCCGGCCCTGCGGACGACGAGCACGGTGCGGTCGGGGTGGTCGGTGGCGAGCAGGCGGGCCCCGGGCGTGGGCGAGGCGGGAAAGAGGTCGTCGTGGAGCCTCGCGAGGTCGGCGACGTCGGCGTCGGTGGCCGCGACGGCGTCGCCGCCCCCCGCCACCGCGGCCGGTTGCTCGAGCACGAGCACGGCGGACGCCCGCTCGGGCTGGAAACCGTGCGCGTGCGCGAAGTCGGCGAGCCGAACGCTGCGGTCGTCGGGGTTGAGCTCCTCCTCGCGCACGTGCCGGGGCAGGCGCCGGCGCGCGGAGGTGTAGAGGCGGTCGGCCACGGCGCGCCACTCGGCACCCGCCCACACGAAGGGCCCGTGCCACCAGACCCGCGGCGGGTCGTCGCTGTGCTCGGCGGCGAGGAGCCCGACCGGGCGCCCACCGCCGACCGCGACGATCGCCGCCGCCGGCCCTCCGGGCAGCGCGGCGAGCTCCTCCGCGATCGCCTCCGCGCCGAGGGACAGATAGCCGACATGATGCTCGGGATCCTCCTGGAGCCGGGCGATCTGCAGGGCGACCTCGTCGAGATCGCTCGGACGAAGGCTCTGGATAACCGTCACGTCGTCCACCTCGGGTCCGGGTCGGCCACGCAGGTCAGTGTGCCGCCGATCGCGGCATGCTTTGGACGCTGAACCGCCCGCAGGCCCATCGAGGAAGGTGCCGCTGTGAGAAGATGTCTGATCGTCCTGGCCCTGACCGCAGCCGTCGTCGGCGGAAGCGTCGGATCGGCGCTCGCCACGCATGTCCTCCGCGACGTCGCCCACGGGAGCGCGCATGCCGATGCGATCCACTGGGCGCACGCGCACGGGGTCGTGACCGGGTACCCCGACGGGACGTATCGCCCGCGGGCCACGATCACGCGCGACCAGGCCGCATCGATGTTCCTCCGCTACGACCAGCTCGTCGACCGCAAGATCGCGAGCGTGCGCGCGGGAGCGCTGCCCGACCACGCACCGTTCAGCCAGAGCAGCGTCATGCTCGACCCCGGCGGCGTGCACGTGCCCAAGCCCGTCTACGTCGCCGACCGTGACGAGCTGCGGCGCCGTGGCCTCATGGGCGTGCGGGAGCTGCCACGGGAGGGGGGGATGCTCTTCCTGTTCCCGGCTGACACGCGGGGCGGGTTCTGGATGAAGGACACGCTTATCCCGCTTTCCATCGCCTACTTCGACGCGGGCGGGCGGGTGCTCGCCATCATGGACATGGAGCCCTGCACCGCCGACCCGTGCCCCAGCTACGACCCGGGGGTGGCCTACCGGGGGGCTCTCGAGGTGAACCGTGGGCGCTTCGAGGACCTCGGGCTCGCGGGTCCCGGCTGGCGCGTCGACGTGCCCGAGCAGCTACGGCCCTGAAGTGCCCCTGCGCCGGCGTGAGGGCGCACCCTAGAGTGGGAAGGACCGACAGTCTTTCGGAGGTGTCCACGATGGCGACGACGACCGAACGGCGACCCGCGCCCGTCCCGACCGACTCGGAGGACCGCGAGCGGTTCGCCCACATCATCCGTAAGGAGGGCGGGGGAGCGGCGGCGGCGGTGACCGAGGCCCGTGTCCTCGGCCTGCCGGTCGAGGCACTGTGCGGCAAGCGTTGGGTGCCCTCCCGGGACCCGGCGCGCTTCCCGCTCTGCCCGACGTGCAAGGAGCGGGCCGAGGAGCTCTACGGCAGCTGAGCGCCGTGCTCGCGGGGGCTTTCGACCCACTCACCGTGGAGCAGGGTTCCGCAGTCCTGAAGAGGGGCAGCCTGTCGCTTTCAGCCACGCGCGACAGGAGAGGCCCATGAGCGAGACGAGCACCACGGGCGCGGACGCGGCCAACAGCGGCGACGTCATCGACCTCATCCGCGCCGACCACCGCGAGTTCGAGCGGTTGTTCGGCCTGCTACGCGACCGTGGGGAGGACCGGGCGTCGCGCCTGCGCGAGCTCGCCGACCTGCTCGTCGCCCATGCCCTCGCGGAGGAGAGCGAGGTCTACCCCAAGCTGCGGCTCCACGCCCCCGAGGAGAGGGAGGAGATCGAGCACAGCGTCGAGGAGCACGCGGAGGGCAACGAGGCGCTCGCGCGGCTGCAGATGGTCAGCGACGTCACCAGCCGCCAGTTCGACCAGGCCCTCGACGAGCTCGTCGAGGCGGTGACCCACCACATCGAGGAGGAGGAGCGCGACGTCCTGGAACCCGCCCGCGAGAGCGTTCCCGAGCGGACGCGCTACGAGATCGGCGGGGCCTTTATGACCGCACGCCTCGGCTGGCTGAAGACCGGGGCAGGCGCGCCCGAGAAGGTGCGCGACCTGCTCGGCGAGTACCGCGACCGCGGCCTCGTGTAGGCCCTCCGGCCTCGCGGGGCGCAGCCGCGCCGCGTCGACGCCCCCTCAAGGTAGCCGGGCGGGGGTCCTCGCGGTAGCGTCCCGTGCGGACCCGCGACCGGAGGCGAAGCCGTGGCCGACCTGGATGAGGAAGACGTGCGTCACGTCGCGCGGCTCGCACGGCTGGCCCTGACCGAACAGGAGATCGCGAGCCTCCGCGGCGAGCTCACCGACATCCTCGGCTACGCCGAGCAGGTCGGCCAGGTCGCGACCGTCGCCGTCCCGCCGACGGGGCATGCGCTGCGGCTGGCGAACGTCCTGCGCGACGACGAGCCGCGCCCGTCGCTGCCGCCGGCCGAGGCGCTGTCGACGGCCCCCGAGGTGGAGCGCGGCCGGTTCCGCGTGCCGCGCATCGTCGAGGAGGAAGCGTGAGCGAGCTCGTCCGCAAGACGGCGGGGCAGCTCCTCGACCTGCTCGCCGCGGGTGAGGTCTCCGCCGAGGAGGTCGTCCGCGCGCACCTCGACCGGGTGGAGGTCACCGACGGCGCAATCCACGCGCTGCTGCGTCGGCTCGACGACGGCGCCCTCGCGCACGCCCGCGACGTAGACCGGCGGCGGGGGGGAGGCGAACCGGTCGGGCCGCTCGCCGGGGTGCCGGTCGTGCTGAAGGACAACCTCACCACGAAGGGCGTCGAGACCACCTGCGCGTCGAGGATCCTCGAGCACTACCGCCCGCCCTACGACGCCACCGTCGTCGCACGGCTGCGCGCCGCCGACGCCGTGGTGATCGGCAAGGCGAACATGGACGAGTTCGCCATGGGCTCGTCGACGGAGAACTCCGCGTTCGCAAGGACCGCCAACCCGTGGGACCTCGGGCGTGTGCCCGGCGGTTCGTCGGGTGGCTCGGCCGCCGCCGTGGCCGCCTGCCAGGCGCCGGTCGCGCTCGGCACCGACACCGGGGGGTCCGTGCGGCAGCCGGCGGCGTTCTGCGGCGTGGTCGGTGTGAAACCGACGTACGGGCTCGTCTCCCGCTACGGGCTGCTCGCGTTCGCGTCGTCGCTGGACCAGGTCGGCCCGTTGACGCGCAGCGTGACCGACGCGGCGCGGGTCCTCCAGGTCATCGCGGGCAACGACCCCTACGACGCCACCTCTCTGCCGGGCGCGGCGCCGGACCTCGTCTCGGGCCTCGAGGAGGGCGTGGACGGCCTGCGCATCGGCGTGGTGAGGGAGTACCAGGGCGAGGGCAAGGACGACCAGGTTCGCGCGCGTGTCCGGGAGGCGATCCAGCGCCTGGAGAAGCTCGGCGCGGAGGCGTTCGAGGTGAGCCTGCCCCACGCCACCTACGGCGTCGCCGCGTACTACCTCATCGCGCCGAGCGAGGCGTCGAGCAACCTGTCGCGCTACGACGGCGTGCGCTACGGACTGCGCGTGGCCGGTGAGACGACCGAGGAGATGATGGCCGCGACGCGCGAGGCGGGATTCGGCCCGGAGGTCAAGCGCCGGATCATGATCGGAACCTACGCGCTGTCCGCCGGCTACTACGACGCCTACTACGCGCAGGCGCAGCGGGTGCGCACCCTCATCATCCGTGACCTCGAAGCCGCGGCGGGGCAGTGCGACGTGCTCGTCGGGCCCACGACCCCGTCGACGGCTTTCGCATTCGGCGAGAACCTCGACGACCCGCTGTCGATGTACCTCCAGGACGTCTACACGAACACCGCCAACCTGGCCGGCGTCCCTGCGGTGTCGCTGCCGATCGGGCTCGACGAGCTGGGCCTGCCGGTCGGGCTGCAGATCATGGCCCCGACATCCGGCGAGGCGACGATGCTGCGAGTGGCGCGGGCGCTCGAGGCCGACCTCGGGTTCGACCCCGTCCCCCGCGGGAGCCACGCGGTCGAGGCGCCACGCTGACGTCCGTTGCAGGGCCGACGACCGGAGGCAGCACCCCATCCCGGAGGGACCCATGATTGAGCAGGCCACCCGCTTCGAGGCCGTGATCGGGCTCGAGGTGCACGTCGAGCTCTCCACGCGCACGAAGATGTTCTGCGGCTGCGCGACCGACTTCGGCGGCGAACCCAACACCCGCACGTGCCCCGTCTGCCTCGGGCAGCCCGGGAGCCTTCCGGTCACCAACCGCGCCGCCGTGGAGTCCGCGATCCGGCTCGGACTGGCGCTCGGCTGCGCGATAGCGCCGTCCAGCGAGTTCCACCGCAAGAATTACTTCTATCCCGACATGCCGAAGAACTACCAGATCTCCCAGTACGACGTGCCGATCTGCGGCCGGGGAGAGCTGGAGATCCCCCTGTCCGGTGGTGACACGCGCCGGGTCGGCATCACCCGGGTGCACATGGAGGAGGACACCGGCAAGAGCCTGCACGTCGGGACGTCGGGCAGGATCCACGGTGCCGACTACTCCCTGATCGACTACAACCGGGCCGGGATCCCGCTGCTGGAGGTGGTGTCCGAACCGGACCTGCGCGCCGCCGACGAGGCCCGCGCCTACCTTGCCGAGCTCCGGGCGGTCGTGCGGGCCCTTGACATCAGCGACGCGCGGCTCGAAGAGGGATCGATGCGCTGCGACGCGAACATCTCCCTGCGCCCGGTGGGGCACACGGTCTTCGGCACCCGGGTCGAGGTGAAGAACATGAACTCGCTGCGCAGCCTCGGCCGTGCCATCGACTACGAGATCGACCGGCAGACCGACCTGCTCACCGCCGGCGACCGTGTCGTCCAGGAAACCCGCCACTGGGACGAGGACGCGGGCGCGACCTCGACGCTGCGGGCCAAGGAGGAGGTCTTCGACTACCGCTACTTCCCCGAGCCGGACCTGGTGCCCGTCGAGGCCGACGCGGCGTGGGTCGAGGAGCTGCGGGCGGCCCTGCCGGAGCTGCCTGCCGTGACGCGGCAGCGGCTCACCGAGCAGCACCACATCCCCGCCGAGCAGGTCGCGACGCTGGTGGAGGCCGATCTCGTAGCCCTGCTCGAAGACGCGGTCCGTTCGGGTGCCGGCGCCGGTGAGGCGGCCAACTGGCTCACCAACGAGGTCATCGGCTGGGCCGTCGGACACGGCGTGCCGCCTGCCGAGGCGCCGATCGACGGTCGCGCCCTCGCCGAGCTCGTCGGCCTCGTGCGCGACGGCACGCTGTCGACGAAGCTCGCTCGTCAGGTGCTCGAGGACGTGCTCGCGGGCGCCGGCTCCCCGTCGGCGGTCGTCCGTGAGCGCGGGCTCGAGCAGATCTCCGACACCGGCGAGCTCGCCGCGCTCGTCGATCTCGCGATCATCGAGAACGCGGCCGCCGCGGACCAGGTGCGGGCGGGAAACGCCAGGGCCATCGGCGCGCTGGTCGGCGCGGTGATGAAGGCGTCGAAGGGGCAGGCCAACCCCCGCATGGTGAACGAGCTGCTGCGGGAGCGGCTCGCCTGAAGGGCTAAGGTAGCGGTGCTGCGCACCGGAGCAGGGGTGCACGCACCCAAGGGCAGCGGTGCATGAGGGGCGTTGATGCTGGAGTCCACGACGGGATCGGTCGTCGTCGGTGACCTGCCGATGACCCGGACCGTCGCCGCGCTCGACGCCGTGCACGGCGCGGTCGACATGGTGCTCGACCGCTTCCTCGACGAGCGGGTCGCCGGCCTGTCGGCGCTCGACCCGGCGCTCGCACCCATCGGCGACGAGATCGCCGCGCTCGTGCGGGCCAGCGGCAAGCGACTGCGACCCGCGTTCGTCTACTGGGGCCACCGGGCGACGGGGGCCGCGCACGACGAGGTGGTGTTCGGGCCCGCCGCGGCCGTCGAGCTGCTCCACACCTTCGCGCTCATCCACGACGACGTCATGGACCGCTCGGCCGAGCGCCGCGGGCGCCCCGCCGTCCACGAGGGGCTGGCGCGCACGCACGACCGCGAGGGACTCGACGGGGACCGGTCGTGGTTCGGCATAGGAGGGGCGATCCTCGCGGGCGACCTCGCCTTCGTGTGGGCCGACGAGCTCTTCGACGCCGCCGAGCTGCCGCCCGACGTCGTCGCGCACGCGCGCAGGGTCTTCACCCTCCTGCGCATCGAGGTGATGGCCGGCCAGTACCTCGACCTGCGGCTGGCCGGGCGCCTGGACGCGAGCGAAGGGGAGTCGCTGCGCGTGGCGCTGCTGAAGTCCGGCCGCTACACCGTCACCCGGCCGCTGCAGCTCGGAGCCGCCGTGGGCAGGGGTTCGCGCGTCCTGGACGACTCCCTGTCCGCCTACGGGGACGCGACCGGTCTGGCGTTCCAGCTGCGCGACGACGTCCTGGGGTTGTTCGGTGATCCCTCCCACACCGGCAAGGGCGCCCTGTCCGACCTGCGGGAGGGCAAGCGCACGCTGCTCATGCTGAAGGCGCTCGACCGGGCCCGCCCGGCGGAGCGCGACGTGCTCGCCGACTGCCTCGGCAACCCAGGCCTCGACGAGGACGCGGCAAGCCGGGTGCGCGAGATCGTCGTCGACTCGGGCGCCCTCGCCGCCGTCGAACGGCTCCTCGTCGAGCAGCAGGCACTGGCCCACCGGGCTCTGGCCGGTGTGGCGCCGCCTGCGCGGCAGGCGCTCGAGGAGCTCGCCGAGTTCGCGGCGAACCGGACGGGCTGAAGGACGTGCCGGGCCGCGTCGTGGTCGTCGGCGCCGGACTAGGCGGGCTTGCCGCCGCGGTCCGGCTCGCCGCAGCCGGGGCGTCGGTGACCGTCGTCGAGCGCGAGCCGCGTCCCGGTGGTCGGGCGGGACGTCTCGAACGCGACGGGTACGCCTTCGACACCGGGCCGAGCGTGCTCACGATGCCGGCGCTGCTCGACGAGCTCTTCGCGTTGGCGGGAGCATCGCGGGCGGACCACCTGCCGTTGACCCGGCTCGACCCGGCCTACCGCGCGTGCTTCCACGACGGTTCGCAGCTCGCCGTGCGCGGCAACCTCGAGGCGATGGTCGACGAGGTACGCGCGGTGTGCGGCGCGGCGGAGGCCGACCGGTTCGTGCGGTTCGCGCGACGGCTGGGTGAGCTCTACGAAGCCGAGTACGCCACCTTCATCGATGCGAACTTCGACTCGCCCCTGGACCTCGCGCGGCCGGTGGCCCTCGCCCGGCTCGTCCGCCTCGGCGGCTTCCGCCGTGTGCACGGGCTCGTGTCGAGCTTCCTCACCGACTGGCGCCTCGTGCGGCTGTTCACCTTCCAGTCGATGTACGCGGGGATGAGCCCCTACGAGGCGCTCGGGATCTACGCGGTGATCGCCTACATGGACGCCATCGCCGGCGTGTTCTTCCCCGCGGGCGGCGTCTACCGGGTCAGCGAGGAGCTCGCCGCCCTCGCCGTCCGCATGGGCGTCGACCTGCGCCTCGACACGCCGGTGGACGCCGTCGACACCACGCACGGACGCGCGAGGGGCGTGCTGCTCGCCGGCGGCGAGCGACTGACCGCCGACGTCGTCGTCTGCAATCCCGACCTCCCGGTGGCCTACCGCGACCTCCTGCCGCCCACGGCGACGCCTCGACGGGTCCGCTCCCTGCGGTACTCGCCGTCGTGCGTGGTCGTCCACCTGGGCCTCGACGCCCGCCTCGACGGAGCCGCCCACCACAACATCCACTTCGCCAGGGACTACCAGGCGTCGTTCGACGACATCCTCGCCGGACGGATGCAGCGCGACGCGTCGTGGTTCCTCAGCGTCCCGACCGTCACCGACCCCGGGCTCGCGCCCCCCGGCGGCGAGGTGGCCTTCTACCTCCTCCCGACGCCGAACCTGCGCGGCGACCCGATCCGTTGGGCGGCGCAGGGGCCGCGTGAGCTGGCGGTTGCGCAGCGGCGGCTGGAGGAGGCCGGCTACGGCCCCGCCCGGGCCGCCACCGTCACGAGCGAGGTCGTGACCCCCGAGGACTGGGCAGCGCGCGGGATGGCGGCGGGCACGCCGTTCGCCGTCAGCCACCACTTCTTCCAGACGGGGCCGTTCCGTCCCGCCAACGTCGCTCCCAAGGTTCGCGGCGTCGTGTTCGTCGGGTCGTCGACCATCCCGGGGGTCGGCGTCCCCATGGTGCTGCTGTCCGGGAAGCTCGCAGCCGAGCGCACCCTCGAGCGGCTCGCGGACATGGTTCCCGGGTGATGGCGGGGGAAGGGCCGTGGTGACCGGTGCGCGCCCTCACCCAGGGCCGAGCGCTCACGTCGGCACGCTGCGGGCCGGTCGGCCTGAGCCCGGACGGGCCCTGTCCCCGCACCGGTCGACGGGCGGCTACCGGCATCCCCCGCCCGCACCGGCGTTCGTCGGCGGGCGGGTCGGCGTGTCGGTCGAGCGCAGCTACGAGCTCTGCCGGCGGCTGCACGCGGCGCACGGGCGGACCTTCTACTTCGCTACACGGTTCCTGCCGGCGGAGCGCAGGCGCCACGTCCACGCGCTCTACGCCTTCGCCCGGTACGCCGACGACCTCGTCGACCACCTCGCCCTGTCGTGGGACCCAGCGCGGCGCCGCAGGTCCTTCGAGGCGTGGATCGATGAGTTCCGCGTCGCCCTCGCCACGGGGCGGACGAGCGAACCCGTGCTCGTCGCGGTGCTCCACACCGTCGAGGAGCTCGCGATCCGCCACGACGACCTCGAGGCGTTCCTGCGCTCCATGGCCATGGACCTCACCGTCGCCCGGTACCGGACCTACGCCGACCTGTCCGCCTACACCTACGGGTCGGCCGCGGTCATCGGATCGATGATGCTGCCCGTGCTCGGCGCGACGCACCGCGACGCCCGGGCCCGGGCCATGGACCTCGGGGTGGCCTTCCAGCTCACCAACTTCCTGCGCGACGTCGCCGAGGACTGGGACCGCGGACGGATATACCTGCCGCTCGAGGATCTCGATCGCTTCGGGGTCATCGAGCATGACTTCCGTCTGCGCCACGTGGGCCCGGCCTTCCGCCGGCTGCTCGCCTTCGAGATCGCGCGGACGCGGGCCCTGTACCGGCGTGCCGAGGCTGGCTGGGCGATGCTGCCGCCCGCGAGCCGGACGTGCATCCGGGTCGCCCACCGCCTCTACGCGGGGATCCTCGACGCCATCGAAGGCTGCGACTACCAGGTGTTCCGGGTCCGGGCGACCGTCCCAGCGCGGAGCAAGGCCGCCGTCGCCTTTACAGAGGCGGTGCTCGCTCCGCGCCGATGACTCCGCGGGGCGAGGCCCTCAGGCGAGCGCCTTGCGGACCGCGGCGGCGATCCCCGGGCCGTCGAGACCGAGGTTTGTGAGGATCCGCGCCGGCTTGGCATGCGGCAGGTAGGCGTCGGGCGTGCCGAGGTGTGCCATCCGTGGGGCCGTCCGGGCCTCGTCGAGCGCCGCGACGCCGTCGGCGATCGCCGAGCCCACGCCGCCGACCGCGACGCCGTCCTCGACCGTGACGACGAGGTCGTGCGCCGCCGCGTCCCGCAGCATCTCTGGGTCGAGTGGCTTGCAGACGCGCACGTCCCACAGCGACACGCCGACGCCGTCGGCGTCAAGGTGCGCGGCGGCCTCCTCGCACGACTCCACGAGCTTGCCGACGGCGAGGATGCACACCTCGGCGCCGGCGCCCGAACGGATGCGCCGGGCGCGCAGGCCGGATCCGACCTCGTCGGGCCCGACCGTGCGGGCGCGTCCTTTCGGGAACCGCACGGCCACCGGGCCCTCGAGCTGGACCGCGTCGGCGAGCATGCGGCGGAGCTCTCGTGCCGAGGAGGGGGCGAGCACGGTCATGCCGGGGATGCGCAGGCACAGGGCGAGGTCGAGCACCCCGTGGTGTGACGCGCCGTCGTCCCCGGTGATCCCCGCGCGGTCGAGCGCGAACACGACCGGCAGTCCGTGCAGTCCCACGTCGAGGTTGGCCTGGTCGAACGCCCGCGAGAAGAAGGTCGAGTACACCGCGACGACCGGTCGGAGACCGCCCATGGCCATGCCAGCGGCCGCCGTGACCGCGTGCTGCTCGGCGATGCCGACGTCGAAGACCCGGTCGGGGTGGCGGGCAGCGAGGGGCAGCAGGCCGGTCGAGCCCGGCATGGCCGCGGTGATCGCCACGAGCTCGGGGCACTCCTCCGCCAGGGCGAGGAGGGTCTCGCTGAACACGTGGGTGTAGCTCGGGGGCTCCTGGCCGCGGGCCCGGCCGGTGAGCGGGTCGAACGCGGACGTGTCGTGCAGTCGCTTCTCGACGTCGGTCTCCGCGGGGGAGTAGCCCCGCCCCTTGTGGGTGCGCACGTGCACGACGATCGGGCCGTCGTAGGCGGCGGCGTGGCGCAGCACGTGCTCCATCTTCGCGACGTCGTGGCCGTCGATCGGGCCGACGTAGCGCACGCCGAGCGCCTCGAAGAACGTCGGCGGCTCCTCCGCGACCTCGCGCAGGGCAGCCTTCGTGCCCCGCAGCCACGAGCGGGCCATGCCGGCCGCCGGTCCGGGCAGGCGCCCCAGACGCGCCTCCCAGCGCTTGCTCGCCGAGACGTAGGAGGGGTTCAGCCGCAGCCGCGACAGGCTCTCGCCGAGGCGGGAGACCGTCGGGGCGTAGGAGCGCCCGTTGTCGTTGAGGATCACGACCACCCGCCGGCCGCTGTGTCCGAGGTTGTTGAGGGCCTCGTAGGCCATCCCGCCGGTCATGGCCCCGTCGCCGACGACCGCGACGATCGTGCGCTCCTCGTCACGGGCATGCGCTGCGGTCGCTAGCCCGTGCGCGTACGACAGGATGGTCGACGCGTGGCTGTTCTCGACCCAGTCGTGCGGCGACTCGGTGCGCGACGGGTAGCCGGACAGCCCGTCGGCCTGCCGGAGGCGGTCGAAGCCGTCGCGCCGGCCGGTGACGAGCTTGTGCACGTACGCCTGGTGCCCGGTGTCCCAGAGCACCACGTCGCGGGGCGAGTCGAACACCCGGTGGATGGCGAGCGTGAGCTCGACGACGCCGAGGTTCGAGCCGAGATGCCCGCCGCTGCGGGCGACGGCGTCGACGATGAAGGCGCGGATCTCCTCGGCCAGCGTGGCGAGGTTCCCGGCGTCCAGGGCCCGCAGGTCACGCGGCGAGCTTATGTGGTCGAGCAGCATTGACGTGGGCCTCCCGGCGCGGCGGTCACGAGGTCCAACCTAGCGCCCCGCCGGCCGCGGTGATGGGCGAACGGCCAGGCCCGGGCCGGCGGAGGCGAGCCGCTACAGTGCCAGCCACCGCGCACGCCCGGGCGTGCGCGACCAGCTCGGAGGAAGCGTGGAGGACGAGGCCGCGTCCGGCATCGAGGACCGCAAACGCGACCATCTCCGGCTGACCCTCGGCGGGGACGTGGGGTTCGCCACGCTGCGCACCGGCCTCGACGACGTCCGCGTCGCCGCCCGCGCCCTTCCGGAACGCGACCTCGCCGAGGTGGACCTCGGGCTGGAGGTGTGGGGACGCCCGCTCGCCGTGCCCCTGCTCGTGTCGTGCATGACGGGCGGCATCAGCGAGGCCGGGCCGGTCAACCGGGCTCTGGCGGAAGCCGCCCAGACCCACGGCGTCGCCTTCGGGCTCGGTTCCGGCCGAGTCCTGCTCGACGACCCTCAACGGGTGGCGGGGTTCGCGGTCCGAAATGTCGCCCCCGACATTCTCGTGCTCGCGAACCTCGGAGCCGTGCAGCTCCACGAGCGCGACACCGACGACTGCCGTCGGCTCGTTGCCGCCTGTGCGGCGGACGCGCTCGCGCTCCACGTCAACGCCGTGCAGGAGGCGGTGCAGCCCGGCGGTGACACCACCTTCGGCGGTCTCCTCGAGCTCGTCGCGCATCTGTGCGCGTCGCTCGAGGTGCCGGTGATCGTCAAGGAGGTGGGCTTCGGCATGGCGCCCGAGGACGTGAGACGGCTGGTCGAGGCGGGGGTCGCGGGCATCGACGTCGCCGGTGCCGGCGGGACGAACTGGGCGCGCGTCGAGGGCCTGCGCGACGACCGGGCAGGCCGGGTGGCGGCAGCGTTCGCGGACTGGGGCTGGCCCACCGCGGCGTCCGTGCGCGACGCGCGTGTGGTCCTCGACGCCGCGGACGCCCCCCCGCTCCTCGTCGGCTCGGGGGGCATCCGCCACGGGGTCGACGCCCTGAAGGTGCTCTGCCTCGGCGCCGACCTCGCCGGCGTAGCGCGGGGGCTGCTCGCCGCGGGCGCCCGGGGCCCCGACGCGGCGATCGACGCCGTCGGGGTGCTCGTCGAGCAGCTCCGGGTGGGCGCATGGGCCGCTGGCGCGGAATCCGCCGCCGACCTCGGCCCCGCCCTCCTCCAGTAGCCGCACGCTCGCAGGCCGCCGGCTACGGGCGCTGAACGCCCCTGAACACGAGAATCATTCGGACACATCGGCTGCTGGTCTTCTGGCTGGCCAGGCCCTGTGCTACAAGGGGTTGCCCGGCCTCCCCCGGACGATGTTGGCCGGACGAGTTCGCAACGAAGCGGTAGACGCTATCATATCACGGATGGACGCCCACTAGTCACGCTTAGTCACTGTGGCCGCCCGTCAGATAACCCACAGGAATCACATCGGAGACACTGTGAAGAAACTGTCACCCCGCGCCATGGCCCTGCTCACCACCATCGCAGGCCTGCTCTGCACCGGGTTCGCGAACAAGAGCGCTTGGTAACCTAACTCTCACTCTGGAGGGGTTGGGGAGCCTCTCCCGCGTTGAGCCGTCCCCACCGCGAGGGGGCGCACGACCTGAGGAGGGCAGGTGACCGCCGGGGCCCCGCGAACGACGCAGGACGCCCGGTACCCGCTGGCCTTTCGCGTCTATCTGGGCCTGCTCATAGCCGGTACGGCCGTCTTCCTCCCCGCTGGAATCGGCGAGGCCGTCCGCAATCCGCTGCAAGCCGTCCTGTGGATCGGCTTCATCGCAGGCGCGAACCTCCTTGTCATCCCCATGCTGCCGAAGCTCGACATCGACGCGAGCCTCGGCGCGCCCGTTGGCGTCGCCGCCGCCGTTGTCCTGCCGCCGCCCTTCGCCATGCTTGTGAACCTCATCGGCTTCACGAACGAGCGCGAGCTGCGTGGGCAGGCGCAGCTGTGGATGTCGGCGTTCAACCGCACGCAGATGGGCCTCACTGCGGCGGCCGCCTCGTATGCCGCCATGGCAATGCCCGGCCCCCGCGTGGCCGTCACGCTCGGGGCCGTCGTCGTCTACAACGTCGTGAACACCGTTGCGGTGGCCCTCAGTCTCTGGACGCGGGGGCTGGCCCGCCTGCCCAAGGCAACGGTCGAGTCGGCGGCACCCTTCCCGCGGTTCGCCGTCGACTACGTCCTCGTGGCGCTCCTGGCAGCCTTCGTCGTCATCGCGTACGACACCGTCGGCGTGTGGGCGGTGGCAATGCTGGCCCTGCCGCTCCTCATCGGCTACAGCGCCCTGCGGTCCGCCCGGGAAGCCGAGGACCGGGCCGAGCAGCTCGCCGCGCGGGTGGCCGACCTCGAGACGCTCAACAGCCTGAGCGCCGACCTGCTGACCGTCCGGGACCGCACCCAGCTGCCCAGGAAGGCGGCGGAGGCCCTCCGCAACGCCCTGGCGACGCGCGACGTGGAGGTCACGCTGAGCGGGGAAGGCCGCAGCGACCTGCGGACCGTGCCGGTCCTCGGCGCCGAGCCGGCGGCCGTCCGGGTGCCCCACGACCTCGACGACAGCGCCTTGGCGGTCGTGGAAGCCATCGCCGGCTTGATCGGCATGGCCGTCCAGCGCCTCGAGCTCGAGCGCGAGCTCAGCGAGGTCGAGCGGGCACGTGCGGCCTTGTCGGGGCGCATCCTCGAGGAGGGCACCCGCGAGCGCAGCCGGATCGCGTTGGAGATCCACGACGAAGTCCTGCCGTACCTCGCCGCAGCCGGCATCCAGGCCGACAACGTGCGGTCCGCGCTCGTCGCCGGGGACGAGGTGGTCGCCGACCGGCTGGCGGACGCCACCCGCGAGGCCGTGCACGACGGCATCACGCGCCTACGCCAGGTGCTCGACGCGCTGCAGCGCCAGATCGTCGTGCCGGGCGGGTTGCGCCCGGGGCTCGTTGACGCCCTGGAGGAGCTCAGGCTGAAGCACGGCGTCGACGGCGAGCTGCGGGCGGAAGACCCCCTGCCTCCGCTACCCTTGGCGGTGGAGATCCTCGTCCTGGAGACGGTCCGTGGCTGTCTGGCCAACGTCGCCCTGCACGCACGCGCGGACAGGGTCGAGGTCTCTCTGGCGGTGAGCGAGCGGTTCATCGCCGTGGACGTCCGCGACGACGGCTGTGGCTTCGACCCCACCGCCACCGACCCGGGCAGCCACGGTCTTGCGCTCATGTCCCAGCGTGTTGAGCTGGCGCGCGGCAGGTTCACCGTTGACAGTAGTCCTGGACGTGGAACGACGGTGCAGGTGGAGGTGCCGGTGTGAGTGCAAACGGGCCAGCCCTTGAAGGCCAGAGTCCCACAAGCAGGGACGCCCCCAGCGGCGTCATCCGCGTGGTCATCGCCGAGGACCATGGCGTCGTGGCGGACGGGGTGGCCACCATGCTCTCCTTCGAGGAGGACATGGAGGTGATCGACATCGTCACCTCCGGCGAGGCGCTCGTCGAGGCCGTCGACCGCCACCGGCCGGACGTCGCGCTCGTGGACGTGAACCTCATCGGCATGGACGGGCTCACGGCCGTGCGCGAGATCGAGGCGCGGGGCATCCCCACCCGCGCCATCGCGCTCACGATGTTCACCGACCACGACACGGTCACCCGGTCGGTGGCGGCCGGGGTGGCCGGGTACCTGCCGAAGAACGTCCGGCGTGAGGAGCTCGTGCAGGCGGTGCGCGCCGTCGCCGCCGGCAAGGGGTTCCTGCACCCGGACGTGACCCGGCCCTTCCTCGAACGGGTCGGACCCCTCGCCACGCACGCGGGGCTGACCCCCCTGTCCAACCGCGAGCAGCAGGTGCTCGAGCAGCTCGCCACCGGCCGTTCGACGCGGGAGATCGCCGAGGCGCTCGGGTTGGGTGACGAGACGGTGAAGAGCCACCTGTCGCGCATCTACGCGAAGCTCAAGGCCAACGACCGGGTGCAGGCCGTCGTCACGGCCATGCGCCACGGCCTGGTGCGGTGAGTGGAGCGCCGACGGCCCGTCGGACGAGGGACACCGTCTGCGGGCGGAGGGGGCGGGAACCCACCGCCCGCATGGTGCCTCGAAGTAGTCCTGAGTTTGCCCCGCACGGTCAGCCGCCAACCGCGGTCGTGAGCCATTCTCCCCGCTCGGGAGCGCCTCACGCACCGTGGTGAGCGGTGATATGGCCCCGTCCCACCGAGTTGACAGGTTCCTGTCTCCTGCCACACTACACCCGAGCGGGTGCGCCCGCGAGAATCAATGGGCCTCGGGACCAGGGTTTCGGGGCCTCGAGTACGACGAAGCAGCGATGAGCGCTGCGGAAGGGGAACGGCGATGAGCGCTGCGCGCGATGTGCTCGTATCCCCGGCGCGCCTGGGACCGGCCTGACGCCGACGAACCCCCCCAGGCGCACCTCTCGGTTGCTACCGCCCGAGAGGTTTTTTGTTTGACGGCACCGACGCGAGATGAGGCGCAGCACCATGGAGATCACTGGAGCGCAGGCGGTCATCAAGTCCCTTGAGGCCGCGGGGGTGGAGGTCATCTTCGGTCATCCGGGCGGCGCGATCCTGCCCGCCTACGACCCGCTGCTCGACTCGTCGATCCGCCACGTCCTCGCCCGCCACGAGCAGGGAGCGGGGCACATGGCCGAGGGCTACGCCCAGGCGACGGGCCGCGTCGGCGTCGTCATGGCCACGTCCGGGCCCGGTGGCACCAACCTCGTCACGGCGCTGGCCGACGCCTACATGGACTCCGTGCCGATCGTGGCGATCACCGGCCAGGTGCCGACCGGAGCGGTCGGCGGCGACGCGTTCCAGGAGGCCGACATCACGGGCATCACCATGCCGGTGACGAAGCACAACGAGATGGTCCGCAGCCCCGAGCGCATTCCCGAGGCGATCGCCGAGGCCTTCCACATCGCCTCGACCGGCCGTCCGGGTCCTGTGCTCATCGACGTGCCGAAGGACGTCCTCAACGCCCGGGGCGGCTTCGCCTATCCCGAGCGCGTCCACCTTCCCGGCTACAAGCCGACGGTGCGCGGTCACCAGAAGATGGTGCGGGAAGCCGTCCGGGAGGTGCTCGCCGCCCACCGTCCGGTGATCTACGCCGGTGGGGGGATCATCAAAGCCGGCGCGCCCGACGAGCTGCTCCGTCTCGTCGAGCTCACCAATCTCCCCGTGGTCACCACGCTCATGGCCCGCGGCGGGTTCCCCGACAGCCACCCCAACCACCTCGGCATGCCGGGCATGCACGGCCACTGGACCGCGGTCACGGCAATGCAGGGCGCCGACCTCATCATCGCCCTCGGGGCCCGATTCGACGACCGTGTCACGGGTGACCTCACCACGTTCGCCCGCGGGGCACGGGTCGTGCACGTCGACATCGACCCGGCCGAGATCGGCAAGAACCGCGAGCCGCACGTGCCGATCGTCGGTGACTGCCGCGTCGTGATCGGGCAGATCGCCGACGCGCTGCAGGAGGCCTACGACGAGGGCGCCGACCCGGCCGACCTCTCCGGCTGGTGGGAGACCCTGCGCGACTGGCAGCAGGCGCATCCGCTGCGCTGCGAACAGCAGCCCGACGGTCCCCTCAAGCCCCAGACGGTCATCGCCGCCATCGGCCGCAAGCTCGCGGGTCAGGGCATCGTCGTCACGGGCGTCGGCCAGCACCAGATGTGGGCCGCGCAGCACATCCGCTACGAGCGCCCCCGCACCTGGATCAACTCCGGCGGGCTCGGCACGATGGGGTTCTGCGTGCCGGCCGCGATCGGCGCGAAGGTGGGCCGCCCCGAGACGACCGTGGTCGCCATCGACGGCGACGGCAGCTTCCAGATGACCCTCCAGGAGCTCGCCACGGCCAAGACCGAGGGCGTGCCCGTCGTCTTCTGCGTGATCAACAACGGCTCCCTCGGCATGGTCCGCCAGTGGCAGGAGCTCTTCTACGCTGAGCGCTACTCCCAGGTCCACCTCGGCTACGTTCCGGACCTCGTCAAGCTCGCCGACGCCTTCGGGATGCCCGGTTTCCGCTGCGACAAGCCCGAGGACGTCGAGGCGACCGTCGACAAGGCGCTCGCCGTCGGGGACACCCCCACGCTCGTGGACTTCCGGGTCGACGTCACCGAAAAGGTGTTCCCGATGGTGCCGGCCGGCAAGAGCAACGACGACATCGTCGAGTCGGCGGAGGAGTGGTACGCGAAGGTCGCCGCCGGCGCCCGGGGTGGTGCCGGCGAGCCGGGTGGTGCCGGCCTGCCCGACCATCTGCGCGAGGGCAACGTCGTGTGAGGCCGCAACGCGCCTCCGGTACCCTCTCCCCGTGAGCGCCTCGAGCGCCAGAAAGGCGAACCCATGGCGAAGCACACGCTGAGCGTGCTGGTCGAGAACAGGCCGGGCGTGCTGGCCCGCATCGCGGGGCTCTTCAGCCGGCGCGGGTTCAACATCGAGTCGCTGGCCGTCGGACCCACGGAGGTGCACGACGTCTCGCGCATGACGATCGTCGTGGACGCGGCCGCCCAGCCACTCGAGCAGGTGACGAAGCAGCTGAACAAGCTCATCCACGTGCTGAAGATCGTCGAGCTGGAACCGGGCTTGACTGTCGAGCGGGAGCTCCAGCTCGTCAAGGTCGCCGCCGAGGGCGGCAACCGCAGCGAGATCATCGAGATCGCCGACGTCTTCCGCGCCAAGGTCGTCGACGTGGACGTGGACGCGATCACCATCGAGGCCACCGGCTCACCGGAGAAGCTCGCGGCGATGGTGCGCCTGCTCAGTCCCTACGGCATCCGCGAGCTCGTCGGGTCGGGGCTCATCGCCGTCGGCCGGGGGTCGAGGAGCATCACCGAGGGCCGCGGGCTCCGTCTGGAGCGGACGGCGTAGAGGAACGGGAGCGGGCGTCACGGCGTCCGGCGGAGGAAGCTCATGGCCAACATGTACTACGACGACCACGCGTCCCTCGAGCTCCTGGAGGGCAAGACCGTCGCCGTCCTCGGCTACGGCGCCCAGGGCCACGCCCACGCCCGCAACCTCGCGGACTCGGGCGTGACGGTGTGCGTGGGTCTCTACGCCGGGTCGCGGAGCACCGCCAAGGCGGAGGCCGCGGGCCTCGAGGTCCTGCCGACGAGCGAGGCCGCCAAGCGCGGCGACGTCGTCATGGTGCTGCTGCCCGACACCATCCAGCCGCAGGTCTACACCCAGGAGATCGAGCCGGGACTGGTCGAGGGCAACGCCCTTTTCTTCGCCCACGGCTTCAACATCCACTACGGGCAGGTCGCGCCTCCCGAGGGCGTCGACGTCTGCCTCGTCGCCCCGAAGGGCCCCGGCCACCTCGTGCGCCGCACCTACACCGAAGGCACCGGCGTGCCGGCGCTCTTCGCGGTCGAGCAGGACGCCTCGGGCCACGCCCGCGAGCTCGCCATGGCCTATGCGAAGGGGATCGGGGCCACCCGCGCGGGGCTCATCGAGACGACGTTCGCCGAGGAGACCGAGACCGACCTCTTCGGTGAGCAGGCGGTCCTCTGCGGAGGGGCGTCGAGCCTCGTGCAGAAGGGTTTCGAGACGCTTGTCGAGGCCGGCTACCAGCCCGAGGTGGCCTACTTCGAGTGCCTGCACGAGCTGAAGCTCATCGTGGACCTCCTCTACGAGGGCGGCTTCGAGCGGATGCGCTACGTCATCAGCGACACCGCGGAGTACGGCGACTACACCTCCGGCCCGTTCGTCGTCGACGACGGGGTCAAGCAGCGGATGCGCACGGTCCTCGACCGGGTGCAGGACGGCACGTGGGCACGCGACTGGATTCTCGAGAACGCCGCCGGCCAGCCGTCTTTCCGGGCGCAGCGCCGCCGCCAGTCCGAGCACCCGATCGAAACGGTGGGCCGGGAGCTCCGCGCGATGATGAGCTGGCTACCGAGCAGGTAGGGCCGATGGCGCCCTACGTCCGGGATCTGCTGCGCGACGGGGGGCCCGCGTTCTCCTTCGAGTTCTTCCCGCCCAAGACCGACGAGGGCGAGCAGCAGCTCTGGCGCGCCATCAGCGAGCTCGAGCCCCTGAAGCCGACCTACGTGTCGGTGACCTGCAGGGCGAGCGGGTCCACCCACGAGCGCACCATCCGCACGGTGGAGCGCATCGCACGGGAGACGTCGATCACGCCGGTCGCTCATCTCACCTGCGCCGGCGTCTCGCGCGACGAGCTGCGCACCACCATCCGGCGCCTGGCTGACGCGGGTGTGCGCAACGTGCTCGCCCTGCGTGGGGACCCACCGGCAGGGCTCGACAAGGAGTGGGTTGCCCACCGTGACGGCCTGCGCCATGCGGCCGAGCTCGTCGCCCTGCTCCACGAGGAGGGCGACTTCTGCGTCGGCGTGGCGGCGTTCCCCGAGACCCACCCGGAGTCTTCCGATCCCGACACCGACGTGCGCTACTTCGTGGAGAAGGTCGCAGCAGGCGCGGACTTCGCGGTCACGCAGTTCTTCTTCGACCCCGACGACTACTTCAGGATGGTCGCCCGGGTCCGGGAGGCCGGCTGCGACGTGCCGATCGTGGCAGGGGTCATGCCCGTCACGAACCTGTCGTCGATCGAGCGGATGGCCGCCCTGTCGGGTGCGGCGTTCCCGATCGATCTCGCCGGGCGCCTCCGGCGCGTCGGCGACGACCCCGAGCGCGTGCGCGCCATCGGCGTCGAGGTGGCGAGCGACCTGTGCCGCCGGCTGCTCGACGGCGGCGCGCCGGGCATCCACTTCTACACCCTCAACCGGTCGACGGCGACCCGCGAGATCTACACCGAGCTGGGGTTGCGACAGGTCTGAGGGGTGGCGGTTGGCTTCCGCCGCCACCCCCGCCCTACAGTGGGGCCCACCAATCACCCGGCCGAAGGTCGCCCTGCAATGAAGGTCCTCGTCGCCGACACCCTCTCCGAGGCCGGCGTCGCCGCGCTGTCCGAGCACGCCGAGGTCGACGTCCGCACCGGTCTGGACAAGTCCGCGCTCGTCGCGGCGATCCCGGAGTACGACGCCGTCGTGGTCCGCTCAGCGACGACGATCGACGCCGACGTCATCGCTGCGGCCCGCAACCTCAAGGTGATCGCCCGCGCCGGCATCGGCCTCGACAACGTCGACGTGGCGGCCGCGACCGCCCGTGGCGTCATCGTCTGCAACGCGCCGCAGTCGAACGTCATCAGCGCCGCCGAGCACACCGTGGCGCTCCTGCTCGCCCTGGCCAGGCGGATCCCCGAGGCCCACCAGAGCCTCCGGCGGGGGGAATGGAAGCGCAGCGCCCTCGAGGGGATGGAGCTGCACGGCAAGACGCTCGGCCTCCTGGGGCTCGGGCGGGTCGGCACGCTCGTCGCTCAGCGCTGCCACGCGTTCGGCATGCGCCTCCTCGCCTACGACCCGTTCGTGTCGGCCGAGCGGGCCGCGCGCATGGGGGCGGAGCTCGTCGGGTCGGTGCAGGAGCTGTGCGCCGCCGCCGACGTCCTCACCGTCCACCTGCCGAAGTCAGCCGAGACCGTCGGCATCATCGGCGAGCCGGAGCTGCGCGCCATGAAGCCGAGTGCGCGCGTCGTCAACACCGCACGGGGCGGCATCGTCGACGAGGACGCGCTCTACACCGCGCTGAGCGAAGGCTGGATCGCCGGTGCGGCGCTCGACGTCTTCTCCACCGAGCCGATGACCGACTCGAAGCTGTTCCGCCTCGACAACATCGTCGTGACCCCGCACCTCGGCGCCTCCACGACCGAGGCCCAGGACAAGGCGGGCACGATGGTCGCCGAGGCGGTGGTGCTCGCCTTGAGGGGCGACTTCGTGCCCAGTGCGGTCAACGTGCAGGTGGGCGCGGGTATCCCCGAGGCGGCCCGCCCGTTCATGCCGCTCGCCGAGAAGCTCGGGCGGCTGTGCACGGCGTTGCGGGCCGGGTCCACGGCGGAGGTCACCGTCGAGTACGTCGGGCGCATCGCCGGCGAGGACACCCAGGCCGTGACGCTGTCGGCGCTGAAGGGCCTGCTCACCGATGTCGTGCACGAACCGGTCACGTTCGTCAACGCCCCGCTGCTCGCCGAGGAGCGCGGCCTGAAGATCTCCACCGTCGCGTCGGCGTCCACGGAGGACTACGTGTCGCTCGTGCGGGTCCGCGCCGGCGAGGTCGAGGTGGCGGGCACGCTCGTCGGGCCGGCCAACCGGGAGCGTCTCGTGGCCGTCTGGGGGTTCGGCGTCGACATGGAGCCCGCCGACCACATGGTGTTCTTCCGCTACGCCGACCGTCCCGGCGTCGTCGGGATCATCGGCGGCGAGCTCGGGGAGGCGCAGGTGAACATCGCGAGCATGCAGGTCGGCCGTCAGGAGGCCGGCGGCGAGGCGCTCATAGCCATGACCGTGGACTCCGCGGTGCCATCCGACGTGGTCGAGCGGATCGCGGCCACTATCGGCGCGACGGACGCCCGGGCCATCGACCTGGTGAGCTGACGTGGCCGCACCCCGTATCGCCGTCGCCCCGGGGGGAGCCCGCCAGTGGGTCTGCGACGCCGTGCGCGCCGGCGGTGCCGAGCTCGTCGAGCCGGAGCGCGCCGAAGGCATCGTGTGGACGGAGACCGACCGCGCCGCGGACCTCAAGCGGCTGCTCGACGACGTCCCGGGCATCCGCTGGGTGCAGCTGCCGTGGGCGGGCGTCGAGCCGTTCGCTCGCGCGGGGGTGCTCGACGACCGCCGGCTGTGGACCTGCGGGAAGGGCGTCTACGCCCGCCCGGTGGCCGAGCACGCGCTCGCGCTCGCCCTGGCGGGTCTGCGTAACCTCAAGCGCTTCGCCACCTCCCGCAGCTGGGACGAGCAGTCCGGCATAAGCCTCGTCGGCGGCAAGGTGACGATCTTCGGTGGGGGCGGGATCTGCCGGGAACTGCTCCGCCTGCTCGCACCGTTCGACGCCGAGGTCACCGTCGTCCGCCGCCACCCCGACGCTCGCCTCGACGGCAAGGGGGGGACGCCCGAGGGCACGCAGGCCCCGCCCCTGCGTGGCGTCCAGCGCGTGTTCGGCTTCGGCGAACGCTACGAAGCGCTGCGCGATGCCGACGTGGTGTTCCTCGCGCTCGCGCTGACCGCGGAGACGGCGGGGCTCATGGGGGCGATCGAGTTCGAGCTCATGGCACCCCACGCCTGGCTCGTGAACGTCGCCCGTGGGGAGCACGTCGTGACCGACGAGCTGCTCGTCGCCCTGCAGGGCGACGTCATCGGTGGGGCGGCCCTCGACGTCACCGACCCCGAGCCGCTGCCCGAAGGCCACCCACTGTGGTCGCTGCCGAACTGCCTCATCACTCCGCACACGGCGAACACCGAGGACATGGCGATCCCGCTGCTGTCCGAGCGCATCGCCGAGAACGTCCGGCGCTTCGGCGCCGGCGAGGAACTCATCGGCCCGGTCGACGCGATGCTCGGGTACTAAGGCCGGCCGGCCCCGACCGTGCACGCCCGCCCTGACGTCGGTGCGCTGAGGGTGGAGCAGCTTGTGCGGCTGGTGGGGCCGGCGGGGGAGCCGGTGGACCTGCGCCGCACCCTGTGCTGGGCGTGGGCCGACCTGCCGCCGCTGCGCCTCGACGAGGCCGTGCCCAGCCTGGCCGTCACCGTGCCGGTGCCGCGGGGACGCCCCCGGACGGTCGAGGTGCGTCCTGAGGGCCCCGACGCGGCTCTGGTGACCGTCGTGGGGCGGGCCCCGGGGCGATGACGGCCGCCGCGCTCGTGGGGGCCGTACGGTCGATGCTGCGCCTCGACGAGGACCTGTCGGGCTTCTACTCGCTGGCGGGCGCCGACCCCGATCTCGCCTGGGTGTGCCGAGGCGCCGGGCGGCTGACCCGCAGCCCGAGTGTCTTCGAGGACGTGGTCAAGACCGTCTGCTCGACGAACTGCCACTGGTCGGCGACCCGGCGGATGGTGACCGCGCTCGTCGAGCACCTCGGCGAGCTGGCCGCCGACCACTCCGGACGGGCCTTTCCCACGCCCGCCGCGATGGCTGAGGCGGGCGAAGACTTCTACACCGACGTGATGCGGGCCGGCTACCGCGCGCGCTCCCTCCATGCCATCGCGCAGCGGGTGAACGCGGGGGACGTCGCTCTCGAGGAGCTCGCGCTTCCCGATGCGGTGAGCGACGAGGACGCGGACGCGCGCCTTCGGTCCCTGCCCGGCATCGGCCCGTACGCCTGCGCGCACGTGGGGCTTATGATCGGCCGCTACTCGCGGCTCATCCTCGACTCGTGGACCCGGCCGACCTACGCCCGCCTCGTGGGCCGCCAGCAGGTCGCCGACCGGACCATCGAGCGGCGCTTTGCCCGCTACGGGCGCTGGGCCGGCCTCGCGTTCTGGCTGTTCCTCACCCGCGGTTGGGTGACCGACGAGCACGGCTGAGGCCACACCAAGCGAAATGGACGTTCGGCCCCGCGGCGGCGATGATGGCGTCGATGCAGAAGCGGTGTACGAGCTGCGGCGGCGAGGTGGCGCCGGTCCGCGCACGCTTCGAGGTGAGTCGCCGCGACAAACGAGGCGGCTAGCGTCGGGGCATGGTCGCCGTCGATCGGATTGGCCCTGAAGGCTGGGAGCTGATCGTCCGGAATCGTGACGGCCCTCCCGGCTGAGCGACAGAAGGCGGTCGCGGGACTCGACGGCGAGCTCCGACACGAACGGGATCATCGCCACGACTCGTGATCTCCGACGCCACGAACCAGCAGATCACGACGACGGTCCCCGCTACGAGCGAACCGCCCACCAAGCCGAGGGTCGTGTAGGCCACGGCGCATCCGAGGAGGCCGCCGAGGACGAAGCGGCGGAGGCCGAAGCGGTCGGAGAGTCGGGCGCGATGAGCCGGGTGACTGCGACAAGCCCGGCGACGGCCACCGCGCCCACAAGCACGAAGGGCGCCTGCCAGCTTCGTCAGGGCGATGAGGGCACCGGCCGGTACGGTGAGCACGAGCCCGAGCGCCCACGTCAGCTCGGTCGCGCCGAGCACCCTGCTCCGGCGTGCGAAGGGCACCCGTGCGCCGAACCACCCCTGCATCGGCACGTCGAAGGCGGGCTTGGCGAGGCCGCAGAGGACGATGCCGGCTGCCGCGACCCCGAACGCGGGTGCACCGGCGACGAGCAGGCAGCCGAGCCCGGTGGCGGAGACGCCGGCGACCATGCAGGCCCGTCGCCCGACCCTTCGGCGACGAGCGGCACAGCGGGAGCGGTGAGCCCGGTGAGGGCCCGCACGGCCAGCACCACCCCCAGCGTCTCGGCGGCGACGGTTCGGCGCGCCACGTCCGGTGGGCTACGGTCCACCGAGGGTGACCCCGCGAGGGCATCGATCGGCTGCCTATCGTGTGACCATGCGGATCCTCGTCTGGCACGGCTACCTGCTCGCCGGGACCGGCTCGAACGTCTACACGCGCGAGCTGGCCCGCACCTGGAGTCGCCAGGGGCACGACGTGGTGGTGCTCTGCCAGGAGCCGCACCCCGAGCGCTACGACCTCGGCGGCGCTCGGGTCGTGCGGCCCCGCATCGACGGGCCGCTGCCGGTCTTCGTCCTCGATCACTACACCGACGCAACGCCCGTGCGGCTTCCCGACATGGCGGTGGAGGACCGCAGGCGGTTCGTGGAGGTGAACGCGCGGGCGGTCCGCGACGAGCTGCCCGCCGACTTCCTGCTGGCCAACCATGTCCTGCTCGGGGCGCCGGTGGGCGCCGCGGCGGGTGTGCCCTTCGTCGTCAAGACCCACGGCTCAGAGCTCGAGTTCGCCATGCGCGGTCACCCCGAGCTGTGCCGGTGGGCGCACGAGACGCTGCGGGCGGCGCGGGCCGTGATCGCCGGTTCGCGCCACGTCGCCGACGTGCTCGATGACGTCGTAGGGCCGGGGGAGCACACGCCGCGGCGCCACATCGTGCCCCCCGGCGTGGACACCGCGGTGCTCCGGCCGCAGGACCGTCCCGCAGCACTGCGGGCGCTCATCGCGGAATGCCACCGTGATGTTGCCCCGCAGACGGGGACGAGCGACGAGCGCGCGCCCGACCCCGGCAACGCCCGGCGGCTCGCGGACTTCCTGACCGGCGACGCGCCCACGGTCGTCTACGTCGGCAAGCTCAGCGAGGAGAAGGGGGTCACGCTGCTGCTCGAGGCCACGAGGACCCTGCAGGCGCGGACGGTCGTCGTCGGCTTCGGCCCGCTCCGCGAGCGCCTCGAGGCACGCGCCCGTCCCGACGTGCTGTTCACCGGACCGCTCGAGCACCGCCACCTCGCCCATCTGTGGCCGCTGGCCGACGTCGCGGTCACCCCATCGGTCTTCCCCGAGGCCTTCGGGATGGTGGCAGCCGAGGCGGCGTCGTGCGGGTGCCCGCCCCTCGTGGCCCGCCACTCCGGCCTCGCGGAGATCGCTGCCTGCATCGCGGCCGCGTATCCCCCGCAGCACCGGTCGCTCGTGTCGTTCGCCAACAACGACGTGGACGACCTGCGCGCCAAGCTCGCCGCCCTGACCGCGCTGCCACGTACGGAGTGGAGGTCGCTCTCACGCGCGGCCCGGCGGGCCGCGGTCACCCAGTGGGGCTGGGACAGCGTGGCCAACCGCCTCGCCGCCGTCGCCATCACCAGCCGCTGAGCCGCTGCGAGGACCACGCGCGGCTTCAGGAGCCCGGCTCGACGCTCGGCGCGCGCCCCATCGCAGGGGACGCCGGCGGAGCGTCGGCCCGCCGGATCGGCATCGCAGCCGGGTGCACCCGCTCTCCGGTGCCGCCCGCCGACGCCAGGCCCGCACGCCGTTCGCGTCCGGGGAGCGGGAGGCGGAACTGGCAGAGGTCGCAGTTCATGCGCGCCTCGCCCGCGAGCGCCTCCCGGTAGCGGTCCGCCACCGCCTCGGCCACCTCCCTGGCCGGCCCGAAGCGGCCTGCGTCGACGATCTCGATGCCGGTGCGCTTCGCCGCCTCGGCGGCCCAGCGGTCGACACGCTCCTCGAGCACCCCGGCGAGCAGCGACCAGCTGAACCGCACGACGCGCCGCCCGCCCGCAGCGGCGATGCGGTGCAGGGCGACGTCGGCGGTCGGCCACGTCACGCCCGCGTAGGCGTTCTCCGCCCAGCGGTGACCGGTCGTCTCCGCGAGGAACCGGGTCGCCTTCGCGAGGTCGCCGTTCGCGTCGGGATCGCTCGACCCGGCCCCGGTGACGAGCAGCGCCTCCCCGCCGCCGGGGGGCTCGGGCCAGGGGCGGGCCGACGCGACCCGCTCGCGGGCGAGTGCGAACAGCGACGGATGCAGCCCGAGCACCCGACCGTGTCGCAGGGCGACGCCGGGATGGCTGTCGTGGATGGCGGCGACGCTGCCGGGCACGTCGGTCTTGGCATGACCCGCGCCGAGGACGAGGAACGGCAGCGTGACGATCGCCCGGGCGCCATCGGCGACGAGACGCCCCGCGGCGGTCACGGGATCGGGCTCGATGAGATCGTGCTCGAGCCAGGCGCTGGCGACCGGCGTGTCGAGGCGCCGGCCCAGCAGCCCCACGAGCTCGTCCATCTCCACGGGCCCGCGGGGGTTGCGGGTGCCGTGGGCGATGAGCAGCAGGGCGGGTCGGTGGTCCATGGGACCATCCTGCCGCAGCGGCCGCGCGGGTCGGCGCCCGCGGTGCGACCGCGAGCTATCCGGTGCGTCTCCGGCCGGCGAAACCCGCCACGGCGCCGACCACGAAGACGAGCGCGGCGATGATGAGCAGCCAGCGCAGCGCCCGCAGGACGATGCCGAGGACGCCGAGAACGAGGGCGAGCAGCACCAGGCCCCCAGCGATCGCAAGCGGTTTGCTCATCTGTCGCCTCCTACAACCTCGAGGAGCCGGTGTGGACCGGCCCGCATGACCATACCCCGGGGCCTACCCGCCTCGGGTGCGAAGAACCCCCGCCCGCGGTGGATCCTGTCCCGCGCGAGCCGCCGCGCTCTACCCCGCCATGGAATAGGCTCAAGAGGAGACCGCAGCCGCCGCCACCCGCACGGCGTCGTCGGTCCCGCCAGCGGGAACAACACGCTGCGCGCACGCGACCGCCACCGCGGCGACCCCGCGGCGACACAAGGGAGCACCCGCATGACTGCCGCCTCACCGACGCCCGATCCTGCGTCGCTCCTGCCTCCCGACCCTCCCACCCAGCTGCTCGACGACCACGGCAACCTGACCGAGGCCGACGGCTACCCCCTCGACCTCAAGGACGACGACTTCCGCGAGCTGTACCGGTTCATGGTGCTCGCGCGGCGCATCGACAAGCAGGCCATCAACCTCCAGCGCCAGGGCCAGCTCGCCGTGTACGCCTCACTGCTGGGCCAGGAAGCCGCCCAGATCGGCAGCGCCTACGCCCTCGCGCAGCAGGACTGGGTGTTCCCCTCCTACCGCGAGCTGGGCGCCGCTCTCGTCCGCGGCGTCGACCCCGTGCGCATACTCCACCTGTTCCGCGGCACGTGGCTGTCCGACCACGACCCGTACGAGCACCGTTTCGCCCTGATGTCCATACCGATCGGGACGCAGGTGCTGCACGCCGTCGGCTTCGCGATGGGGGCGCGCTTCGAAGGGAGCGATCTCGTCGTCATGGCGTACTTCGGCGACGGTGCGACGAGCGAGGGGGACCCGCACGAGGCGATGAACTTCGCCGGGGTGTTCGCCGCCCCGTGCGTCTTCTTCGTGCAGAACAACCAGTACGCGATCAGCGTGCCGTTGAGCCTGCAGACCAGGGCGCCGACGATCGCGCACAAGGCAGTCGGCTACGGCCTGCCCGGCTACCGCTGCGACGGCAACGACGTGCTCGCCTCCTACGCCGTCACGCGGCAGGCCGTCGACCTCGCCCGCGCCGGCGGGGGCCCCGCACTCATCGAGGCGGTCACCTATCGCATGGAGGCGCACACGACCGCCGACGACCCGACGCGCTACCGCACGCGCGAGGAGCTCGACGAGTGGCAGCGCCGTGACCCCATCGCCCGCTTCGAGACGTTCCTCGAGCACGAGGGCCTCCTCGACGACGACTTCCGAGCCGAGGTCGACCAGGAGGCGGCGGACGCCGCCAGCCGGGTCCGTGAGGAGGTCTACGACGCCCCGCACGGTGACCCGCTCGAGCTCTTCGCCCACGTCTACGTCGAGCCACCGCCGAGCTACGGCGAGCAGCGTGAGCAGCTGAGCAGGGAGCTCCGCAGCGAGAGGAGGGGCTAGGTGACCGTCACGCTCGCGCAGGCGCTCAACACCGCTCTCCACGACGCCATGGACGCCGACGACAAGGTGGTGGTCTTCGGCGAGGACGTCGGCCGGCTCGGCGGTGTATTCCGCATCACCGACAAGCTCGCCGAGCGCTTCGGGTCGCAGCGCTGCTTCGACACCCCCCTCGCGGAGTCGGGGATCGTCGGCACGGCGATCGGCATGGCCCTCTACGGCTACCGACCGGTCGTGGAGATGCAGTTCGACGGCTTCACCTATCCCGCCTTCGAGCAGATCGTCAGCCACCTCGCGAAGCTGCGGAACCGCTCACGCGGCACCGTCGAGGTCCCCGTGGTGGTGCGCATCCCGTACGGCGGGGGCATCGGCGCGGTCGAGCACCACTCGGAGAGCCCCGAGAACCTGTTCGCCCACGTGGCGGGGTTGAAGGTGGTCTCGCCCGGGCTGCCGAGCGACGGCTACTCGCTGCTGCGCGAAGCCATCGACTCGCCCGATCCAGTGATCTTCTTCGAGCCGAAGCGGCGCTACTGGCTGAAGGAGGAGGTCGAGCTGCCGGTCACCACGGAGCCATTCGGTCGAGCGGTCATCCGCCGCCCGGGGGAGACCGCCACCCTCATCGCCTACGGACCCATGGTGCGGACCTGCCTCGACACGGCCGCAGCCGCCGAAGACGAGGGGTGGGATCTGGAGGTCGTCGACGTGCGCACCCTCGTGCCCTTCGACCACCACACCGTGGTGGACAGCGTCAGGCGCACCGGCCGGGCCATCGTCGTCCACGAGGCGCAGGTGTTCTCCGGGTTCGGCGCGGAGGTCGCGGCTCAGATCACCGAGCGGGCCTTCTACCACCTCGAAGCGCCGGTGCTGCGCGTCGGCGGGTTCGACGTGCCCTATCCGCCAGCCAAGCTCGAGGAGTACTACCTTCCCGACGTCGACCGCATCCTCGACGCCGTCGACCGCTCGCTGGGGTACTGACGGTGGTCGCGCGGGACTTCCTGCTCCCCGACCTCGGCGAAGGTCTCACCGACGGTGAGGTCGTGCGCTGGCTCGTTGCGGTGGGCGACACCGTCGAGGTCGACCAGCCCGTCGCCGAGGTTGAGACCGCCAAGGCCGTCGTCGAGGTGCCGAGCCCGTTCGCCGGCACCGTGACCGCCCTGCACGCCGCGGTGGGGCAGGAGGTGGCGGTCGGCAAGCCGCTCATGACCGTCGACGCGGCCGGATCGCCGGCGCTCGATGCTTCCGGTGACGCCCCTGCCGGGGCGCGCGGCAGCGAGGGTGTCGAGGAAGGCGACGGGGCCTCGGGCAGCGTGCTCGTCGGGTACGGCACCGCCGGTGGAGCACGCGCACGGCGCCGGCGGCCGGTCGGTGGACCGGCGGAGGCGCCGCGCGGCAACGGCGCGTCGGCGCCCCGCACGCCACCTGCCCGTCCCCTCGCGAAGCCACCGGTGCGCAAGATGGCGAAGGACCTCGGGGTCGACCTGGCCGAGGTGCCCGGTTCGGGCCCAGGCGGCACCGTCACCCGCGAGGACGTCCGGGCGTACGTCGACGCCGCCCGGCCTGTCGCCGAACGCGAGGCGGAGGCGCCGCTCGCCGAGGCCGCCCGCAAGGACGTTCCGGAGCTCACCGAGCGCATCCCCCTGCGGGGGGTGCGCAAGCGCATCGCCGAGAAGATGGCCACCTCGCGCCGGGAGATCCCCGAGGCGGTCACGTGGGTGGACTGCGACGCCACCGCGCTGATGGGGCTGCGCGCCGACCTCAACGCCTCGCAGGCCGTCGTCCGGGTCAGCCCCCTGGCGATCATCATGCGCGCCTGCGTCGCCGGCCTGCGGGAGTTCCCCGAGGTGAACGCCCGGCTCGACACCGGCACCGGCGAGATCGTCCTGCACCGCTTCGTGCACCTCGGCCTGGCGGCGCACACGGAGCGGGGCCTCGTCGTGCCGGTGATCAGGAACGCCCACCGGTTGACCACACTCGAGCTCGCCGCCGAGCTCAACCGGCTGGCGGCCGGAGCCCGGGAGGGCACGCTCGCCCCCGGGGACATGACGGGCGGGACGTTCACCGTGAGCAACTACGGGTCGTTCGGCGTCGACGGGGGCAGCCCGGTCATCAACCACCCTGAGGCCGCGATTCTCGGCGTGGGACGCATCAGCGAGCGCCCGTGGGTGGTCGCCGGCGTCGTGGCGGTGCGCCAGGTGATGCAGCTGTCGATCGCCTTCGACCACCGGGTCTGCGACGGCGGCGAGGCAGCGGGCTTCCTGCGGTTCGTCGCCGACTGCGTGGAGAGGCCCGGCAGGCTCCTCGGGGTGCTCTGAGCGGGGCTCACCCGGGCGTCAGAAGGGATTGCCGTCGGCCACCCCCGGTGTCATGCTGCTGCAGTCAGCCGCGACGAAGACGGCGGGAGCCCTGCGGCGGGCCGGCGGTCGGCGGCCCAGCGTCTCGCCGCATCTTCCGAACCGGCCGGGCGGAGGCTCGGTCGCAGTGGGAGGGGACAGCATGCGAATGTGGCGTCGGTACGGGAAGGCGGCGTTCGTGGCCGCGTGCGCGCTCGCACTGGCGGCGTGCGGCGGAGGCGGAGGAGGCGGGGCAGGAGCCGATGTCGTGCGGGTCGGCATCAACGCCGAGATCACCGGCTCCATCCCGAAGGTGGGCGAGCAGACGCGTCATGCGGCCGAGATGTTCGTCGAGGAGCTCAACAACGCCGGAGGTGTGGACCTCGGTGACCGCCAGGTCACGCTCGAGCTCGTCATCGAGGACAACGGCGCGACCCCGGAGGGCGCGGCGGCGGCATCGACGAAGCTCATCACCCAGGACAACGTCGCGGTCATCGTCGGCGCGAACGCCAGTGCACAGGCGATCCCCGCAGCCGAGGTGGCCGATGCGAACGCCACACCGATCATCAGCCCGTGGTCGACGAACCCCGACACCACCGCCGGGCGCCCGTACGCGTTCCGGGTCCCCTTCCTCGACGACTTCCAGGGGCCGGTGATCGCCAACTTCGTCGAGGAGGAGTTCGGGTTCGAGCGCGCCGCGGTGCTCTATGACGTCGGAAGCGACTACCCGAAGGGGCTCGCGGAGTTCTTCACCCAGGCGTGGGAGGAGGACGGTCACGAGGTGGTCGCGACCGAGACCTTCACGACCGGCGACAGCGACTTCAGCGCGCAGCTCACGTCGATCCGCAACTCGGGCGCGGACTTCCTCTTCACCCCGCAGTACTACAACGAGGTGCCGTTGATCGTGTCACAGGCCCGCAGCCTCGGCATCGACGTGCCGATCATGGGCAGCGACTCGTGGAGCGACCCCCAGACGCTCGAGCTCTGCGGTGAGGAGTGCGAGGGCACCTTCTTCAGCGCCCACTACGTGCCGGCCGGCGCGACCGGCTCGACGAAGGAGTTCATCGACGCCTACGAGGAGCGCTACGGCGAGATCCCGGGGGACGTCGCCGCGCTCACGTGGGACGCGATGCAGATCGTCGTCGAGGGCATCCGCAACTGCGGGGAGATCACCGGTGAGGTGGCCACCGACCGCGACTGCATCCGCGACGGCATGGCGGCGATCGAGGAGCTCGAGGGCATCACCGGCACGATGAGCTTCGATGACGAGGGCGACCCGGTGAAGTGCGCGGTCATCGCCCGCATCGAGGAGGGGGACTTCGTCTTCCACCAGGAGGTGTGCCCGTAGAGGGCAGCACCCGTAGGGGGGCACGAACGGGGCCGCGCCGTGAGCCTGACCACGTTCCTGCAGCACTTCCTGAACGCGCTGCAGTGGGGCAGCTTCTACGCGCTCATCGCGGTCGGCTACACGATGGTGTACGGGGTGCTGCTGCTCATCAACTTCGCCCACGGCGACATCTTCATGGTCGGCGCCTACCTCGGGATGTTCGTCGCCCTGTTCCTGCTCGCCCAGTACGACGTCGCCCTCCCCCTCGACCTGCCCGCATGGGCGCTGCTGCCGCTAACCATCCTCGTCGCGATGGCCCTCACCGCAGTCGTCGGCGTGACGATCGAGCGGGTCGCCTACCGCCCGTTGCGGCGCAAGGGCGCGCCGAGGCTGTACGTCGTCATCACCGCGCTCATGTTCGGCCTGCTGCTCGAGTACGGCAACCTGGCGACCCTCGGGGCGCGGGACCGCCAGTTCCCCCGGCTCATCGAGCCGACGCTCTACAACATCGGCGGGGTGCGCTTCACCAACGTGCGGGTGGCGGTCATCGTGCTGTCGCTGCTCGCCATGGCCGTGCTCGGGTTCCTCGTCCAGCGGACGAAGACCGGCATGGCGATGCGGGCGATCTCCTACGACCGGCTCGCGGTCCCGCTCATGGGCGTGTCGGTGGACCGCATCATCGTCGTCACCTTCGTCATAGGCTCCGCGATGGCCGCCCTCGCCGGGGTCATGTTCGGCGTGTCCTACCCGATACTCAGCTTCAACATGGGGCTGCTGTTCGGGTGGAAGGCGTTCATCGCCGCGGTCGTCGGCGGCATCGGCTCGATACGCGGCGCGGTCGTCGGCGGCTACATCCTCGGCTTCGTGGAGATCTTCGTCGCGGCCTTCATGCCGTCGACCTACCGGGACCTCATCGCCTTCAGCGTCCTGCTGCTCATCATCACCATCCGCCCGACCGGCCTGTTCGGGGTCGCGAGAAGGACGAAGGTGTGACGTGACGGCCGTGGAGTCCCGGCCACCCGCCGGCAGCCACCGGCGCCCCCCGCGGACGTGGCGGCGGCGCGCCGCGATGCCCGCCCTCATCGGCGTCTTGTTCCTGGCCACCGTCGTGCCGTCGGGACTGGGCCTCTACAACCCCTACATCCAGCTCGTGCTGATCTACATCGGCGTCAACATCGTCCTCACCGTCAGCCTCAACCTCGTCAACGGCTACATGGGCGAGTTCTCCGTCGGGCACGCGGCCTTCATGGGCGTGGGGGCCTACGTGAGCTCGGTCACCACCGTCGCGCTCGTCATCGGCAACCCCCGCCTCGGGGGCCCGCTGCTGCCGGAGGCCTCCTCGCTCGTGGTGTTCCCCCTCTCCCTGCTCCTCGGGGGCGTCGCGGCAGCGGTCTTCGGCCTGCTCGTGGCCATCCCCTCCTTCCGCGTCCGCGGCGACTACCTCGCCATCATCACGCTGGCGGTGAACTTCATCTTCAAGAGCCTGGTCGAGAACCTCGACGTCATCGGCGGTCCCCGGGGGTTCCTCGGCATGACGCGGGTCACGAGCGCGATGGGCCGTGCCGTCGACGTCCCGTGGACGATGATCTGGGCGTTCGTGGCGACGGTCGGGACCGTCTACGTCGTGCACAGCCTCGTGAACTCCACCTTCGGCAAAGCCATCGTCGCCATCCGCGAGGACGAGATCGCCGCCGAGCTCATGACCGTCGACACCCGACGCGTCAAGGTCGTCGCCTTCCTGCTGTCCTGCGGGCTCGCGGGCGTGGCCGGAGGCCTGTTCGCCCATGTCCTCGGGTTCATCAACCCCGCCGGGTTCGGCATCCTGAAGTCGACCGAGGTCCTCGTGATGGTCTACCTCGGCGGCATGGGCTCGATCACGGGCTCGGTGCTCAGCGCCGCCGGTTTGACCGTCCTGCTCGAGGCGATGCGTCCGCTGCACGTCTTCCGCTGGGTGCTCATCCCCCTGCTGCTCATCCTCCTCATGCGCTTCCGCCCCACCGGGCTCATGGGCAGCCGTGAGCTCACCGACGTGTTCCCCGCCCTGCGCCGCTGGTTCGGTCGACCGCCCGAGGACGAGCACTTCGAGCACACGGGCGGGCGCGTCTCGTGAGCCTTCTGCGCATCGACGGGCTCACGCACACGTTCGGTGGGCTGCGCGCCGTCGACGGCTTCTCCGTGGCGCTCGAGGAGAACCAGGTCGTGGGTCTCATCGGCCCCAACGGCGCCGGCAAGTCGACGGTGTTCAACCTCGTCTGCGGCCTGTACCAGCCGGCCGGCGGGTCCATCGAGCTCCAGGGGCAGAGCCTCGTCGGGCGGCGCCCCCACGAGATCACCGCCCTCGGCATCGGTCGAACCTTCCAGAACATCCGCCTGTGGGACGAGCTGTCGGTCCTCGACAACGTCCGCGTCGCGCACTTCAGCCAGATCCGCTACGGCATCCGCGATGCCCTTCTCGGCACCGCACGCCTGCATGCCGATGAGCGCGAGCTCAACGGCCTCGCCCGCGAGCTCCTCGCGCGCTTCCACCTGGAGTCCTACGCGCAGGAGCTCGCGAAGAACCTCTCCTACGGCATACGGCGGCGGGTCGAGATGGCGCGCGCGCTCGTCACCCGCCCGAAGCTGCTCCTGCTCGACGAGCCGGCCGCAGGCATGAACCCGGCCGACATCACCGTGCTGCTCGACCTCATCGCATGGGTTCGCGACACCTTCGCCGTCACCATCTGGATCATCGAGCACCAGATGCGGGTCATCATGGGCGTCTGCGAGCACATCCAGGCCCTCGACTTCGGCCGGGTCCTCGCGGAGGGACGCCCCGAGGAGATCCGCAACAACCCCGACGTCATCCGGGCCTATCTGGGGGAGGAGGCCGTGTGACGCTCATCGAGGTGCGTGACCTCGTCGTGTCGTACGGCGCGATCCGTGCGTTGCACGGGCTGTCCTTCGAGGTCGCCGAGGGCGAGATGGTGACCCTCATCGGCGCGAACGGGGCAGGCAAGTCGACGACGCTGTGGTCGATGGTCGGCCAGCTCGGCGAGCTGGGAGGTCGAGCGGAGTCGGGGACGGTCACCGTCGGAGGGCAGGAGGTCCTGCGGCGGCCCGCGCACGAGATCGTCACCGACCTCGGGGTGTGCCTCGTGCCGGAGGGCCGGCGGGTGTTCGGCAACCTCACCGTGCTCGAGAACCTCCGGCTCGGGGCGTTCGCCCGGCGGGACAAGCCGCAGATCGCCGACGACCTCGAACGGGTCTTTTCCCTCTTTCCCCGCCTCGAGGAGCGCAGGGAACAGCTCGCCGATCTCCTGTCGGGCGGCGAACAGCAGATGCTCGCCGTCGGGCGGGCGCTCATGACGCGCCCGCGGGTGCTGCTGCTCGACGAGCCGTCGATGGGACTCGCGCCGAAGCTCGTGCGTCAGGTGTTCGACACCCTCGTCGAGATCAACCGCGCGGGCACGACGATGCTCGTGGTGGAGCAGAACGCCCACATGGCGCTGCGCCACGCCCATCGCGCCTACGTCCTCCAGACGGGCGCCGTCGTTCTGGCCGGCCCCGCCGACGAGGTCGCCGGCAACCCCGAGGTGCAGAAGGCCTACCTCGGCACCTGACCGGGCAAGGCGTGGCGCCCGGTGGCCTGGCGGGTTCGAGCGTGCGGGGTGAGGATTCCCGCGTCAGCGCGGGAAAGTTGCATGGGGGCGCGGGCCGTCGGGGGCCGTTGCGCTACCGGCGCCGGCGCACGGCCTCGAGGAGGCGCGAAGCCTCGGGCAGGCGAAGGCGGCTCGCCACCGCGAGGTACACCACCCCGAGGAGACCCGCCGCGAGCGGGCCCGCGACGAGGACCGGCAGGCCGGCGAGCAGCGGGCGTACCACGACGCCGGCGATCGCGGCGGCGCCGGCGGCCACGGCGGTTCGCGGGAGGTGCCCGCCGCCGTGCCGCGTCCGGCCGATCCGCCGGCGGACCGTGCGCCGCAGGAGTGCGTACTCGAGCCACGCGCCGATGGCCGCCCCCAGGGCGAGCCCGAGTGCGCCGAGCCGGGGTGGGCCGCCGGCCGCCTCGCGCAGCGGCGCGGGCAGCGGCGCGAACGCCGGAAGCTGGTCGAGCAGCACCACGCCGGCCGTGCTGATGCCGACCCGGTCGAGCTGGAGCATCAAGGCGACGCCGACCGCCGCCGAGGCCGTGACGCGCAGGGTGCTGATCTTGGCCGGCGTCGCTGCGTCCCCGATCGCATAGAGCGCCGACTGGAGCAGCCGGGAACCCGTGGACGCGAGCAGCCCGAGGCTGTACCCGGCGAGGATCGCCCACACCTGCAGGGTCGCGGCGCGCCCGAACTCGCCGGTCTGGAGGAGTGCGCCGACCACGAGATCGCCGATGACGAGGTACGCCGCGATCGTCGGGGCGACGAAGAACGCGATCCGAGCCAGGCCCCGGTCGAGTCGGGCGGTGAGCGCGCCGCGGTCCTCCTCGGTGGTGCTCGACAGCTCCGGCAGCTCCGCCGCTGCCACGCTCATCCCGAAGAGCGAGATCGGCAGGAGGTAGAAGATCTGCGCGTACCCCAGCGCGGCGAGGGCGCCGACGACGAGGAAGCTCGCGAGAAGCGTGTCGACGTACGCCGACAGCTGGACGACGCCGCGACCGGCGACGACGGGCCCGAAGGCCCGCAGCGTGCTGCGCACGCCGGGGAGGTCGGTGCGCAGACTCGGCCGCACCCCGGGCGCGACCCGCAGCACCTTCGGGAGCTGCACCGCGAACTGCAGGACGCCTCCGGCCAGGGTGCCCCACCCGAGCGCCGTGGCGAGACCGGCGAGGGCCGCCGGCTCGCTTGGTCCGTCGCCGAGGCCTTCACCGAACACGGTCAGCCCGAAGCCGACGAGGACGGCGATCTGCGCGGCGTTGAGGACGACGGGTGCGACGTAGGACAGGAAGAAGTGGCGGTGGCTGTTGAGCACGCCGAGGCACCACGCCGACAGGACGAGAAAGCCGATGCCCGGCGTGACGATGCGCACGAGCGTGACGGTGAGGTCGAACCGCGCTCCCGTGAACCCCGCGGCGATGACCGAGGTGATCGGTTCCGCGAAGAGCACCCCCGCGACGACGAGGGCGCCGGTCAGCGCGGTGAGCAGACCCGCGATCGCCCCCGCGACGACGCCGGCGTCGCGCTCCCGGCCTTCGGCGAGCAACCGGCTGTAGACCGGGATGAACGAGGCCGAAAGCACGCCTTCCCCCAGCAGGTTCTGCAGGAGGTTCGGGATGCGCATCGCGGCGCGGAAGGCCTCCGTGGCGAAGCTCGTGCCGAGGAAGTGGGCGAGTGCCCGCTCGCGCGCGAGGCCGCTGACACGCGAGAGGAAGATGCCCGTCGCCACGAGCATCGAGCCGCCCCGCGAGGAGGAGGCCGGCCCTTCGGGGTCCGCCACACCGTCGCCGTTCCGTCGTCTGCTTGCCGGCGGTGGATGCTAGAGGCGGCGTGACGCAACGCCCGCGCGGCCGAACGGCCGGGGGTGCCTACGCGTGCTCGCCGACGCCGGTCGCGAGCTCGTGGCCGCGGAGCCGGCCGCTCGTCCGCGGGTCGAGGGGCGGTGTGGGCATCCCCGCCTCCTCCCGCATCCCGGCGAAGAGCTCGGCTAGCGCTTCGGTGGCGGTGTGCCGGGGCTGCCAGCCGAGCTCGTCGCGGGCCCGCGCGCTGTCGAGGATGGGCACCCGGACGAACACGTCGAGCAGACGGGGGTCGACCGGCATGGCCCGGAGCCGGTAGGCGGCCGCCATGGCGGTACGCACGGCGGCGCGTGGAACCCGCAGGGGACGCGCCCCGAGGAGTTCGGCGAGCACACGTGCATCGACCACTGGCTCCGCGGCCAGGTTGAACGCCCCCGCAACGGGACGCACGAGCGCGAGACGGAAGGCCTCGGCCGCGTCGGCGGTGTGCAGCGCCTGGAAGCGCAGACCGGGGAAGTCGGGCACGATCGGGATGAACTCCCGCCGGACGAGCCAGCTCGGCAGCAGGGGGCCGGCGAACAGCCGGCGCTGCTCGGAAGCGGACTCGCGTTTGAAGATGAACGCCGGGCGCAGGCGCACGACGCGGATGTCGGACCGCTCGGCGGCGAGCCCGTCGAGGGTCCGCTCGACGTAGGCCTTCTCGCGGGCGTAGCCCGCCGTCGGCCACCCGTGCGTCGGCCACGTCTCGTCGACCGGGCGGTCCTTCGGGCCGGGCGAGTAGGCACCGACCGAGGACGCGTAGACGATCGTGGCGACGCCAGCCTCGGCGGCCGCGCGGAACACCCGCGCGCTGCCGACGGCGTTCGCCTGCCACGTGACCGTCGGCCGCCGCATCGGGTGGAACAGCCATGCGAGGTGGACCAGCGCGTCGGCACCCTGCAGATGGGGTCCCATGTCGTCTTTGCCAACGTCGGCGCTCACCCACATGGTCTTCGGCGCCCTCACCGCGGGAGGGCGGCGAGCGATGCCGACGATCGTGTCGACCGCGGGCTCGTCGGCGAGCGCTTCGACGAGGCTCGTCCCGACGTTGCCGGTCGCTCCGGTGATCACTACGCGCACGCCCGAACCCTTCCCCTCGACCGGCTCCTCAACCCCAGCGGGAGGCCGCGAGCTGCGTCGGCTCGTCGATCCGGCCCCCGGGTGGCTTCCGACACCTCCAGGCGCCCAGGGATGCGGCGGGACACGCGTCGCGAACCTCGTGGGGCGCAACAAGCCCGTCGAGGACAGCGAGTCGAGAGGCGGTGGCTCGGGCCGACGCGCCGCCGTCTACCCCGCGACGCAGGCGGACGCGAACGATAGCCGCGCCGAGAGCGGCCGCGGTCGCCGCCGTGTCCAGCTTGCATGGCCGGAAGAAGGACCGGACGGGAGCCTCATCGGCGGCCGCGCCGGCGGAACGTAGTCTCCGACCCCGGGCCATCGCGGCGATGCACTCCCGGTGTTGGTCGCATCAGCCGGCGAGCGGGTTGAGTCGGGCGGCGACCTGCCGGAGCGTAGGAACGGGCCGCTGGTCCTCGCTCATCTTGGCGTTGAGGACGACCACGGCGCCGGTAAGCGCCGGAACGGCGTACTCAGCGGCCCTGAGACGTCGTTGCGCCCGGGCGACCTCGGCGGGAGTGCCGGGGGTGGGCGTGGTCGCGTCCATGACGGGCGCACGGTCTCCGGCGGCGCGGACCGCCTGCTTGCGGTAGACCCGTGCGGCTACCGTGCTGGCCAGCGCGGCCAGGCTGACAGCCCCCTTCACCGCCATCTGCGACGCCATGCCGCGTTGGGTGAGGACGCGGCTCTTGTTGCCCCAGCCGGCGACGGCGCTGCCCAGCAGGTGCGCGGCGATCGCCATGCCCCCCGGCACGGTCCAGCGATCCCATACGGCGTCGACCGTCCGCAGCCGGTCGGCGGGATCGTCGATGTCGCTGACCGCGCGGTTGACCGCGGCGACCCCCATGAGTGACCCGCCGAACCAGGCGGACAGGCCGGCGTCGCGGATCGACCGCACGACCGGGTTGACCCCCCACGTCACCGGCGACGTGGACGGCTCCACCTTCGACGTCAACGCGGCCAGCCGACCGTCAGAGGAGGAGCGCACCGCGAGCGCGGCGGCGACGCCGCCGACGGCGAGCACGGGCAGCAGCTTGCCGGCGATCGGGGCGGGACTGCTGGGCCAACCGCCGCTCACCGCGGTGCCGTAGGCGACGGGCTCGTTGACGTTGCCCGAGGTCGGCTCCGCCGGGGCCTGCTCGAAGTGGTCGCGGTCGACCATGCGGGCTTGCATCTTCTCGAACAGCGCGGGGCTCGTCAGCCGCTGCTGCCACAGCATGCGCCCGGCGCCGCCGACGATGCGCTCACGCTGCGGTTTGCGGGCGCAGCCGACGATGGCCTTGGCGACCACGTCGGCGTCGTACACCGGCCGCAGCGGCTTGACCTTGCGGCCCATGTAGTTCGCGGCGTGCTGGAAGATCGGTGTGTCGATGGAGGCGGGCAGGAGCGTGGACACGTGGATGTCCTTGTCGGCCACGAGCTCCTGGCGCAGCGACTCGCTCAACCCCACGATCCCGAACTTGCTCGTGGTGTACGCGGTGACATAGGGGCTGCCGATCTTGCCGAAGACCGACGCGTTGTTGATGATCGTGCCGTAGCCCTGCTCGCGGAACACCGGCAGCACCGCCCGCATGCCGCGGACGTAGCCGAGCAGGTTCGTGTCGATCACCCGGTCGTACTCTTCCGGCGGTGCCTCCTCGAAGCGGGCGAACAGGCTGACGGCGGCGTTGTTGACCCACACGTCGATCCGCCCGTACTCCTCCACAGCCCGCCGGGCCAGCTCGCGGACCTGCCCCTCGTCGGTGACGTCGGCGGCTACGACCAGCGCGCGCCCGCCAGCCTGCAGGCACTCCTCGGCGACCTCCTTGAGCACCTGCTCGCGGCGAGCGGCGAGCACGACCGCCGCGCCCTTCTTGGCGAACCGCAGCGCGGCGGCCCGCCCGATGCCGCTCGACGCGCCGGTGATGACGACGACGCTGTCCTTCAGCTTTCCAGCCATGAACGAGTCCCCTCCTTGTGGTGTGCATCCGGGATGCCCACTGCCGCCGCCGGTCACGCATAGCGACCGGCCGGCGCGGGCAGGGAGTGGACAGCCGTCCATCCCGAGGGGCCCTGCCGTGAAGCCACCGAGCTACATCGCCAACTTCGACTCAGCGTCGGCGATGGTCCGTGCGACCGCCCGCTACCTGAAGGGCAAGGACTTCCCGGCCCTGGGGCTCGGCGCGCCCGTGAAGTACCCGCCGCGGATCGCCAAGCGCCTGCCGCGACGTGCCCGCGAGATCGCCTACGCGTACAACAGCGCCGGGGAGGCCATCCGGCCCTCGTTCGCCGGGCGCGTCAACGACGAGGCCGTCGCGCGTTGGATCACCAGCACCTACCCGAAGCGATACTACCCGGCGGCGGTGGTCGGCTCGTCCAGCGGCGCCCTGGTGCACCTGGCCGCCGCGCTCGGCATGCCGTGGCTGCCCCAGACCTACCTCATCGGCATCCGCCAACCCGACGCGCATCCAGACGAACCCCGGCGCGGCTTGGAGAAGAGCCTCAAGCCGGGCCGCAAGCTGCTGGAGTCCAACCCCGACCTGCAGCTGCACGTCATGCACGACCCCAACCAGGACCGCCTCACCCTCACCCGCATGCAGTACTTCCGCGTGAAGTGGCGCCGGATGCCCGACACCTACCGCAGGTGGCTCAGCGACGTCCTGCCGGCCGGTGGGACGCTGTTCATCTCCGAGTGCCGGCGCACCTGGCCCCAGACGAAGGTCGACGATCGCTTCTACTACCAGTTCGGCGCCCTGGGAGGCGCCACCGAGGAGGAGTTCTTCACCGGCGGCCCCCGCGTCGAGGAGTACCTGCGCCACTACCAGTCCGACCGCGGCCGGCGCCCCCGCCGCAACCGCGGCGAGATCATGACCAGGTGGGACCCGCCGGCGCCCGACGGGGACTTCCCGGAAGCCGAGTGGGGCTTCGAGCCCGCCGTGACCGACGACCTCCTCGAGCTTGCCGCCGAGCACCGCTGGAACGTGCGCCGCATCGTCTTCGACGAGCCCGAGCACCTGAGCCCCCTGGTTGCGGAGCTGTACCGCTGGTGGTACCGCCAGCGCCGCCTCTCCCCCAACCGGCTGCTGGTCGACTCGTTCCTGCTCATGGACCCGTGGTGGACCCTGCGGCTGGGCGCGGCGCCGCTGTGGCTGAAGTTCAACATGGAGCCCTCGGCCGAGGCGCTTGAGCGCTACCTCGCCGAGTTCGGGCCCTTCGACGACATCCGCATGATGCTGTTCGCCCACGGCGTCGAATGCGTCGGGCTTCCGCCCATCGACCGTTGGAAAGCATCCCTCGCCCAGGCCCGCGACGTCGGCGCCTTCCTCGACGTCGACGAGGACGCCTACCCGCTGCACTTCGACCACATGGGGCGCTACCACGACGCTTTGCAGGACGTCCCGGCCCGCTACCCCATGCCCGGCTACCTGGCGCTGGCACAGCTCGAGGAGTTCCTCGACGAGCAAGGCGACCGGTTCCCCGTGGCCTGGCCCAAGCCGGGGGAGCGCGCGCCACAGCCCACACAGGCCGCGGCCAGCAGCTGGGGCTAGTGGCGTCCCAGGAACCCCCTGACGAGGCGGGCGAGCTCCAACGGCGCGGAGTACACCATGCAGTGCCCCGGCCCCGGCACAACCCGCAGCTCGCCTCGCGGGGCTCGACACGCGACCGTCTCCGCCCACTGCTGCGTCACCAAAGGATCTCGACTGCCTCGGACCACCAGCAACGGACAGGCCACCTCGGCCACCGTCTCCTCGATGCGGTCATCCAGCGCATGACGAAGCGTGGTCATGAGGCGCCCCACCCCCGCTTGCCGGACGCCGCGGGCCTGCACCCATCCCAGAGACGGGCGTTCGAACCGCGAGCCATGGGCCAGTCGCGCCGCCTGCCGGAGAACGGTCCGCGCGCCCGCGTCGATCGTCGGCCCCTGCAACACCACCGCATCGACCTGGTCCGGATGGCGGGCCGCAAGATGCGCGAGCACCTGGCAGCCCATCGAGTTGCCGACCACCACCGCAGGAGCCAGGCCCATCGCGGTCATCCACCCCGCCAAAGCGTCAGCGAGCTCCGGCAGGGTCGGGACGTGTGACGGCTGCTCGCTGCGTCCGAAGCCGGGAAGGTCGGGCACGAGCACCCGCAGCGAGCTCGCGAGCAACCGGGCGGCCGGAAGCTGCGCCTCCCCCGCGGCCCCCCAACCGTGCAGGACCACCACCGGGCGCGCCGACGAACGCCCTGCCACGACGGCGTGCCAGCGCAGGCCCGCCACAAAGGCGGGCTGGGGCGTGAAGGTGCCGACGTCGGCCATGTCGGGCTCAATGCCCGCTTGCCCCCCGTCGCATGCAACCGCCCAGCTTCAACGGGGACGGCGACGGGATCTGCTGCGAGCCGTCGTCCCAACTCCTTTCGTGGCCAGGCATTAGGCCGGATTACGCCCATCAGCGAGCCGGCGTCCTTCATCGCAGCAGCGTGCTGAGGGTGATGCCGATGGCCGCGGTGCCGGCGACGAGCCAGGTGACGTAGTCGCCGACGTGGCCGCTGTGCACGCGGCGCAACCCGCCGACGGCTGCGCCGAGCGGGGCCAGTGCGGCCGCGGTCGGACGGATCGCGAGGCTGGCGGCGACGAGGATGAGCGCGGCGAGGGCCGCGAGGGCGGACTCGACCAGCGACTCGGCTGTGAAGATGTCTTCAGGCTCGGGTCGAGGCTCGGCGACCGCCTCGCCGTGCAACACCGCATCAACGTAGGCGTCGACTTCGACGAACCGCTCGCCTGCCTCCTCGGCGGCGGCGATGAACGTGGGCAGCGGCCCGATCACCGCCGAAGCGGCCATCAGGGCCACGGCGGGGACCAGGATCAGCAGGGTGACGCGCTGGCCGCCCTGCCCTCCGTCACGGTCGGGGTCGCCGCGGTCGCCGCCCCGGTCGGTGGCCCGCAGGCCGACGAGGGCGGCGGCGCGGAGCACCGCGGCGCCGGTGAGCGCGGCAGCGGCGAGAGCGACGTAGGAAAGCCACCCGTAGCCGACCGCTTCGGCGGCTTCGTCGATCAGCACCTTGCCGGTGTACATCCCGAACGGGGGCAGCCCGGCAAGGCCAAGCCCGCCGACCGCCAGGATGCCTCCCAGCAGTGGCAGCCGATACGCCCTGCCGGAGAACGCCGCGAGGCTCACGGTGCCGTGTTGCACCAGCAGCCAGCCGGCGGCCAGGAACAGCCCGGCTTTCACCAGCCCGTGGCCGACGACGTACGTGCCGGCGCCGGCGATGCCGTCCGGCTCGAACGTGGCGAAGCCGATCGCGGCGATGCCCAGGTGCGCGACGGTGGAGAACGCCAGCATCCGCTTGAGGTCGTCCTGCACCAGGCACATCACCGCCGCCACCCCGGCGGTGAGTACGGCGAACACCGCGTAGAAGGCGCGCAGCTCGTCGGTGTGTGCCTCCACCGGTCCGGCGAAGGCTGTCCAGTGCAGGCGGGCGATGGCGTACAGGGCCACCTGGATGAGCACGGCGGAGAAGAACGCGGCCGCCCACGACGGCGCGACGGCGTGGGAGTCGGCGTGCCAGAAGTGGAACGGCACGACGGCCGCCTTGGTGAACAGCCCGGCGGTCATCAGGCCGAGGGCGATGACGGTCGGGGCCTCGACGCCGGCGCCGTTCAGGAGTTCGGCGATCTCCGCGAGGTTCGGCGTTCCGGCGTGTGCGTAGAGGACCGCTGCGCCGGTGAGGAACAGCGTCGCGCCGATGGTGTTGGTCAACGCGAAGTTGACGGCCCCCTGCAGCGAGGCCAGCTCCTGGGGGCGGTAGCCGGTGATCGCGTAGGCGGCGATGCTCGTGGTCTCCAGGAACACGAACAGGGTGAGCAGGTCGCCGGCGAACGCGAAGCCGCAGAAGCCGCCGAGGAAGATCAGCGCCAGCGTGTGGGAGCGGTCGTCCACCGTCTCGCGGTTCCACTTGGTGAGCAGCACCGCGGTCATCAGCACGGCGCCGAGCGCGGCGATGCCGGCGCCGATCGGGTCGGCGACCAGCGCGATCCCGATCGCGTTCTCCTCCCTGGGCGTCCACCCCGCGACCCAGTGGACCAGCGTCTCGGCGGCGGATGCCCGAAGCAGCCACGCGGTCACGAGCGCGGTGGCCGCAGCCGACAGCACCGCCAGTCCGTCACGGACGCGGCGGTCCACCGACGGCGGCAGGGAGCGCAGGACGACCGCGGCGAGCAGCGGCACGGCGATCGCCAGGGGCATCAGCGCGTCCATGCTCAGCCCCGGAGCGCGACGAGGCCTGCGGGATCGAGGCTTCCGGTCCGCTTGTTGACCTGGACGGCGAAGGCGAGCAGGAGCGCCGTCGCCGCGGCACCGACGACGATGTCGGTCACCGTCAGCGCCTGCACGACCGGGTCGACCACGGCGACGTCGGCGGGGACGTCGTCGTAGATCGGCGCGGTGGCATCGTGGCGGTAGCCGATCGCCAGCAGCAGGACGTGCACGGAGGTCTGCAGCACCGCCAGGCACATGATCGTGTGGACGAGGTCGCGGCTGGTGACGATCCCCGCCAGGCCGGTCAGCAGCACCCAGGCGGCGAGGAGGTAGGGCAGGTGCTCCGCGCTCATGGCTCTTCCTGTCGGATCTCGACGGTCTGCTCGACGAACTTCTGGATCAGCGTGGCGAGGGCGGACGCGGCCTCGAGCCCGATGAGGACGCTGAGCACCCCGATGGTCCCGGCTGACAGCAGCCGGCCCGCCTCGCCGAGTGGCAGGACGTTGCCGAGAAAGCCCGCCCCGGTCGCCAGGGCGACCAGCCCGACGACGAGGAAGCCCCCGGCGCCGATGGACTCGGTGATGTCCAGGGCGCTCTCGGGTGCCAGGTGGTGCATGGTCGCCTGACGACCGGCGAGGAATACCAGGGCGACGGCCGCAGCGACGATGGCGCCCCCCTGGAACCCGCCGCCGACCGAGACGTGCCCGCGGGCGGCGATGTAGGCGCCGTAGAGCACCGTGGGGGCCACCAGCCACAGCGCGACCGCGCGCACCGCGTCGCCGGTCGGGGCGGGACGGCGGTCGACGGCGGTGCTCGCCGGCGGCTCGCTCTCCTCCTCGCCGGCGAGCTCGCGCAGCACCGTCTGCACCGCCGCGGCGCCGGCGAACAGCGCCAGCGCCTCGCCGAGGGTGTCCAGCGCCCGCAGGTCGAACAGCACCGCGCTGACGGCGTTGGTGGCGTTGCGCTCGGCCAGCGCCAGGTCGGCGAGGGCCAGCCCGTAGGCGGGGGCGTCCTCACCGAACCCCGGCAGGCCCAGGAGCCCCTCGACCAGCCAGGCGCCCAACAGCACGACGGCCGCCAGGCCGATGAAGCCGCGGGCGCTCACCGCCCTCCCGATCGAACTTTGGCGAGCGCCAGCAGGACCAGCAACGGCAGCACCACGCCGCTCACCGCGGCCTCGGCCATGGCCACGCCCGGTGCGTGAAACGTGAGGAACAGCAGCGTCAGCGCCATCCCGTGCGCGCCGAACACGATCGCCTGGCGCGTCGTGTCGCGGGTCGCGGCCACCCCGGCAGCGGTGACGGCGACCAACAGCAACGCGATCACCTGCACGGCGGTCATCCGGTGACCTTCCAGTCGTCCCCGGCGGGGCGGCCGTGCCGGCGGGTCAGGATCGCCCTGCCGGTCGCGTGGTTCAGCACCGGCCCGCTCGTCAGCACCACCACCCCGACCGCCAGGGCCTTCACCGCCACCTCGCTGACCCCGACCTCCACGACCACCGCCGCGACCAGCGCCACGGTGGCCAGGATCGTGGCCACTCCGGTGTAGTGCAGGCGGTCCTGGGCGTCGTCCATCACCAGCAGCCCGCCGACGGCCAGCAGCGCGGCGAGGGCCACGACCACCAGCAGGGCCACCACGACCACGCTCACAACCACCGCTCCAGGACGCGGGCGTAGGCGAGCCCACCAGCGAAGGACAGCAAGGCCATGACGATCGCCGCGTCGACGTACACCGACCGGCCCGCGCCGACGGCCACCGCCACCAGCGCGACCGGCGTCAGGATGCTCAGCGCCTGCAGGGCGACCAGGCGCTGCTCCACCGAGCCGCGCAGCGTCATCACGGTCGGCGGCACCATCGCCGCCGCGACCACCGCGGCAGTGACCAGCCAGGCGTTCACGAACGGCCCCGCAGGTCCTCGTGGTCGAACCCGACGACGTAGCTGTTGGGCTGCAGCGACGTCCCGACGGTCATCAGCACCCGGCGGGCGGTGCTGCGCCCGTCCCGGCCGCCGACGTCGCAGGGCAGCGCGTTGAAGGACCCGGTCACCGGCCGGCCGGCCAGCCGCCGGGCCAGAGCAGCGGCCAGCTGCCCACAGTCGCTGAACGCCTGGGCCACCATGCCCGGGTCCGTGGCCAGTCTCCGCCGGGCCGGTGCCGCAGGCCGACAAGCTGGCGGGCGGCCAGCCCCGCGGCGGAGGCCAGCCCTCCGACCACGGTTGCGGCAACGATCTCGGCGACGTCCAGCTGTCCCGCCAGGCCCAGCCACAGCAGCGCAAGCGTCGCCGTCCAGGCCAGCCAGCTCGCGACGAGAGCTCGTGTTGCGGGCGCGTCGGAGCGGGGTGGTCCCGGCGGTTCGGAGGGGTGGTCGGTGCTCATCCGGCTCCCTTCGGTTGGGTGCGGTGGTGGTCGGACTCGCCCGTGGGTAGCGGGCCGTCGGCCGGTGTCCAGTCGGTGAGGTGAGCCAGCGCGGTGAGAAACGCGCGGAGCCGGGCGGCGGTGGCCACCGCCGCCGGATCGAGATCCCCCGGCGACCAGCGGTCCCCCAGCGCCTGGACCATCACCTCGCTCATCTGCTCGACCCAGCGCCGGTCGTCCTCGACGACGTCGGGGGCCTCGAGGGCGTCCATGACGGTGTCGTCGAGGTACTGCTCGGCGACAGTGCCCATCAGCCGTGTGGTCGCCAGGTCCAGCTCCTCCACGGCGGGGCGCACCGGCGCCTCAGGGTCGGTGGCCAGCAGGTAGCCGGCCACGACGGCCTCGCCGACGATCCGCAGCGTGCCCTCGGGGTCGTACGCCGGGTCGCGGGAGCGGTAGTACAGACTGGTCAGGGCGTAGCGGTGCAGCTTGTCCTCCACCTGACGGGCCAGCAGCGCCCACGCGACATAGCGGTCCTCCAGGGCGCGGGTGCCGGCGGGCGCATGGCGCAGCACCAGCTGCACCCCCCGCTCCGTGCCCCCCGTCTCGTCGTGGACGCGCAGCGACAGCCGGTTGCGCTCGTCGAGGCTGCCCACCAGCTCGATGATGTAGGTGACCACTGCGGTGAGCATCCCGAACCCCGACAAGGAGGCAGCCACCGCCACGAGCTGAAGCCACGGGGTCACCGGCGTGATGTCGCCGTAGCCGAGGACCGACACGGTGATCCCCGAGTAGTACAGAGCGTCGAAGAACGTGAGCAGCTCGATCTCACCCTCGGCGCGGTAGCTGCCGAGGTTGGGCCACACGATCAGGGCGATCCCCACGATGAACAGCGCGACCCACACCACGAAGGTCAGCACCACCATGAACGGGCCAACGAAAGCGAGCAGCTGCCGGCGGATCCGCCGCAGGCGGTTGCCGAGGCCCACGGCGGCGGCCCAGGCGGACCGCTGCACCGCCTTGGCGATCGGTCCCTCGATGTCGGGATGCAGGGTGGTGAAGAAGATGTCGGCGAGCACGGTCACGGCGAGCAGCCCGCCGGCGGTCGCCGACACCCACCCCCACGCCTCCACGGCACCTCCTGCCTATCCGTGCTGCGATTCCCGTGTGCCAATGCACAGGCAGACGGCGCAGCGTCATCGACGCCCGGTCAGGGGTCGGAGAGGCACTACCCACCTGAGCAACCGGTCATCCCGGCCGCGTACGCGCTGGGCTCGGCGCGTCGACGCGGGACCGGAATGGAGGTCGCCGGCCCCCGTGCGCCGAAAGGTCGTCGCGCTGTTCGCCGTCGCCGGCGGTGTGGCCGCCGCCCGCCAGGTTGCCTCCCGGCGGTAGCGAGGCCGGACGCCAACGCCCCGGCGCGGTTATCCTCCGCGCCTGTGAGACCGCCTCGGACCCCTCCGCCCGGTCTGCCCTCGTGACGCGGCACGCGGGGGCGGGCGCGCGCGCCCCCCGGGGCGAGATGTCGGGCGTGGAGCGAGCCGCCCGACTGCTGCTGCTGTTCGTCCTCCTCTACCTGTTCCTCGTCGCCGTCGACCTGCTCGGAAGCGGCATCGCCGGACTCGGCGAGGAGTTCACCGATCAGCTCTTCCGCGGGGTTGGCAACCCGCTCGCGGCACTGGCGGTCGGCATCCTCGCCACCGTCCTCGCCCAGTCGTCCTCGGTGACGACGGCCACGCTCGTCGGCCTCGTGGGCGCGGGCGTGCTGAGCGTCGGCGACGCCGTGCCGATGATCATGGGTGCCAACGTGGGCACGACGATCACGAACACCCTCGCCTCGATCGGCAGCATCCGCCGCGTGGAGGAGTTCCGCCGGGCGTTCGCCGGAGCGACGATGCACGACTTCTTCAACGTGGCGAGCGTCATGATCCTCCTACCCGTGGAGATCGCCACCGGTGTGCTCGCGCGGACGGCCGTCGCGCTGTCGGACATCTTCGGCGACGCTGCCGGCGGGGAGTTCAACAGCCCCGTGCGCGAGGCGGTGGGAGTCGGCGCGGGCCTCGTCGAGGACGCCGCCGCGGCGCTCGCCGGACCGACGCGGGTGGGGGCCGTGATCCTGCTCGCCAGCGGGTTGCTGCTCATCTTCGTGACGCTCGTGTCGATCACGAAGAACATGCGCGTCGTGGTCGCCGGTCCCGCGGAGCGCTCGCTGAACGCGGTCCTCGGACGCAGCGGCGTGCTCGGCATCCTCGTCGGGGCGATCCTGACCGTGGCGGTGCAGTCGTCGAGCATCTCGACGTCGCTGCTCATCCCGATGATCGCGGCGGGCGTCCTGCGGCTGGAGAACGCCTATCCGGTGACGCTCGGCGCCAATCTCGGGACGACGATCACCGCGCTGCTCGCCGCGCTCGCCATCCCGCAGATCGCCGGGTTGCAGATCGCGCTCGTGCACCTGCTGTTCAACGTCGTCGGCATCCTCATCTTCTACCCCGTCCCGTTCCTGCGCCGGCTGCCCCTGCGGGCCTCCCGGGCGGTCGCCGACCAAGCCGTCAAGCGGCGCACCATGGTATTGGTGTACGTGGTGCTCCTGTTCGTGGTCTTGCCCCTGCTGGTGATCGTGGTCGCGCGCTGAGCGGAAGGAACCCGCATGTTCAAGTGGCTACGGGCCAGTGGAGACGGGCTCGCAGAGGTCGAGGAGGCCTTTGCGGACATGCTGAGCGACGACCGGCACGTCTTCGACCTCGCGATGAGCGCGCGGGTCGGCGGCGCGGACCCCGCGACGATCGCCGAGGCGCTGCACCGCACGGAGGAGCGCACCGACGAGGCCGAGCGGCGCATCCGCCGGCTCGTGCTGGTGCACGCAAGCGTCCACGGCGCGACCGACATCCCCGCCTGCCTCATGTACATGAGCATCGCCAAGGACGCGGAGCGCATCGCCGACCTGTCGAAGAACCTGTTCGGCATCGCGAGCACCGTGGGCCCGCCGCCGCCCGGGCAGGTCCGCGACGACCTCGCTCGGCTGTGGGACACGATCTCGCCGATGATCACCGAGGCGACCCGGATCTTCGCCGACGACGACCGCGCGGCGGCCGAGGCGTTCATCGACGCCGCCCGGCGGCTGCAGGAGCACTGCACCGAGGAGATAGACCGGCTGCTGCGCGACCAGGCGGACGTGCCGCAGGCGGCCGCGACGGTCCTCACCTACCGCCACGTCAGCCGCATCGTCGCGAACCTCCTCAACATCGTCTCCGCGGTCGTGATGCCGCTCGACCGGCTCGACTACCCCGACGACGTGCCCGACCAGTAGTCCACGGATCGCTTACCGGCCGTCGCGCGGGCGCACGCCCGCGTGATCGTGGTCGCTCGCTGCTGCTCGGCCCGGGTGAACGGGTAGTCGCGGCGGACGACAAGGGCTCCCCCGTCGACCGGTACCACGAGCGTGCGCCGGCCGCTGCGGGGCGCCTGCGCGGTCGCCACCACCTCCGCCGAGCTCGCCCGCAGCAGGCCGCCCACAAGGGTGGTCAGGGCACGCTCGGGCAGCATCGACCCGTCGAGCAGCGCCTCGAAGACGATCGCAAGCCGGGTCACCGCGTCCCCCGGGTCACCGCGCGACGGGCCGGCGTGCACGAGCTCGACGCCCTCCATGGTCTGCAGCCGGGTCACGAGGGCGCGAAGGTCGAGTGGGTCGATCGCGACGACGAGGTCGTCGAGGACCTGGCCGTCGTCGTGCTCGAGCACCTCCACCGACTGGATGTCGCCGCCGGCCTTGCCGACCGCGCCGGCGAGGCTCGCGAGCGCGCCCGGCCGGTCGGCCATCAGGCATCGCAACACGATCTCCATGCCGCGTAGGCTAATGCGCCGGTGTTTCGGGCGGGTCACGGATCGGGGGTGGGCGATGCACGATCTCGTGGCCGTGGTCGGACCGGGCACCGCCGCCGACGACCTCCTCACCTTGGCCGAGGAGGTCGGCGCCGGCCTCGCGCGCCGGGGCGTGGGTGTCGTGTGCGGGGGTCTCGCCGGGGTGATGGAGGCGGCGTGCCGCGGCGCGAAGCGCCACGCGGGGCTCACCGTCGGGCTGCTGCCCGGAAGCGACCGGGAGGCCGCGAACGGCTTCGTCGACGTGGCGCTACCCACCGGCTTCGGCGAGGGCCGCAACATCCTGGTCGTGCGCGCCGCCGTGGCGGTCATCGCCGTGGGCGGCGAGTACGGCACCCTGTCAGAGCTCGCCTTCGCGTTGAAGCTCGGCCGGCCCGTCGTCGGGCTCCGCACGTGGGCGCTGCACAAGGACGGGCGGCGCCGAGAGGCCTTCCCCACGGTCGAGCGTGCGGACGAGGCGGTGGAGCGTGCGCTGGGTGCGCTGGCGCACCGTCCGGCCGCACAGGGACGCGGCGATTGACGCCGCTCGTGAAAGCGCGTACAAACGGGGTGATGCAGACCGACGCCACAGCCAGCGGCACCGCGCGCGCGTCCCGCGCCGCGGTCGGCGGCGTGTGGCTGCTCCCGGCCCCCCTGCCGGGGCTCCTCCTCCTCCTCCTTTGACGCCGCGGGCGGCCACGCACAGCACTCGAGCCCCCCGCGGAGAACCCCACGCCAGGGTGCATCGTCGAGGACGTGAGAGGACCACAGGATGAGCACGACGGCAGACCCCCAACCGATCCGCATCTTCGACACGACCCTGCGCGACGGCGAGCAGGCCCCCGGCATCTCCCTCGACACGAAGGAGAAGCTCGAGATCGCCGAGCAGCTTGCCCGGCTGCACGTCGACGTCGTCGAGGCCGGCTTCCCGATCACCTCGCGGGGCGATTTCGAGTCGGTCAAGGCCATCGCCGACACGGTCGGCACGGAGCCGGGCGGTCCGGTGATCGCGGCGCTGGCACGCTGCCACCCCGACGACATCGTCCAGGCGGCCGAGGCGTTGAAGGGCGCGGGGGACCGCTCCCGCATCCACGTCTTCCTGTCGACCTCGGAGATCCATCGCCGGGCGATGCTCCGCGCGAGCGAGGAAGAGATCGTGGCGCAGGCCCGTGACGCGGTGAAGCGCGCGCTGACCTACACCGAGGACGTGGAGTTCAGCCCGCAGGACGCGACCCGGACCGAGTACGACTTCCTGCTGCGGGTGGTCGACGCCGCCGTCGAGGCCGGGGCCACGACGATCAACATCCCCGACACGGTCGGCTACGCCCTGCCGCACGACTTCGGCCGGCTGATCGCCGACGTCGTCTCGCGGGTGGGTCCTGACGTGACCGTCAGCGTCCACTGCCACAACGACCTCGGGCTTGCGGTCGCCAACTCCATCGAGGCGGTGCGCAACGGCGCCCGGCAGATCGAGGTCGCGGTCAACGGGCTCGGCGAGCGGGCCGGCAACTGCTCGATGGAGGAGGTTGTCATGGCGCTCGCCACCCGCTACGACCTGCTCGGTCAGCCCACCGGCGTCGTCACCCGCGAGATCGCCCGCACGTCGCGTCTCGTGAGCACCCTCACCGGCTACCCCGTGCAGTTCAACAAGGCGGTCGTCGGTCGCAACGCCTTCGCGCACGAGTCGGGCATACACCAGCACGGTGTCCTGCAGGACCGCCTGACCTACGAGATCATGCGCGCCGAGGACGTCGGCGTGGCGGGGGCGCAGATCGTGCTCGGCAAGCACTCCGGCAAGCACGCCTTCACGCGCCAGCTCCAGGACATGGGCTACGACCTCGACAAGGAGGAGATCGCCCGCGCCTTCCTGCGGTTCAAGGAGCTCGCCGACCGCAAGGTCGAGATCAGCGACTCGGATCTCGAGGCGATCGTCGCCGACGAGGTCTACGCCACCGAGGACGAGGCCTACGAGCTCGTCTCCCTGCAGGTGGCCGGCGGTACGGCGAGCGCTCCCACCGCCACGGTGCGTGTCCGCGACGTCGCCGGGGACCGTCTCATCGACGAGTCCGCGATGGGCGACGGCATGGTCGACGCGGCCTGCGGGGCCATCCGCAAGGCGACGGGCATCGACGGGGCGCTCGTCACGTTCAACGTCGCCGCGGTGACTCCCGGCGTCGACGCCCTGGGCGACGTCACCTGCCAGGTCGAGGTCGCCGGTCAGCGCTACACCGGCAGGGGGGTCTCGACCGACGTCGTCGAGGCCAGCGCGCGGGCCTTCCTGTCCGCGCTCAACCGCTCGGTCCGCCTGCACAACCGCGTGCGGGTGCAACCCACGGAGACGCCATGAACGACCCCGCGCACACCACGACCGTCCGCCTGGCCGTGGCTCCCGATCAGACCCCCGAGGAGGAGGCCGCGCTCGTCGCGCGGGTGGCCGCCGCCGTGGCGGAGTCGACCGGGCACGACCAGGTGAACTTCGAGCTGAAGGTCAGCGAGCAGGTGCGGGTCGAGGGCAACGTCGCCGATCGCATGACCCGCGGCGCCCGCTGGGGCGACTGAGATGGGCGGGGCCGCAGCCCCCGCGCAGGCGATGGCCTCCTTTGCAGGTTGTGGCGGCCGCAACCCGACCGTGAGGGAGGACTGACGTGGGTCGCACCCTCGTCGAGAAGGTGTGGGACCGCCATGTGGTGGCCCGTGGAGAGGCCGGCGCCCCCGACCTGCTCTACATCGACCTGCACCTCGTCCACGAGGTGACGAGCCCGCAGGCCTTCGAGGGCCTGCGGCTGGCCGGCCGGCGCGTGCGTCGCCCCGACCTCACCCTGGCGACGATGGACCACAACGTCCCGACGACCGACCGTTCGCTGCCGGTCGCCGACGAACTGTCGGCGAAGCAGATGGACACCCTCGAGGCGAACTGCGCCGAGTTCGGCATACGGGTGCTCAACCGCCGGTCGGACGCGCAGGGCATCGTGCACATGATCGGTCCCGAGCTCGGCCTCACCCAGCCGGGGATGACCATCGTGTGCGGCGACAGCCACACGGCCACCCACGGGGCGTTCGGCGCCCTCGCCTTCGGGATCGGCACGAGCGAGGTCGAGCACGTGCTCGCAACGCAGACCCTGCCCCAGGCGCGCCCGAAGACCATGGCGGTCGAGGTCGGCGGGGCGCTGCACTTCGGCGTGACCGCGAAGGACCTCATCCTCTCCGTGATCGCCGAGATCGGCGTGGGCGGCGGCGTCGGGCACGTCATCGAGTACCGGGGCGAGGCGATCGAGGCCCTGTCCATGGAAGGGCGCATGACGGTCTGCAACATGTCGATCGAGGCAGGGGCCCGCGCCGGTCTCATCGCCCCTGACGAGGTCACCTACGCCTACCTCGAGGGGCGGCCGCACGCGCCCGGGGGACCGGCGATGTCGCGCGGGGGCGGGAGCATGCCCGGCGCGGACTGGGAGGCTGCCCTCGACGACTGGCGCGCGCTGTCGACCGACGACGACGCCTCCTACGACCGGGTCGTGCGCCTCGACGCGGGTGTGTTCGAGCCCACCGTCACCTGGGGGACCACGCCGGCGATGAGCGTGCCGGTCAGCGGCCGCGTGCCCGTGCCCGAAGAGACGAGCGACCCCGAGCAGGCCCGACGCGCCCTCGCCTACATGGGCCTGCGCGGTGGGGAGGCCATCACCGACATCCCCGTCGACCGCGTCTTCATCGGTTCGTGCACGAACGCGCGGATCGAGGACCTGCGGGCCGCCGCACAGGCGGTCGAGGGCCACCGTGTCGCCGGCCACGTGCGCGCCATGGTCGTCCCCGGCTCCTATCCGGTGAAGATGCAAGCGGAGGCCGAGGGCCTCGACGAGGTGTTTCGTGCCGCCGGTTTCGAGTGGCGTGAGCCGGGCTGCTCCATGTGCCTCGGCATGAACCCCGACATCCTGGCGCCGGGGGAGCGCTGCGCGTCAACCTCCAACCGCAACTTCGAGGGCCGCCAGGGCAGGGGCGGGCGCACCCACCTCGTCTCACCGGAGATGGCGGCCGCCGCCGCGATCAACGGGCACTTCGTGGACGTGAGGGAGCTCGCGTGAACGAGCCAGGGAAGCCGGCGGGCATCGAGCCGCGTCAGGAAAGGCGACGCTCATGGAGCCGGTGACGGTCATCCGCGGCCGGATGGTGCCCTTGTGGCGTGCCGACGTCGACACCGACCAGATCATGCCGAAGCAGTTCCTCAAGCGCATCGAGCGCACCGGCTTCGGCGAGTTCGTGTTCCACGACTGGCGGGCCGACCCCGACTTCGTGCTCAACGACCCCCGGTACGCGGGCGCGAACGTGCTCGTCACGGGAGCGAACTTCGGTTCCGGCTCTTCACGCGAGCACGCTCCCTGGGGCCTGCAGCAGTTCGGGTTCGCGGCGATCGTCGCGCCGAGCTTCGCCGACATCTTCCGCAACAACTGCGCGAAGATCGGGCTGCTCACCGTCGAGCTGCCCGCCGAGCAGTGCCAGCAGCTCGTGGCGCTGGCGGAGCAGGACCCCGAGACGCCGGTGCGCATCGACCTGCCCGAGCAGAAGGTCCTCGCCGGAGCGCTCGAGGTGCCGTTCGCCATCGACCCGCACACGAAGCACCTGCTCGTCGAGGGCCTCGACGACATCGCGCTGACCCTCGCGCGCGACGACGCGATCGCGGCGTTCGAGTCGGGCCGACCAGTCTGGCTGCCGACCACCACGGGCTGACGCCGTCCCGTGGGGTCACAACGCGATGCGTGACCTCATCGAGACGCGCGCCCTCGAGAAGACCTACCGCAACGGCTTCCGGGCGGTGAACGGCGTGGACCTGCGGGTGGGGGCCGGCGAGATCTTCGGGCTGCTCGGCCCCAACGGCGCGGGCAAGACGACGACGATCGGCATGCTCACGACCCGGGTGGTGCCGACGGCGGGCCGGGCGTTCGTCGACGGCATCGACGTCGGGGTCAGCCCCACGCGCGTGAAGCAGCGCATCGGGGTGGTGGCCCAGACGAACACCCTCGACCGCAGCATCACCGTACGGGAGAACCTCTACTACCACGGCCGCTACTTCGGCCTCTCGCGGCAGGTGGCGCGTGAGCGCTCCGACGAGCTGCTCGACCGGTTCCGCCTCGCCGACAAGCGCGACGACCGGCCGGACCATCTGTCGGGGGGGATGGCCCAGCGCCTGCTCGTCGCCCGCGCGCTCGTGCACCGCCCCGCGGTGCTCTTCCTCGACGAGCCCACCACCGGCCTCGACCCGCAGAGCCGCATCGCCCTCTGGGACCTCCTACGCGAGTTCCACGCCGAGGGCCAGACCATCCTGCTCACCACCCACTACATGGACGAGGCCGACGCGCTCTGTGACCGGGTGGCGATCATGGACGAGGGCCGCATCCTCGCCCTCGACACGCCCGCCGAGCTCAAGCGTTCCGTTGACGCCGACACGGTCGTCGCGGTCAGCGCCGTGGGGGACCTGCACCGCCTGGCTGCCGCCCTCCGCGCCAACCAGCCGGCCTCCCGCGCCGACGTGGCCGACGGCACCGTGCGGGTGTTCGCCAACGACACGAGCGGACTGCTGCCGGGGATCGTGCTCCTCGCCGAACGTGAGGGCATCCCGATCGTCGACATCTCCGTCGTCGAACCGAGTCTCGAGACGGTGTTCATCGCCCTCACGGGCAGGGAGCTGCGGGAATGAGCGTCCGCCGGCGAGCGGGGGTGGACGAACCCAGGACCGTGCAGGCCGCTGCGGTCGCCGCGTTCGGGGGCATGCTCCTGCGCGACTTGCGGGTCCTCACCACCGAGCGGGGGCGCTTCCTGCTCCGCACGGTGAGCCAGCCCCTCCTGCTCGTCTTCGTGTTCACCTACGTCTTCCCCACCATCGGGCAGGGATTCCGGACCGGCGCGGGGCAGTCGTTCACCGACGTGCTCGTGCCCGGCGTCGTCGCCATCGCGATCCTCGTGAAGGGCATCCAGGCGGTGGCGCTGCCCCTGGTCCAGGAGTTCGGCTACACGCGGGAGATCGAGGACCGCGTGATGGCGCCGCTGCCCGTGTGGGCCGTCGCCGTCGAGAAGATCGTCGCCGGCGCCGCGCAGGGGCTCATCGCCGCGGCGATCGTCTTCCCCATCGCCCGGTTCGTGCCCGCGGAGCCCGTCGAGCTCACGATCTCCTGGCCGGTCCTGGTCGGTGTGCTCGTCCTCGCCCCCCTGCTCGCATCGGCGGTCGGGCTCGTGCTCGGCACGGTCGTCGAGCCGAACCAGGTCCCGCTGATGTTCAGCGTCGTGATCCTGCCGGTAACCTTCCTCGGCGCGACGTACTTCCCGTGGGCGGACCTCGACGCGATCCCGTGGCTGCAGGTCGCCGTGCTCGCGAACCCGCTCGTGTACATGGCGGAGGGCTTCCGCATGGCGCTCACCCCGCACCTGCCGCACATGGCTCCCTGGGCCATATTCAGCGGGCTCGCGGGCTTCACCCTCGTCGCCGGCTACGCCGGCATCCAGGGTTTCGAGCACCGGGTGCGCAGCTGACTGCCCGTCCCACGCCCCACGGCATTCGGGTACATTCCGGGGGCGCCCGGCCAAGGCCACCGCCGACGGACCCGTGCCCGGGCGCGAGGATGCCATGGCCAGCTGCGGAGCGCTGCGATCGCGGACACGGGTGCCCGCCCTCGTGGTCGCCCTCGTGGTGGCGGGGGCCTTGCTGCACGCGCCGGCGGGTGCGGGAGCCGCCGGCGCGCCCGGGGCGTGGACCGCGCAGCGCGTCGGGGCGGCGGACCTGCACGCGGCCGCCGCGCCGAGCGGCGAGCTCGCCTGGCTCGCCGGGGCGGGCGGCACCCTTCTCGGCTCACGTGACGGTGGGCGCACCTGGGCGGGCCGACCGACGCCGACGCGTGCCGACCTGCACGGGCTCGACTTCGTCGGCGCCTCCACGGGCTGGGCGGTCGGCGCCGACGACACCCTGGTCACCACGCGGGACGGCGGGCGGAGCTGGCGCCGGACGGTCACCGGCGCGCCCGTGGGTTCCGTCCTGCGCGGCGTCGACTTCGTCGACGCGACGCACGGCTGGGTCGTCGGCCACACCGCCTTCCCGATCGTGACGAACGTCATCGCGACCACCACCGACGGTGGGTCGACGTGGACACGACAGGCGGCCCCCCTCGGGCTCGGGCTGCGGAGCGTGTCCTTCGCCGACCGCCGCCACGGCTTCGCCGGCGGTCATCTCGGGGTGGCCTACCGCACGGCCGACGGGGGCGCCACGTGGACGCCCATGGTGCTGGGCGCGACCGGTGACGTCGCCGCGGTGGTCCGCATCGACGCGGCGACGGGCCTCGCCGCCGTCCAGGAGACCATCTACCGAACCGGCGACGGCGGCATCACCTGGACGCCCGTCGCCGCCGCCGAACGCGACGTCCGCGCGCTGGCGCACGCCGGCGGCACCGCGTTCGCGGTCGGCGACGGCGGGCTGGCCCTGCGGAGCATCGACGGGGGGCGCTCGTGGTCGACCCAGCCCGCCGGCACCGCGGACGACCTCGCCGCCGTGTCGGCGCCGTCGCCGTCGGCGGCCGTCGCGGCGGGTGCAGGCGGCGCGGTCGCCACCTACCGGGTGGGCGAGGGCCCCCAGCCGCTCGACGTCGCCCCCGACCCCGAGGCCTGCGTGGACCCCGCCGAGGACCCCTCGGGCGGCCGCCTCGAGGTCCGCTGGTCCTCCCCGGCGGCGGGCTACCCGGCGGCGGCGGCAAGCGGCGACCTCACCGGGGACGGCAGCCGGGAGATCGTCGTGGCCGGCCCCGAGGGGGTGCGGGCGCTGCGCCCCGGGAGGCCCACCGCCCAGGCGACCCTGTGGGAGCGGCCGTTCCAGGCCCGTGCCGGGCGGGTGCTGCTCGCCGACCTCTCCGGAGACGGCCGCCCGTCGGTCGTCGTGGCCGGGGCTCTCGAGCGTCCCAGCCGCTCCGGCGTGCTCGTGCTCGACGCCGCGACGGGGCGGACGCTCTGGAGCCGCCAGCTGTCCGGTGGCGCCTCGGTCGTCCGGGCAGCCGACGTCGACGGCACCGGAGGCCACGACCTCGTGGTCATCACCGCCGGCAACGCCCTGCACGTGCTGTCCGGCGCAGACGGGGTCGACCTGCGGCCACCTCGCGCGCTCGGAGCCCGGCCGAAGCAGCTCCAGGTCGGCGACCTCGACGGCGACCGGGCGGCGGACGCGGTGATCGCCCTCGCCGACGGCCGAGCGGTGGCTGTCGACCTCGCACGCGACCGCGTCATCTGGACCTACCGCGTCGAGGCGGGCTTGCTCGAGACCGTCGTCCTGGCCGACGTCACCGGCGACGGGAGGCTCGAGGCCGTCCTCGGGGGGCGGGGGACCGCGGCCGCGCCCACGAGCCCCGGCTACGGCGGGACCCTCGCCGTCGGGGAGCGCAGCGGCCCGCTCGTCGCCGTCGTGCACGGCGCCGACGGGCGGCGGGCCTGGGACTGGGCCGTTGCGGCGGGCGGGACCGACCGCGTCGTCGCAGTCGCGACCGGCGACCTCACCGGCGACGGGGTCCGCGACGTCGTCGCGCACGTGGCAAAGCTCGGTGAGGGCCACCTCGTCGCCTTCCGGGGAGCCGGCCGGGTCGCCGGCGACCTCGCGCCGGCGGAGCTGCTCTGGACCGCCGGCACCACCCACGGGTCCGGGGGCGTCCAGGCGGCGTACACCCCTGAGGGTCTCGTGGCCACCGACGGTGACGGCGACGGTGTGGCCGAGGTCTACCTGTCGAGCTGGAGCGGTGCCCTGCTCGGGGTGAGGGGCGCGCGACCGCCCGCGCGCACGGGTCTGCTCGCGCGCCCGCGCCCGGCCGAGCGGCTGTTCACCGTCGCGCGCCAGCCTCCGCACACCCACGTCTCCGTGGCCGAGGAGGGCGGCCGCCGGGCGCTGGTGAGCGCGTCGGGCGACCACCTCGTGGCGGTGCGCGACCCTGTCGACGGCGGGGTCCGCTGGCCCTACGACGCCGGCGGTCGTCCCGAGGTCGCCCCTGGCCGCATGGGTCCCGGCGGCGCTCTCGGGGTCGCCGTCGGCAGCGCCGCCGGACGCGTCTTCGGCCTCGACCTCGCCGGGCGGCTGCTCGCGCCCGGGCGTGACGCCTTCCTCCCCCGGCACACCGTGGGGGTGGTCGCCGTCGACGTCACCGGCGACGGGCTCGACGAGATCGTCGGAGCCACCGCCGCGGGTAGGGTCGCCGCCGTCGACCCGCGAACGAGCGCGTGGCTGTGGGAGACCGACCTCGACGCGGGCGTCGGTGCGGTCGCCGCCGCCGGTGCGCGGCGCGTCGCGATCGGCCTCGCCGACGGGCGCGTCGTGGCCCTCGACGTCCGCGACGGAACGACGGTGTGGCAGCAGCGAGGAGCCGCTCCCGTCCGCGTCCTGGTCACGGCCCCCCGACGCGGGTGGGTCGCCGCGGGCGATGCCGCGGGGGTGCTGCGCCTGCTCGACGAGCAGGGTGCGCTGCGCGGCCAGGCGACCGCCGGCTCGGCGATCGTCGGCGCCGTGGCCGCCGATCTCGACGGCGACGGGCTGGAGGACTTCGCGGTAGCGGTGGGACCGACGCTCCAGGGCTTCTCGGCCACCGGGCAGCGGCTGTGGAGCTACGCGCTCGGGGACGCAGCGGCGCACCTGGCCGCGGGTGACCTCAGCGGCGACGGCGTGGCCGACGTGGTCGGCACGGGCATGGACGGGCACGCCCACGCCGTCGACGGGCGCACCGGCTCCCGCCTGTGGGCGGTCGCGAACGGCTGGCCCGGCCCGGTCGCCGTGGCCGACCTCGACGGGGACGGGCGCCGGATCGCGGTCGTGACCAGCCCGGCGGCGCCCGACGCGGTACCCGGAACCCGCCACACGGTGCGGACGGTGGACGTCGGCGGTCGCGTCCTCACCCGCTGCAGCGTGCGCAAGGCGCCGCACGTCGCACGCGTCGTCGACCTCGACGGCGACGGCGCGGACGAAGTCGTCCTCGGCATGGGGTCGGGGGACGTCTACGCGTTCGGCGGGCGCAGGGCCGGCTCGCCGCGGCGCGAGGGCCCCGACGCCCCGGCGCCGGCGCCGGCGGCACCGCCTGCCGAGGCGCCGCCCGCGCAGCTGCTCCCACCGCTGCCCGACGTGCCCGTGCCATCGCCCGAGCAGCCGCCCGTGCTGCCGCACCGGCGCCCCGACGGCTCCGGCGGGCTCGGCCTGCTCGAGGACCTCCCCGGCGGCCTGCCCTGACCGCGGCGCACCCTGATCGGCCAGGACGCGATGGGTTCGCGCCGCCGCGGGTCCTTGACCAGCGGCCGGCGGACGGGGACCCTGGGGCAACGGCCGAACGGCGCGGCGGTCAGCTCGGGACGCGGCGTGCCGCACGAGTGCATTCGCGTACCGCCGGCGCTGCGACGATGAGGAGCCCCCGTGGCGGACCCCGCACCCCAGAGCACCGGCGGGCGGCTCCCGCGCGCGCCGGCGTACGCCTGGGCGTGGCTGCAGCGGTCCCGGCCCGTTCTCGAGGAGGTGGCGCGGCGGTTGACCGGCCAGCCCGCGACCACCGCGTTCGTCGAGGGCCTGCGCGAGCAGCTGGCCACCGACGCCTTCGTGCAGGACATCGTCGTCGGGTCGATCGCCGATGTGGCGTTCAACGGCCGCCTGCCGACCCGCCGCCCGGCGGGCACGGCATGGGACCGCGGTCTCGTCTGGTGGGCTGCGGCGATCGCCGGGGTGAGCCCCGCAGAGTTCGAGGCCCGCTCGCGGCTGCCCACGGGGACGCAACCCGCGCTGTTCGCAGCACCGCCCGAGGCCGAGCGTCCCCCGCCGACCTCGCGGCCTGCGACGCGCGTGCCGCGGCGCCATCAGGTGCCGGGGCGCGCCGCCCTGGCCGCCGCCCTGCGCGAGCTGCTCGCCACCGCCGAGGGCGACCAGGTGCCGGCCAGTGCCGTGCGCCAGCTCCTCGCCGAGCTCGAAGAGGACTGACCCGGGCAAGTCGCCTCGCGGGACGCCGGCGCCCGCCGGGTGGCCGTCGCCGCGGGACTGCGGGTAGCGTGGGCGGGATGACCGCAACCCCGAGAGGTGTGCACCCCTGAGCCCCTCCGCCTGGCCGTCCCGCCAACCGCCCACCTGGAGCGCGAGCGGCGTCGACGCCGTCTTCGTCCCGGAGCCCGCCCTGCCCGCACACGGCAGGCTGGCCTTGTACGCATCGCGGCCGGAGGCGGAGAAGGTGCTGCACGACGAGGCGCGCCGGTGGCGGCTGGGGGAGGGCACCGCCACGCGGGTGCGCGTCGCGACGGTCCACGACCACGTGGCCGCCCTCCGCGACGTCCCCGCCACCACCATCCCGCTCGACGAGGCCGTGCCGCGACTGCTCGCCATGCCGGTCGACGAGCGTCCCGCCTACCGCCGCCCGCCCGACTCGCTGCGCGCATGGGCGCTCGCCGCGCGGCTGGCCGTGCGGGTGGTGGCGCACGGCCGGCTCGTGCCGACCCTCGTGGCGGCGGGGGAGGCCCGCGTCCACGGCGTGTGGCGGGCATGGCTCGGTGGCGACCCGGAGGAGGAGGCCGTCGTCGGGTGGCTCGCCGCGGCGATGCCACGGGCCGGTCACGCACTCGCCTGCGGCGACCGGGGCGTGTGGGCGCCGTCCGCGCTGCTGACCGCGTTCCTCGACGCCGTGGCCGATCTCGCCGTCCGCACGCCCGGCCCCGCGCCGTCTGCCACCCGGCCCCGGCAGCGGCTCCTGCCGTGGACGGCGCGATGGGCGGAGGCGCTCGCCGACCCCCACGACGCGTGCGTGCCTCTGCGTGACGACGCGGAGGAGGTGGTCGCGGTGGTCGCCGCCTGGCACAACGCGGCCGGGACCGCGCCCGAGGACGGGGCGCCCGAGCTGCGGCTGCACGCGCCGGAAGCCCAGGACGGTCGGTGGGTGCTCGAGATCGGGCTGCGAAGCGCCGGGCACGGCTGGGTCCCGGCACGGGTCGTGTGGCACGGCGGCGACCCCAGCCGTCAGGAGGCCTTGCTGCGCGGGCTCGGCCGTTGCGCCCGGGTGTACCCGCCGCTCGACATCGCGCTGCGCGAGCCAACCCCGGAGCGGGCCGAGCTCGACCTGGCGCAGGTGTGGACGCTGATCAGCGGGGGGGCGTCCGGGCTCGCCCAGGCGGGGGCGGTGCTCGTCCTGCCCGAGGACCTCGCCGCGGACGACCTGCGGCTGCGCCTGCGCGTCGACACCGCCGCCGACGCCGCAAACGCGGGAAGCGACGTGAGAGGTCCCGCGGGCGGGCCGTTCGACGGAGTGGTGGCCGAGGTCTCGTGGGAGGTGGCGCTCGGCGGCGAGCCGCTCTCCGACGACGAGCTCGACGCCCTGCTCGGCCTGTCTTCGCCGCTCGTGCGCTGGCGGGACCGGTGGGTCCGCGTCGACGAGGGGCAGCTGCGGGCCGTTCGCGGACGGCTGCCGCCGCCCGGCGGCGGGCGGCTGCCCCTCGGGGAGGCGATCGCGCTCGGGCTTGCCGGCACAGCGGGCAGCGACCCCACCGGCGGCTACGCCGGCGACGACGTGGACGTCGTCGCCGGCGGCGGTGTCGAGCGCTTCCTCGAGCGGCTGGCCGCGGCGGGCGAGGGACCGCCCGCGCCCTCCACTCCGGCCGGCTTCATCGGCCAGCTGCGGCCCTACCAGCGGCGAGGGGTCGCGTGGCTGCAGGGCATGGGGGAGCTCGGACTCGGCGCCGTCCTCGCCGACGACATGGGTCTCGGCAAGGGCATACAGCTCATCGCCTACCTGCTCAGCCGGGCCGGCGGGCCGCACCTCGTCGTCTGCCCGACCTCGGTCGTCGGCAACTGGGAGCGCGAGCTCAACCGGTTCGCCCCCGGGCTGGACGTCGCGCGGTTCCACGGCCCCGACCGCCCCACCGACCTCCACGGCTGGCAAGGGGTGGTCGTCACGAGCTACGGAACCCTGCGCCGCGACGCCGACCCCCTCGTCGCCGTCGACTGGGACGTCGTCGCGCTCGACGAGGCGCAGCATGTGAAGAACCCCGCGACCGCGGGTGCGCGGGCCGTCCGCCGGTTGCGCAGCGCTCAGACCGTGGCGCTCACCGGCACGCCGCTGGAGAACCGGCTGTCGGAGCTGTGGGCGCTGCTCGACGTGACGAACAAGGGGCTGCTCGGCAGTCGCGCGGCGTTCGGTCGCCGTTTCGCCGGCCCCATCGAGCAGCGGAGGGACGGCCGGGCGGCGGCGCGCCTGCGCCGGCTCGTCGCCCCCTTCATCCTGCGGCGCGAGAAGAGCGACCCGACCGTGGTCGCCGAGCTGCCGCCGAAGATCGAGCGAACGGTCGCGTGCGCGCTGACCTCCGAGCAGGCGCAGCTGTACCGGGCCGCCGTCGACCGCGCGTTCGGGCGCGGACCCGACGCGGTCACGGAGACCTCGTCGATGGAGCGACGGGGGCGGGTGCTCGGGCTCGTCACGGCGCTCAAGCAGGTCTGCAACCACCCCGCGCAGCTGCTCGGCGAGACCGACCCGGTCATCCCCGGTCGGTCGGGCAAGCTTGCCGCGGCGCGCGAGATCATCGGAGAGGCCGTCGAGGCCGGCGACCAGGTCGTCGTGTTCACCCAGTACGTCGTGATGGGCCGCCTTCTCGTCACCCAGCTCGGCGCCGACCTCGACACGCCGGTGCCGTTCCTCCACGGCGCTGTGACCGCCACCGCGCGGGACCGGATGGTCGCGGCTTTCCAGGGGGAGGGCGATGGTGCCACCCCCCCGGTCCTCGTCGTGAGCCTGCGCGCGGGTGGGACCGGCCTGAACCTCACCGCCGCCACCCACGTCGTCCACTACGACCGCTGGTGGAACCCGGCGGTGGAGGACCAGGCCACGGACCGCACGCACCGCATCGGACAGCTGCGCACGGTGGAGGTGCACAAGCTCGTGACCGCCGGCACCGTCGAGGAGCGCATCGCCCAGGTCATCGAACGCAAGCGGGAGCTGTCCGCCCACGTCGTCGGGGCCGGGGAGGCGTGGATCACCGAGCTCGGCGACGAAGAGCTCGCCGAGCTCGTCGCGCTCTCGCCGGCTGCGAGCATCGTCGACGTCGACGTCGACGACGACGACGAGGGTGGTCCGCCCGCCGTCCGGGAGGCGTCGTAGTGGCCTGGTCGTGGGCCAGGAGGTGGGAGACGCTGCTGCCCTCCGACGACCCGGCGACCGCGCGGGAGGTCGCTCAGGGCCGGTCCTACCACCGCTCGGGCCGGGTCACCGCCCTGCGCGTAGCCACGGGACGGCTCCGGGGACGGGTCCAGGGCAATCTCGCCACCCCCCGGGCGGTCGAGGTGGCGGTGCCGGTCCTCGGCGACCCCGAGTGGTCCCGCATCGTGCGGCTGCTCGCGGGCCAGCTGCGCCACAGCGCCCGGCTGCTGGCCGGCCTACAGCCCGAGGGGCTCGAGGAGGAGCTGTCGGCGATGGGCGTGCGGCTTCTCCCGGGACCCGACGAGGTCGACACCAACTGCGGCTGCGGGAAGGCCCAGCCCTGCGCCCACACCGCCGCCGTCTGGCAGGCGGTCACCGAGCGGATCGACGAGGACCCCTTCACGCTCCTTCGCCTGCGGGGCCGTGGCCGGGAGCGGCTCCTCGCGGAGCTGGCCGCCGAGCGCGCCCGGCACGCAGCCGGCACCGACCGTGTGCCCCTCGAGGGGCTGGGGGTGGAGGGCTGGACCCGCGCTCGCTCACCGCTCGAGGCGCTGCACCTGCCCCCCGAGGACGACGGGGGGCCCGCGTTCAGCCCGCTGCGCGTGCTGGGCGATCCCCCGGGCTGGCCTCCGGGGCCCGGCGCGGAGAGCCTGTTCGGCCCGCTCGTACAGCGGGCCGCCGACTGGGCGCGCGCCCTGCGCAGCGACGCCTAGCCTCTCCGCGAGCCGGCCCGACGGCCGTTCCCGCCGGGTCAGGCCATTGGTTCTTCGAGGCCGGGTGGCAGCGTCCCCGTCGCCTTCTGCCATCCGGCGGCGACCCCGCGGATGGCGACGAGCTTGGCGGCGCCCATGCCCGCGGCCATGGCCAGGGTCCACGCGAGCGCCGGCGCCCAACTCGTTCCGGGAGCCGCGGGATTGCCCGGCGGCTCCTCGTGGCGGGCAGCCTTCCACGCCGCCGCCATTGCCTTGCGCACGGCGAGGCCGGCTGCCACGCCCGCTCCTGCCGCAGCGAGCTTCCAGGCGATCTTCTCCATGGTCTGCCCCATCTGTGCCCGTGCTTCGACGGTCAGCCGGTCGAGGTCACGGCCCAGCCGCAGGCGGGCCTCCTGGACCGCGGCGACGTGCTCCGCGAGACCGTTGTGCGCTCCCGCCGCCTGCGCGGGCGGCGTCCGTGTCCCTATCGGTTGGCCAGGTGCGACTTCGCCCACGCCACGTCCTCCTCGACGTTGTGCTTGGTGGTGTCGAGGCTGACCGGGGTGGCGAGCTTGCGCTTGCCGATCAGCCCGAGAACCCCGCCGGCGACCAGCAGCACGACGCTGACGACGAGGGCGGCGGCCCAGCCCGGCAGCACGAGCGCGAGGGCCAGTCCGGCGGCCAGGAGCAGCCCCTGCAGCCCGAGCCAGCCGAGGATCGCCGTCCCGGCGAGCAGGCCCGCACCGGAGGCCTTGGCCTTGACGGACTCGGCGAGCTCGGCCTTCGCGAGCTCCACCTCGGCGCGTACGAGCGCGCTCGCGTCCTCTGCCACGGCTTTCGCCGCGGCACCGGCACCGATGGTCGGCTGCGAGTTGAACAGTCGGCGGACGCCCTGGAGTGGCTGCTCGAAGGGCTGCCGTGGTGACGCGGTCATCGCCGTCTTCTGCTCCCCGGTCGCGAATGTGAGCGCGGTAGCGCCTTTCCTCCCGAACGCGTACCCCCTGTGGGGGGTCCCCACACCGGACGGCGGCCCACCCCCACGCAGGCGCTACAGTGGATTCACCAACAAAGTGCTTGCCTGCACCGGGGAGGTTCGTCGTACCCTTGAGGCCGATTGTTCAGCGTGCGCCGCAGGGCCTCGACGGCACCCAGCGCACGATGACCCGCCGGTGCGGGGTCTCGCCCTTTGTGGTGGGAGGCCCCCCGCCCCCGCGCCTACCGAGGGGAAGGTGACTGCCGCCGTGCCACAAGTGGTCGAGGAGATGCCGCTGCATGACCACGTGCAGCTGTATCTGCGGGAGATGGCCCGCACCGCGCTGCTGACCGCGGAGGAGGAGGTCGACCTCGCCAAGCGCTACGAGGCGGGGTTGGAGGCCGAGCGGCTGCTCAGCGAGCGCAAGCGCACGACGCCGACGCGCCGACGGCAGCTCAATCAGGTCGACCGCGACGGCAAGCGCGCCAAGGAGCGCCTCGTGCAGGCCAACCTGCGGCTGGTCGTGTCGGTGGCCAAGCGCTACCAGGGCCAAGGACTGCCGCTCCTCGACCTCATCCAGGAGGGCAACCTCGGTCTCCTGCGTGCGGTGGAGAAGTTCGACTACCGTCGGGGCTACAAGTTCTCCACCTACGCGACATGGTGGATCCGCCAGGCCGTCGGTCGTGGGGTGGCCGACAAGGGCCGCACCATCCGCCTGCCCGTCCACATGATGGAGCGGGTCCGCCGCGCGCTGTCCATGCAGCGCGACCTCGCGGAGCAGTACGGTCGTGAGCCGTCCCTGGAGGAGCTCGCCAGCGAGCTCGGCGAGGAGGTCGAGCTCGTCGAGGAGCTGCTCACCTACGCGCGCACGCCGACGTCGCTCGAGACCCCGGTCGGCGAGGACGGCGACGCGGAGCTCGGCGACTTCATCGAGGACCGCAACGCCGACGACCCGCTCGAGGTCGCGGCGAAGGGGCTGGCCCGCAAGGAGCTCCTCGACGTCGTGGCGGGTCTGCCCGACCGGGAGCGCACGATCCTCGAGCTGCGCTTCGGACTGCTCGACGGCGAGGCGCGCACCCTCGACGACGTGGGCCGCTACTTCGGCCTCACCCGCGAGCGGATCCGCCAGCTCGAGGCGCGGGCGCTGTCGAAGCTGCGCCACCCCTCCCGGGGCCGCGCGCTGTCGGACACCGCCGCGTAGCGCTCGACGCGGGGGATTACCCGCGTCACGCCTTCCAGGCGGTGCGCAGGCTCTCGGGGAGCCCCCAGCGGCCGAGCGGTGTGAGCGCGCCGCTCCCGTCGAGGACCCCGAGAGCCGTCCACAGCTGGACGACGGTGTCGAGCCCGGCGAGCAGGATCTCCTCGTCCTCGGGGGTCAGGTCGGCGCCCTCCACCTCCGGGCAGCGGTCGATGAGCCCGAGCAGCGTCTCGGGGTCCGCGGGTTGTCCCACACCCGCCCGCACGAGCTCGATGACCGCACCGGCCCAGTCGGCCGGCTCGAGCGCCGCCCAGGCGCTCTCGGCGTCGGGGTCGAGCGGCAGCGCGCCGCGCGGCTCCACGACACCTGCGGCGAGCGTCAGCCACAGCTCCTCGTCGTCCTCCGGCGGCTCGTCGTCGTCGAGGCCTCCGGCGGCGAACAGCACGTCGTAGGGCCACTCTTCGTTGTCGGGGAGCCTGCGGAGCCCGCCGACGACCGCGCGCAGGGCAGCGTCGTCGCGTCGCCGTTCGAAGCCGGCCAGCGCTTCGGCGACGACCCCCCACGCCGAGCCCTCCGCCCGGGTCCAGGGCGGCTGCGCGACGGCCTGCTCGTCGGGGCGGTCGTCGGCCGCCGGCTCCTCGGCTGCGGTCCCGGGCTCGGCCTCGCCGGTCAGCTCGGTGTCGAGCACCTCGATGTCCTCGTCGTCCTCGGTCAGGCGCCCGTACTGGTCGGGGATCGTGCCCCAGCCGTACAGGGGCACCGGTGCCTGGGGGACCTCCCCGTACTCGTCGACGGGATCGACGTCGACCGACTCCACCCGGCACTCGTGCGTCCACCCCTCCCCGACGTCGAACACGTAGGTGAAGGGAGTGCCGAGGCGCAAACCCACCTCGCCGACGGTGACGTCGTCGCTGTCCTCGGCGTCGTCGTCGACGCCACCGGACACGAGGCGGCGGCCCTCGACGGTGAACTCGTGCGGCGGGGACAGGTCCCATCGTCCGAACGCCACGTCGACGGCCTCGGACAGGTCGGCGAACGAGTGGTCGGAGTGCATGAGCAACAGGCGTCCCGGAGGCCGGGCGAGGGGTTCGCCGCGGCGGCCGAGGAGCACCACCCGGAGGGTCATCCAGTCGGTCATGGTGCGCCTTCCGACAGCGGCGGGCATGGCTTCCGGCACGCTACTCCCTTCACGGGACACGTGCCCGGTGGGCGGCGGGTCGTCCCACGCCCCGCGACGCTCCTACTCGCGACGGCGCAGCGGGTGGTCGATCGGCGTCTCGACGATGACGAGCTCGAGGCCGTCGGGGTCGTGGACGCTGAGCTCGATGAGACCCCACGGCTTGCGCTCGGGCTCCGCCGCGATTGCGACGCCCTTGGCGGCCAGCTCCTCCCGGGCGGCGCGGGCGTCGACGACCTGCAGCCACAGACGCACGCCCGGGTCCGGCGTCGGCCCATTTGCGTTCTCGCTCAGCTCGAGGTAGCCGCCCCCGAGGAAGTACACGACGCCGCGGTGGGGGGCGTGCCCCCATTCGCGGTAGCGGACGAGGCCGATACGGTGCTCGTAGAAGGCCACGGACGCGTCGAGGTCGGAGGGCCGCAGCAGGACGCGGGACTGCAGGACGTGCATACCCGCCGCTAGTGCAGGTCGCGTTCGAGGAGGTCCATGAGCAGGCAGTCCTGCCACTGCCCGTCAGGGTTGCGCTCGTAGGAGCGCATCACGCCGACCTCGCGGAAGCCCACCCGCCGGTACGTGCGGATGGCCTTCACGTTGTCGACACTCGGATCGATCGTGAGCCGGTGGTGACCGCGGTCGTGAATGAGGTGGCGCGACAGCGTGCGCACCGCGTCGGTCCCGAGCCCCTTGCCGTGCCAGACGCTGTGGATGAAGACGTCGAGGCTCGCATGCCGGTAGGCGGGCGACGGCTCCTCGACGTACTGGATGGAGCCGACGACCTCGCCGTCTACCTCGATGACGTAGACGACGGTGTCCTCCGCCTCGATGATGTCGCGCCGGACCCGGTCGGCGTCGTAGCGGCCCCACCAGCGAGCCACCTCCGGATCAGCGAGGATCGCGGCGAGGACCTCGGCGTCCTCGGGCCGCACCCTGCGCAGGGTGGTCGCCGTGCCGTGCAGCACTGAAGTCATGGTCTCCTCTCGGCCCATCCTGCCAGATGCCGCACGCTTCGCCACCTGAGGGGTCGGCGTAGACTGCCCGTCCGAAAGGGAGGGCGCATGGGCAGGTACAGCCTGGCGGTGATCGCCGGCGACGGCGTCGGGCCGGAGGTCACCGCCCAGGCGTGCAAGGCGCTTCGGGCCGCGGGCGAGCGTTGGGGCTTCGTCGTCGACATCACCGCCTACGACGTCGGAGGCGAGCGTTACCTCCGCACGGGCGAGGTCCTGCCCGGCAGCGTGGAGACGGAGCTGCGCGGCCACGACGCCATCCTGCTCGGCGCGGTCGGCAGCCCCGACGTGCCCCCCGGTGTGCTCGAGCGCGGGCTGCTGCTGCGCCTGCGCTTCGCGTTCGACCAGTACGTGAACCTGCGTCCGGTCCGGCTGTACGAAGGCGTCCGCTCACCCGTTGCGGGTCTCGACGCCGACCGGTGCGACATGGTCATCGTGCGGGAGAACACCGAAGGCCTCTACGCCGGGGCCGGCGGTTCGGTATACCGGGGGACCCCACACGAGGTCGCCACCCAGGAGTCGCTCAACACCCGCAGGGGCGTGGAACGGGTCGTGCGTCACGCCATGAGCCGCGCAGCGACGCGGCGACGCCGGTTGACGCTGTGCCACAAGACGAACGTGCTCACCTACGCCGGGGACCTCTGGCAGCGCACGGTCGACGAGGTCGGCGCCGAGTTCCCCGACGTGACCGTCGACTACGTCCACGTCGACGCGGCCTGCCTCTACCTCGTCACCGCCCCGGAGCGCTTCGACGTGGTGGTGACCGACAACCTGTTCGGCGACATCATCACCGACCTCGGTGCGGCGGTGCAGGGCGGTCTCGGCCTGGCGGCCAGTGCCAACCTCAACCCCGAGCGCACGGCACCGAGCATGTTCGAGCCGGTGCACGGGTCCGCGCCCGACATCGCGGGGAAGGGATGGGCGAACCCCACCGCGGCGGTGCTCAGCGCCGCACTGTGCCTCGAGCATCTCGGGGAGCGGGAGGCGGCGACGGCCCTGGACCGCGCGGTCGCGTCGGTGCTGCCCGCGCTCGGCGCCATGGGCGGCCCGGAGATGGGATACTCGACGGAGCAGATCGGCGACCTCCTCGCGGAAGCGGTCGCGTCGCCTGCCGGCAAAGGAGCCTGAGGACCATGCCCATCCCTTCAGTCGACAAGATCTGGATGGACGGTGACCTCGTCGATTGGGAGGATGCGCAGGTCCACATCCTCACGCCGACGCTGCACTACGGGTGGGGCGTGTTCGAGGGCATCCGCGCCTACGCGACCCACCGTGGGCCTGCGATCTTCCAGCACCGCAGGCACATGGAGCGCCTGCACCGCTCCGCGCGGATCCTCCAGATGGAGGTGCCCTTCGGCGTCGACGAGCTCATGGAGGCCACCCGCGAGCTCATCCGCGTCAACGACGTCGAGTCCTGCTACATCCGCCCGCTCGTGTACCTGGGCTACGGCGAGATGGGCCTCAACCCCCTCCCGAGCCCGGTGCGGGTGTCGATCGCGATCTGGCCGTGGGGCACCTACCTCGGTGACGAGGGGCTGCAGAACGGGGTCAGGGCGAAGGTGTCGTCGTGGGTGCGCATCGGCACGAACATGATCCCGACCGGCACGAAGGCCTGTGGCGTGTACATCAACTCCTCCCTGGCCAAGGTCGAGGCGCTGAAGGCCGGCTACGACGAGGCCATCCTGCTCAACGAGCACGGCCACGTCGCCGAGGGCTCCGGCGAGAACGTCTTCGTGGTCCGCGACGGCACGCTGCTCACCCCGCCGCTCGCCGAGGGAGTGCTGCGCGGCATAACCCGCGACTCCGTGATCGAGCTGGCCACCGACCTCGACATCCCCTTCTCCGAGACGACGCTGCTGCGCCAGGACCTCTACCTCGCCGACGAGGCGTTCTACACCGGCACCGCCGCTGAGGTGGTGCCGATCCGCTCCGTCGACGACCGTGACATCGGGGCGCCAGGGCCGGTCACGAAGCAGCTGCAGGACCTCTTCTTCGACGTCGTGAAGGGCAAGAACGACCGGTACAAGCACATGGTCGACTACGTGCGGGAGTAAAGAGACCACACGCACCTGGCCCGCGTCCGCGGCTGCATCCCGCGGCTGCCGAGCGGCGCGCTTGTGCGGCCGACCGCGACCCGGCACACTCCAGGGGATGTTCGCCTCGCAGCTCGAGTCCGCGCGCCACCCGTCGGCGTGTTGCGGCGCGCGCGCCCGCATGGCGGCGACCATCATCATTGGACCGCTCCTGTAGGACCGGTTGCCCGTGCCGGCCCGCAGGAGCGGCGGCACGGAGCAGTGCCCCCGCCACCTCGCAGCCGGAGCGGGCAGCCCCCGAGAACAAGGTGGGCTCGTGGCTCGCAACCTCCTCGCAGCAGGGCTGCACGCACCGGTGGACGTCACGCCCGTGGACGTCTACGACACGACGTTGCGCGACGGCACGCAGCGCGAAGGCATCTCGCTCACCGTGGCCGACAAGCTGCGGGTCGCGGCGGAGATCGACTCGCTCGGTGTCAGCTACATCGAGGGTGGGTGGCCGGGTGCGAACCCAAAGGACACTGAGTTCTTCCGCCGGGTGGCCGCGGGCGAGCTGCAGCTGCGCCGCGCCGTGCTCACCGCCTTCGGCATGACCCGCCGCCCGGGTGGCGCGGCGGGGAACGACCCGACCCTCGCTGCGCTGCTCGAGGCCGCGACGCCGGTCGTGTGCCTCGTCGGCAAGTCCGACATCCTTCACGTCACCGAGGCGCTCGGGACGACGGCGGAGGAGAACCTCGCCATGGTCGCCGACTCCGTGCGCCTGCTGCGGCGTGAGGGGCGCCGGGTGTTCTTCGACGCCGAGCACTTCTTCGACGGCCATGCGCGCGACCCGTCCTACGCGCTGGAGGTGCTCGCCGCGGCGGCCGGCGCCGGCGCCGAGTGCGTCGTGCTGTGCGACACGAACGGCGGGGCCCTGCCCGACCGGGTCGAGGCCGTCGTTCGCGAGGTCGTCGGTGTCCTCGGCGACACCCAGGTGGGCGTGCATGTGCACAACGACACCGACTGCGCCGTCGCCAACTCGCTCGTGGCGGTGCATGGAGGCGCGACCCACGTGCAGGGCACCGTGAACGGCATCGGGGAGCGCTGCGGCAACGCGAACCTCATGTCGATCATCCCCAACCTCAAGGTCAAGCTCGGCATGGACGTCGTGGGCGACGACGACCTGCGGCGGCTGTCGCACGTCGCGCACGCCGTCGCGGAGGTGATGAACACCACGCCGGACCCCCACGCGCCGTACGTCGGCCACGCCGCCTTCGCGCACAAGGCCGGGCTGCACGTCTCGGCGCTGGCGAAGCGCGAGGACCTCTACCAGCACGTCGAGCCGGCCAGGGTCGGAAACGTTCTGCGGCTGCTCGTGAGCGAGCTCGCCGGACGCTCGACGGTCGTGCTGAAGGGCAGGGACTTCGGTCTCGATCTCACCGCCGACGGGGACGCGGTGAACCGCATCCTCGGCCGGGTCAAGGAGCTCGAGCACGCCGGCTATGCCTTCGAGGCGGCCGACGCCTCCTTCGAGCTGCTCGTCCGCAGCGAGATGGGCGAGGACGTGCATGCGTTCACGCTCGAGAGCTTCCGGATCATCGTCGAGCGGCGGGAGGACGGACGCATGGTCGCCGAGGCCACCATCAAGCTGTGGGTCCCGGGTGAGGGCGACGCCGGCGGGCGGGGATATCGGGGTGAGGGCGTCGCCGGAGGCGACGCCGGCGGGCGGGGATATCGGGGTGAGCGGCTCATCGGGACGGGTGAGGGCAACGGCCCCGTCGACGCGCTCGACCAGGCCTTCCGCGCCGCGGTGAACGGCCGGTTCCCCGGGCTCGCGAAGCTGCACCTCGCCGACTACAAGGCCCGCATCCTCGACTCGGACTCCGGCACCGCTGCGACGACCCGGGTACTGATCCGCTCGAGCAACGGCGAGCGCGAGTGGGACACCGTCGGCGTGTCGGCGAACGTGATCGAGGCGTCGTGGCTGGCCATGGCCGATGCGTACACCTACGGCCTGCGCGAGCAGCAGGACGCGGATGCGTGACCGGCCGCCACCGGGCGCTCGTCATCGCCGGCGCGGGACGTCGTACGCGCCTCCGTGTCCGAGGCGCCGCCACTGCCAAGCTCGGGGGCGCCACGGGAAGGGCCGTAGCGGTCGGCTAGGCTTCCGGGCGCGACCCCCGTGCAAGGAGCCGTGCCGTGCGCATCGTCCGTGTCTCGCGCCCTGACGGCCCCGAGTTCGGCGTGGTCCGCGACGGCCACGTCGTCCTCGTCGAGGGCCATCCATTCACCGAGTTCCGCCTCACGAACCAGGCAGCCGCACTCGACAAGGCTCGCCTCCTCGCGCCGATCATCCCCTCCAAGATCTTCTGCGTCGGCAAGAATTACGCCGACCACGCCGCCGAGATGGGTGGTGACGTGCCCGCGGAGCCGCTCGTCTTCTCGAAGCCGAGCACCGCGGTGATCGGACCGGGTGAGCCGGTGCGCCTGCCGGTGCTCTCCGGGGAGGTCCACCACGAGGCGGAGCTCGCGGTGGTGGTCGGGGTGCTCGCGAGGAAGGTGCCCGCCAAGCGGGCGCTCGGCTACGTGTTCGGCTACACCTGCGCGAACGACGTCACCGCTCGGGACCTGCAGGCCCGCGACGGCCAGTGGACGCGCGCGAAGGGCTTCGACTCCTTCTGCCCGCTCGGTCCCTGGATCGACACGGCGGTGGACCCCACCGACGGTCTGGCGGTGCGGTGTCGCGTCAACGGCGAGCTGCGCCAGGACGGCTCGACCGCCGACCTCGTGTTCGGGGTCGCCGAGCTCGTGGCGTACTGCTCGGCCTTCGCGACGTTGCTGCCGGGCGACGTCATCCTCACCGGCACGCCCGCCGGTGTCGGGCCGCTGGCGGACGGCGACACCGTCGAGGTCGAGATCGGCGGGCTCGGCTCCCTCGTCAACCCGGTGCAGGCCGAGCAGGCAGGGCTCGGCGAAGGCGGCGACGAGGCGGGTCGGGCCCCGCGTTAGCCTGTCGGTGCCCCGAGCCCTTCCCGCCCATCTCGAGAGAACCCCATGGCCCTCCCACGCGTCCGCATCGCGCCGGCTCCGAGCGGGTGGTTGCACGTAGGCAACGCCCGCACCGCCCTCTACAACTGGCTGCACGCACGGGGCAGCGGGGGGGCCTTCATCCTACGCGTGGAGGACACCGACGCCGACAGGGTCGCCCCGGAGGCCTACGAGGGCATCTACGAGGCCTTGCGGTGGCTCGGGCTGGACTGGGACGAGGGCCCCGGGCGCGGCGGTCCCCACGGCCCCTACCTGCAGAGCGAGCGCACGCCGCTGTACGCCGCGGTGACCGCCGCCCTGTTGCAGGCCGGCTACGCGTACGACGCCTACGAGACCCCCGAGGAGCTGGAGGCGGACCGCCGCGCGGCGCAGGCGCAGGGTCGCCCGCCCGGCTATTCCGGCGCACAGCGCGACCTCGACCAGGAGCTGCGGGAGGCCTACCTGGCCGAGGGCCGGCAGCCGGTCGTGCGCCTTTGCACCCCCGACGATGGTGAGGTGTCCTTCGAGGACCGCATCCGTGGACCGATCACGTTCGCGTGGAAGGACGTCTCCGACTTCATCATCCAGCGCGCCGACGGCTCGCCGACGTACTTCCTCGCCAACGCCGTCGACGACCTCGCGATGGGCATCACGCTCGTCGCCCGGGGCGAGGACCTCCTTTCCGCCACGCCCCGCCAGCTGCTCGTCTACGACGCCGTGCTCGAGGGCGGCCTGCTCGACCGGCTGCTGGCCGAAAACGCGTTTCCGCCCCGCCCCGCCGACGCGGAGATTCCCGCCTTCGCACACCTGCCGCTGCTCGTCGGCGAGGACCGCAAGCCGCTGTCGAAGCGGCACGGCGCCGTCGCCGTCGACGAGTTCCGCCGCCAGGGCTTCCTGCCCGACACCATGGTGAACTTCCTCGCCCTGTGCGGGTGGAGCTACGACGACCGCAGGGAGCGCTTCGAGCGTGAGGAGCTCACGGAGAAGTTCTCGTTCGACCGCGTGGGTCGCAACCCCGCGTTCTTCGACACGACGAAGCTGCGCAACATGAACGGAGAGCGGATCAAGGAGCTCTCCGACAGCGCGCTCGCCGAGCTCCTCGTGCCCTATCTCAACGCGGAAGGCCTCGTGGGGCTGCCGGCGACGCCCGAGGAGCAGCGACTGCTGCTCGCCCTCGCCCCCCTCCTCCGCGAGCGCATCCAGACGCTTGGCGAGGCGCTGCCGCTCGTGGCCTTCTGCTTCCGCGACGAGGTCGTCTTCGACGACGCCGCCGTCGCGAAGCATCTGAAAGGCCGCGCCGGCGAGGTCCTCGACGCCGCCGCGTCGGCCCTCGAGGCGGGGGGGGAGTGGTCCGCCGAGGCGATCATGGAGGCGCTCGACGGCGTGGCCGAATCGCTCGGGCTCGGACGCGGCAAGACCTTCCAGCCCGTGCGGGTGGCCGTCGCCGGGGCTGCGGTCAGCCCCCCGCTGCCCGAGACGCTCGCCCTGCTCGACCGCGCCGTCGTCGTGGACCGAATCCGGGCCGCCCGCAAGCGCGTCGCCGGGTGACCACCGTCCGACGGGGCGTTTGAAGGCGCCGTGAGCCGCTGCTACCGTGGGGGCCGCCCTTCGGGGGTGGTGTAATCGGTAACACGACTGGTTCTGGTCCAGTTATTGAGGGTTCGAGTCCTTCCCCCCGAGCGAGGGTGTCTGGCATAGACGCCCTTCTGGTCCCGTCGTCTAGCGGCCAAGGACGCCGCCCTCTCAAGGCGGTAACGCGGGTTCAAATCCCGTCGGGACTACTCAGTGACAAGGTCAGCAGGACCTCGGCTTTCCCAGGGCCCAACCGCTGCGGTTCGTAACGACGCAGGGTACGAGCGTCGCACCAGCCGGACCGGCGCAGAGGAGCGGCCCGGCGTTTGTGGACGACGGCGTCGGGCAGCATCGGCGGACCGCCCTACGACTGGAGCAGACCCATGTCTGATGCACCCCGCAACGAGGAGGACGTCGAGGAGCTACGCGACGCCGCGCGGGAGCTCGGCGTCGACCGCACCGAGGACAAGGACGCGGACGATCTGCTCGAGGCGGCGCAGCGGGCCCAGGGCGATTCGACGTCGTCGCCGACGAACCCCGACTGGCAGAAGGACGGCCCCCGCGACGACGTCGCGGGCGCGTAGCACCCGACAGGACTCGCTTCCGGAGTGGCCGTCAGCGGCGGCGCAAGCCCAACTCGGCGAACGTAACGTCCGGAAGGTCCTCGCGGGCCCACCGCAGGGCGTGCTCGGAGGCGAACAGCACGAGCGTGCGGCCCGCGGCGTCCTCGACGAGGGCGGTCCCGCGCTGGGCGCGAACGCGGCCCGCGTCGGCGAAGTCGATCTGGCGGGCGAGCTCCCACGGGGCTGGCGACAGCGTGACGTCACAGCCGAACTCGTTGGCCATCCGGTACTGCGCGACCTCGAACTGCAGCCGGCCGACGCCGGCAAAGATCGGCTCCTGGTCGCCGAAGTCGGGCCGGCGCAGCACCTGCACCACGCCCTCCTCGGCAAGCTCGACGAGCCCCGCGCGGAACTGCTTGTACCGGGTGGAGTCCCGGTTGCGCACGGTCGCGAAGACCTCGGGGGAGAAGGTCGGGATCGGGGGGAAAGCCACTGGCGGGCCGTCGTAGAGGGTGTCACCGACCTGCAACCCCGTCGCGTTCACCACGCCGACGATGTCGCCGGGCACCGCCTCGTCGACGGTCTGCCGGTCGCGGGCGAAGAGCTGGTGGGCGTAGCGGAGCTGGTAGCGGCGGCCGGTGCGCGCGAGCGTCGCGGTCATCCCGCGGGAGAACCGCCCGCTGTTGACGCGGACGAAGGCGATGCGGTCGCGGTGACGCGGGTCCATGTTCGCCTGCACCTTGAAGACCATGCCGCTGAAGGGGGCGTCGAGGGGCCGCACCCCCCCCGGGTTCGCGGTCGGCTGCGGGGCGGGAG
>Ga0247713_1000059_pt1 | contig 79809 bp, 79 predicted proteins | sample 21E_NmetaG_FD_189936 | JGI IMG/M metagenome (GOLD analysis project Ga0247713, IMG submission 189936) | Soil microbial communities from hillslope of Landscape Evolution Observatory, University of Arizona, Oracle, AZ, United States - 2-1-E_N | ecosystem: Engineered > Artificial ecosystem >... | reverse complement strand
CCCCGTCGGTCCGGGCCGATTCGCCGGCGCCGGCGAGCTCGGGCGCGGGGCGGGGGGGACCGGTCTCGGGGCGGCGGTCGTGGTCGTCGTGGCCGCCGGCGTGAGGGAGAGGATCTTGGTCTCCGGGAGGATCGTGAGGGTGTTGGCGGGCGGTGCGGTGGTGGACGTCGTGGTCGTCTCCGGCTCCGTGGTGGAGGTGGTCTCGGCGGGGGCGGGCGCCTGGGCCTCGTCCGCGCCCGCCGGTCCCCCGAGGAGTCCCCCCATCACGGTCGCCGCGGCCACCGCCGTGCGGGCAGCCCGCCCCCGCCTTCCAGCCATTGATCGAGTATCGACCAATCCCGGCGGTTATGGACCTCAGTGCACCCAGACCGCGGAGCCCAGGGGCATGAGGTTCTCGGCCCACAGCCAGTCCATGGCCGCCTCGGTCACCCGGACACAGCCGTGCGACGCGGGGTAGGGCGGTACCGAGTGGTAGCCGTGGACGGCGATGCCGTCCTCGTGGAAGTAGCGGGGCCGGTACAGCGCCCCCAGCTCCCCCACGTCGGTGCCGTTCACCACCCAGTCGACGGTCCAGTGGCCCGGCGGGGTGTCGGCCATCTCGGTGCGGCCGTTGACCCGGTAGGGCTTCTCGGTGCCGGTCGACACGTTGAGCGTCCAAGCCACCGCTCCGTCGCGGACGACGAAGAGCACCTGGCGGGCCTTGTCGACCTCCATGAGGTTGCCCCTGGCCGAGGTCTTCGGGCGCTTGGCGGCGTCGAGGGCGGCCAGGGTGGCCGGGCCGGCGACACCGTCGGGGGCGAGACCTTCCACCTTCTGGAAGGCGGTCACCGCCTGCTCGGTCAGCAACCCGAAGGCGTCGTTGCGGGCGCCGACCCAGTAGCCGAGGGCGTGGAGTCGGCGCTGGAGGCCGGCGACGTCGGCGCCCTCGTCGCCCCGGCGCAGGGCGCCGGCCCCCGGCGCCGTCGTAGATGTCGACGACGACGTGCTGGTGCTCGTGCTCGTCGACGAGGTCGTGCTGCTCGTCGTCGTGGACGAGGTGGTGGGTGCCACCACTTCCACGACGGTCGGGCCGCGAGGGTTGGCCACGGTGATGCTGATGCCGGCGACCGCGACGACGAGAACGGCCACCACGATGCAGATGCTTCGCAGGATCGATGTGGTTGTCATGCCGCATTCGACGTTGCGAGGGCCGGGAATATTGCGTCACGGTTCTGTAACGGTCTGCGCCGCCGCGCCGGTCAGCGGTACGAGCGGGCCTGCAGCTCGAACAGCTCTGCGTAGTCGCCGCCGGCGGCCAGCAGCTCGTCGTGGGTGCCCGACTCGGTGATGCGGCCGCCGGCCAGCACGCAGATGCGGTGGGCGAAGCGCACGCTGGACAGGCGGTGGGAGATCAGCAGCGCCGAGCGGCTCTCGTACAGCGAGGCCACGGTCTCGAACAGGTCCCTCTCGGCCCGGGGGTCGAGGGCGGCGGTCGGCTCGTCGAGGACGACGAGCGGCGAGTCACGGAGGAAGGCGCGGGCCAGGGCCACCCGCTGCCACTGGCCGGTCGAGAGGTCGGCACCGCCGAACTGGCGGGACATCACCGTGTCGTAGCCCTTGGGCAGCGCCTCGATGGCGGCATGGGCGCCGGCTCGCCTGGCCGCCTCGACGATGGCAGCCCGATCGTCGATCTTCGCCGGCAGGCCGATGCCGATGTTCTCGGCCGCGGTCAGCGTGCCGTAGCGGACGAAGTCCTGGAACACGATGGCGATCCGGGACCGTACGCCGGCGGGGTCGCATGCGGTCACGTCGACGTCGTCCCAGTGGATGGTGCCCTTCGCCGGCCGGTACAGGCTGCACAGCAGCTTGGCCAGCGTGGTCTTGCCGCAGCCGTTCTCCCCCACGAGCGCGACCACCTCGCCCTTGGCGATCTCGAGGTCGACCCCGTCGAGGACGGGGGCCTCACGGCCCGGGTAGGTGAAGGACAGGTCGCGCACGACGATGCGGCTGAAGTGGCGGGGTGGCGTGCGGCCGGTGAGGTGGGCGGGCGGCGTCCGGATGAAGTTGCGGACCTCGACGGTGGCGCCCGCCGTGCGGCACATGGTGTTGACCGCCTCCACGATCCGCTGCACGCCTCCGGTTGCCTTGCGGGCGGCCAGGCCGCCGGCCACCGCGTCGGCCACCGACGCCTCCTTGCGCGCCACCCGCACAAGGAGTCGGGTGGCGGTCGGGGCGTCTGCGAGGCGGCCCATGAGGTTCCCGAGGAGGTCGCGCCGGGCGTTGGCCCGGTAGATCCGGACCTGGGCGGCGTCTGTCTCGTCGGCCAGCTCCTCGTACCGCCGGCGCAGGAACGGCGTGGCGTCGAAGATCCGCAGCTCGTGGGCGGCCACGGTGCTGGTCAGGAGGTGGCGGACCATGCTGGTGTGGCGAAAGTCACGGCCCCGCGCCCGGCCCCACATGGCCGCGTCCGGATCCTGGATCCTGCGCATGACGTACCACCGGGGCACCGACCCCGCGACCGCCAGGGGGACCAGAGCACGGTCGTTGGCCGTCATCGCCGCCAGAGTGCCCGTCAGTCCGAGGAGGGCCTGGGGGACGGAGAGTGCGGTGCTGAACAGCATCGACTGCCGCTGGGCGCCCATGAGCGCCCGCTGCAGGCTGTCCTGGAAGCCGGGGTCCTCGACGTCGGCCAGCTCCATGGCCGCCACCACGTCGAGGATCCGCCCCTCGATGCGCCGGTTGGCCGCTTGGCTGACCGGGCTCCCCCAGTGGCTTCGCAAGCTGTTGCCGGCGGTCGAGACCAGCCCGAGGCCACCGAGCAGGAGAAGCCGGCGAGCCTGCACGTCGCCGCGCTCGCCCTCCACGACGCCGTCGACCGCACTCCGGCTGATCAGCAGCTGGGCGACTTCCGCGACGGTGCCCGCCGTCTGGAGGGCGACGATCAGCAGCGTCCCCCGCCGGTCGGCCGCCCACGCCAGCTTGAGGGAGTCGAGGGCGGCGGCCGCCGCCTCCTTCACCGGCAGCGGATCGGTATCGGCGACCGGACCGCCCCGGATCACGATGCGCTGGTTCATGCCGGGTCGGCCGCCATCGGGCGGAACGTTACGCCTGAACGTCCTTGCGCTCGAGGTCCTTCACCGCCGGCCCCTGGATGACCGCGCCGTCGCAGGTGAACCGGGATCCGTGGCACGGGCAGTCCCACGTCGTCTCGGCCGTGTTCCACGTCACCGTGCAGCCCATGTGGGTGCAGACCGGCGAGACGGCGTGGACGGCGCCGGCCTCGTCGCGGTACACCGCCACCCGCTCCGTGCCCTCCACCAGGACAGCTGCCTCGCCCGGCGCCAGGTCGGCCACCGAGCGGGTCTCGGTCTGCAGCCGGTCGCTGACGAACCGCTTCACCACGTTGGCGTTCTCCTTCACCAGCTCCTTGATCGACTGGCGGGGATTGGCCCGGTTGGTGTCGAAGAAGTCGGCGAAGGGGTTCTGGCGGCCGGCGATGCGGTCGGCCAGCATGACGCCGGCGGCGGAGCCGTTGCTCATTCCCCACTTCTTGAACCCCGTGGCCACCAGCACCCGCTCCGACGCCGGCGACACCGGGCCCACGAAGGGCACGTGGTCCACGGGCACGAAGTCCTGGGCCGACCACCGGTAGTCGACCGACCGCACCGGGAACTCGGCGCGGGCCCAGCTCTCGAGCGCCGCATACCGCTCCCGGGTGTCGGGGTCCTGGCCCACCTTGTGGCTCTCGCCGCCGAGGATGACGACCTCCTCGTCGCCCATGTGGGCCGAGCGCACGGAGCGGCTGGGGGTGTCGACCGAGAGGTACATGCCCTGAGGCACCGGCCCGTCGAGGCGCGCGCTCAGGGCATAGCTGCGCACGGGATGGGCACGGGCGAAGAACCCGCCGCTGTCCGAGAAGGGCAGATGGGTGGCCTGGACGACGAAGCCGGCGGTGACCGTGCCGTGGTCCGTCTCCACCGTGCAGCTGCCGTCCTGCTCGTCGACCGACAGGGCACGGGTGCCCTCGTAGACCGCGCAGCCGGCGCCGTCGACCGCCCGGGCCAGACCGATGCAGAACTTGCGGGGGTGGAACTGGGCCTGGTCGGCCAGCCGGATCGCCCCCTCCACCGGGTAGGGCAGGTCCGTGTCGGTGGTGAACTGGGCGTCGAGGCCGAGGCGCTGGGCGGCGCCGACCTCGGCCCGCACCTTCTCGGCCATCTCCGGGTCGGTCGTGTAGGTGTACGCCGGCCGGCGCTCCAGCTCGCAGTCGAGCTGGTGGCGGGCGGCCAGGTCGGCCACGGTGGCCATCCCGGCCAGGTTGGCGTCCGCGTACTTGCGGGCCGCCTCGTCGCCGAACGCCTGGGCGAGGTCGTCGAAGACCAGCCCGTGCAGCACGGTCAGCTTGGCCGTCGTGTAGCCGGTGACGCCGGACGCCACCCGCCCCGCCTCGATCACCACCACCCGGGCGCCGTCGGCCTTGAGCAGTGCGGCGGTCGTGAGGCCGGCGATGCCGGCCCCGACCACCACCACGTCGGCGGACAGATCGCCGTGGAGCTCGTGGAAGCGGGTGACCGCGCTGGTCCCGACCCACAGCGACGGATTGGTTTCGTTCAGGCTTCCCATCGTCGGGGACTACCCGTGCCGGAGCACGGGGAAAACTGGCGCCATGGACGTGTACGAGGCCATCCTCAACAAGCGCGACACCCGTGACTTCTCCGAGGAGCCGGTGTCGGACGAGGATCTGCACAAGGTGCTCCAGGCGGGCGCATGGCCGGCAGTGCCAAGAACCAGCAGTTGAACCGCATCGTGGTGGTGACCGACGCCGGCGACCGGGCCGAGCTCGCCGAGTGCGGCAGGTTCGCCGACTGGCTGCCGGCGTGCCCGGTCGTGATGGCCCCATCGACGAGCTCGTCGACTGGGGCCGCTGGCAGGCCTAGCGCCAGGCGCCGGCCAGCAGGTCCAGCGAGCGCAGCCGGGTGTCCAGGCCGTGGGCCACGGTGGTGACCATCAGCTCATCGGCGTCGGTGGTGGCCAGGAGCCGGTCGAGCTGGCGCAGGGCGGTGGCGGGCGACCCGTTGATGCGGTTCGTCGGCACGTTGGCGGCCATGACCATGTCGGGCTGGGCGGCGGCCACCTCCGGTGCGAGAAGCGGGCCGAACCGCCCCGAGCGGATGCGGTAGGCCATGACCCGTCCCGGCCCGGCCTGGAAGTCGGCCTCGTCGTCGCTCTCGGCCACCAGCACGTTGGCGGTGACGATGACGTAGGGCTTCTCCAGCGCCGGCGACGCCTGGAAGCCGTCGCGGTAGAGGTCCAGCGCCTCAAGGGTGCCGCCCTGGTCGAAGTGGTGGGCGAAGACGAACGGCAGCCCCAGCCGGCCCGCCAGCCGGGCGCTGAACCCGCTCGACCCCAGCAGCAGGATCTGGGGCCTCGACGTCGCCGCCGGCGTGGCCGCGAACCGCTCCCAGAGCCCGCCCTCGCCCCGCACGTCGCCGAGCAGGCCCATGAGGTCGACGACGTCGCGGGGAAAGTCCTCGGCGCCCAGCAGGTCGACCGACCGGCGCAGGGCCAACGCCGTCTCCTGGCTTGTGCCCGGCGCCCGCCCCAGTCCGAGGTCGATGCGCCCGGGGTGCAGCGCCTCCAGGGCGGCCACGTGCTCGGCCACCACCAGCGGGGCGTGGTTGGGCAGCATGATCCCGCCCGAGCCGACGCGGATCCTGGTCGTCCGCGCCGCCAGGTGGGCCATGAGCACGGGAGGTGACGTGCTCGCCACCAGCGGCATGTTGTGGTGCTCGGCCACCCAGAACCGGTGGTAGCCCAGCTCGTCGGCCCGCTGGGCGAGGGCCGTGGTGGCGGCCAGCGCCTCCGCCGACGTGCCGCCCTCGGTGACCACGGCGAGGTCGAGCACGGAGAGCGGCGGGCGGGCGGGGTCCATCCGACGAGTGTCGCATCCGGGCGCGTAGAGTCGGGGCTCGTGGCGGTCGACATGTTCCTGAAGATCGACGGGATCGACGGCGAGAGCGGCGATTCCAAGCACAAGGGCGAGATCGAGATCGAGAGCTTCTCCTGGGGCGCGTCGAGCCCGGAGGCGACCGGTCCCGGCGGCGGCGGCGCCACCGGCCGGGTGGTGATGGAGGACTTCAGCTTCACCACCGCGGTGACCAGGGCGTCGCCGAGGCTCTTCCTGGCCTGCGTCGAGCGCCGGCGGATCAAGACCGCGCTGCTCACCGTCCGCCGCTCCGGGGTGTCGCAGCAGGACTTCCTCAAGGTGACGATGAGCGACGTCTCCATATCGAGCTGGGAGCAGGCGGCCGGCGCCGAGCGGCCCGTGGAGACCGTCGCCATGAACTTCGGCAAGGTCCAGATCGCCTACACCGGCCAGCGGCCGGACGGAGCCCCGGGCGACACCGTCACCGCCGGCTGGGACGCCAAGACCAACACCAAGATCTGACCCCGCCCATGCAGTGGGCGGTCAGCGTCCCGAACTTCGCCGAGCCCGCCGACCTCGTCGACCTCGGCGTGGCCGCGGAGGCCGCGGGCTGGGACGGCGTCTTCTACTGGGACCACCTCTACGCCGGCCCGGCCGCACCTCTGCCGGTCGCCGACCCCTGGATCGTGCTCGGCGCTCTGGCGGCGCGGACGTCACGGATCCGGCTCGGCCCCATGGTCACCCCGCTCCCCCGGCGCCGGCCGCAGAAGGTGGCGCGGGAGGCGGTGACCCTCGACCGCCTGGCCGGCGGCCGCCTGGTGCTGGGCGTCGGTCTGGGGAACCCGATGGAGGAGTTCTCCGCCTTCGGTGACGATGCGGCTCGCCCGGTGCTCGGGGACCGCCTCGACGAGGCGCTCGACGTGGTGACCGGGCTGTGGCGGGGCACCCCCTTCGACTACGAGGGGCGGCACTACACCGTGCGTGCGGCGCAGTTCCTTCCCGCCGCCGCCATCCCGGTCTGGGTCGCCGGCACCACACCGCACCGCCGGCCTCTGCGCCGGGCGGCCCGGTTCGACGGCCTCGTCCTGGCCACGGTGACCCCCGAGCGCGGCATCGATCCGGTGACGCCCGACCTGCTGTCGGCCGCCGTCGAGGAGGTGCGGCGCCGGCGGGGGCGGCTGGCCGGCTTCGACGTCGCCGTCCTGTGCCCCGCCGTCCCCACATCGGAGGAGGTGGCCGCCTACGCCGGCTCCGGCGCCACCTGGCTGATGGTCACCGGCTGGCTGGACGGGCTGCCCGGGCTCATCGCCGGCGGGCCGCCGGTCTGAGCTACGCCGGCGCGAGGAAGCCGCACGCCACCAGCCGGCGTACGGTGCCCGGCCACGACGCCCGGAGCTCTTCGACGTCCGGCCCCACCGTCGCCGCCAACTCTTCCAGCAGGGCGGCCATGGTGACCGTGCCGTCGCACCGGGCCAGCAGCTCGGCCCCGTCGGCGTCGACGTAGCCCGACCAGTGCAGCCCATCGGTCCGGCGCAGCTGGTTGTCGAGCAGGCCCCAGCCGCCCTCCGCCGGGACCAGCTGCTGGTCGAGGCGGGCGTCGGGCGACAGCCGGAACCTCGTCGCCAGCAGCGCCTCGTCGGCGGGGTGGGCGGCAAGGTAGTCCTCGGCATGGAATCGCCGCACCAGGTCGTCGCCGGCGGGGAAGGTCATCGTCTCCGGGCTGTCCTCGGCTGCGAACCAGTTGGCCGCACCGTCGGACCGGCGCATGGTGACCAGGCCACTGTCGATGGCCCGGATGCCCAGCCGCTCGTAGTAACGCATCCAGTCGTCGAACGAGGCGTCGAAGTCGTCGTCCTCGATCCAGATGGAGGCGTACTCGTCGGGCGGGGTGGACCCCCGGCGCAGGACGAGGGCATCGCAGCCGGTGCCGTCGAACCATCGGGCCAGGCGGCGGCGCCAGTCCTCGCCGGCCCCCACCGCCCAGTTGGCCAGGAACTGGCAGTAACCGCCGGCGTTGAGGTGGGCCGGCGCCCGCTCGGCGATGGTGCGGCACACGTCGTCGCCCTGCATCCCCCCGTGCAGGAAGTAGAAGCCACTGTCCGGGGAGACGATGAAGGGCGGGTTGGACACGATGAGGTCGAAGGCCTCGCCGGCGACAGGGGCGAAGAAGTCGCCCTCCCGGCAGTCGACGGAGGCCAGCTCGTTCAGCCGGGCGTTGAACGCGGCGATCTCGACGGCGCGGGGGTTGCGGTCGGTGGCGACGACCCGTTCGCTGTGCTGGGTGGCGAGGAACGCCTGGAACCCGTTGCCGGTGCCGAGGTCGAGCGTCGAGCGGCTGGGCCGGCGGATGGTGAGGCCGGCGAGGGTCAGCGAGCTGGCGCTGATGCCCATGACGTAGTCGGCGGCCAGCGCCGCCCCGCCCCGGCGGTGGAAGTCGAAGGCGACCACCAGCCCCTGGTAGCACCGCAGCTGCAAGGTGGCCTGCACCTCGTCGCCGTCGACGGTGATCAGCCCGCCGGCGGCCCACCACTCCGGCTCGCCGAGGGCGGCCCGGGCCTCACCGGCGCCGACCCGCACGCCGAGGATGAAGAGGCGCACCAGCGTCTCCAGCGGCGTGCCGCCGGCGGTCCGGCGCAACAGCGGCGGGAGCTTCTTCCCGGCCACCGCGGACAGGTTGGTGCCGAGCAGCTCGCTGACGCCCCGGTCGTCGTAGCCGGCGCCGGCCAGCGTCTCCCGGATCCGGCCATGGTCGGCCGGGCCCTGGAAGCGGAACATCGACCCCCACGCTAGGCGGCGGGGCTCAGCGATCCTGGATGTGGATGTAGCGGGGCGCCCGCACGCCCTCGCGCTGGGAGTACCCCTTCGGGACGCTCCAATCGAACTCCGCGACCACCACCGAGCCGTCGGGGCCGACCCGTTCCACGTAGGCCACGTGCCCGGCGCCGGCCGCGCCCTGCTCGCCGGCGTTCCACTGGGCGATGGCGCCGGCCCTCGGCACGGTGTCGACCTTGAAACCGATGCCGGCGGCGTTGGTGGCCCACGTGGCGGGGTCTCCGAACCGTCCCGACGTCCCGGTCGGCCCGGACATCGTGGCGTGGAACGCCACGTCGCGTTCGAAGAACCGCCAGGCGACGTAGTCGCCGGCATGCCGGGTGGTGAATCCCCAGGGGCCGACCCGGGTCGTGCTCTGGTACGGGTAGGCCGGGGCCGGCGCCGACACCGCATGGGTGACCGTGGCCGGCGGGGCGCCGGGAGCAACTGCCCGCCCCAGAGCGACGACGACCGCCAGCACGCCCACCCCGCAGATGAGGCCCCGCCACACCATGACCGGCCGTGGCAGCCGCGGCAGGGCGTCGTGTCCGATGGGAAATGTCACGACCGCCATCGAGGTGAACTCTCCGCCATCCGGCGGCCGGTGCAAATAGGCAAAATGCACTGTTTCCCCGCCGCTGGGCTACGTTTCGGACCCGAAACACAAGGAGGCGGCATGAGACGCTGGTTCGGCACGGTGCTCGTGGTGGTGGCGCTGGTGATGCACGCCACGCCCGCCGGGGCGCAGCAGGTCCCGCACGAGCGGATCGACGTCTCTGCCTTCACGCTCCCGTTCGACGACGGCGGCTCGTGCACGGGCGTGCCGGACACCATCCCCGGCATCTTCGACTTCACCACCGCCTGCGCCGGCCACGACCTCTGCTACGCCGGCGGGCAGCAGACCCAGGCCCAGTGCGACGACCGGTTCCTCCAGGACATGAGCGCCCTGTGCCTGGCCCAGCACCCCGGGACGCTGAACCCCGTGCGCTTGGTGTGCCTGACCTTCGCCCACCTCTATTACGCCGGCGTCAGCCTCTTCGGTCGGTTCTTCATCTAGGAGCCCGGACCGAGCTGGTGGCGCTGGCGCGCCACCAGCTCGCGGGCCCTAGGAGCAGCCGCTGGTGGTACCGCAGCCGCTGCAGACGAAGCAGGCGCCGGCCCGCTGCATGACCACGCCGCACACGTAGCAGTACGGAGCGTCGGACGCCGCCGGGCTCATGGTGAGCTGGGGGGCCGGCGCCTGGTGGGCGGCGGGGTCGGGGACGATCTCCGACCCCGTGCTGGTGGGCGTGGTGTGCTCCTCGACGCCGGGGAGGGTGGGCTGCATCCGCTCGTCGACGGTGAGGATGCCGAGCTCGGCCCGCTCCTCGGTCGGGAGGTACTCCACCGCCAGCCGGCGGAAGATGTAGTCGACCAGGGAGCTGGCGAAGCGGATCTCGGCGTCGTCGGTGATGCCGGCGGGCTCGAAGCGCATGTTGGTGTACATGTCGACGAAGGCCTTCAGGGGCACGCCGTACTGCAGGCCGTGGCTGACCGAGATGGCAAAGGCGTCCATGATGCCGGCGAGGGTGGAGCCCTGCTTGGCCACCCGCAGGAAGATCTCGCCCGGCCGCCCGTCGTCGTACTCGCCCACGGTGACGTAGCCGTGGCAGTCGGCCACCCGGAAGGAGAACGTCTTGGAGTTGCGCATGCGGGGCAGGCGCTCGCGCACCGGCTGCTTGACCAGCACCGGCTGGACGACCGGCGCCACGTCCTTCTTGGTGGTGGAGAGGGGCTGGGCCACCTTGCAGTTGTCGCGGTAGACGGCGACGGCCTTGAGGCCCATGCGCCAGGCGTCGACGTGGAGCTGCTCCATCTCCTCGACCGTGGCCGATTCGGGAACATTGACCGTCTTCGAGATGGCCCCACTGATCCACGGCTGGACCGCCGCCATCATGCGGACGTGGCCCAGGTAGTGGATGACGTTGTCGCCCATGGAGCAGGCGAACACGTCGAGGTGCTCGGAGGCGATGTGGGGGGCGCCCAGGATGGTCTTGTGCTCGTCGATGTAGGCGACGATCTCCTCGACCTGGCGGGGTGAGTACCCCAGCCGGCGCAGGGCCCGGGGCACCGTCTGGTTGACGATGGACATCGTGCCCCCGCCGACCAGCTTCTTGGTCTTGCACAGGCCGAGGTCGGGCTCGATGCCGGTGGTGTCACAGTCCATCATCAGGCCGATGGTGTTGTGGCTGATGAAGCCGTTGGCGACGTAGGTCACGTTGTCGGGCACGGACAGGTCGTAGGTGAGCTCCTCGTCGCCCAGCTCGGCCGAGGTCACCCGGTCGTAGAAGAACGAGAGGAGGTGGCCGAGCTCGGGGTCGCCGGTGCGCTCGAAGAGCTCGGTGGCGATGCGGCGGGAGACCCGGCTCCGGGAGAGCTCCATGAGCAGCACCCTGCGGAGCCGGTCGTTGACGGGGGCGAGGCGGTCGACCAGGGCCCGGGTGACGGGGATGTAGTCGAGGCGGCCGGCCTGGGAGACGTCGCCGGTGGCGACCGCCGCATGCTTCCGCCCGCCCATGAAGCCGATCTCGGCCGACCAGCGGCCGGCGTAGGCGGAGTTCAGCAGGCGGAGGACGGCGATCGGGGCCTGGCCCCACCCGGTGCGGGTGGTCTCCAGCTTCCGCGTGGTGGGGTAGCCGAGCGCCAGGAGCAGGCTCTGCACATCGGAGCCGAAGCCGAGCGACGTGGTGGAGAAGCTCGGAACGCCGGCGGTCACCGTGCCGTCGGCCTCGAACAGGCCGCGCAGGAAGGCCCGGTACACCTCGGGGTCGTTGCTGTGGAGGATGGCGTCGGGGATGTGGGGGCTGTAGCCCTTGCCCGCGTGGCCCTCGGTCGGGCGCTGCTTGGCGAAGCCGCACGCCTCCCACCACAGGGTCAGCCGCACGGACGAGAACGCGACCTCGGTGTAGCCCTGCTTCGGTGCGACCGTGGGCGTGAGGTTGAAGACCTCCTTGGCGAGCTGCTCGAGGCGCTCCACGACGTCGAAGTCGGTGTCGGCGACGCAGAACCGAAGGCCACGGGAGTGGAGGGAGCCGTCGCCCATGAAGTAGCCCACGAGCTCGGCCAGCCCGGCGGACATCGTGCGGGGAGCCTCGACGTGGTGCTCACCGGTCCAGTAGGCCTCCGGCAGCGGCGGCAGCGGGACGGTCTGCGGCTCACCGACGAGCTGGTGCAGCGCCAGCGGCACGAGGTCGCCGGCGGCGATGTCGCTGAAGCGCTTCCACTCCCAGGTGCCGGTGGCCTCGTCGACCACCTTCACCCGGTGCTGGGTGGTGCCCTGGATGCGGTAGCCACGAGCGGTGTCGACGTTGACGACGGGCTCGAGGCCGTTCACGTAGAACTTGGTGGCGGTGCGGGCACCGTCGTCGGTGGCGACCTGCACGCCGAGTTCCTGCCACTGGGCGCCGTCGGGGTCACCCAGGCTGGCGAGGCGGACGAGGCCCCGGTCGGTGGCGACCAGCGAGCCGCCGACGAGGCACCCGGTGGGCGCCAGCACCGACGCCTGGGAGTTGCGCACTCCCCAGTCCTCCGCCCACTCCACTGCGTCGTCCCACGCCTCCTGGGCGGCGGAGACCAGCTCACGGGTGGCCAGGCTGTCGTCGATCCGCGACGCCTCGTCGCGGTGCATGCGCAGCACCCGGTTCATGGGCTCCCGGTTCTCGCTGTAGCCGGCGAAGGGGCCCATGCGGGCCGCGGTGCGGGCGGAGGTGGCGTAGGCGTGGCCGGTCATCAGCGAGGTGACGGCGGCGGCCCAGGTCCGGCCGGCGTCGGAGTCGTAGGCCAGGCCGAGGGCCATCAGCATGGCGCCGAGGTTGGCGTAGCCCAGGCCCAGCTGGCGGAAGCGGCGGGCGTTGTCGCCGATCTTCTCGGTGGGGTAGTCGGCGTTGCCGACGAGGATCTCCTGGGCGGTGAACACCACCTCGACGGCGGCCTTGAAGCCCTCGACGTCGAAGGTGCCGTCGTCGCCGAGGAACTTGAGCAGGTTCAGGCTGGCCAGGTTGCACGCCGAGTTGTCGAGGTGCATGTACTCGGAGTTGTGGACGACGACGCTGTGGACGCCCGGGCTCGTGTCGCAGGAGACTGCGAAATTGTGCGTGCCCTCTACCTCCAGGTCGTAGACCGCCACCGGCTCCGGAAGGGAGACAGGCACCACCGCAGAAACCTCGTCGTCCGGCTCGGCCTCCAGCAGCCCCACGGTGCGAAGCCGGTCGCCCGCCGCCAGCGACTGGGCCTCGACCCAGCCGCGCTCGACCGTGAGGAAGCGGTGCTCAGGGGTGCAGCGCAGGAACAGGCCCCGCTGCGTGGTCACCTCGACCAGGCGGTCGGTATAGCCGGCCACCCATACCTTTCGGATGGGCCTTGCGACCATCTCGTCGGAATCGACGTCGTACGAGGTCGCCGCCGGCAGCTCCAGGAGCGCGTCAGCGGTCTTGTGCAGCAGGTCGAACGGGATGAAGCCGTCGGTCGTGTCAACGAGCGTCTCGCCGGTGAAGCAGCAAGGGTTCGACCCGTTGATCCGCCCGGTGTTGGCCGCCGTGTGCCAGCGGTTGATGGTGGTGTCGAACTGCATGCCGGGGTCGGCGCACTCCCATGTGGCCTCGGCGATCTGGCGGAACAGCTGGCGGGCCTTGACGGTGCGGACGGGCTCGCCGCTCGTGACGGCGCGCAGGTGCCAGTCGGCGTCGTCGACGACGGCCTGCATGAACTCGTCGGTGACCCGCACCGAGTTGTTGGCGTTCTGGTACTGGGTGGAGTGGCTGTCCTTGCCGTCGAGGTCCATGTCGAAGCCGGCGTCGCGCAGGACGCGCGCCTTGCGCTCCTCGATGGCCTTGCACCAGATGAAGTCCTCGATGTCGGGGTGATCCGCGTTGAGGATGACCATCTTGGCGGCGCGCCGGGTCTTGCCCCCCGACTTGATGGTGCCGGCCGACGCGTCGGCGCCCCGCATGAAGCTGACCGGGCCCGAGGCGGTGCCGCCGCCCTTGAGGTACTCATAGGAGGACCGGATGTTGGACAAGTTGATGCCCGAGCCGGAGCCACCCTTGAAGATCGTGCCCTCCTCGACGTACCAGTTGAGGATGGACTGCATGGTGTCGTCGACAGCGAGGATGAAACACGCCGAAGCCTGTTGCGGCTCGCCCCGGACGCCGATGTTGAACCACACCGGGGAGTTGAAGGCCGCCTTCTGGTGGACGACGAGGTGCTTCAGCTCGGCGCGGAAGGCCTCGGCTTCGGTGTCGTCGACGAAGTAGCCGTCCTTGGTGCCCCAGGCGGTGATGGTGTCGACCACCCGGTCGATGACCTGGCGCAGCGACTGCTCACGCTCGGTCGAGCCGGGCGTGCCGCGGAAGTACTTCTGGGCCACGATGTTGGCCGCATTCAGCGACCAGCTGGTGGGGAACTCCACGCCGAGCTGCTCGAAGGCCACGACGCCGTCGCGGTAGTTGGTGATGCGGGCGTCCCGCCGCTCCCAGGCCACCTCGTCGTAGGGGTGGACCCCCTCGGTGGTGAAGTGCCGGCGGATGCCGATCCCCGTCTGCTCCGGCGCCATCGCCATACGGCATTGCCTCCCTGTCGAAAGTCTGGCTGGGGTGCAGAGGGCGCGCGAGACCACAACATCTTGTGGTGGCCGCCCGACTCCGCCCCCAGGGGAAGGAATTACATCACCGTCATTCTACCGTGTCAACCACCGCTGTGCGGCACGGGCCGAACGTAGGCACGCCGGCCTGTGGACGGCTAGGGGAGCAACCCTGTGGACGTCAGTCGGCCGGCGGTGGAGAAGGCGGCGAAGGATCGGCCTGGCTCAGCGCCAAAACCTCCCGCTCGAAGTCGCCCGGGCCCTCGAAGCTCTTGTAGACGCTGGCGAAGCGCACGTAGGCCACCTCGTCAAGGGCCCGCAGGCGCTCCAGGACGATGGCCCCCACCCTGGCGCTGCTGGCCTCGGAGCCCTCGAGCCGCAGGGCCTCTTCGACGTCGCCGGCGAGCCCGTCGAGCTGCTCGGGGCTCACCGGGCGGTTCTTGGCCGCCGCCCGGACGCCGGCCACGATCTTGCTGCGCCGGAACGGCTCGCGGACCCCTGAGCGCTTGACCACGACCAGGCCCACCTCGTCGATGCGCTCGAAGGTGGTGAACCGGCGGCCGCAGCCCAGGCACTCCCGCCGGCGCCGGATGGCGAGGCCGTCGTCGGCCTGGCGCGAGTCGACCACCTTGTCGTCGATGCTGGCGCACGCCGGGCAACGCATCCCTCGACGGTAGCCCTGCGCCTGCGAGCTGTTCCGCGCGGTGGGATCATGGGCGGCGAAGATCCCACGATGCCGGCGACCGCCGGCCGGCGGCGAAACGGAGGCACGGATGGTGATCGGCCCGCTTCTGCTCGGCATCGGTATCGGCCTGTTGGTCGGCCATCTGGTGGTGTGGATCCTCATCGGACTGGGCGCGGGCATCACCCTGCACTCGGCGGTGTCGGAGCTCAAGAAGGGGACCCGCCGGCGGGTGCGGTAAGGCAGGCTCAGGCGGCGGCGGGCAGCGCCAGCCGCTCGCCCGGGACCAGGACGGGGCTGCCGTGGGCCGCCACCAGGCGGGCGACGAGAGGCCGTGGATCACCGGCGGGGTCGAGCCGGCGGGCGATCTCCCAGAACGTGTCGCCCGGCTGGACGACGTACACCGACGCCGGCGCTCCGGGACGTTCGGAGGTGGTGAGGGGACCACCTCCGAACGACGCCAAGAGCCCGCCGACAGCGAGAACAAGGGCGGCGAGCACGCTCGCGGCGAGAAGAACGGCGACGACCCGGCGCCGGCGGTAGACGGCCGCCGGCGCCGGCCGGCGAACCGGAGCCGGCGCGACGGTGGGCCGGGTGCGCACCACCACCAGGCGCTGCAGCTCCGCCGGCGAACCGTGGGCGACCGCAACCATCGAGTCCTCCTTGGGAACGTTCGTTCGGATACCGTGTCAGCGTTTCACGAACGCTCGTTCGGGGTCAAGGGGAATCTCGAACATATGTTTGCATCCGGGCGCCTTCCGTCCTATCGTGTTCGCCGTGACCTCCAACCTGACCGAACGCCAGCGAGGGATCCTCAACTTCATCGAGTCCGAGACCCGGGAGCGGGGCTACCCGCCGTCGGTGCGCGAGATCGGCGAGGCCGTGGGCCTGACCTCCACGTCCACGGTGCACGCCCACCTGGCCACCCTCCAGCGTCTCGGCTATCTCCGCCGCGACCCCACCAAGCCCCGGGCCATCGAGGTCCGGTACGACCCGGGCTCGGGCGCGGCGGGCGAGCGCCGGCCCGCCCGCCACGTGCCCCTCCTGGGCGATGTCGCCGCCGGCACCGACGTGCTGGCCCAGGAGAACGTGGAGGAGCTGCTGCCCCTGCCCGCCGACTTCACCGGCGACGGGCCGGTCTTCATGGTGCGCGTCCGGGGTGACTCCATGATCGACGCCGGGATCCTCGACGGTGACTTCGTCGTCGTGCGCCAGGAGTCCGACGTGCGCAAGGGAGACGTGGTGGTGGCCGGCATCCCCGGCGAGGAGGGCACGGTCAAGACCTTCACCCGCAAGGGCAACAAGATCGTCCTGCTCCCGGCCAATGCCCGGCTCCAGCCCATGGAGTTCGACGCCGGCGACGTGACGATCTACGGCAAGGTGGTCACCGTGGTCAGGCGCCTCTGAGCTGCGTCACGCTCTGAGCCGGCGGGCCCACGTGGCGCCGACGGCGGAGCCCATCACCACCACCAGCATGCCGGCGGCGACGCCGGCGGGCCCCCTCTTGGAGGCGGCGCCGACCGGCACGGGAATCGCCTCGGGCAGGGCCACGGCCGGTGGCTCGGTCGCTTGCGCCTCCCGGGAGGCCGCGGCAGTGGTCGTGGTCGTGGAGGTGGGAGGCACCGTGGTCTCCGGTGGCTTGGTGGTCGTCGACCTTGGCACGGTGGTGCGGGGGGCGCTGGTGGCCCTGGTCGTCGCCGGCGCCGCCGTGGTGGGCGGAGCGGGGTCGGCGCCCACGGCGGCGGCCATGTTCAGGCGGCCCTGGCAGCCCCGCCCGCAGGAGACCTTGTCGGCGGTGGCGAGGATGCGGCTGACGGCGGCGGCGGGGCTCTGGCCCTGGGCCAGCAGCAGGGCGACGGCGCCGGCCACGTGGGGGGCGGCCATCGACGTGCCGGCGGCCGAGGCGTAGCCACTGCCGCCCGACGACGTCATGAAGGTGGAGATCACGTTGCTGTCGGCGCCGCCGGAGCCGGCGCCGCCGGGGGCGACCAGGCCCCACTTGGCGTTGCCGATGGGGCTTGAGTACGACGGCACGTTGCCGGCCCGGTCGGTGGCCCCCACCACCAGGGCGTTGAGGTTGCCGTAGTTCTCGCTGCCGAAATCGCCGGTACCGTTGGCGTAGTTGCCCGACGCCAGCACCGGGACCGCGCCCTTGCTCCAGGCGTACTCGATGCCGCTGCGCAGGGGCGTGCCCAGGGCGCTGGCGGCCAGGAAGTTTGGGTCGCCCAGGCTGAGGTTGACCACCTTGGCCCCGTTGTCGACCACCCACCGGATGCCGTTGTTGATGTCCTCGACCCGGCCCTCGCCGGCGGCGTTGAGCACCTTGGCCACGGCCAGGCGGGCGTCGGGGGCCGTGCCGGCCACGCCCTTGCCGTTGTTGGTCACCGCGGCGGCGATCCCGCTGACGATCGTCCCGTGCCCGTGGGTGTCCGGGGCCGCACCGGGCGTGCACGGCCTGCCCACGCAGTCGGCCATGGCCACCACCTTTCCGGCCAGGTCCGGGTGGGAGGCGTCGACACCGGTGTCCACGATGCCGATCGTCACCCCGCCGCCGGTGGAGCGGGCCCATGCCGCCGGGGCGCCGATCTGGGTCAGCGCCCACTGGCGGGAGAAGTAGGTGTCGTTGGTCGCCGATGCCGTGCCGGCCATGCCCCCCACGAGGGCCACGACCGACACGGCGACGGCGAGCACCCGTCGCAGCGCCCTCACCCCCGCTCGAGGACCGTCCGCAGGACCCCGTAGACCGTCTCCAGGTCCGATCGGGTCACCTGCTCCCCGGCACTGTGGGCAAGACCCGGGTCGCCGGGCCCGAAGTTGGTGGCCGGCACGCCACGCGCCGCGAAGCGGGCCACGTCGGTCCACCCCAGCTTCCCGTACGCCACCCCGCCGCTGGCCGCCAGCACGGCCTGGAGCAGCGGGTGCCCCAACGAAGGCGGCGCGGCCACGGCCATGTCGGTCACCTCGAAGCCGTCCACCTCGCCCACCACCGACCGCACGTGGGCCTCGGCCTCGGCCGGCGTCCGGTCGGGGGCGAACCGGTGGTTCAGGGTCACCGTCGCCCGGTCCGGCACGACGTTGTTGGCCACGCCCCCGCCGATGCGCACGACCTGCAACCCCTCCCGGAAGTGGCAGCCGTCGATCGTCACCTGGCGGCCCTCGTAGGCCGAGACCGCCGCCAGCAGCGGCGCCAGCCGGTGAATGGCGTTGCGCCCCATCCACGCCCGGGCGGTGTGGGCCCGCTCGCCGGTCATCGTCACCTCGACCCGCATCGTCCCCTGGCAGCCGGCCTCGATCCGGGCCGACGTGGGCTCGGCCAGCAGGGCGGCGTCGCCTTCCAGCAGGTCAGGGCGCTCCCGGAACAGCCTCTCGATGCCGTTGAACGCCGAGTCGACCTCCTCGCACTCGTAGAACACGTAGGTGGTGTCGACCGCCGGCTCGGCGACGGTGGTCGCCAGCTCGGCCAGCACGGCCACGCCGCCCTTCATGTCGCAGGAGCCGAGGCCCCACAGCACGTCGCCGTCGATGCGGGCCCGCTCGTTCCCGTTGGGAGGCACCGTGTCGGTGTGGCCGGCGAGGATCAGCCGGGACGGGCGGCCCAGGGAGGTGCGGGCGACCAGGTTCTCGCCCACGCGCGTCACCGAGAGCCACGGGACGGGCTCCAGCACGGCCTGCAGATGGTCGGTCACCGCCCCCTCGTGGTGGCTCACCGAGGGAATATCGACCAGCTCGGCGGTCAGCTTGAGGAGGTCCGTCACCTCTATCCGCCCGGCCGAGCCGCAGGGCCGCTACGCGCCGGAGGCGCCGTGCTGGCGCAGCAGCGTCTCGAGCTGGCCCTTGTCGTGCCGGGCGCCCTCCTCGAGGCGGCGGATGACCAGGGCGCACGGCAGGCCGAACTCCCCGCCCGGATAGCTACGGGGCCGGGTGGCGGTGACCGCCACGCTCCAGGGGGGCACCTCTCCCCGGCCGAGCTCCTCGCCGGTCTCGGCATCGATGACCGGGATGGACCGCGACAGGATCAGGCCGGCGCCGAGTACCGACCCCTGGCCGACCCGGGCGCCCTCGGTCACCATGCAGCGGCTGCCGATCAGGCAGTCGTCGCCGATCATCACCGGGGCGGCCTGGGGCGGCTCCAGCACACCACCGATGCCGACACCCCCCGACAGGTGGACGTTGGACCCGACCTGGGCGCAGGAGCCGACCGTGGCCCATGTGTCGACCATGGTGCCGGCGCCCACCCGGGCACCGATGTTCACGTAGCTGGGCATGAGGACGGCGCCGCGGTCGACGAACGACCCCCAGCGGGCCGACGCCCCGGGCACCACCCGAACGCCGGCCTCGGCCCACCCGCGTTTGAGGGGGATGCGGTCGGCGAACTCGAAGGGCCCGAGCTCCATGGTCTCCAGCTCCGACACCCGGAACAGCAGGAGGATCGCCTGCTTGAGCCACATGTGGACGATCACGTCGCCGGTGCCGGCGTCCACCTCCGCGACCCGGGCCTCGCCGCAGTCCAGCAGCGCCACCGCCTCCCGCACCACGGCCAGGGCGTCGAGGTCGGCGGGGGTGAGATCGGTGCGGCGCTCCCAGAGCTCTTCGATCTGGGCCTGAAGGTCAGCCATGGTTCGGGAGGGTAGCCCGGCGGGCGGCCGCATATACCGACTCGGGCGTCAGCACGCCGAGCAGCCGGTCGCCCTCGACCACCGCCACCCATCCCGACTCCGACAGGAGCAGGGCGCTGGTCACGTCCTTGAGGCTGGCGCCGGCCCCGACCGTCACCGCCGGCGACATGCGGTCGTCGCCCGGTGCCAGCGCGCCCAGCAGCCGGCCGTCGCCGTCCACCACCGCGGCCGAGGCCCCTCCGGCCGCAGGCGCCGGCATCCCCGGCGCCACCGTGACCGGCGCCTCCAGCGACTCCGGGTCGATCGGGATCACCGACAAGCGCTTCAGTCCCCGGTCGGCGCCCACGAATCCGGCGACGAACGGCGACGCCGGCCGCCCCAGCACCTCGGCCGGCGACGCGTGCTGCTCCAGCACCCCACCCTCCCGCAGGACGGCGATGCGGTCCCCCAGCCGGACGGCCTCGTCGATGTCGTGGGTGACGAACACCACCGTCTTGCCCACCTCGGCCTGGAGGCGGAGGAACTCGCCCTGCAGCCGGTCGCGGGTGATGGGGTCGATGGCCCCGAACGGCTCGTCCATCAGCAGCACCGGCGGGTCGGCGCCCAGCGCCCGGGCCACGCCGACCCGCTGGCGCTGGCCCCCGGACAGCTGGTGGGGGTAGCGCCCCCGGTACTGGGAGGGGTCGAGGCCCACCAGCTCCAGCAGCTCGTCGACCCGCCGGCGGATCCGCTCTCTGTCCCACTTGAGCAGGCGGGGGACGGTGGCCACGTTGTCGGCCACGTTCAGGTGGGGGAAGAGCCCGACCTGTTGGATCACGTAGCCGATGCGCCGGCGCAGCTCGACGGGGTCGGCGCCCGTAACGTCGTCACCGGCCAGGAAGATACGCCCGCTGGACGGCTCGATGAGCCGGTTGATCATCTTGAGGGTGGTGGTCTTCCCGCACCCCGACGGCCCCACCAGCACGGTGATCTCTCCCCGGGAGACCTCCAGGTCGAGGCCGTCGACGGCCAGCTGGCCGTTGTCCCAGCGCTTGGTGAGCGACTCCAGCCGGATCAAGGTGGCTAGTCTGCCCGGCAGTGCCGGACCCCTGGGTGCGATGGGACTGGGTACGGGATCACGGCGACGACATCCTCGCCGCCACCCGCCAGCACGTGGAGCTCACCCTCATCGCCGTCGCCCTCGGCCTGCTCATCTCCTTCCCGCTGGGCCTCGCCGCCCGCAAGTGGCGGCGCAGCGCCGGCCCCATCCTCGGCCTCACCGGCGTGCTGTTCACCATCCCGTCACTGGCCCTGTTCGCCCTCCTCGTCCCCTTCACCGGGCTGTCGAGGACGACGGCCGAGATCGGCCTGGTCGGATACACCTTGCTGATCCTGGTGCGGAACATCGTCGCCGGCCTCGACGGGGTGCCCGACGACGTCCGGGAGGCGGCCCGGGGCATGGGGTTCCGGCCCCGCACCCAGCTGCTGAAGGTCGAGCTGCCGCTGGCCCTCCCGGTCATCGTCGCCGGCATCCGCATCGCCACCGTCACCACCATCGGCCTGGTCACCGTCACCGGTCTGATCGGCCAGGGCGGCCTCGGTGCCTTCATCATCGACGGCATCAACCGGGACTTCCGCACGCCGCTGGTCGTGGGCTCGGTCCTGTCGATCGCCCTGGCCGTGGTGGCCGACGTGGCCCTGGCCGGCGCCGCCCGCCTGCTGTCCCCCTGGGCCGCACCACGGTGAGCGTCGCCGCCGACGTCGTGGAGTGGTTCACCACCGCCGAGCACTGGCGGGGCGACTTCGGCGTGCCCCACCGCCTGGCAGAGCACGCCCTCATGTCGGCCGGCGCCCTCGGCGTGGCCCTGCTCATCGGCCTGCCCCTCGGCATCTGGCTGGGCCACCGCGGCCGGGGCGGGGCGCTGGCCATCAACGTGTCGAACATCGGCCGGGCCATCCCGTCGCTGGCCATCCTGGCCTTGGTCCAGCAGGCCATCGGGCTCAGCGGCTGGCCCGGGTTCGGGGCCCGGCCGGCGCTCGTGGCCCTGATCGCCCTGGCCGTGCCGCCGTTGGTTACCAACGCCTACGTCGGCATGCGGGGCGTCGACCGTGACGTGGTGGAGGCGGCCCGGGGAATGGGCATGACCGGCGGCGAGTTGCTGTGGCGGGTGGAGCTGCCCATCGCCCTCCCCCTCGTCATGGCCGGCGTGCGCACTGCCGCCGTTCAGGTGGTGGCCACGGCTACCCTCGCGGCAGTGACCGCGTGGGGGGGGCTCGGACGGTTCATCGTCGATGGCTTCGGCCAGCGGGACAACGCCCAGATCGTGGCCGGCGCCCTGCTCGTCGGCCTGCTGGCCCTCGTCACCGAGGTGGGGCTCGGTGGCCTGCAACGCATGGTCGTGTCCGAAGGGCTGCGAGGCGGGCAGCGGCCCGTGGATGAAGCGCTGAAGGCCGCATGAGCGGCTCGTCGAGGAGGGACGACATGCTCCTGACATCGGTCCGCACCCGGGCGCTCGCCGCCGTCTGCCTCGCCGCGCTGGTGACCGCAGCCTGCAGCGACGGCGACAGCACCGCCAACCGGAACAAGACGGTGGTCATCGGCTCGGCGCCGTTCGCCGAGAGCGCGATCGTGGCCAACATGTACGCCGGCGCCCTCCAGAACGAGGGCTACCAGGTCGTGGTCCGCAAGGGCCTCGGCCAGCGCGAGATCTACATGCCGGCGCTGGAGAAGGGTGGCAAGGACAACGGGATCGACCTCGTGCCCGAGTACGTCGGCACGCTGCTCGAGTTCGTCAACGAGAACGCCGGCGAGGCCAGCGGCAACCTTGACCAGAGCGTCTCCAAGCTCCGGGCCCGACTCGACCCCTTGGGCATCACCGCCCTGGAGCCGTCGCTGGCCGCCGACCAGAACGCCTTCGCGGTGACCAGGGCCACCGCCGACCGACTGCGGCTGAAGAAGCTGTCCGACATCAGCCCGCAGGTCGCCTCCAACCTCACGTTGGGCGCCGGCCCCGAGTGCCCGGCCCGGCCGTTCTGCCAGCCCGGCCTGGAGAAGACCTACGGGCACAGGTTCAAGACCTTCCGGGTCCTCGACTCCGGCGGCCCCAAGACCATCGACGCGCTGACCAAGGGCGACATCGACATCGGCCTGGTGTTCTCCAGCGACGGGGCCGTGGCCCACAACAACCTCGTGGTCCTCGAGGACGACAGGAAGCTGCAGACCGTCGACAACCTCATCCCCGCCATCCGGAAGGACATCCTCGACGACACGATCCGCACCACCCTCGACAAGGTCTCCGCCGCCCTGACGACGGACGACCTGATCGAGCTCAACCGGCGGGCCAGTGTCGACAAGACCGACCCCGAGGTGCTGGCCCGGGAGTGGCTCCAGCAGCACGGGTTCGTAAAGAAGAAGTAGTGGGCCGCCGGTGGGCGGCGGTCCTGTGCACGGTGGTCCTGGCCGCGGGTTGCAGCGACGGCTCGGACGGGCCCGACGACCCGGTGGCGGAGCCGCCGGCGTCGACGGCCGGTCCCGGCACGAGCGGGGCCACCGGCGGCTACCTGCCGTCCACCATGCTCGGCACGATCACCGACCCCGACATCGACGAGAGCAGCGGGCTGGCCGCCTCCCGCCGCAACCCGGGACTGCTGTGGACCCACAACGACTCCGGCGACGAGCCCCTCGTCTACTGCCTCGACCTGAAGGCGGCCCCGTGCGGGGTCTGGCGGGTGACCGGCGCCGAGGCCTGGGACTGGGAGGACATGGCCGCCGGCCCCGGGCCGCGCGCCGGTGAGCCGTACCTCTACCTGGGCGACATCGGCGACAACCTCGACCAGCGCTCGCAGATCGTCGTCTACCGGATCCCCGAGCCCGCGGTGGCCGGCACCGGGCCGGTGACCACCAAGGCGGCGCCGGCGGCCTCGGCGCCGGCCGAGGCCCTGAGGCTCCGCTTTCCCGACGGGCCCCACGACGCCGAGGCGCTGGCCGTCCATCCCACGACGGGCGACCTCTACGTGGTGTCGAAGGACGCCCAGTCCGCCAAGGTGTACAAGGCGGCTGCTCCCCTCGACCCGGCCAAGGTGACCACGATGACCCAGGTCGGCACCATCCGGCTCGGTCCGGGCAACCGGGGGCTCGAGCAGATCACCGGCGCCGACATCTCCCCCGACGGGCGGCGGGTGGCGGTGTCCACCTACGCCCAGGGCTATGAGCTGGAGGTGCCGGCCGGCGGCGTGTTCGACGACGTGTGGTCACAGCCGCCCGCGCCGGTCGCCCTCGGCCCCCGGCTGCAGGGCGAGGCCATCGCCTACCGCCTGGACGGCAAAGCCCTGCTGACCACCAGCGAGATCGTGCCCTCGCCCCTGCACCAGGTGGAGCGCCGCTAACCCGGCGCTCGTACGTCGAGGCCGGCGGCGGCCAGGCGCTCCTCGATGACCTGGCGCTGCTCGGCGCTCATCTCGTCGCGAGCCCCCTTGGGCACCTCGACGTCGAGCAGGTCGGCGGCGACCACCAGCGACTCGTCGTAGCTGTAGAGGTCCAGCTCCCACACGTCGGGGTCGGTGGGCGGCTGGTCGAGCCGCCGGCGCAGGTCGCGCAGGCGCTGGGTCACCCGCTCGCGCTTGTCGTCGGTCACTCAGTCGTCGCCGTCCCCGTAGTCGCGGATGTCGCCGAAGCGGGCCTTCACGTTGCGCTCGCTGGTCACGAACAGGTCGGCGATCTCCAGCCACGACGTGCCCTCCCTGCGGGCGTCGGCCACCAGGTTCCGGGTGATCGCCTCCAGGAAGCTTCGGGCCGCGTTGGTGGCGGCGATGCGGCCCGTGGCCGGCAGGGAGGGGTCGACGATCTGGGCCACGAGGGCCTTGAACCCGGAGATCGACTCCGGCTCTTGGGACGCGTCAGGCTCGGGGGACATGGCCGCCAATCGTAGGCTGGCCGGCGGCCATGGCCCCTTCCCCGTTCGTCGCCGGCATCGACACCCGGCTGGTGGCCGGCGTCGATCTCGCCACCGCCGACGTCCGGGTGGCGGTCGCGGCGGGCGACGGCCGGGTGGTGGCCCGGGCCGCCGCCCCCTTGGCCGCACCGCACCGGCCGGCGCCGGGGGTGTCCGAGCAGGACGCCGGCTCCTGGTGGCCGGCGGTGGCCCGGGCCCTCGGTCAGGCACTGGCCGGCATCGGCGGCCATGTGGTCGCCGTCGCCGTGTCGGCGACCTCGGGGACGGTCGTGCTGGCCGACCGCCACCGTGAGCCGGTGGGGCCGGCGCTGCTCTACGACGACAGCCGCGCGCCGGCGCCGGAGCGGTGGGACCGGCTGCTGGAGGGCGCCGCCGGAGACGCGGTCCACGCCTGGCACGCCTCCGACCTCGTCGTCGCCCGCCTGACCGGAACGTCACCTCCGACCGACTGGAGCCACGCCCTCAAGACCGGCTACGACCCCGGCGCCGGCCGGTGGTGCGCGGCCGGGGCCGCGGCCCACCTGCGCCCCGAGGTGCTGGCTCCCACGGCGGTCGCCGGCGCCGTCTGCGACGAGGCGGCCGCCGCCACCGGGCTGCCTCGAGGCTGCCGGGTCCGCCTGGGCATGACCGACGCCTGCGCTGCCCAGATCGCCGCCGGCGCCGACCGTCCCGGGCGGTTCGTGAGCGTGGTCGGCACCACCCTCGCGGTGAAGGGGGCCAGCGAGGACCGCATCGACGACCCTGCGTCGGGCGTCTACAGCCACCGCCATCCGGACCGGTGGTGGCTGCCGGGCGGGGCGTCGAACACCGGTGGCGGCTCGCTGGCGGCGCGCTTCCCGAACGAGGACCTGACCGCGCTCGACCGGCAGGCCGCCGGCCACGGCCCGGCCGGCGCCGTCTGCTACCCGCTGGCCGGCACCGGCGAGCGCTTCCCGTTCGTCGCCAGGGACGCCACCGAGCTGTGGTCGGCGCCCGCCGCCGACCGGGTCGAGAAGTACCGGGCCCTGCTGGAAGGGGTGGCCTTCGTCGAGCGCCTGGGCTACGAGCGCCTGGGCCGGCTCGGCGCCCCGCTGCACGGCCCTCTGCGAAGCGCCGGCGCCGGCAGCGGCAGCGACGTGTGGACCGCCATCCGGGCGACGGTCCTGGGCGTGCCCATCACCCGACCAGTGTCCGCCGACACCGCTTTCGGCGCCTGCGTCCTCGCCGCGGCCGGCACCTTCCACGACACACTGGCGGCGGCGACCGACGCCATGGTCGACCACGCCGGAGCCGAGGTGGAGCCCGTCGCCGACGAGCGCGACCGTCTGGAGGAGAGCTACCGGCGCTTCGTCGATGCGCTCCACGGGCGAGGATGGCTCCCATGGCCCGACTGAGCTGGAGCGCGGCGACCACGGCGCTGGCGACCCGCGACCCGGCCTTCGTCCCGGTCATTGAACGGGCTGGGCCACCGCGCATGCGGACCAGGGACCCCGACGGGCACTTCGGGGCCCTGGCGCGGGCCATCGTCTACCAGCAGCTGGCCGGCAAGGCGGCGGCGGCGATCCATGGCCGCTTCCGTGCCCTCGTCGCGGGCCCGCTGACCCCCGAGGCCGTCCTGGCCCTGCCCGAGGAGGCCATGCGGGGCGCCGGCCTGTCGGCGGCCAAGACGGCGTCGATCCGGGACCTGGCCGCCCACGCCGCCGGCGGGGAGCTGGTCCTGGCCACGCTGCCCCGCCTCCCCGACGATGAGATCGTGATCCGGCTGAGTGCGGTCCGGGGCATCGGGCGCTGGACGGCGGAGATGTTCCTGCTCTTCGAGCTGCGCCGGCTCGACGTGTGGCCCACCGGTGACCTCGGGGTACGGGAGGGGTGGCGCCTGGCCCACGGCCTCGGGATCCAACCCACGCCCAGGGAGCTGGAGCTTCTCGGCGACCCCCTCCGTCCCACCCGGTCGGTGGCCGCCTGGTACTGCTGGCAGGCGGTGCACATCGCCCGCGGCGAGCTCTGACGTGTCCAAGTCCTCACCATTGGGAAGACTGTGGGTGCAACACGTCTAGGGGAGAGCCTGAGCAGGTAGGCCCCCGAACGTCCCGAGAGGCGAAGGCAGACCCACACCAATGAGCTCCACCACCGCGTCCGTCATCACGTACGTCGACGACGACTTCCTCCTCCGCCAGCGCGGCGAGCTGAGGGCCCGCTGCCTGTCGTACCGCGAGCAGGTCGACCGCCTTGCCGCGGCCGCCGACGAGCTGGCCGAAGCCGGCCAGGCGCCCGACCTGGGCGACGATGAGGGCTTCGCGGAAGCGGACCCCATGAGCGTCGAGCGCGACCGCCTTCTCTCTCTCCAGGCCCTGGCCAGGCGCCGGCTCGAAGACATCGACGCCGCCGTACGCCGCCTCGACGCCGGCACCTACGGCGGGTGCCGCTCCTGCCGGCGCCCGATCCCAGTGGCCCGACTCGAAGCCGTGCCGGAGGCGACGCAGTGCGTGCGTTGCGCCAGCGGCTCGGTCCTGCGCCGGAGGTAAACACCATGTCCATCGAAAGCGTTGCCGTGCAGCTGCGCACACTACGGACGCGTATCGACAATCAGAAGGCGAACCAGCACTCCTGGCCGACCAAGGACGAGGAGCTGGCCGCCGATGTCGACCGCTACGACCGGCGATTGCTCAAGGCCGCCTCCATGCTGCAGGTGGAGGCGCCGGCCACCCAGCGCCGGGAGCAGTTCCTGCTGAGCGAGGCCGACCGGCTGCTGTTGGAGGACCGCCTGACCGGGGCGGGGCTCGACGTGCGGGCGCCGGCCGACGACCAGACCCAGACCTGACCCGCGCTTCAGGCCGGCCGGCAGTGCCGGCACGGTCGGAAGCCGCCGTCGATCGCCGCCTTCGCCGTGGCCAGCTCGACGCGGTGGGCCGGCGTGATCCGCCGGGCGTGGTGGCAGCTCGGGTGGCAGAAGACGCCGGTGGTGTCGCTGGCGACGTAGTGCACCCCCCGCCGGCCCAGGGCCCGCACCTCGTCGAGGTTGACCCGCTCGAGACGGAGCAGGTCGACCTTCAGCGCCGGCCCGAAGCCGTAGTTCCCGGTCGCCCCGTCGCTGCGCACCACCCGGTGGCACGGGATGAGGATCGGCACCGGGTTGCGGCCCAGCGCCGATCCCGCGGCCCGCACCGCGGCGGGATGGCCGATCTCCCGGGCGATCCAGGCGTACGGGCGCACCTCGCCCGGGGGGATTTCCAGGGTCTTGGCCAGCACCTTGCGATCGAAGTCACCCACGGTGCGAAGGTCGTAGTCCAGGCCGGCGCCCTTCCCCGCTCCCAGGGCGCCGGCCAGGCCCGCCGGCGCCTTCGCCGCCGGCCGCAGCGGCCGGCCGAAGCGCCCCCGGTAGTAGTCGACGAAGCGGTCGTGGTCGCCGTCCATCCATGACGAGGGGCACACGTAGCTGATGCCGCGGTCGGTGAACGCGACGTACAGGGACCCCACGGGGCCGTCCACCTCGACCCACCGGGCGAAGATCGAGTCGGCGAACGAGGCCGGCGCCGGCGCGGCCAGCGCTGCGAGCTCGCCGGCCAGCACGGCGTCGTCGGAAGGAAGGGTGGTCATCGGGCCTCCTCGGGGATCGAGGTCCGCAGGCGCTGCAGGCCGCGGGCGACATGGGACTTGGCCGTGCCCTCCGGGCAGCCCATGACCACGGCCATCTCGGCATAGGGCAGGCCGACGACGTGGCGGAGGACCACCGCGGTGCGCTGGGCGGGGGGCAGTCCGGTCAGCAATGCACCGAGCCGCGACTGCCCGTCGTGGCGCTGGGCATGGTCCTCCGGGCCCTCCCGGCCGTCGGGCACCGGGGCCCACGCCTCCAGGCCGACCTGCGCCGGCCGGCGGCCGGCGGCCCGGGCCTCGTTGCGCAGGAGGTTGAGCACGATGGTCAGCAGCCACGGCCGTAGCTGCAGCCGGGCGCGGCGCTCGGGCGGGTAGGTCCGGAGCGCGGTGTAGGCCCGCAGGAACGCCTCGGCGGCGATGTCGGCCGCGTCCTCATGACAGCCCGAGATCCGGAGCGCAGTGGTGAACACGGCGTGCTGGTGGGTGGCCACCACGTCGGGGAACGCCTCCTCCACGTCGTGGCGCAGCCGCTCGGCCAGGTCGTCGGTCACGAGGTAAGAACACCGCGTCCTGGGGCCCGGTTGCACATCGGGCCCCAGAGTTGGGCGTGCGTTGGGCGGAGGTAGGCCCCCGATGGGGCCGTCGGGGGGATAGTGGCCCGGAGTGAACCTCGCACGCGTCACCGGCATGACCAGCGCAGGTTCGGCCGCGGGGTCGCAGGCGGGGAACGAGCCCGACGCCCTGGCGTTGCGGGTCGTGGCTCGCATCCGCGTCGCCGTCGCCATCGGGGTGGCGGCCACCGGCTCCTTCCTCCCCGGGATGTCGGGCGGCCCGGAGTGGCTCTTCCTGGTCATCGGCCTCCTCTGGGTCCCCTGGGCCAGCATCGTCCTGCTGGCCGCCGACCGCGCCACCAGCCCGGTGAGCCTGCTCGGGGGCCCGGTGGGCGACGTGGCGGTGCTCTTCGCCGTGCAGATGCTGGCCCCGGGGGTCGCCCACGCCGCCCTTCCCGGCTACGTGGCCGTCGTCGCCTTCGCCGCCTACACCTCGGGACGGGACTTCGCCGCGCTGCTCGCCACCGGCGCCCTGACGCTCACGGTGACCGCCCAGTACGTGACACCCGCCGCCAAGGTCGAGAGCCCCTCGGCCGCCCTGTTCGGCGGCGTGCTGGTGGCGGTCGTGCTGCTCCTCGACCGCACCGCCGACATGCAGCGCCGGGAGGTCGCCCGCTCGAACCGGTTGGAGGGCCGGTCCGACGCCGTCCTGGCCCACATCGCCGACGGCGTGCTCGTGACCGACGCGGCCGGCGGGGTCGTGCAGGGGAACCCGGCGGTGGCCCGCCTGCTCGGGCGCTGGGAGGACGACCTGGTCGGAAGGCACTGTTCGGAGGTGCTGGGCCTGCGGGCCGGTGAGCGGGCCCTGGACTGCTCCAAGGGCTGCGCGCTCCTGGCCGGCGGAGTCAGCGGGGACCCGGCCCTCGGCCGTGAGGTGTGGCGGGCCGGCACGGACGGTCGCCGCCAGCCGCTGCTGGCCAACGCGGTGGCCGTCGGCGGTGTCGACGGGTCGATCGAGGTGGTCCACTCGTTGCGGGACATCACCAAGGTCAAGCAGGCCGACGAGGCCAAGACCCTCTTCCTGGCCACGGCTTCACACGAGCTGCGGACGCCGCTGACGGTCATCAGCGGGTTCGCCTCCACGCTGCGCAGCGATCCGGACACCGACCCCGTGATGCGCGAGCGGGCTCTGGCCGCCATCGAGCGCCGCAGTGTGGAGCTGACCAAGATCATCGACCGCCTCCTGCTGTCCAGCCGGATCGAGGCGGGGCGCGTCGACCTCACGCTCGCGCCCACGGACATGGCGCCGCTCCTGTGGGAGCGGGCCGAGGCGCTGGCTGCGGCCACCGACCGCACGATCAGCGTCAAGGTGCCGGGTGACCTCCCCGCCGTTCACGGCGACGCCCAGGCATGCGTCACCGTGGTCGACCACCTGCTGGACAACGCCATCAAGTACTCCCCCGGCGGCCAGCCGGTCGAGGTGGAGATGCGGGGCGCCGGCGACGATGTCGTCCTGACGGTCACCGATGCCGGCGTCGGCATGGACGCAGAGCAGGCGGCGCGCTGCTTCGACAAGTTCTGGCAGGCGGAGTCCACCGACGTCCGCCGCTTCGGCGGGACCGGAATCGGGCTGTACATCGTCCGCTCGCTGGTCGAGGCCATGCACGGCGACATCGCGGTGTCGAGTGTGCCCAGTGCCGGCACGACCTTCACCGTGAGCCTGCGGCGGGCCTTGGCCGAGGCCCCCCACGGAGGGGTCACCCCGGGCACGGAGCCATCGGTGATCCGGGAGTTCATGCGCCAGATCGGGGTGCCCATGAGGATCGACGCGTGAAGGCGGCTGTCGCCGGCCTGAACCTGCTGCTCGGCATGGTGTACCTGAGCTACGGCCTGATGACGATCGTCGATCTGCGCCGGGGCTGGGAGAAGCGCGGGTTCTCGCACTTCGGGCTGGCGTGGATCGCCATGGCCTTCACCTGCGGGCCTCACCATTTCGAACACGGTCTGCACATCGCCGTCGCCGGCCGCGACGGTGGCGCCCTCGACCTGATCGCCGTCGTCGTCGGGCTCCCCGCCGGCGTGACCTGGTTCCTGCTGCGGGTGGACGCGCTGGCCGGCGGCCGAGGCGACCGCTTCATCTCCGGGACGCCCCGGTGGATCTCCGCCCTGCCGGCGCTGAGCGCGATCTACCTCGTGGCCCTGGTCGGGGCGGCCGGGGCGGTGCTGGCCGGTGGTGCCGATTTCAACCCGAAGATGACGCCCAACGTCCTCCTGCTCGCCGTCTACTTCCTCGTCGGCTACTACCTGGCCCGGACCCAGCTCCGGAACCGGCGCCTCATCGGCGGCTGGTCGCTGTCGGGCCTGTCCCTGACCTTCGTGTTCCCCACCTGCGGTCTCATGCACATCGCCTTCGTCCTCTACGCCGCCGCCGGCACCTACACCGTCGACACCCACGGTCTCGTCATCGACTGGCTGGCCGTGCCCGCCGCCCTCTACTTCGTCTGGGTGGTGCGCTCCACCATCTACCTGCAGACCTTCGACGACTGGAACAACTCCAGCGCCGGCAGCATCCCGGCGCCTGCCGCCGCACCGGCGTAGGGGGCCCCTTACGGCACGAGCCACTCGTCGAACTTGGCGTGGACCTCGGGCGAGGTCCAGTAGCTGCTGTGGTCGACGGACCGTGTGGAGGAGAAGCTGACGAAGCCGCCGACCGGGAAGCCGGCGCCGCCGTTCTCGCTGTAGACGCCGGCCTCGGGGACGATCAGGTCGTTGCCGAGGTTGCCGAAGACGAAGTCGACGACCCGGTCCCGGCTCAGGCGGGCCAGCGGCGACCCGGGCGGCGGCTCGTAGTCGGACGCGATGGCGCGATAGGTGGCCGTCACCGGCCGGGACTGGTTGAGCTCGCCCAGCCACGGACCGCCGGGCGCCATCGCCGCCAGGCCGTGAAGGCCCCCGAAGGCGCCGACCGCCAGCTGCTTGACCACGCTGATGACGATGGTGACCACGTCGGTGACGGCGTTGTCGGGGATCAGCGCGAGCAGGTTGGTGACCCGGTCGACCAGGTCGCCGAGATGGTCCCTGTCGGCCAGCGCGGTGCCCTGGTTCGGTGTCGCCACCATCGTCAGGCTGCGGACCTCCAGCGAGGCCGACGACAGCCCCACAGCGTCCGGGCGCTCGACCAGCACCCTGCTCACCAGCCCCCCTCGAGAGTGAGCGACGATGTCGACCCGCAGGCCGGCGCCGGCGACGAGGTCGGCCAGCCAGGCCGCGTTCGCGGTGGGGTCCACCGACACCGTCGGGTGGTCGAAGGCGAGGACCCGGTGCTCGTAGCGGTCGTGCAGCTTCCCGACGATCTCCGGCGGGATGCGGCCGAAGCCGCTGTGGCTGAGGCTCATCGTCCCGTGGACGAACAGGAGCGCCGGGCCCTCCGCGAAGGGTGCGAGATCCGCCGGGGAGAGCGCGGGCACGTTCGGCAGGCGGTAGTCCTCGGGGCCGAACGCCCGGAGCCGGTGGGGGTGCGCCTGGGCCTCCCATCTGGCCGCGTAGTGGTTCGCCAGCTCGCCGGCCACCTTGTCGAGGAGCTTGAACGCGAAGACCTTCAGCACCTTCTTGCCGATGGCGCCGAGGAGTCCCCGCTGGCCCGTGTCCTTCTCCTCGGCCACGGCGATCGGGACGGTGTAGGTGCGGGCCCCGCCGCCCCTCGTCACCGCCTCCGCCGGCGCCACGTCGTCGGCGAAGACCCACCGCATCACGCCGGCCTCGTCGGCGGCCAGCATGACCTGGCCCATGCCGGTCCCCGGCCCCGGCACGGTGACGGCCAGCGCCGGCTCCGCGAACCGGGTGGATCGGGTGGGGGCGGTCGACAGGGCGGCGCGGTCGACGGCGTGGTCCCGGATGACGATGGTCCGCTGCTCCTGCATCCCGGTGGCCGACAGGGAGTCCACCAGGACCTCCTTGGCGGCGTCGGCGCCACGGAGCCCCGGGGCGTTGCGAACGAAGACGTCGACCCGGCCCCGGAGCCCGGGGCTGACGATCTTCACCCCCTCCAGCTCGACCGATCGGCCGTCAGGGCGCAGTGACGTGCTCATCCGGATCCTCCCGCGGTGGACAGCCGCATGTTCGGATGCCCGAAGAACTGGTAGGCCAGCCGGGTGCCCGACGCCTCGGAGGCGCCGGCCTCCACCGCCGCCTTCGTCACCGTGGCCCGCGCCGCCCGCAGGGCCTCGGCCGGCGTCTCACCCCGGCCGAGGGTGGCTTCGTAGAACTCCAGGGCGAAGTCGCTGGCCACTTCGTCGTCGACCGACCACAGAGGGGCCACCACACCCGACGCGCCGATCCCCACGAAGTCGCCGGCCATTCCCGAGTAGTTGCCGAGGACGACCCGGTTGGCGCCGACCTGGCAGGCGTTCAGGAACACGAAGGGATGCCGGCTCAGCCGGCCACTGGCGACGTGGCTGGGCTTGAGGAACACCGCCTCCCTCTGATCCGGGTGACCCGGCACCGTGCCGATGAGGACCAACCCCTGGCGGGCACCGTCGACGCCGAACTGCCCGTGCAGCGCGAAGTGGATGATGTCGACGGCCGGCTCGCCGTTGAGGCAGTCGAGGACAGCCGGCAACGTCGCTTCGACGCGTCGGGGGCTGGGCCAGTCCCTCTCGAGCTCGTCGACCTCGCGCTCCGCGCTCTCCAGCCGGTTCCAGTCCGGCACCTCCTCGTAGACACCGGTGACGAGGGCGGTCGACCGGACGTCGACCTGCCTCGGAGGGTCGATCGGCGGCGGCGGCTCGGGTTGGAGGATCCAGCGCGACATGGCGGCCTGGGCACCCAGGAAGGGCGACCCCCCGGCGGGTGTTCCCGGCAGGGCGGGGTCGAGGACGGCCAGCTCCCAGGGGACGTAGGGATCCTGGCTCACGAGGAGGACGGTGGGCGGGTCGGGTGCGACCTTGTCCGCCACCTGTTCCAGGGCCTGGCGTACGGCGGCGGGCATCCGGCGGGCGATCTGGCTCCTGCCCCGCCCGACCAGGGACGCGTAGAGGTCCAGGCTGTCCGGCGTCGTGCTGGCCTCGTCGACAAGCTCGGCGAGGAACTCCTGGGGAGAGGATCCCAGCTCCGACACCGGCGCTTCGGCGGGTACGGCAAGGTCCAGGTGCGGGGACACCGCGCTCCAGATGAGCCGCGATCCGTCGGCGGCAGCACCGAGCTGGATCACGAGTGTGAGGTCGGCGGCGCCGGCGGTGGCGAAGGCCGAGGTGTCGATGGAGCCCGGCGCCGGGGCGGGCGGCGGGGCCACTGCCGATGCCTCGGCGGCGGTCGCCTTGACCGCCACCTCACGACCTGCGTAGCCCCGCATCTCGTTGCCGATGCGGTAGACGACGCCGATCCGCCGGCGCTCGGCCAGTCCCGCCGCCGCCAATGCGAGGAGCTGGACGGTCCGTTTGGGAAAGCGGTCGGCGGCGGTGACGTCGATGGTGAAGGTGCGGTCGCCGACGACGGCGAAGCCGTCGATCATCAGCTCGACGCCGAGGCTGTAGTCGCCGGCGGGCACGCTCAGCGCCCCGGTGCCGTCGAGCCCGGCATCCCGAGCCTGGCCGAGGCCGACCTCGATCGGGAAGACCTCGCCGGCGACGGCGGCGGCCGGCGCCTGCAGGTGTGGCCACGCCGGCGCCGAGGCCGGCGGCTCGGCACCCACCGCCGGCGGCGGCTCGGCCCCCACCGCCGGCGGCGGCGGGGGCAGCGCACCGCCCGGCGGGGGCCCGAAGTCGAGGTGGACATCGTCGATGCGCTCCGCGAGCGGCGGCGAGGAGCCGGGGCCGGGGCCGGGGCCGACGATCGGGCCTGGCGCACCGCGCTCGAAGTCCCCGATGCGCGCCAGCATGTCGAAGGCCTTCGCCCGCTCCTCCGGCTCCAAGGCCGGCACGGCGCGGGCGAAGAAGGCCACCGTCTTGGCGGGATCGGCTTTGGCGAGTACGCACGCCACCTGGCTGTCGGGAATGACGCCTCGGAGCGTCCGGCGGTGCAGCTCGTACAGGTCCCCGATGGGAAGGTCGATGCCGGACGGCATCATCGATACGACCGTCACCAGGCTGTTCCCCGCGTCGATGCCCAACCATGGGAGCTCGTCCGGATCCCACGTGTCGACCCCGTCGGCGATCCTCCTGACGGCCGCGGTCACCACGCGCGCCGCCTGCCGGGAGCTGAGGCGCCCCCAAGTGTCCGTCGACACCTGGTCGAAGTCCAGCTGCTCTCGCGTCAACAGCCGGTCCAGCACCCGGTCGTCGAGACCCTCGACCTCGGCTGGGTCGTCGTCGGGCTCAGCCGGAACCCGCTCCAGGACCGCGTCAACATCGGCTCCTGACTGCTGATGGAGAAGCTCCCGGGCCGCGGGCCCGTCCGGATCGCCGTCGTCGGCGGCGATGCGGCGGAGCTCGGCGACGACCGACGCCAGCGGCACACGCGCTGCGAGCTGGATTGCCGCCCACCGATCCTGCGTCCCGGGCACCGCGGTCGCCAGCAGCCGGATCACGTGGGGGGCGATCGCCTTCCACCCGTCGTCGGAGAGCGGGAGGTGCGTGAGTGCCTCCAGGCCCGCGGTTCGCAAGGAGGTGTCGTCCTCGTCCAGCACCGTCCCCAGCAGGGCCTCCACCTCGGTCAGCTCGAGCATCGTCGGTTCACCGCCTCCCGCCGTCCCGTCTCAGACGCCGAGGCGCTCGGCCACCAGCGCCAGCCGCTCCATGGGCTGGACCATCGCCACCCGCACCCGGCCGGCGCCGGCCGGGCCGTAGAGGTCTCCCGGTGACACGAGCACCCCGCCCCGCCGGGCGAGGTCGTTCGTGAACGCCCACGCGTCACCGTTCGGTGCCTGAGCCCAGAGGTAGAAGCTGCCACCGGGCATGTCGACCTTGGCGCCCTCTGCCCGCAGAACGTCGGCGAAGTACCAGAGGCGCTCGAGGTAGCGCTCGCGCTGGGCGTCGACGTGGGCGTCGTCGTCGAGGGCGACGGCAGCCGCGGCCTGCATCGGCCCCGGCACCATGAAGCCGGCGTGCTTGCGGACCTCGGACAGGTAGTGGACCAGGTCGGCGTCGCCGGCGTAGAAGCCGACCCGGAGGCCGGCCAGGTTGGAACGCTTGGACAGCGAGTGCACGGCCAGCACCCCGTCGAGGCCATGCTCCAGGATGGTGTGGGGCAGGCCGTCCCAGGTGAACTCGGCGTAGCACTCGTCGCTCAGGACGGGCACACCGCGGGCCCGCCCCCATGCCGCAGCGGTGCCGAGGTCGGCCAGGGCGCCGGTGGGGTTGGCCGGCGAGTTGACCCACAAGCACAGGGCCCGGGCGGCGTCGTCGTCGCCGACCTCGGCGAGGTCGTCCACCGCCACCGCCCGGCAGCCGGCCAGGATGGCCCCCATCTCGTAGGTCGGGTAGGCGACGGCGGGGAACAGCACCGTGTCGCGACCGGGCGTGCGCAGCCGCAGGTAGGCCACCACGCCGGCGACGAACTCCTTGGTGCCGACGCAGGCGGCCACGCCGGCGAGGGGCACCTCGACGCCGAACCGGCGGGCCATCCACTCCACCGCCGCCTCCCGCAGCCGCGTCGACCCGATCGACGCCGGGTATCCCCGCTCGGTCCCGGACGTCGACAGCGCGGCCACGACCTCCGGCGGCGGCGGGTCGAAGGGCGTGCCGATGGACAGGTCCACGATGCCGCCGTCGAAGGCGGAGGCGGAGGCCTTGGCGTCGTCGAGGCGGTCGTAGGGGTACGGGGGCGGGACGAAGCCGCCCGGGCCGCTCATGCCACGAACTCGCGGAACCGGCCGAGGTCGTCGGGGCGGATGCGAGCCCACAGGCGGGTGGCGTCCTCGCCGTGGCTCTCCGACACCACCTCGCCGTGGCGGTGGACGGCCGCCACCACATCGCCCCGGTCATAGGGGATGACCAACTCGACGACGTGGGTCATCTCCCGGAGACGGTCGCCGACCAGCTCCAGCAGCCGGTCGGTCCCTTCACCGGTCTGGGCCGAGAGCAGCACGGAGCCGGGGTGGTTCTGGAGCAGCCGCGTGGCGCCGTCGGGATCGGCGGCATCCGCCTTGTTGAACACGATCATCTCGGGCACGTCGTCGGCGCCGATCTCCCGGAGGACGGCGCGCACCGCGTCCATGTGGGCCCGGGGGTCGGCGGCGGAGGCGTCGACGACATGGAGGAGCAGGTCGGCCTCGGCCACCTCGTCCAGCGTCGACCGGAAGGCCTGTACCAGCTGGTGGGGCAGCTTCTTCACGAAGCCGACGGTGTCGGTCACCAGCACCCGCTCGCCACCGGGCAGGTCGAGGCGGCGGGTGGTCGGGTCCACCGTGGCGAACAGCCGGTCCTGCACGAGCACGCCGGCGTCGGTGAGGCGGTTCAGCAGGGTGGACTTGCCCGCGTTGGTGTAGCCCACGATCGTGACCGTCGGCAGCCGGGAGCGGGCCCGCGCCTTGCGCTGGGTCTGGCGGTTCTTGGTGAGCTCCTTCAGCTCCTCCTCCAGCTTGGTGACCCGCCGGAGCAGGCGCCGGCGGTCGACCTCGAGCTTGGTCTCGCCGCCACCCATCCGGGTGCCGATGCCGCCGGCCTGCTGGCTGAGGGCCTTGCCCTTTCCCCGCAGGCGGGGCAGGCGGTAACGGAGCATGGCCAGCTCGACCTGGGCCTTGCCCGCGGGGGTGTGGGCGTGCTGGGCGAAGATGTCGAGGATCAGGGCGGTGCGGTCGATGGCCGTGCGCCCGAGGATCTTCTCCAGGTTGCGGCTCTGGGCCGGCGACAGCTCGTCGTCGAAGATCACGGTGTCGGCGTCGACGACGTTGGAGATGTCGCGCAGCTCCTCGGCCTTGCCCTTGCCCACGAAGGTGGCCGGGTCGGGCTCGTGGCGGCGCTGCAGGACGCGCTCGGCCTCGTCGGCGCCGGCGGTGTCGGCCAGGGCGGCCAGCTCCTCCAGCGACGCCTCCGCCTGGTCCACGCTCACCGGCGGGATGGCGACGCCCACCAGCACCACCGTCTCCCGGCGGTGCCGTTCGATCAGAGCCATGGCACTTCCACTGTTGCGATGTGGTCGGCGGGACCGCTCAAGATGATCGTGTTGCCCTCCAGTCGGACGGTGGCGTTGCCACCGGCCTGCTTGACGGTGACGTGGTTACCCACCTTTCCCCACACGAACGCCGCCGCGGCGGCGGCGCAGGCGCCAGTGCCGCAGGCGAGGGTCTCGCCCACGCCCCGTTCCCAGACCCGCATGCTCAGGTGGTCGGTGCCCGGCCCGACGACGACGAACTCGACGTTGCGCCCCTGCCACTCCGCCGCCTGCTTGGCGATGCGCACGCGGGCCAGGTCCTCGACCTCGACGACGGTGTGGGGGTTGCCCATGTCGACGAACGCCAGCCCCACGTCCTTGGCGTCGATCTTCGCCATCCCCATGTCGACGCTGACCCAGCCGTCGTCGTCGACGGTGACGGTCTTGTCGCCGGCGTCGGTGTGCACGACCATCCGGGGACCGGACAGGCCGGCGTCGACCAGGGCCATGGCCAGGCAGCGGATCCCGTTGCCGCTCATCTCGGCCCGGCTGCCGTCGGCGTTGAACAGCTCCATGGTGGGGCCGTCGGTGACCCTGATGACGCCGTCGGCGCCCACACCGCGGTGGCGCTCGCACAGGGCGCGGACCGCCGAGGGGTCGAGGGGGCAGCGGTCGCCCAGGTCGAGGAAGACGAGGAAGTCGTTGCCGAGGCCGTGGTACTTCTCGAGCCGGATCACTGGTCAACCATCTCACGATGGCGGACCATCGAGTGTTGTCTCAACCGTCCTCCCGGGCCGGTCATGGGAGCGACCAGTCTCCCAGGAGGGCGGGCAGTAGATCGAGCGGATCGGCGGGCGCGCCGAGCCAGGTGATGCGGGGATCCCGGCGGAACCACGCCCGCTGCCGGCGGGCGAACTCCCTGGTGCGGCTGGCCGCCGCGGCCACCGCCTCCTCCAGCGTGCAGTCGCCGGCCACATGGGCCAGCAGCTCCTTGTAGCCCAGGGCCTGACGGGCTGTGCGCGACATCCGCGCCCGGAGCCCGCGGACCTCGGCGAGGAAGCCGGCGGCCAGCTGCCGGCGGTAGCGGGCGTCGATCCTGTCGGCCAGCACCGGCCGGGGCAGCCACACGCCGGCCAGCCGGAACCGCGGGCTCGGCGGGTAGGTGCCGAGGCCGGGACCGAACGAGGAGAACGGCCGGCCGCTGCCGAGGGTGACTTCCAGCGCCCGCACCAGCCGGCGGGCGTTGCCGGGCTCGATGCGGGACGCGGCCAGCGGGTCGAGCTCACGGAGCCGGCGGTGCAGCTCGCCCGGCCGCTCGGCTTCCAGTGCCGCCTTCAGCGCCGGCCACTCGCCCGGTAGAGCCAGCCCGTCGACCACGGCCCGCACGTACAGGCCCGTGCCGCCGACCACCAGCGCCCGCCGGCCCCGGGCCTCGATGCCGGCGATCACCTCGGCCACGTCGGCCTGGAACCGGGCGACGGAGTAGTCCTCCTCGGGATCGGCCACGTCGAGGAGGTGATGGGGCACCTCGGTTCGCTCTGCCGGCGTGGCCTTCGCCGTGCCGACGTCCATGCCCCGGTAGACCTGCATGGAGTCGGCCGAGACCAGCTCCATCTCGCCCAGCCGGCGGGCCACTTCCAGCGCCAGGGCCGATTTGCCCGACGCCGTCGACCCGACGAGGACGACGTGCCTGCGCCGCAGGTCCGAAGACGCTGGCCTCAGAGGACCGCCACCGGGATGCGGGTCTTGTGGCGGGGACGGGCCGTCACCGACACCAGCTCGCCCCGGAGGTAGTGGGCGGCCGAGCCGGTGACACGCACGTCGGCGAAGCTGCCGGCCGCCGGCCCCGGCCCGGCAATGCCGCTGGCCGGCGGCAGGCCGCCGGCAGCCGGAAAGTGGACGAGCTTGTTCTGGCGGGTGCGGCCGGTGACCACCGCGGGGTCCTTCTTGGACGGCCCCTCGACGAGCACCTCCTCGACACGACCGATCCGGGCCTGGTGGCGGGCCAGGGCCGAGCGCTCGACCACCACCTTGAGCCGCTCGAACCGCTCGGCGATGACTTCGGCGGCCACGAACCGGTCGGCCATCCCCGCCGCCTCCGTACCCGGGCGGGGCGAGAACACGAAGGTGTAGGCGCTGTCGTAAGCGGCCTCGGCGACGACCTCCAGGGTGCGCTCGAAGTCGTCGTCGGACTCCCCCGGGAAGCCGACGATGAGGTCGGTGGTGACGGCCAGGTCGGCGATGGCGGCGCGGGCCGCGGCCAGCTTCTCCAGGTACCTGGCCGCGGTGTACCCACGGTGCATGGCGGCCAGGGTGCGGTCGCTGCCCGACTGGAGCGGCAGGTGGAGGTGCTCGCAGGCCGCCGGCGAGGCGGCCATGGCCTCGATGGTCTCGGGCCGCAGATCCTTGGGATGGGGGCTGGTGAAGCGGACCCGGCGGATGCCGTCGACTTCGCCGACGGCGGTCAGGAGCTCGGAGAACAGGGGCCGGCGGCGGGTCAGGTCGCGGCCGTAGGAGTTGACGTTCTGGCCGAGCAGGGTGACCTCGGCCGTGCCGGCGCCGGCCAGCGCCCGGACCTCGTCGACCACCTCGTCGAAGGGACGGCTGATCTCCTTGCCCCGCACCGCCGGCACGATGCAGAAGGCACAGGTGTTGTCGCAGCCGATCTGGATGGTGACCCAGGCCGTGTACGGCAGCTCCCGCCGCACGGGCAGCGCCGACGGGAACGCGGCGTCGTCCTCCAGGATCTCCATCACCGGGTCGCCGGTCGTGGCGGCCTCGGCCAGGAGCTCGGCGGCCCGGCCCACGTTGTGGGTGCCGAAGACGGCGTCGACCTGCGGCGCCCGGGCCTGGATGAGGTCCCGGTCCTTCTGGGCCAGGCACCCGCCCACCGCGATCTGCATGCCGGGGTTGCGGTCCTTCACCGACTTCAGGTGGCCCAGGGTGCCGTAGAGCTTGTTGTCGGCGTTCTCCCGGATGCAGCAGGTGTTGAGCACGACGACGTCGGCGTCGTCGACGGCGTCGGCCGCCACCATGCCGTCGGCCTCGAACAGCCCGGCCAGCCGCTCGGAGTCGTGGACGTTCATCTGGCAACCGAACGTCCGGATGAGATACCTGCGCTCCCGGGGCGCGGTGTTCGTCGGTTCGCTCGCGGGCTCGCTCACGGTTGTCCACCGTACCGGCGATAGCGTTCCCGGAAGATGCGCCGCCTGGTCACCGTCGTCTGCGCCTGCCTGCTGCTCGCCGCCTGCTCCGAGGACGAGCCCCGGGCCGAGCCGGCGACCACCACCTCGCCGGCACCCACGACCACCGTGGCCCCCACCACCACGACAACGCTCAGTCCGCAGGCCACGGTGGCGTCGACGCTGGTGGCGGCCGAGACGGCCATCCGCAACCCGGCCACGCCGGCCTCACAGCTGCCGGCGCTCGGCCAGTCCCAGCAGCAGGCGTACCGGACCCTCGTCGCCCGTCCCGAGTGGGACGCCGAGGTCCTGGCCATGGTCCCCGAGCGCCTCCGGGCGACCGTGGAGGCCAACGTCTCCGCCGGCCGCGAGCTCGCCGCCCTCACGCCGGCGCCGCCTCCGGACAGTCCGCTGCCCAAGTGGCGGATCGTCGACCCGGAGCCCGCCGACCAGCTGCTCCCCCTGTACAAGGCGGCCGGCGCCGCCGCCGGCGGGGTGGGCTGGGAGTACCTGGCCGCCATCCACCTGGTCGAGACCAGGATGGGGCGGATCAAGGGCGACAGCAGCGCCGGCGCCCAGGGGCCGATGCAGTTCATCCCGTCGACGTGGGCCATCTACGGCCGGGGCGGCGACGTGACGTCCAACCACGACGCCATCCACGCCGCCGCCCGGTACCTGCGGGCCACCGGGGCGCCCACCGACATGGCCCGGGCCCTACGGGCGTACAACAACAGCGCCCGGTACGTGCGGGCGGTCACCGCCTACGCCAAGCAGATGGAGGCCGACGAGCGGGCCTACCTGGGCTACCACGCGTGGCAGGTGTACTACGGGTCCCGCCTGATGCCCGAGGGCACCGTCGTCAACTAGCGACGACGGTGAGGGTCACGGTTCCCGTGGCCGAGCTGGCGTAGGGACGGTCACCCCGGCCGGTCACGCTGTCGGTGCAGTCGAAGGGGCCGGCGTCGAAGAAGAAGGTGGCGGTGAAGGTCCCGGGTTCGAAGTAGGTGCGGCCGACGGCGATGGTCTCGGTGGCCGACGCCGGGTCACGCGCCGGCGGGTCCCAGGGGCCGTGCTTGGCGCAGGTGCCCGGCGTGCTGCCCCCGATGCCGCCGTTGCCGAAATTGAACGTCGTGCCGTTGTAGGAGACGCCGTCGGGGTCGGTGAGGGTGATGTGGAACACCATGGGCTCGCCGGCCACCGGGGTGGCGGGCTCGACGGCCACCTCGACCGTCATCGGGTTGTCGGCGCCCGGCCGGGGGTGGAAACGGAACGGCCCGCACTTGGAGTCGGCGCTGTTGCGGCAGGGATCGACCGCCGTGGTCGTCGTCGCCGGCGCCATGGTGGTCGTCATGCCGGCCTCTGCGGCTAGCGGCGCCGGCGCCGTCGTCGACGTGGAGACGGCGGCCGGGCGAGCGGTCGTGAGGGTGGCCCGGACGGTGGTGGGGACCGGCCCGCGCAGCGTCGTGGTCGGGGCCACCGGCGCCGCGGCGGGGGCAGAGGCGGGCGCAGCGGCGACGGCACCGCTCGTCGTGGTCGCCGCCTCGACGACCGCCGGCGCTTGGTCCACCGTGGTGGTCAGCCCGGCCCGGGCGAAGAGGCCGCCGTCGGTCCCGATGCGCTCGTCGCCGTCATCGCCGGAGGTGGCGGCGGCGATGGCGGCGAGGAGCAGGAGGACGCTCAGGACGAGGCCACCCGTCACCTGCCGCTGCCTGGCGCTCACCCGTCACCCTCCCCGACCCCGGCGGACCGTCCGCCACCGTCAGTGTTGCGCCGGGCACTCAGACAGACAACCCAACGAACGCCCAACAAATGCCGTCACTCGGAGAGACGGCGCCGGAGCTCGCGGTAGACGGCCGGCCCGGCGATGGCCTCCAGCTCCTCGCCCAGCGACTCCACCACCGGCGTCCCGCCGATGTAGGCCCGCTCGCCCTCGGTGCAGCACCAGGCCATCGTCTCCCCCTCGGCACCCCAGTCGTCCCGGGTCCACCGCCTGACGGTGGCCACCTCGGTGTCGCCCTCTCCGGGCTCCCAGTCGACCCTCACCGGCAGCTGCCCGCACACCGACGGCTTCCAGCCGACGGGCGACTCGCCGGCATGGACGGCCTCCAGGTGGAGCGCACAGCCGGCGCCGCCCGCGAAGCCGGGCCGGTTGAGGAAGATGCAGGCGCCGTCGACCACCCGGGTGCTCGTGCGGCTTTCGTCGGCGAAGATGCCGCCGGCCGCGGCCTCGCCATGGTGCTCGAAGCGGGCGGGATCGACGGTCGCCGCCAGGGCGGCGACGTTCATGGCCTCGGCGTCGCCGTCCAGCTCGGCCCCGATCGAGCAGCACCCTTGGCCCGACGACTCCGCCGGCCGGTCGAGAATCCCCAGGCAGCCGCGGCCCCAGATGCACGTCCAGTTCGACCTCATGAAGGCGGTCTCGAAGCGCCACACCGTGCCGCCGTCGACGATCTCCTCGACCCCGAAGACCTCCTCCATCGGGCCATCCTGGCACCCCGCAACGAAGTGTTGACACCGGCGGGCAACGGCGCGACGCTCAATTGGCAAGGGTTCTTCGAGCAGGTAAGGAGGTACCCGAGAATGACCGTTACCAGTTCGGCGAGCGGGGAGAGCGGTCCGCCCGACTGTTAGTGCAGGGCGCCATGCGGCCCGCCGCACCGTGGCCCGGATGTCTCATGCCGCCAGGTGCCGTGTAGGTCCTCCGACCGTGACGGGATCCGAGAGGAAGGCCTCCACGACCAACGATGGGTGGCCCCGACAACACGACCCGGAGCCGGTGGGCGGGACGCACGACGAAGTCGCACGAGGCACCGAGCGATCGGTGCCTCGTTGCGCGTTCAGGCCATGGATCTTCAGGACAGCAAGGCGGCGGCGAGGGCCTGCAGGGCCCGGCCCCGGTGGGACACCGCCGCCTTCTCGGACCCTGTCATCTGGGCGAAGGTGCGACCGTCGCCGCCGGCGGGGACGAACACCGGGTCGTAGCCGAACCCGTCCTCTCCCGCCGGCGCCTCGGCGATCGTGCCCTCGACCGCACCTTCGGCCACGATCTCCCGCCCGTCGGGGAACCGGGCCACCGCCACCGTCGTGAACCGGGCCGTCCGCCCCTCGGCGGGCACGCCGGCCAGCTCGGCCAGCAGCTTGGCCACGTTGTCGGCGTAGGTGGCGCCGGGGCCGGCGTAGCGAGCGGCGTGAACGCCGGGCCGGCCGCCCAGGGCATCGACCTCCAAGCCGGTGTCGTCGGCCACCGCCAGCTCGCCGGTGGCCCCCGCCACCGCCACCGCCTTCAGCCGGGCGTTGCCCTCCAGGGTGTCGGCGTCCTCCACCACGTCGGGCAGGCCGGCCGGCCGGGGCACGACTTCGAACCCCTCCAGCAAGCCGGCCAGCTCTCGAGCCTTGTCCGGGTTGGCCGTGGCCAGCACGACCTTCATCCCCGGGGCGGAGGCGGTGTGGCCAGCAGTTCGGCCTGGGCCTCGAGGATGGAGGCGATGCCGTGCTCGGCCAGCCCGAGGAGGTCGTCGAGCTCGGCCCGGGAGAACGGCAGCCCCTCGGCCGTCCCCTGCACCTCGACGAACCGGCCCGAGCCCGTCATGACCACGTTCATGTCCACCTCGGCCCGCACGTCCTCGGAGTAGTCCAGGTCGAGCAGGGCGACGGCGTCCACCACCCCGACCGACACCGCGGCGCAGGCCGTGGTCAGCGGGTTGGCCGGGAGGCGGCCGGCGGCCACCAGCCGGCTGCAGGCGTCGTGCAGGGCGACGTAGGCCCCGCTGATCGACGCCGTCCGGGTGCCGCCGTCGGCCTGGAGCACGTCGCAGTCGACGAGGATCTGGCGCTCCCCCATCAGCTTCATGTCACAGACCGAGCGCAGGGCCCGGCCGATGAGGCGCTGGATCTCCTGGGTGCGGCCCGACGGCTTGCCCTTGTTGACCTCTCGGTTGCTGCGCTCGGGCGTCGAGCCGGGAAGCATCGAATACTCCGCGGTCACCCAGCCGGTGCCCTTCCCCCGCATCCACGGCGGCACCCGCTCGTCGACCGATGCGGTGCACAGCACCCGGGTCTTGCCCATCGACACCAGCACCGAGCCGGCGGCCATCTCGGTGTAGTCGCGCACGAAGGTGAGTGGGCGCAGGTCGTCGGGCTGGCGGCCGTCGCGCCTCATACCTCGTACCGGGCGCCCACGGAGGCCACCTCCACGGGGGCGCCGAACGCCTCGCTGCCGTGCCGGCGGGTCTCCTCCGGATCAAGGGTGGCCCAGACATGGGTCAGGACCAGACGGCCGGCGCCGGCGGCCCGGGCCTGGACGCCGGCCTGGCGGGCGCTGAGATGCTGCATCTTGTCTTCCTCCTCGATGGAAAGGCTGGCCTCGCACAGGGCCAGGTCCAGCCCCGCTCCCAGCTCCTCGAGCGACCACGCCGGCCCGGTGTCGGCGGAATACCCGAGCCTCCGGCCGCCGGCCTCGACGCGCATGGCCAACGTCTCCGGGCCATGGTCGGTACGGGAGAACGTGAACCGCATGGTGCCGACGGCGGTGGTCCCCCTGTCGGTGATGTCGTGCCAGGTGAAGGAGGGGGAGTCCGGCTTGTACGTGCGCTCCCGCAGGCCGGCGGGGGCGTAGACCGGAAAGCCTGTGCGCTCCAGCACGAACTGGCATACGACGCTCCAGCCCTCGAGGTCGCTCCAGTGGTCGGGGTGCTCGTGGCTCAGGACGATGGCGTCGAGGTCGGCCATGTCGATGTGGCGCTGGAGGTTGGCCAGCGTGCCGGCGCCGGCGTCGAGCCAGATCCGGGTGGTGCCGTCGTCGAGCAGGTAGCCGCTGCAGGCGCCGCCGGGGCCGGGATAGGAGCCCGAGCACCCCAGTACCGTGACGCTCAGGCCCACTCCCATCCCTCCACCCCGTCCAGTTCGGGGCCGAGGAGCCGGCTGCCGAGCGCCCGGAACCATGCCACGTCGCCCGAGGAGACGAACCGGTGGGCACCCTTGGCCGGCGAGCGCCGGCCCAGGCCGGTGTCCTCCAGGATGGAGCGGACCTCGAAGGCGGTCTCGTCGGCCGAGTCCACCAGGACGACGTCGCGCCCCATGACGTCGCCGATGGTGCGGGCCAGGAACGGGTAGTGGGTGCAGCCGAGCAGGAGGGCGTCGACCCGGGCCTGCACCAGTGGGGCGAGAAGCCGCTCGGCCAGGACGTGGACCTGCTCGCTGTCGGTCTCTCCCCGCTCGACGAACTCCACGAAGCCGGGGCAGGCGGCGCAGCTGAGATCGACCCGTGCCCGGGTGGAGCGCACCGCCCGCTGGTAGGCACCGGAGCCGATGGTGCCAACCGTCCCGATGACGCCGACCCTGCCGCTGCGGGTCGCCCGCACGAGCGCCCGCACCCCCGGGTCGACGACGCTCACCACCGGCACGTCGAACTCGAAGTGCAGGAGTTCCAGGGCGGCAGCGGCTGCGGTGTTGCAGGCGACCACGACCATCTTCACGTCGTGGCGCTCGACGAGCACCCGCGTCACCTGCAGGGCGAACTCGCGCACCTCGTCGAGGGGACGGGGGCCGTAGGGATAGCGGGCGGTGTCGCCGAAGTAGACCAGGTCCTCACCGGGCAGCAGGTCGATCATGGCGCGGGCGACGGTGAGGCCGCCGAACCCGCTGTCGAACATCCCGATGGGCCGGTCGTCCACCTAGAAGTACACGATCTTCTTCGCCCGTTCGACGACCTCGTCGATGTCGTCGGTCCAGGCCCCGGTCGACAGGTACTTCCAGCCGCCGTCGGCCAGGATGGTGACGATGACGCCGTCGTCGAGCTGGGCCGCGGCTTTGACCGCGCCGGCCATGGCCGCACCGGAGGAGATGCCGGCGAAGATGGCCGCCCCGGTGACGAGCCGGCGGGTCCACTCGATGGATTCCCTAGGCCGGACGATCATCTTGCGGTCGAGGATGTCCGGGTCGTAGATCGCGGGCACGAACCCGTCGTCGAGGTTCCTGAGCCCCTCGACCTTCTCGCCGGCCGGCGGCTCCACCGCCCACATCTGGATGGCGGGATTCTTGTCCTTGAGGTAGCGCCCGAGGCCCATGAGCGTGCCCGCGGTGCCGAGGCCGGCGACGATGTGGGTCACCTCGGGGCAGTCCCGCCAGATCTCGGGGCCGGTGCCCTTGATGTGGGCGCCGGGGTTGGCGGGGTTCCCGTACTGGAAGAGGAAGGCGTACTCGGGCGACTCCTTGGCCAGCCGCTCGGCCATGCGCACCGCCCCGTTCGACCCCTCCTCGCCCGGCGACAGGATGATCTCGGCGCCGAAGATCTCCAGCAGCTGCCGGCGCTCGATCGACACGTTCTCGGGCAGGACGATCTTGAGCTTGTAGCCCTTGACCCGGCACACCATGGCCAAACCGATGCCCGTGTTGCCCGACGACGGCTCGAGCAGGGTCTGGCCGGGCTCGAGGGTGCCGTCGGCCTCGGCCTCGGTGATCATGTTGAGGGCGATGCGGTCCTTGACCGATCCGCCCGGGTTCTGGCCCTCCAGCTTGGCCAGGATGCGCACCGCCGGGTTGGGGCTGAGCTGGCTCACCTCCACCAGGGGCGTGTTGCCGATGGTGTCGAGGATCGAGCCGAAGGCGGCCAACGGCCGGCGCCGGCCTCAGCCGCCGGCGACGGCGGGGAGGATGGTGATGACGTCGGCCTCCTCCACCGGCGTGGCCAGCTTGTCGAGGAACCTGACGTCGTCGTCGTTGCGGTACACGTTGACGAACTTGTGCAGCGAGCCGTCCTCGGTGATCACCTGGTTGGCGAGGAGCGGGAACTGCCGCACCAGGTCCTCGAACACCTCACCGACGGTGGCGCCGTTGGCCTTCACCGACGACTGGCCGGCGGCGTGCTGGCGGAGAACGGTTGGCAGGCGCACTTCGACAGGCACGGCGGGAAGGCCTCCATCGGAAGGAAACGGCGGACGGGAAGAAATCCTACTGACTAGCTGGTCTTTCGAGGACGAGGGGCTCCTCGGCCACCTCGCCGTCGACGATGGTGTACGACCGGACGACCGGCGCCGGGTGCTGCACCGACGCCACGATGTAGTGCCACGACGGATCGGGGGCCTGGGCGATGTCCGTCGGCGACGGGTAGGCCTGGGTGTGGGTGTGGGAGTGGTAGACGCCGATGATGTCCCATCCCTTCTCCCTGGCGTCCCGGTCGGCCTTGAGGTAGTCGCGCGAGTCGAGCTCGTAGATGACGTTCTGGCGGTCGGCGGGCGCGGCGTTGCCGCAGGGGTACACCGCCTTGACATCCATGTCACCCAGCTCGCCGGCGAGGAGCCCGCAGGCCTCCGCCGGCTTCTCGGCCTCGGCGAGGGAGTGGTCGATGATGGACTGCCAGTCGGCACGGCTGATCCGGAGCACGGAGGTCGAGGGTACTCTCCGGCCGTGTCCCCCAAAGGCGTCAAGCCCGTTGCGAGCAATCGCAGGGCCCGGCACGACTACGAGATCCTCGACACCTTCGAGGCCGGGATGGCCCTGGTGGGCACCGAGGTGAAGTCGCTCCGGGACGGCAAGATCGTCCTCAAGGACGCCCACGCCCGGGTGGAGGACGGCGAACTGTGGCTCCACGGCGTGCATGTGGCCCCCTACGAGCTGGCCGACGGCTTCGGCGGCCACGACCCCGAGCGCCGGCGGAAGCTGCTCCTGCACCGCTGGGAGATCCGGGAGCTGGGCGACCGCACGGCGCGGGAGGGGCTGACGATCGTCCCGTTGTCGGTGTACTTCAAGGACGGCCGGGCCAAGGTGGAGCTCGGCCTGGCCCGGGGCCGGAAGACCTACGACAAGCGCCACGCCATCGCCGAGCGCGACGCGGCCCGGGAGGCGGCGAAGGCCATGTCCCTGAAGGGCCGATAGCCCTTGTGTCCCTGAAGGGCCGGTAGGATGGGAGAGCTGTACCGCAACTTTCCAAGGGGCTGACTGGTTTCGACGCTGGGACCGTTGGCTCGTCGTGCGACCCGAGTTGCTCAGACTCGATAAACGGGGCAAAAAAACAGGTGCCAACAACACCGACCGTGACTTCGCTCTCGCTGCGTAGAACCAGCTGGGGAAAGTCACATTGCGACCCGAGAGGGCACGCCGAGGACGACCCTTTGCCTTGGGAACAGAATGAGGGTTGACAGCCGGGAAAGACCGCTGACACGTAGGGAAAGACCGACTGGCCTCACGGAACAGACGTGACGAGTAGTACGTAACCCGGTACGAGGGCAGCGTCAGGCCCGAACCTCGGGAACGGTCGTAGCACGGGGAGTCTGCACCGAGCGGACGAGGGTTCGATTCCCTCCAGCTCCACTCTCACCGACGGCCGCGCTTGCATCCCATCTAGCTATATGGCTAAATAGCTAGATGGCAGATGACAGCGCCGGCGTGTTCAAGGCTCTCGCCGATCCCACCCGCCGGCAGATACTGCAGGACCTCCGACCCGGGGAGCTGGCCGCGGGCGACATCGCCGCCCGGTTCTCCATCAGCGGGCCCTCGGTCTCCCGCCACCTGTCGATCCTCAAGGCCGCCGGCCTCGTAACGGAGCGACGGGACGCGAACCGCATCCTGTACTCCCTGGTCGAGGACCGGCTGGCCAACTGCGTCGGCGGGTTCCTCTCCGCGGTGTGCCCGGACCAGGTCGTGCTGCGCCACCAGCGCAGGAAGGGCCAGCCATGAGGGCGCCGCCCGTCAAGGCCACGATGGAGCGTCGAATCCTGGTCAATTACCGGGTCCACCCCGACCGGCTCGGTGAGCTTCTCCCCGCCCCGTTCCGCCCGCTGCTCGTCCACGGCTACGCCATCGGCGGGATCTGTCTCATCCGCCTGGGCGACGTCCGTCCCGCCGGCCTGCCGCCGGCGGTGGGTGTGAGGAGCGAGAACGCCGCCCACCGCATCGCGGTGGAGTGGGATACCGCCGCGGGCCCCGTGACCGGCGTCTACATCCCCCGCCGGCACTCGTCGTCGCGGCTCACGGTTCTCCTCGGCGGCCGAGCGTTTCCAGGGTGGCACGACCACGCCCGCTTCCGGGTCACCGAGGACGGCAGCTCCTACCGGGTACAGCTCTCCGGCCGCGACGTCGACGTGGCCGTCACTGCGCACCGGGCCGACCGCATCATGGCCGGTTCGGTCTTCGCGACCATCGACGAAGCGTCCGCCTTCTTCTGTGCCGCTCCGATCGGCTACGCAGCGACGCCGGCCGCCGGCGTCTACGACGGAGTCGAGCTCACCACCGACCGCTGGGCCATGAGCCCCCTTTCAGCTCGACGAGGTCCGGTCCTCGGTGTTCGACCGCGTGGGTGTGCCCGACAGCGCCTTCCTCATGTCCGGGATGCAGACGACGTGGCGCCCACAGCCCGCCCTCCTCGCCGCCCGATGACCGCCGCCGCCACCCAGACGTGGTCGTGGCTCTTCCGGCGGCTCGTGCTCTGGGGACTTGCCACCGGCGCCGGCGCCGGCGCCGCTGTCGCGGCGTCGATCACCGTCGGCCTCTGGGGGGCCGGGGCGCTCGCCGCCGGCCTGTATGGCGCCGTCGTCGGTGCGATCGTCGCCCTCATCCCCAGCCTCTTGGGTGCGACCGTCGTGACCGACGCCGTCCGCACCCGCGACGACGAGAGCCGGGTCCTCGCCACCTGCTTCGCCATCGTCGCCGGCGTCATCAACGCCGGCTCCCTCGTCGCCATCGTGACCTATGGCGACGCCTACGGCCTTCTCATCCTCCTCGCCGGCAACACCGGCGGCCTCCCCATGCTGTGGTGGGGGCACCGCCGGATCACTCGTGCGATGAGCTAGTGCGCGGCGTCGTAGGCGGCGACGATGGCCTGGGGGATGCGGCCCCGGTCACCCAGGTTCGGGTGGCCGTTCACTCGGGCCCAGTCGCGGATGGCCTTCAGCCGCTCACGGTCGGCTGACGAACGCGCCGGCCCACCCGCGGCGGCGCCGGCGCCCTCGTCGCCACCGCCCGACCGCCGCCCCGAACGCCGCCCGCCGCCCGACCGGGCCCGGTCGGAGGACCAGCTGATGAGGCCTTGCACGGTGTTGTGGAAGTCCTCGGCGTGCTCTGCGCAGAGGTCGAGGCTGTAGTCGTAGCCGTCGAAACCGAACGAGACGGTCTGGGTCCCGTCGACATTCTCGCCCTTCTCAGCCTTGCACCGGTCGCACGTCAACTGGACGATGAGGGTCTTTGCCATGAGCGGGCAGCGTAGGCGAACGCCCCGGAGGAATCGGGCGGTCTTCCGGGGCCACCACCTGGGCGGGCCTGGCGGCCTTCGGTGTCACCGCGGCCGGCCAGCCCGCGAACTGCGGCCGCCCGGGTCGTCGGGTCCTAGGATGCGGCCATCGCCCGGATCCGAGACACCATCCCGGCCTTCGAGGCCTACGCCCGCAAGGCGGGCCTGGAGAGCCCCGTGCGCCGCGAGCTGCTGTGGAAGGACACCTACCAGGCCGCCCACACCGACGTCTTCAAGGGCTTCGCCGCCGCCACGGGAAGTTCGAACGACGGCATGGCGGCCATGGTCCGCCAGCTCTCCGAGGTCCGCCAGCGGGTGCGGGACGCGACCCCGACCGTGACGGGGATCGTCGACGAGGTCGATCCGGCGGTGGCCCGGGTGATGGCCGTGGATACCGACCCCGCACCCCTTCACGTTCTCATGGTCGGGACCTTCGCCACCCCGTCGACGGTCGGCATGGTGGGTGACGACGTGACCGTCTTCCACTGCCTGGAGTGGTTCCAGACCGCCGAGGGCTCCCGGGTGCTCGTCGCCCACGAGGACACCCACGCCTGGCATCAGCTCGCCCTGGCGCAGAAGGGCGAGCAGCCACCGGAGAACGACATGGCGTGGATGGTCTTCTCCGAGGGATTCGCCACCCGCGTGTCGCGCGCCGTCGTCCCCGACGCCCCCGAGGTCGACTACTTCTGGTACGGCCATCCCGAGTCCCAGGGCTGGCTCCCGTGGTGCCAGGAGCACGTCGACGAGCTGGGGAAGCACGTGCGGGCGTCGCTGGACATCCCGGAGGCGATCGAGACCTTCTTCGGCGCCGGCCTGGTGGACGGGAAGTGGAGGGTCGGCTACTACCTGGCCGATCAGCTGGTGGCCGGGTTGGGCAAGTCGTTGCCGGAGCTGGCGGCGATGACCGTCGAGGAGGCGCGCACCGCGGTACGGGACGCACTGGCCTGAGCGCGGTCGGCGAGGTACACGGTGGCGATGTCGCGGGGAAGGGCGGTGGAGTAGAGCCACCCTTGGCCCAAGGTGCAGCCGAGGTCCACCAGCCGTTCCGCCTGGTCCGCGGTTTCCACGCCCTCGGCTACGACCTCCAACCCCAGGCTGGTGGCGATGGCGATGATCGCGGCAACGATCGCCTCGTCGTGGGGGGAGACGCCGATTCCCTGCACGAAGGCCCTGTCGATCTTCAGACGGCCGATGACGAAGCGCTTCAGGTACGGCAAGGAGCTGTAGCCGGTCCCGAAGTCGTCGGCGGCGATGCCGACGCCGAGCGATCGGAGGCAGGCGACGGTCTCGTCGACCCGTCCGGCGCCACCATCGAGCATCGCCGACTCGGTGATCTCCACGGACAACGACGCCGGCGGGATGCCGGCCGCCGTGATTGCCTCTCGCACCGTCTCCATAAGGTCCGGCTCCCGCAGCTGACGGGGTGAGAGGTTCACCGACATCGTCAGATCGAGTCCGGGATGGCGTTCACGGCATGAGGCCAGGAACGCCGTCGCTTCGGTGATCGCCCGGGCCCCCAGAGGGACGATCAGCCCTGTCTCCTCGGCGACGGGGATGAACTCGTCGGGAGGAACCGACCGGCCGTCGGCGAACCAGCGCATCAACGCCTCCACGCCGACGGGCCGTTCGGAGACCAGGTCGACGATCGGCTGGTAGTGCAGCGTGATCTCGCCTCGCTCCATCGCCCGCCGCAGTGCCTCCTCCATGGCGTGGCGCTGACCCACCGCGGCGCGCATCGACTCGGCGAACATGACGACACGGTCGCGGCCGGCGCCCTTGGCACGGTACATAGCGGTATCGGCGTTCCTGATGAACTGCTCGCCGGGGGCATAGGAACCGGGTTCCAGAAACGCCACACCGATGGATGCCGATATCACGACCTCCCCGACGCTCAAGGTGAACGGGGGCCGGACCGACTCCAGCGTCTGGAGGCCGAGCGCGGCCGCGCTTTCCGCGTCGGGCACCTCAGGGCACACGATCAGGAACTCGTCGCCCCCGATGCGCCCCACGACATTGCCGCCGCCGGCCCATGCCCGAAGGCGGTCCGCCACCGCTACCAGGAGCTCGTCACCCGCGCTGTGGCCCCAGCGGTCGTTCAGGTCCTTGAAGCGGTCGAGGTCGAGGAAGACGACGGCCAGGCCGCCCAGGCTCCGGCACAGAGCGTCGTCGATCTCGGCCGCCAGTGCCGTCCGGTTCGGAAGGTCAGTGAGGCCATCGTGGCTGGCGGCATGGGCAAGACGCTGCTCGGAAGCGGCGTGCTCGTTGACGGCGGTGACCAGCCGCCAGCCCACGAGACCGACCAGCATCAGCGCGCTCACCAGATAGACGCCTCGCTCCAGGGCGGTCTCCGGGGTGGCGAGGACGACGACCGCCGGCGCGACGGCCAGGGACGCCACCAGGCCCACCATGCGCCAGCTCCGCCACGGTTCGGAGACGGTGGACGACGGCGCCGCCAGAGCCGCCATCGAGCGGTCGAGCGCGGCCAGACCCAACGCGGCGAAGGAGACCAGGTAGCCGAGGTCGTCGAGCCCGTGCGGCTCACCGAGCAGCTGGGCGTCGTAGGCGGCCCAGACCAGGTTGCCCAGCAGGCTGGCGAGGAACCCGACCACCAGTAGGCGGAACGAGCGGTAGCGCCACGCGCCGCCGAACCCCAGACGGGTCACGAGGAACAACAGGACGGCATCGAGGGCGGGGTAGGTCGCCCGCATGGTCTTGGCCATCGGAGCCAGATCGCGGTCCAGTACCGGCACGACGAACACGGCGAAGGCCACCAGGCCGGCGGCCACGCCGACGATGGCGCCGTCGACCAGCAGGCTCCGGTCCTTCTCCACCCGGCGGGCACGGTCGAAGGCGACGAGGGCGGCGCCGGCGACCAGGTACTGCGGGAGAGGGGCAAGCTCACCGGGTACCGACCCTTCTTCGAGACTCAGGGTCACGACGGCGCCGGCCAGGGCCACCGCGGCGGTGGCCGCGAGCAGCCGCCACGGAAGCACGGCCGGCGGCCACCAGGCACGGACCCCGATGAAGGTGGCCGCGATCATCGCCGGAACGACCACCAACGTGGCCACCGGGGTCAGCGCCGGCACCAGGCCGACTACGGCCGCGCCGGCCAGCAGCCAGGTCATCGTTCTCACCGCGCGGTTCCCCGCGATCGCCGTTCTGGGCATAACAGCCTTTCCCCCGATGAGCCTGACGGGAGGAGACGCGCGAAGCCTAGAGGCGAATAGCCCTACTTACGCGCCGTTTCGTCCTCCCAGGCGACGCGTGGAGCGTCCGACCACAGCCGCTCCAGGTCGTAGAACGCGCGCGTCTCCTCGAGGAAGACGTGGACCACCAGGTCGCCGTAGTCCAGCAGCACCCACTGGCTGTCTCCGAGGCCCTCGACCCTCAGGGGTGAGATCCCGCCCTCGGTCTTGAGCCGGCCCTCGACCTCCTCGGCGATGGTCTTCACCTGCCGGCTGTTGCGTCCGGAGGTGATCACGAAGGCGTCGGTGATGGCCAGGACCGCACCCACCTCGATGATCACGGTGTCGTCGCCGCCCTTGGCCGACGCCGCCTGCGCCGCGGTCCGCGCCCACTGGCGGACCTGGTCGGCAGTCGTCGTCATCTGCCCCCATCGTACAGGCCGCGTTCGCGGATGCAGGCAATTGCGGGCAGCGGCACCAGATGCTCGAGGGGCCGTCCACCGGCGGCCCGGGCGCGGAGGTCGGAGCTGGAGATGTCGAGCTTGGGGATGCGGACGTGCTCCACGCGCCACGGCGGACCGGGATCGACGTCGGGTGAGCCGCCCCGCGTCACGACGACCAGGGTGGCCAGGCGGGCCACCACATCGGGCCGGCGCCAGGTGTGCAGGTCGGCAGCCACGTCGCTGCCGACGACCAGGAACAGCTCCCTGTCGGGGTGGTCGAGCTGTTCGAGGGTGTCGGCGGTGTAGGACTCGCCGCCACGGTCGATCTCGACGCTGCTGGCCTCCACCCCCGGCGTGCCGGCGACCGCGGCCTCGACGACGGCCAGGCGGTCCGCCGCCGGCGTGATCCGCCGATCGCTCTTCTGCCACGGGGCGTTGGCGACGACGAGGAGCACTCGATCGAGGTCCAGCGCGTGACGGACGTTGACCGCGGCGACCAGATGACCGATGTGGACGGGGTCGAACGTCCCTCCCAGCACTCCCACTCGCTCGGCGATGAAACTGATTCTACGGAGCGGGAGTCGGGGCTCTACCCTTGTCCCAGGCCTATGACCACCGAGACATCCTGGACGCCGAGCACGTGGCGGGCCCGGCCTGCCGCCCAGCAGCCCGACTGGCCCGACGACGGCGCGCTCGACGACGTCCTGAAGCGGCTGGCCACCCGGCCGCCGCTGGTCTTCGCCGGCGAGGTTCGCCAGCTCACGTCGACCCTGGCCGACGTGGGCGCCGGGCGGGCGTTCGTGCTCCAGGCCGGCGACTGCGCCGAGTCATTCGAGGCATTCACCGCCGACTCCATCCGGGACAAGCTCAAGGTCATCCTCCAGATGGCGGTCGTGTTGACCTACGGCGCCGGCGTGCCGGTGGTGAAGATGGGCCGGATCGCCGGCCAGTTCGCCAAACCCCGGTCCTCGGCCACCGAGGTGGTCGACGGCGTTGTGCTGCCGGCGTACCGGGGCGACATGGTCAACGACATCAGCGCCGCCGCCGGTGCTCGGGTGCCCGACCCGGCACGCCTGCAGCGGGCCTACGACCAGTCGGCGGCCACCATGAACCTGCTGCGGGCGTTCACCAAGGGCGGCTTCGCCGACCTCAACCAGGTCCACACCTGGAACCAGGAGTTCGTGGCCAGCAGCGCCGAGGGCCGGCGCTACGAGGTCATCGCCGCCGGCATCGAGCAGGCCCTGCGGTTCATGGCCGCCTGCGGGATCAACCTGTCCCAGGAGGCGACGCTGCACCAGGTCGACTTCTGGACCTCCCACGAGGCGCTCATCCTCGGCTACGAGGAGGCGCTGACCCGGCAGGACTCGCTCACCGGCGGCTGGTACGACTGCTCGGCCCACTTCGTGTGGATCGGCGACCGCACCCGCCAGCCCGACGGCGCCCACCTCGAGTTCTTCCGCGGCATCAACAATCCGGTGGGCGTGAAGCTCGGGCCGTCGGTGTCTCCCGACGAGGCGGTGGCGTTGTGCGAGCACCTCAACCCCGGCCGGGTGCCGGGCCGGTTGAGCCTGATCACCCGGTTGGGTGCCGATCGCATCGACACGATGCTGCCGCCGCTGATCCGGGCCGTGCGCGACGCCGGCCACCCTGTCGTGTGGATCTGCGACCCGATGCACGGCAACACCTTCGTCAGCGCCGGCGGCCGCAAGACCCGCCACCTCGACCACGTCCTGGCCGAGATCGGTGCCTTCTTTCGAGCTCACCGGGCTGAAGGCACCTGGCCCGGGGGCGTGCACGTGGAACTCACCGGCGACGACGTGACCGAGTGCCTGGGCGGCGCCGAAGAGGTGTTGGACAGCCAGTTGGACCTGCGCTACCTCACGGCCTGCGACCCCCGGCTCAACGGTCGCCAGTCGCTCGACCTCGCCTACCGGGTGGCGGAGCTCCTCAGAGGCTGACCGGCCGGCGGCGGGCCTGCTCGGCCAGCGCCGCCGGCCTCCTCGCCGTCGCGTTGGGCAGGTGGACCACCTCGGTCCAGGTGAACCGCCCGCACAGCCAGCCCGTGGCGGCGACCACCGCCGTCTCCCTCCGGGCGTCGTAGACCGGCTGGTCCTTGTGGTGCTGGCCGTCGAGCTCGATGAACAGACCGAGCGTCGGCCACGCCAGGTCGAGCCGGGCCGACGCCGTCTCGATCCAGAGCTGCCTGACCGGCTCCGGCAGCGCCGGCGCCGTCCGGATCAGCTGCACCATGAGCGTCTCCAGGAGGCTCTCGGTGGGCGGGGCGCCGGCGGGCCGGCGGGCAAGCACCGGCTCGTTCCCCGTCACCGCCTCGATAGACACCAACCGCTTCCGCAGTGCCGACTCCAGCGCCTGCTCCCACGCCAGGTCGCTGAGCGAGGAGGCCAGGTCGGCGATCGTCCTGGGCCCGTTGGTGCACGGCAGCCCGCACACACGAACGACGCATTGCGGCGGCAGTGCCCGCCGGCAAACTCTGGGTCGCCGGGCGTTCGCGTTGCGTGGGACGGTCACCCACCTGCCGTCCAGACCGACGGAGTCGAGCCCGTACAGCACGCCGGCCAGGTGGTGGCTGGCCACGCCGCCCGTGGCCAGTACCGCCGCCCTGGCGCGGTCGAGGGGGGCGGGCTCCTCCGGCCCTTCAGCCCACACGCCGATGTCGGCCCGCCGCCAGCGGCCCTTTTCCTCGCCCCACCGCAACGCCGCCGGCGTGAGCCCCGATTCGTGGGTCGTGAACAGTCTGCGCATCGCCACCCCTGCATTCGGTGCATTTCGCGCTGTGAAATCGGCCGTTTTCGGGCCGGATCACGACGCGATATGCACCAGGACCGAGGGGGAAGAGCGGTCAGATGCTACAGGATGCGGTAGAGGGTGCCAACACCGTCGTGGAGGACGACTTCGAGGCGGAGGGCGGCCTCGAGGTCGGTCCGTGAGGGCTGGAAGGAGCGCTTGAAGGTGATGGCGTCGAAGTAGGCGATGTAGCCGCGCATGGCGGCCAGTTCCTCAGCGAAGCGAGCGTTGGCCTCGCCGGTGAGGTAGTCCTTCTCGACCGGGATGGCGAGGGCCGGCCGGCCGGCGATGAACGACACGGCGTCGGGGGCGTTGGAGTAGAGGGGCTGGCCGTCGAAGGCCATCACCGATGAGTGCTGGAGGGCGGCGGCGGAGTAACCACGCCGGCGGATGCTGTCGTCGGTCAGGCCGCCGGCGGTCCAGACCACGGCGCCGGCCACCTGGGCGACGACCAGGGCGCCGGCGAGGTAGAGGGCCGGCGGCTCGAGGCGATGGAGGGCGGGGACGGCCAGCAGGATGGCGGCCACGTGGAGGGGGGCGAGGAAGCGGGCGTCGAGGCGGCCGGTGGCGTCGGTGAACGTGCGGTTGGCCACGAGCACGACGAGGTAGGCGACCGTGAAGGCGACGAGCAGCCAGGTCAGCGGCGTCGCCGGCAGCCGGCGGGCGACGACCACGCCGGCGGCGACGAGGACCACGGCGAGCACGAATCCCGCCGGCGGCCCGGGCCACGGCACGATCCAGCGGGCGAGGGGACGGACCGCCTGCCCTAGGTAGTCGGCGCCGAACAGGTGGAAGGCGACGCTGCGGTCACTGGCGCCGCCGCCGGCCCACAGCAGCCATAGGGCGACGGGCGCCACCGTCGCCGCCCCGAAGACGCCGGCCGCCACCCACCGCCGGCGCCACGCCAGCACGGCGACGCCGGCGACCACCACGGCGATCCCCACGTAGCGGGTGAGGAAGGCGGCGGCCACCAGCGCCGAGGCGCCGGCGAGCAGCGCCGGCCGGGGCGCGTCGAGGTACGCGGCGAGGGCGACGATGCCGGCGAGGGCCAACAGGATGAACATCGGCTCGCTCAGCGCAGAGCCGGACAGCCCCAGCAGGTCGACGCCGGCGGCGACGAGCACCGAGGCGACCAGCGCCGCCGGCACCGAACCGGTAGAACGGCGCACGACCAGCCCGACCAGCAGCACGATGCCGCCGAGTGCGAGGGCGTTCACAGCCCGGGCCCCGGTCAGCGGGTCGAGCCCGAGCTTGCCCAGGGCGGCGAGAACCATGGTGAAGCCCGGAGGGAAGTGCTCCAGCGGTGGTACGCCGGCCGGCGGCGCGAAGCCCAGCCCGTCGAGCCAGTTCCGGGCCGTCCCCACGTAGAACACGGCGTCGGGACTCACGTAGAGGCCCTTGGCGCCGGCGGCCAGCACGGCCGCCACCGCCGCGACCGGCGGCAGCGCCAACCAGCCGGAGCGCTTCACCCGATCTGGGCGACGAACGCCTCGAGCTGGCGCAGGTTGCGGCACTCGAACACCCCGTGGCAGTGGCGTGCGTACTCGGCGACGATCGAGTCGCCGGTGTCCCAGTAGGAACGGGGCTCAGGGTTCAGCCACCACAGCCGCCGGGCCCGCCGGCGCAGGTCGGCCAGCACCTCGGCCCCGGTGGCGTGGTAGTTGTTCCGGGCGTCGCCCAGGATGACGACCGACGTACGGGGCGTGATCTCCCGCCCCCACCGGGCCCAGAACGCCGTCAGCGCCCGGCCGTAGTCCGAGTGGCCGTCGGCGGCGACCACGTCCGCCTCCTCGTGCACCCGGGTCAGGGCCGCGGCCAGGTCGTCGGCGCCGGCGAGGAGATGGGTCACCTCGTCGATCCCGTCGATGAAGACGAACGTCCGCACGGCCGAGAACTCCCCCGCCAGCGCGTGCACCAGTTGCAGGGTGAAGCGGGCGAACGTCGCCACCGACCCGGAGACGTCGGCCAGCACCACGATCTCCGGCTTGTGGGGACGGGGCCGGCGAAACCGGGGGTCGGCGGGCACGCCCCCGGCCGACAACGAACGCCGCAGGGTGCGGCGGAAGTCGAGCCGCCCGTGGCGACCGTGGCGCCGGCGCCGGGCCAAGCGAGCGGCCATGCGCCGGGCCAGCGGGCGCAGCGTCCGCTGCAAAGCGGCCAGGTCGTCGCCGCTGGCATGAAGGAAGTCGACGTCCTCCGGAAGCGGCCGGCGCACCGAGCGGGCCACCGCCTCCGGCCCCCGCTCGGCCACCAGCCGCCGGCGTACCTCGGCCTCCACCTCGTTGCGCAGGCACTGCGCGGCCAGAGTCAGGCCGTCGCGCTCCAGCCAGCCGGCGCCGGCCAGCAACCGGGCCAGAGCGCCGTCGACGTCGAGCATGCGCATGGTCTTGAATACGTACGCGCTCCCCCGGACGCCCCGGCCCTCTTCCATGCCGGCCAGCCGGGCGACGGCCAGCCGGGCCAGCCGCTGCACCGCGTCGGCGTCGCCGGACTGCAACGCATCCTCGAGGAGGGCCGACAGATCGGAACCGTCGTCGTCGACCGTCGCCGGCGCCAGCGAGAAGAACGAGTCGAAGACGGCGTCGAAGGCCGGGCGGTGCTCCGGCCGCTTCACCATGGTTGCGGCCATCGCCGCCCGTAGCGCCGAACGGTCGTCCAACGGAACGTGGCGCACGGCGTCCATGGCGTCGATGTTCTCCGTCAGCGAGACGGGCAGCCCGGCCGCCCGCAGCTCGCCGACGAACGCCGCAAGGACGGCCAGCATTATCCGGCGGTCTTGAGTTCCCGGGCCGCGGCGGCGATGTCGGCGCGGTGCTTCAGCAGCACGTGGAGAGTGGACTCGGTCAGCGAGGCGTCGAGCTCCGACACCCCGAGGACGACCAGTGTCCGGGCCCAGTCGAGCGTCTCGGAGACCGACGGCGGCTTGCGCAGGTCGAGCAGGCGGAGGCTGCGCACGATCCGGGCGACCTCCCCCGCCAGGTGCGCAGGCAGCTCCGGCACCCGGGCCAGCACGATCTCCCGCTCCCGCTCCACCGACGGGTAGTCCAGGTGCAGGTACAGGCACCGCCGCTTCAGGGCCTCCGACAGGTCACGGGTGGCGTTCGAGGTCAGGAACACCAGGGGGATGCGCCGGGCCGACACCGTCCCCATCTCCGGGACCGACACCTGCCAGTCCGACAGCACCTCGAGCAGCAGGGCCTCGGTCTCCACCTCCACCCGGTCCACCTCGTCGATGAGCAGGACGACGGGCTCGTCGGCCCGGATGGCCTCCAGCAACGGACGGGAGAGCAGGAACTCCTCGCTGAAGATGTCGCCCTCCAGCTCCGACCAGGGGCCTTCGCCGGCCTGGATGCGCAGGAGCTGCTTGCGGTAGTTCCACTCGTACAGCGCTTTGGACTCGTCGAGCCCCTCGTAGCACTGCAGCCGGATCAGGCGGCTCCCCGCCCAGCGGGCGACCGACTTGGCCAGCTCCGTCTTCCCCGTGCCCGCAGGACCCTCGACGAGCACCGGCTTGTCGAGCCGGTCGGCGAGGAACACCACGCCGGCGGTGGCCTCGTCGGCCAGGTAGTCGACGCCGGCCAGCCCCTCGCGCACCGCCTGGATCGACGGGAACCGCTCAGCCACTAGGCGCGGATCTGCCCGTCGCCGTGGACGACGTATTTCAGCGTGGTCAGCTCGCGCAGGCCCATGGGGCCGCGGGCGTGGAGCTTCTGGGTGCTGATGCCGATCTCGGCGCCGAAGCCGAACTGCTCACCGTCGGTGAAGCGGGTCGACGCGTTCACGATCACCGCGGCGGCGTCGACCTCCCGGGCGAAGCGGGTGGAGGCGGCCAGATCCGTCGTGCAGATGGCCTCGGTGTGGCCCGTGCCGTAGCGGTTGACGTGGGCGATGGCCGCCTCCAGCGAGTCGACGACGGCCACGGACATCTTGAGGTCGAGGAACTCCGAGCCGAAGTCGGCCTCGGTGGCGGGGCCGATCGCCGGCACCAGCACCCGGGCACGCTCGTCGCCCACCAGCTCCACGCCGGCCAGCGCCGCCGCGGCACGGGGCAGGAACGCGCCCGCCACCGCAGAGTGCACCACCAGCGACTCGGCGGCGTTGCACACCGACGGCCGCTGCGTCTTGGCGTTGACGACGATGTCGAGCGCCTGGTCGAGGTCGGCGGCGGCGTCGACGTACACGTGGCAGTTCCCGTCGCCGTCGATCACGTACGGCACGGTGGCGTTTTCCAGAATTGCTCGGATCAGGGAAGGGCCGCCGCGAGGGATCAGGCAGTCGATCGACTCCCGCAGCCGCATGAACTCGACCGCCGCCTCGTGGCGGACGTCGTCGACGAGAACCATGGCGTCGGAGGGCAGGCCGGCCTTCTCGAGCCCCTCGCGCAGGGCGCCGGCGATGGCCAGGTTCGACTGCAGCGCGGCGCCGGACCCCCGCAGGAAGGCGGCATTGCCGGACTTGAGGCAGAGGCCGAAGGCGTCGCTGGTGACGTTGGGCCGGTTCTCGTAGATGATCGCCACCACGCCGAGCGGCACCCGTACCCGCTCGATGACCAGGCCGTTCGGGCGGGTCCACCCCTCGACGATCTCGCCGACGGGATCCGGCAGGGCGGCCACCTGGCGCAGCCCTCCGGCCATCCCCTCGACCCGGGCCGGCGTGAGGCGCAGCCGGTCGACCACCGTCGCCGCGGTGCCGGCCTCCTCGGCCCGCGCCACGTCCGACCCGTTGGCCTCCAGGATCTCGTCGGTCCGCCGGACCAGCAGGTCGGCCGCCGCTTCCAGCGCCGCGTCCTTGGCCGGCGTGGACGCCGTGGCCAGGACGCGGGAGGCCGCCTTTGCCCGCCGGCCCAGCTCTGCGACGGCGCTCACCCCGTCGACGTTACCGGCCATCGACGGTCAATCCCCGCCCATCTCGGCCAGGAACCGGTCGGCCTCCTCGGGGGTCCGGCCCTCGCTGATCAGCCGCTCCCGCAGGAACCCTCGGATCTCCTCCTCGGAGGGCTGCACGCCGACGCCGAACCGCTCCTGGACGGCCAGCGCTATCTCGATGAACTGGTGGTGGATGCGCTGCATCTCCTCGTCGTCGAGCCCGACGGGGGGATCCGGCTCGACGAGCTTCCCGGTCATGGCCAGGCCGGCCCACTTCCAGGCCAGCATGCCGCCGTCGAGGCTCTGGGCGTCGAAGCCCTGGCCCCGGAGCCACTCGGCGGCCTCCTGGCTGCGGGTGCCCGCCCGGCAAACCGTGACGACGGGCCGGTTGCGGTCGAGCTCGTCGAGCCGGTCCTCGAGGTCGTCCTCGGGAATGTGCAGCGCGCCTTCGATGTGGCCTGCCTGCCACTCCTTGTCGTAGCGCACGTCGACGAGCTGCACCTGGTCGAGGCGATCGGCCACCGTCTGGGGATCCATGGCCTCCGAGCGTAGATTGAGCCGGTGCCCGCCGCCGAGGTCCGCATCGTCGACGCCCTGCAAGGCCGGGTCGACATCGGCTCCACCGTGACCGTGAAGGGCTGGATCCGTAACCGGCGGGACTCCAAGGCCGGCGGGGGGCTCGCCTTCCTCACCATCCATGACGGCTCGAGCTTCGACGCCGTCCAGGTGGTCGCCCGAGCCGGGGCCCTCGACAACTTCGAGTCCGAGGTCGCCCACCTCACTACGGGCTGCTCGGTCGTGGTCACCGGGACGCTGGTGGAGTCGAAGGGCAAGGGGCAGGCCATGGAGGTCCAGGCCGCGCAGGTCGACGTCGTCGGCTGGGTCGAGGACCCGGAGACCTATCCGGTCGCCCCGAAGCAGCACTCCTACGAGTACCTCCGGGAAGTCGCCCACCTGCGGCCCCGCACGAACACCTTCGGGGCCGTCACCCGGGTGCGCCACTGCCTGTCGATGGCGCTGCACCGGTTCTTCGACGAGCGGGGCTTCGCCTGGATCCACACGCCGATCATCACCGCCAACGACGCCGAGGGGGCCGGAGCCATGTTCCGGGTCTCCACGCTGGACCTGGCCAACCTGCCCCGCACGGCGGAGGGCGACGTGGACTTCAGCCAGGACTTCTTCGGCCGGGAGACCCACCTCACCGTCTCGGGCCAGCTCGACGTCGAGGCCTACTGCCTGGCCATGAGCCGGGTCTACACGTTCGGCCCGACCTTCCGGGCCGAGAACTCCAACACCGCCCGCCACCTGGCGGAGTTCTGGATGGTCGAGCCCGAGATCGCCTTCGCCGACCTGTCCGACAACGCCGACCTGGCCGAGGCGTGCCTGCGGTACGTCGTCAAGGCCGTGCTGGAGGAGCGGGGCGACGACATGGCCTTCTTCGCCGACCGCATCGACCCGGACTGCATCCAGCGCCTCCAGGGCCTGGTCGACTCCACGTTCGAGCGCATGGACTACACCGACGCGGTCGCCGCCCTGGCCAAGGCCGAGGTCGCCTTCGAGTTCCCCGTGGAGTGGGGCATGGACCTGCAGTCCGAGCACGAGCGGTGGCTCACCGAGACCCACGTCGGCCGGCCGGTGATCGTCATGAACTACCCGAAGGAGATCAAGGCGTTCTACATGCGCCTGAGCGACGACGGCCGGACGGTGGCGGCCATGGACGTGCTGGCGCCGGGGATCGGTGAGATCGTCGGCGGCAGCCAGCGGGAGGAACGCCTGGACGTGCTCGACGGCCGGATGGCCGAGCTCGGCCTCGACCCCGCGCCGTACTGGTGGTACCGGGACCTGCGGCGCTACGGCACCGTGCCCCACGCCGGCTTCGGCCTGGGTTTCGAGCGGACGGTGGCCTACATCACCGGTATGGCCAACGTCCGCGACGTCATCCCGTTCCCGAGAACACCGAGAAACGCGGACTTCTAGGCGTGAGGCGGTTGCCGGGCGGCCTGCTGGCCCTGGGTCTGGTGGCGCTCGTGACGCCGGCCGCCGGCGCCCAGGCCGGTGTCGACGTCCGCCGGGACATCGAGTACGGCTCGGCCAACGGGAAGCGGCTGCTCCTCGACGCCTACGTACCGCCGGCGGGGGAGGAGCGCCGGCCGGCGGTCGTCATGATCCACGGCGGCGGCTGGCGGGTGGGCGACAAGGCGTCGTGGCAGCCGGAGGCGGAGCAGCTGGCGGCGAAGGGGTGGGTCGCCTTCTCGGTCAACTACCGCCTCGACGAGCCGGCGGTGTTCCCGGCCGAGATCGACGACGTGCAGGCCGCGGTGCGCTGGGTTCGGGCCCACGCCGAGGAGTACCGGATCGACCCGGCGCGTATCGCGGCCGTCGGTGAGTCGGCGGGGGGGCACCTCGCCGCCATGCTGGCCACTCTGGGGACCGGGCCGCTCGACCGCGACGCCCGCATCCGGGTGGGTGCCGCCTGGTCGCCACCGGTCGACCTGACCGCCCTGGCCGGCTCCCGGGGCGCGAGTTGGATCGGCCCCCTCCTGGGCTGCGACCAGCAGACGTGCCCCGATCGCCTGGCCACGTCGTCCCCCGTCACCCACGTCGACGCCAGCGACGCCCCGCTGTACCTGGTGAACAGCACCCGGGAGGTCGTGCCGCTGTCGCAGTCCCAGGCCATGGCCGAGCGGCTCAAGGCGGCCGGCGTCGACCACCGCCTCGCCGTCTATCAGGGCAACCGCCATGCCCTCGACTTCCGGGCCGACGCCTGGGGGCCCACCGTCGCCTTCCTCGAGAAGCACTTGACGGCCGTCGCGGTAGCGCAGTCCGACTCCCCCGTGCCGGGGATCGTGGGGATCGGCGCCGGCGTGGCGGCCGCCACTGCTGTGCTCCTGTTGCGGCGCCGCAGTCGCGGCCATGATGGTGCCGATGCTCGAACGGGTGCCAGCGCGGGCTGAAACCCTACGGGTGGCGCCGGAGGAGACGACGAGGTGAGCCGGATGTCGGGGCCAGGGCGGTTCCAGGTCGGGGCGGGCTTGTGCCTGCTGATGCTGCTTGCCGCCGCCGGCGCCACCACCAGTGAGACCCCGAGGAAGGTCATGGCCGCGCCCGTCCGGTTCTTCTTCCCCAGCTTCGACACCGAGGCCGCCCCGCCCACGACGACCACCACCGAGCCGGCGTGCGTGCCCCAGGCGACCCTCCGGGAGCGGGCGGCGCGGGTCCTGATCATGGGCATGCCGGACATCAAGGATGCCGGCCACCCCCTGGCCGTCGAGCTCATGCAGCTGGGGATCGGCGGCGTGCTGATCACGGGCGGCAACGTCGACACCCGGGCCCAGATCACCAAGCTCACCGGCGACCTCAAGCGCGCCGCCCGCCACGGCCTCGTCGTCTCGACCGACGAGGAGCCCGGGCGGGTGACCAGCTTCGGCCACATCATCGGGACCACGTCCTCCGCTCGACGCCTGGCGGCCACCGGCACCCCCGAGGCCATGCGCGCCCTCGCCCGCGACCAGGCCACCGACCTGGCGGCCATGGGCATCACCCTGGACCTGGCGCCGGTGGCCGACCTCGACGCCGGCCCGGCCGGCGACACGATCGGCGACCGGTCCTTCTCGGCTGATCCCGCCGTCGCCGCCCGCTACGCGTACGCCTACGCCCTCGGCATGGTGGACAAGGGCATCGACCCGGTCATCAAGCACTTCCCCGGCCGGGCCAAGGCCGAGGGCGACGACCACGTCGGCCGCATCGTCTCCTACGAGTCCATGGCCGACCTGCGGGCCAACGACATCAAGCCCTTCGCCGACCTGGTGGCCAAGGGGGCGCCGGTCGTCATGATGAGCAACGTCGACTACACCGCCATCGAGCCGAACGTCCCCGCCAGCCTCTCGGCCAAGGCCTATTCCATGCTCCGGGAGCTGGGGTTCAAGGGCGTGGCCATCACCGACTCCATCGGCATGGGCGCGGTGAACCAGCGCTGGGACTGGTCGGAGGCCGCGGTCAAGGCCATCGCCTCCGGCGCCGACGGGGTGCTGAGCACCGACGGCAAGTTCGCCCGGGACATGGTCCACGGCCTCGTCGTGGCCGTGCAGAAGGGCGAGCTGAAGGAGGCGCGGCTCAACGAGGCCGCCGGCCGCATGATCGCCTTGGCCGGCGGCGACCCGATGGCCTTCGCCTGCCAGGCCGTCGCCCTTCCGAAGCTCCAAACGCAGCCATAGGAGGTCGCCATGCCCACCCGTCGCGCCATCGCCTGCATCGTCCCGCCCGACCTGCTGCGGGACATCATCCGCAACGGCAACGAGGAGGAGCGGGGGGCGGCGGCCGACACCATGGCCGTCGACCAGACGTTCCGGACGCTGCGGGCGGCCTTCGCCGCCACGGTGGCCGCCAACCAGGTGGCCATGCGGCCCATGGGCGGCATGGGGGGTTCGCCCCAGCGCACCATCTACGACCAGAAGAACAGCAACGCCATCGCCCTGGGCACCGTGGCCCGCACCGGGGGCCAGAAGAAGGTGAAGGACCCCGCGGTCAACGAGGCCTACGACGGCTTCGGGTCCACGTACAGGTTCTTCTGGGAGGTCTTCGGCCGCAACTCCATCGACAGCGCCGGCATGCCGCTCCTGGGCCTCGTCCACTACTCGACCAACTACGCCAACGCCTTCTGGGACGGCCAGGGCCACATGTTCTTCGGCGACGGCGACGGCCAGCTGTTCATCCGGCTCACCGCCTCGCTGGACGTCATCGGCCACGAGCTCACCCACGGGGTGACCCAGTTCGAGGCCAACCTCGTCTACCAGGGACAGTCGGGGGCGCTGAACGAGTCGATGTCGGACGTGTTCGGCTCGCTCACCAAGCAGTACGCCGACAAGCAGACCGCGGAGGCGGCCGACTGGCTCATCGGCAACGACATCGTCGGCCCCGCACTGCAGCCGGCGCTGCGGTCGATGAAGGCCCCCGGGACGGCCAACCAGTACGACAAGCAGCCGGCGTCGATGGACGACTTCGTCAACACCGCGGCCGACAACGGCGGCGTGCACATCAACTCCGGCATCCCCAACCACGCCTTCTACACGACCGCCACCCAGCTCGGCGGCAACGCCTGGGAGCGGGCGGGCCGCATCTGGTACGACTCCCTGCGCGACGAGAAGATGAAGCCCACCAGCGGGTTCAAGGCCTTCGCCCGGGCGACGGTGCGCCAGGCCGAGACGCGCTTCGGCGCCGGCTCCCCCGAGGTCGACGCGGTGCAGGCCGGCTGGGACAAGGTCAAGGTGAAGGCCTAGGCATGGGGACGCGGGTGCGCCTCACTCGTAGCGGCGGGCTGGCGGGCCTCTCGATGGTGGCGGCGGTCGACCTGGACGAACTGCCGCCGGCAAGTGCCGAGAAGGTGGAGGCGGCGCTGGCGGAGATGGACTTCGAACGACCAAGACGTCGGCGGACGGTGCCGGCGCCCGGACCGTGGCCGGACGCCTTTCAGTACGACATCGAGGTCGACGACGGGGAGAAGCGGTCCATCACGGTGCATGATCCCGTGATCAGCCCGGAGGTGCGGGCCCTGCTCGACGTGCTGGTGCCGCTAGCCGAGCCGGAGTAGCTAGCCTTCCGCCCATGCTGGGTAGTCGGCCGAGGCATCCCCTCGCCATGGCCATGATCGTGGTGGCCCTGGCCGCCCCGCTGGCGGTAGCCGGTTGGGTCCGCCTGAACCGGCCGGACCCGACGGCCGCCGCCGGCCGCTTCGACCCCAACATCGTCCGTACGGTCGCTTCCACCACGACGACCACGGCCCCGCCGGAGATCGTGGCCACGACGGTGCCGCCGGTGCCCGAGCTGGTCAGCGTGGCCGGCAGCAAGCTGCGCCGCGGCGTGGCCCGCCCGATCTCCTCGCCGGCCACGGTCGCCGACGTCAAGGGCTCGAAGATCGGCCTCTACTCCACCGCGGGCCAGTCCGAGGCCGACGAGGTCTTCGACAACCCCACATGGGAAGGGCTGCCGTTGGTGTTCCTGGTCCAGCAGCGCCAAGGCGACTGGCTGGAGGTCCAGCTCAACACCCGGCCCAACCAGACCACCGCCTGGTTGCGGGCGGCCGACGTCAGCCTCCGCCAGGTCACCCACCGGATCGTGGTCAGCCTGGCGTCGCGCTCGCTCACCGTGTACGACGGGCAGACACCGGTCATGGAGGCCGCCGTCGCCATCGGCGACCCCACCACGCCGACGCCCAGAGGGAACTACTACATCGACGGCGCCGTCCGCACCCCGGATCCCAGCGGGGTCTACGGGCCCTACCAGGTGTCGGTGGCCGCCTTCTCCGAGGTGCTGATGAGCTTCGGCAGCGGCGTGGGCCAGATCGCCTTCCATGGGACGAACGCGCCGAGCCTCGTCGGCTCCGCCGTCAGCAACGGCTGCCTGCGCATGAGGAACGCCGACATCACCCGCCTGGCCAACACCGTGGAGATCGGCACCCCGGTCCAGATCGCCTAACCGAGGCTTTCCGCCCACTCTTCGTTGAGGCGGCGGAAGGCGCCGGCCACCTTCCGCAGCTCCTCGGGGGCGCCGTCCTGGACGATGCGGCCCCCGTCGACGACCAGGACCCTGTCGGCGACGTCGAGGGTCGTGAGGCGGTGGGCGATGATCACCGCCGTCCGGCCGGCGAGGAGGGTGTGCAGGGCGTCCTGCACCAGGCGCTCGTGGGGCGCGTCGAGGGCGGACGAGGCTTCGTCGAGGATCAGGACCCGGGGGGCGGCCAGGAAGGCCCGGGCGAAGGCCACCAGCTGGCGCTGGCCGGAGGAGAGGCGCCCGCCCCGCTTGCCGACCACCGTGTCGTAGCCCTCGGGGAGGCCGGCGAACAGCTCGTGGGCCCCGATGGCCCGGGCCGCGGCCTCCACCTCCGCCCGGGAGGCGCCGGGCCGGCCGAAGGCGATGTTGTCGGCCACGCTGCCGGTGAACAGGAACGCCTCCTGGGTGACCATGACCACCGCGGCCCGGAGGTCGGGCGTGGAGAGCCGGCGCAGGTCGACGTCGCCCAGCAGCACCCGGCCCTCCGTCGGGTCGTAGAAGCGGGCCAGAAGGCGGGCGATGGTGCTCTTGCCGGCGCCGGTCTCGCCCACCAGGGCCACCGTCTGGCCCGCGGGGATGAAGAGGTCGAGGCCGGCCAGGACGGGGCGGTCGCGGCGGTAGGCGAAGGCGACGCCCTCGAAACGCACGTCGAGTGGACCGCGGGCCAGCGCGGCGCCGGCCTCCGGCTCGGCTACCGCCGGCTCCTCCTCCAGCACCCCCGAGAGCTTCTCGAGGGCGGCGGCCGCCGACTGGAACACGTTGAAGAACTGGGCCAGGTCCTGCATGGGCTCGAAGAACCGGCGCAGGTACAGGAGCATGGCGGCGAGGACACCCACCGTGGTGGCCCCGTCGATGACCCGGTGGGCGCCGTAGAGCAGGGTGACGGCGACGGTGATCGAGCCGATGGCCCGGGTGCCGGGGCCGAAGGTGGCGGCCAGGCGGGCGGAGCGGATGTTGGCCCGGGCGTAGCGGTCGTTGACGTCGGAGAAGATGGCCTGGTTGCGGGCCTCCCGCCGGAAGGCCTGGACGGCCCGCATCCCGCCCAGCGTCTCGACGAACTGGACGATCACCAGGGCGACCGCGGCCCGGGCCTCCCGGTAGGTCCTGGAGGACTGGCGGCGGAACCAGGCGGTCAGGGCGCACAGCAGCGGGAAGGTCATCAGTCCCACCATGGCCAGCGGCACGTCGAGGACGAACATGACGAAAAAGGTGCTGACCAGGGACAGCACCGCGAACACCAGCTGGCTGACGCCCGTCTCCAGCAGCTCGGCGATGGCCTCCACGTCGGAGGTCAGCCGGGCGACGACCCGGCCCGAGGTGTAGCGCTCGTGGAACGACAGGCTGAGGCGCTGGAAGTGCTCGAACAGGCGGGTACGCAGGTCATACAGCACCTCCTGGCCGATGCGGCCCGAGGTCCGGACGAAGACCGCCGTGAGCACGGCCTGGGCCAGGGCGGCGAGCAGGTAGCCGGCGACGACCAGGAAGAGCGTCCGGGGGCTGCCCCCGCCCACCAGCGGGGGGATGCCACGGTCGATGCCGACCTTGACCAGGTAGGGCCCGGCCATCTGGGCCACCGTGGTCAGGACGGCGACGACGGCCAGCCCGAGGATCGCCCGGCGATGGGGCGTCAGCAGCGAGCCGAGGAGCCGCCGGCTCCGGGCCCGCAGGAAGGCGGCCAGGCCGCCACGGGCGTCCTCGAGCGTCTCGGCGGCAACGCCGCGCCAGCCGGCGTCGATCGTGCTCACGCAACCTCCTCGGCGGCGCGGGGGTCGAGGCCGAGGACGGCCCGGTAGCCCGCCAGCTCGGCCAGCTCGGCCGGCGTACCCACCGCCCGCAGACGGCCGCTCTCGAACCACGCCACCCGATCGGCAAGGGCCAGGGTCGACGGGCGGTGCACGGCCACGATGGCGGTGCTCGACGCCAGCACCCGGGCCAGCGCCTGCTCCACCAGGGCCTCGGTGTGGACGTCGAGCGACGACAGGGGGTCGTCGAGGACGAGCACCGCCGGCCGGCCCACGATGGCCCGGGCCAGGGCCAGCCGCTGGCGCTGGCCGCCGGAGAGGGTGAGGCCCTGCTCCCCTACCCGCGTGTCGAGGCCCCAGGGCAGGTCGTGGACGAACTGGGCCTGGGCGGTGGCCACCGCCGTCTCCAGATCCTCGTCGGAGGCCTCTGGCCAGCCCAGCAGCAGGTTCTCCCGCACACTGGCCGAGAAGAGCAGCGGGTCGTCGAAGGCCACGGCCACGCCCCGCCGCAGCGACGGCAGGGTGAGATCCCGGACGTCGTGGCCGTCGAGGACGACCCGGCCCTCCGTCACGTCGTAGAGCCGGGGCACCAGGTTCAGCAGGGTCGTCTTGCCGGCGCCGGCCGTGCCCACGAGGGCGAGGGTCTCGCCCGGGCGCACGTCGAGGTCGACACCCCGGAGCGCCCACTCCTCACTGCCGGGGTACCGGAAGCCCACCCCCTCCAACCGCAGGTGCCCCGAGGGGGCGACCAGGTCGACGGCGGCGGGCCGGTCGGCGACCTCCGGGACGGTGTCGAAGACCTCGAAGATCCGCCCGGCGGCCACACCGGCCTCCCGGGCGTTGGCCACGATCTTGCCCAACGACTCCATGGGCCAGACCAGCATCAAGACGAGCGAGATGAAGGCGACCAGGCCGCCGAGGGTCAGCGATCCCCGGCCCACGGCCAGGGCGCCGACCACGAGGACCCCCATCAACGTGAGGTTGGGGACCAGGTCGATCAGCGACCAGAACGTCGCCCGCAGGTTGGCGGCGTCGACGGCGGAGGTCCGCAGGCGGGCGGCGGAGGCCGCGTACTGCTGGTAGACCAGCGGCCCCCGCCCGAACGCCTTGATGACCCGGATCCCCGTCGCCGCCTCCTCGGCCAGGGTGGTCAGGTCCCCCTGCTGGTCCTGGACCCGCCGGGAGACGACGGTGTAGCGCCGGCGGAACCGCTGGGACAGGAACGCCAGCGGCACGACCGACGCCGCGGTCACGAAGGCCAGCGGCGCGTAGACGCGGAAGAGCAGGACGATCACCAGGGCGAAGGTGACCGTGTTCACGATCAGGAAGACCAGGCCGAAGCCGACGAAACGCCGTATCACCGAGATGTCGGCCATGGCCCGGCTGAGGAGCTGGCCCGAGTGCCACCGGTCGTGGAAGGACGCCGGGAGCGACTGCAGGTGGGCGTAGAGGTCGTCGCGCATCGACTGCTCGAACCGGTTGGCGGCCGCGCCCTGGATCCAGCGGCGGGTGAAGGCCAGGCCCGCCTCGACCAGGCCGAGCAAGAGCACCAGGGCGGCCAGCGGCAGCAGGGCCTCACGGTCACCCCGGGCGATGGGGCCGTCGACGATGCGACGGATGACGAACGGGATGGCCAGCGCGGCACCGATGGCCCCGAACGAGACGGCGACCATGGTGACCAGCTGTGCCGTGAACGGCCGCAGGTACGGCCACACCCGCCACAGCGCCCGGGACTGGGAGCCGCGCACCGGACAACGGTACGCCCCGCCGCCCGTGCCAACGGGCGGAATTAGCTCAGCCGGTCGGTCTCCAGCTCCCGCACCAGGGAGTCGACGACGTCGGCGTAGCTGCCGCCGCCCTCGACCACCCGGCGCTGGCGGATGTAGCTGGGGCCGTGGTCGAGGACCTCGAGGTTGGACCGCAGCTCGTCGAGGCAGCCGAGGCGGCGAGCGACGGGCGACAGCTCCTCGACGAGGTCGCGGATCGACTGGTCGAGGGCGACACGGGTGCCCTGGTCGTCGCCGATGATCTCGGCCTCGATCCCGTAGCGGGCGGCCCGCCACTTGTTGGCCCGGATCACCCACTCCCGGGGCACGGGCAGGGTGTAGCCCCGGTCGATCAGGGTGTCGAACCACTCGACCAGGCTCTGGGCCAGGGCGGCGAGGCCGGCGACCTCCCGCAGGGTGGGGATGCCGTCGCAGATGCGCAGCTCGACGGTGCCGAAGTCGGGGTGGGGCCGGATGTCCCACCACACCTCACGGATGCTGGTGATGGCCTGGGCGTTGACCAGGGTGTCCATGAACTGCTCGAATTCGGCCCAGTCGTCCAGGCGGTAGGGCAGGCCGGCGGTCGGGAGGTTCTCGAAGACCTTGCTGCGGCTGGAGGCCAGGCCGCTGTCACGGCCGTGCCAGAACGGGCTGGACGCCGACAGGGCGAGGAAGTGGGGGATGTAGGCGGTCAGGCCGTTGGCGATGACGATGGACTTCTCCGCCGATCGCACGCCGACGTGGAAGTGGACGCCGAAGATCTGCAGCCGGCGGGCCAACCACTGCATCTCGTCGACCAGCTTGTGGTAGCGGGGATCGGGGCTTACCTCCTGGTCGTGCCAGTCGGAGAAGGGGTGGGTGCCCGAGCACAGCAGGGCCAGACCGCGCCGGTCGCAGGCCGCCGCCACCTCCTTCAGGGTCGCCCCGAGGTCGTTCTTGGCCTCGGCCACGGAGGAGCAGATGCCGGTGATGATCTCGATCGTGCACTCGAACAGCTCGTGCTTGGCCTTCGGGTGCTCACCCCCGGGGTGGCCGGCGCCCAGCTCCTCGAGGACCGCCGAGGCCGCGCTCGCCAGCTCGCGGCTGTGGCGATCGACGATCTCGAGCTCGACTTCCACGCCGAGGCTCGAGCGCTCTGAGGCGTTGAACGTGATGTGCACTTGAGACGCTTCTACCCCGATGGTACAGAGCCTCGCCACCCGTCACTATCCTCGCGACCATGTTCAAACTCCTCAGCCGTGCATGGCGGTACCTCACCGCGGCCCTCACCGGGAAGTTCAACGAGGTCGCCGATCCGAAGGTGCAGCTCGAGCAGGCCATCAGTGAGGCCCAGGACCAGCACCGCCGGCTCATCGAGCAGGCGGCGAACGTCGTGGCCAACCAGAAGCAGACCGAGATGCGGCTGAACCGGGCGATGGAGGAGTTGGGCAAGCTGAACGCGTCGGCCCGCCAGGCCGTCCAGATGGCCGACGACGCCACCCGTCGCGGTGACTCCTCCAAGGCGCTGGACTACACGTCGGCAGCCGAGGCCTACGCCAACCGGCTCATCGCCACGGAGAAGGAGGTGGAGGACCTCAAGCAGCTCCTCCTCCAGTCCACCCAGGCCGCCAACCAGGCCAAGGCCGCGGTCCAGCAGAACTCCTCGGTGATGCAGCGGAAGCTGGCCGAGAAGCAGAAGCTGATGGGCCAGCTCGACCAGGCCAAGATGCAGGAGCAGATGAACCGGGCCATGGCCTCGCTGAGCGAGACCGTCGGCCAGGACGTCCCCACCTTCGACGAGGTGCGCAACAAGATCGAGCAGCGCTACGCCAAGGCGCTGGGTGCCTCCGAGATCGCCGGCGAGTCGGTGGAGGTGCGCATGCTCGAGGTGGAGCAGGCGGCCATGAACACCGAGGCCACCGCCCGCCTCGACGCCATCCGGGCCCAGCTGGGCATCGCCCCGGCGCCGGCCGACGCCCCCGCCATCTCCGACGCCCCCGCCCAGGAGGCCGGCCCCTCAGCCTGACCCCCCGTTCTGGTTGCACCTACCCGCGCATGCGGTGGTCAGGTGCAACCAGAACGGGGGGCTAGCCGCCCGCTCGGGCCCGCTTGGTGGCCCGGGCGACGGCCAGGCCGGTGACCACCACCAGGGCGACCGACAGCAGGGCGGCGCCGGAAAGCAGCACCATGAGGCGCAGGCCGCTGCGGACCACCTGCTCGTCGACCTGCTTGCCGTCCAGCGACCGGTCGCGGGGCCCGAAGCGGCCGGCCAGGTCCTCGTAGCTGAACGCGGTGGCGGCGTCGCCCAAGGCGACGATCAGCTGGTCGAAGCGGACGGGCAGCGTGTCCCAGACGACCTCGGCCCCCATCTCGGCCGGCGGCCCGCCGGGTGCCGCCTCCACCCGGGCGACGCCGATGCCACCACGCGCCCGCAGGTCGATGTCGACCTGCTGGTAGCCGGCGCCCTCCAGGGCCCGGCGGGTGTCGGCCACGCCCGCAGCCCGCCCGCAGCCGGCAAGGACGAGGACCGCGAGCGCCAGCAGCGCCGGCACCGCCCCCAGCCGGCGCCGTGTCACGACCATCGGCCGCTTGGCGGCCGTCATGACCCGGTGACGACCAGGTCGTCGCGGTGGACGACCTCCCGGGCCGCGCCTTCGGGAAGGTCGGCGGTGCGCCGGCCGGCGGCCTTCCGCAGCTCCTCGGCACCCATCCGCACCAGGCCCTTGGCGAAGATCCGGCCGGTGGCGTCGGCGATCTCGACGGCGTCGCCGGCCTCGAACTCCCCGGTCACGCCGGCCACACCCACGGGCAGCAGCGACGTCCGCCGCTCGATGAGGGCCTGGCGGGCGCCCTCGTCGACCTGGAGGACGCCCTGGTAGGGCTTGGCGAAGGCGATCCAGAGCTTGCGGGCGCCCAGCCGGCGGTCGCGGGCACGCACGACGGTGCCGACGCCCGGTTCGGCGTCGACTGCGGCGGCCAGGACCCCGGGACGGCCGGCGGCGGCGATGACCGTTCGGATGCCCGACCAGGAGGCCATCTTGGCCGCCCTCAGCTTGGTGGCCATGCCCCCGCTGCCACGGATGGTGCCCCGCCCGCCGGCGATCCGCTCCAGGTGGTGGTCGAACTCCACGATCTCCTCGATCAGCGAGGCGCCGGCGTCGAGCCGGGGGTCGGCGCTGTGCAGGCCGGAGATGTCGGTGAGCAGGATGAGGAGGTCGGCGTAGATGAGGTGGGCGACGAGGGCCGCCAGGTGGTCGTTGTCGCCGTAGCGGATCTCGTCGTCGGCGACGGCGTCGTTCTCGTTCACCACCGGGACCACGCCCAGGTCGAGCAGGCGGGCGAAGGTGTCGCGGGCGTGGAGGTACTGGGAGCGGTTCATGAAGTCGATCGGAGCCAGCAGCACCTGGCCGGCGACCAGCCCATGGCGGCCGAGGGCGGCGTCGTAGGCCGCCATCAGCCGGCTCTGGCCGACGGCCGAGATGGCCTGGAGGGTGGCCACGTCGTTGGGCCGGGCGCCCGACATGCCCAGCGCCGGCAGGCCTGCGGCGATGGCGCCCGAGGTGACGACCACCACCCGGTGGCCCCGGCTGCGCAGGCCGGCGACCTCGGAGGTCAGCTTGTCGATGGCTTGCCGGGAGATCTCACCGTGCTCGTCGGTGATCGACGACGTGCCGATCTTCACGACCACGTTCATGAGCTTCGGACGTTCATCGGCCCCGCCGGCGCCCCTGCACCTCGATCTCCTGGTCGACGTACTCGAACTCGAACCCGCCCACCCGCACGAGGTCGCCCTGGCGGGCCCCGGCGCGGGCCAGGGCCCGGTCGACGCCGAGGCGCGACAGCCGGTGGCGGACGTACTCCAGGGCCTGGGGGTCGGTGAGGTCGTTGACGGCGACGGCCCGCTCGGCCGGCTTGCCCAGCACCACGTAGGCGCCGTCGTCGGCCCGCTCGACCTTTACGCCCTCAGGCTCGGGGCGGTGGACGATGTAGGTCTCCGGCGCCGGCAGCTCGGCCCGGGCCTCGGCCACGAGGCCGGCGGTGCGGTGCAGCAGGTCGGGCACGCCGGCGCCGGTCACGGCGGAGATCCGGAGCCCGTCGAAGTCGAAGAAGCCGGCGTCGGCCTTGGTGCCGACGACGAGCCGGGACCGCTTCAGCAGCTCGGGCCGGTGCAGGCCCAGCTCCCGCAGCAGCACCCGCTCCTGCTCGTCGGGCGGGGTGTCGTGGGTCGATGGGGCGAGGTCGACGAGGACGAGCAGAACCCGGGCCCGCTCGATGTGGCGCAGGAACTGGTGCCCAAGGCCCTTGCCCTCGCTGGCGCCCTCGATGAGGCCCGGGATGTCGGCCATCACGAGCTCGAAGCCGTCGACGACGACCACGCCGAGGTGGGGCTCGAGGGTGGTGAACGGGTAGTCGGCCACTTTGGGCTTGGCCGCCGAGACCCGGGAGATCAGCGTGCTCTTGCCGGCGTTGGGAAAGCCGACGAGGGCGACGTCGGCCATGAGCTTGAGCTCCAGGTACAACCACTGCTCCTCGCCCTCCTCGCCCTGCTCGGCGAAGGACGGCGCCCGCCGGCGGTTGGACAGGAACCGGGCGTTGCCCCGCCCGCCCCGGCCGCCACGGGCGGCCAGCCATGCATCACCCTCGTGGACGAGGTCGGCCAGAACGTCGCCGGCTGCGTCCTTCACGATGGTGCCCTCGGGAACGGCGACCCGGAGGTCGGCGCCGGAGGCGCCGTGGCGGGCCCGACCCATCCCATGGGTGCCGCTGGTGGCCCGCCGGTGGGGATGGTCACGGAAGGCCAGCAGCGACGCCACCTCCCGGGAGGCGTACAGCCAGAGGTCGCCGCCCTTTCCCCCGTCACCGCCGTCGGGCCCGCCCTTGGCCACGTGCGCCTCGCGGCGGAACGACACCGCGCCGGCGCCGCCGTCGCCACCCCGTACGTTGAGGTGAGCCTCGTCGACGAACGCCGACATGTCGGTCTGCTCCTTCGCCCCGCTCTCGGGGCCGCTCGGGCCCTGCAACCGGCCTCGGAGGCCGGAGGGCCTACTCGGCCGGGAGGACGTCGACCAGGCGCCGGCCCTTGCGGGAGCCGAACTTCACCTTGCCGTCGGCCAGCGCGAACAGGGTGTCGTCGCCGCCGCGGCCGACCTGCTCGCCGGGGTGGAAGTGGGTGCCGCGCTGGCGGACGATGATCGTGCCCGGCCGGACCACCTGGCCGTCGTACACCTTCACGCCCAGGCGCTGGGCGGCGGAGTCACGCCCGTTGCGGGTGGAGCCTCCACCCTTGGTCTTCGACATTGCTAGCCCTCCCGGCTGCCCGGCGAGGTGATGCCGGTGATCTCGATCGTCGTGTAGTGCTGGCGGTGGCCCCAGTGCCGGCGCTGGTTGCTCTTGTTCTTGTAGCGGAAGCCGACCACCTTGGGGCCGAGCGTCTCGCCGACCACTCTCGCGGTGACCCGGGCGCCGGTGAGCGCGCCGGCGCCGGCCGTGACCGCCCCGCCGTCGACCAGCATCAGCGGCTCGAAGCTCAGCTCACCCTCGGCGGCGGCGACGCGCTCGACGTCGAGGCGCTGCCCCTGGGCGACCCGATACTGCTTGCCCCCGGTCTTGATCACGGCGTACATGGCTGACCATGCTACCCCACCCGAACTGGTGACGATTTGTGGGGCCATGGCCCCACAAATCGTCACCAGTTCGCTCAGAGGAGGCTCTCGTCGAGGATGATCCCGCGCCCGTTGCAGTGGGGGCAGGTGGCGGAGAACGACTCCACCAGGCCCTCCGAGACCCGCTTGCGGGTCATCTCGACCAGGCCGAGCTCGGAGATGTCGAACACCTGGGTACGGGTCTTGTCCCGCGCCAGGCAGTCCTTGAACAGCTTGAGCACCGCTTCCCGGTTCTTGCGGATCTCCATGTCGATGAAGTCGATGACGATGATGCCGCCGATGTCTCGGAGGCGGAGCTGGCGGGCGATCTCTTCGGCCGCCTCCAGGTTGTTGCGGTAGACGGTCTCCTCCAGGCTGGAGCTGCCCACGTTCTTGCCGGTGTTGACGTCGATGACCGTCAGGGCCTCGGTGCGCTCGATGATCAGCGACCCGCCGCTCGGCAGCCACACCTTGCGGTCGAGGGCCTTGTGCAGCTGCTCGTGGACGTGCTGGCGCTCGAAGATGGGCAGGCCCGGGTCCTCGTAGAGCTCGATGCGGTCGGCCAGCTCGGGGATGAGGGCGGCGACGTACTCGTGAACCTCCTGGTACAGCGGGGCGTCGTCGATCAGCACGCCGCGGTAGTCCTTGTTGAACTCCTCCCGGATGACCCGCACGGCGAGCGGCGGCTCGCGGTAGAGCAGGATGGGCGCGGTGGACCGGCTGGCCAGGGCCTCGATCTGGGCCCACTGGCGCAGCAGGCGCTCGACGTCGCGACGGAGCTCCTCGGGCGTGGCCCCCTCGGCCGCCGTCCGCACGATCAGGCCCTGCCCGGGGGGGCGGACCTCGTCGAGGATCCGGCGCAGGCGCTTGCGCTCTTCGTCGGAGAGGCGCTTGGAGATGCCGTAGGTGCTCGAGTTGGGGATGAGGACGACGAACCGGCCGGCGAGGGAGACCTCCTGGGTGAGGCGGGCCCCCTTGGTGCCGATGGGGTTCTTGGTCACCTGGCAGAGGACGGTCTGGCCGGGACGGAGGAGCTGCTCGATGCGGACGTTGCTGTCCCTGCTGCTGCTGCCCTTGCCGCCCGAGTCGACGTCCTCGGCGTCGTACTGCACGTCGCCCCGGTAGAGGACGGCGTTCTTCGGCGTGCCGATGTCGACGAAGGCCGCCTCCATGCCGGGGAGGACGTTCTGCACCCGGCCGATGTAGATGTTGCCGTGGATCTGGGTGGCGTCGTCGGAGGGCCGGGACACGTAGTGCTCGATGAGCGACCGGCCCTCGAGCACGGCGATCTGGGTCGCCTCGGGCCGGACGTGGACGCACATCTGGTACCGGCCGACGGGCTTGCCCTTGCGCTCCCTCCCCCGCCGCCTCTCGAGGGTCTCCTCGTCCAGCTCGACCGGCGCCTCCGGCTCGGGCGTGCCGCCGAGCGCCCTGCCGGCGCCGGCCCCCCGACCACGCCCACCCCGGCGCCGGCGCTTGCGGGCCGGGGCCTCCTCGTCGCCACTGTCGGTTTCGGCGTCGGCCTTGTCCGCCGGCGCCTGGCGGGGCGACCTGGGTGGCGGGGAAGCGCCGGCCGGCGCCGGCCGCGAGTCGCCGATCTTCGGCCGGCGGACGAGCGCACGGGCCGCCGCTTCAGGTGAGGCCTTGCCCTGGTTCGGCAGCTCCGGCAGGTCGGGTATCTCCGGGCTGTCGGCGGCAACCGCAAGCCCGGAGAAGGCG